>Ga0247838_1001970_pt1 | contig 27506 bp, 22 predicted proteins | sample LaCruzMarch2015__5_FD_189097 | JGI IMG/M metagenome (GOLD analysis project Ga0247838, IMG submission 189097) | Freshwater microbial communities from meromictic Lake La Cruz, Castile-La Mancha, Spain - LaCruzMarch2015_15m | ecosystem: Environmental > Aquatic > Freshwater > Lake | place: Spain... | reverse complement strand
ACAATCGACACCGCGCGGCTCAAAGGCGCAAATCCCTTCGACGTCATCCTCGCTACCCTCGCCTGAACGCGCCCAGAACGGTCAAAACGCGGCCTGCCGAAGGGGTGGGTAATTACTCGCAGTCTGTGATCGCATCAGAAAATCGCTCTGCTATCTCTATCTCCCAAGGATGCGGCCTGGGATTTGAGAAGTTCACCTGGACCAGCTTGGCATTCCCATCGTCGAGCGTCACCTGGGCGAGGAACTTAGTGGCGCTAGATGACAGCCAAGGAGTTGAACCCGGCAGCTTTAGGCACCGAAGGATGCTTGGTAGCATTGCGCGCCCGAGAGCACAGACGTCCAAGTTGGTGGAGCAAACTCGCTCCACATATTCGTCAAAAGGAAGGAGTTGAGCGATGGCGCCGCTTGGCGCAGCCGACAACGCAGCGGCCAGAATGACCCCAAAAAGCTTCACGCCTCTGCTCCCTCAAGATATCACCACCTACCGTGTTCCCAAGCCCTTAGCCACACCAGAAAAAAGTGGGCGTGGGGCGGCTGGACGATGGTCTCCGCCCCCTCGCCCGAGGTTAGGGCGTGGGGGTGCTCGCATATTTTGGAGGCACTGGATATGTCGCCAGCACTGACTTGGCTTGCACGAGAGCGGACCGCACTTGCGTTTGGTCGACTTCAAACCTGAATCTATGCCATTGCTCTACATATCCGGGGTAGACTTCGAGAACTACTCCGCAGTGGCCCAAGCCATCGCCGGTAAGGGTGAGGTTCAGCCAGTCGGCTTGTAGTTCGGCCCTGCCGGACAACGTGTCATCAAGTCTCTCTAGAGCACTGATGAACTGAGCCAGGGCCATGCTCACAAGCCCATTGCCTCCCCCGACCTCAACCCAGGCGTTAGGCAACGACACGCTGGCGTAAACTTCAATGAACGCCTCGTCCCAGCCATCTTCAGCATCGGGGTATGGCCGACTTTTGGCCCAGATCGACAGAGGACCAAGAGAGAAGTGTGGGGCGGTCGGTTGGGCGTTCATCGTGCTCTGAGTGTGTCAGTGCCCACGAGGCCATGTCCACCCACAAACAACAAGAGGGTGTGGGCTGGCTCTAGCCTGAGCTTGACTACCGCCCCAGGTAACCCCGCCAGCCGCCATAGTGCGAGATATCCTCGGCGCCCTGCACGGCCGCTGCCTCGACCAGGAAGCCCTTGACGCTCGTGCCGTCCGACAGGCTCAGCGTGCCGATGCCGAGCGGCGCCGGGATCTTGCTGACGAAGGTCCCGAACCCGGCGGCATCGAGCGACCACACTTCGACCGCGATGGCCGCCGATCCCCCGCGCAGCAGCCCCGGCTTGGGTGGCGTGGTGTTGGGCAGCGCGTAGAACGCGTAGTCGGGGGTAGTGGCAGCGACGCGAACGAAGCTGCCACCCAGCCCCACCAGTTCGTGGTTGAGCGGCAGGCCGCTCAGATGCGCGCCCACTACGGCGATCTCGATCCGGCCCGCCGCGCGGACCGGGCCTGTCGCGGGCTTTCCCTCCACCGCCGCAGCGATGCTGGCGAGGTAGCCGTCCGCCCCCGCCTTGCCGATGAAGGTGAGGCTCGACGGCAACCCGTCGCCTCGCCTGCCTGACGGCACCGCGATGGCCGCCATGTCCAGCAGGTTCACGAAATTGGTGTAGCTGCCGAGGTTGGAGTTGAGGGTGATCGGGTCGGCTTCGAGTTCCGCGACAGTGTAGGCCCGCGGCACCGTCGGCACGGCCAGCACGTCGACCTTGGTGAGAATGGGCGCGGTGGCCCGTTTCAGGTCGGCGAGCCGGTAGGTCGCCTCGAAGGCGCTGACCGCCGTCAGGCCCTTGGCCCCGCCGATGATCTTGAGCGTCGTCGGGTGAAACGCCTCGGGGTTGGTCTCGATCAGCGGCTTGGTGGCGGCATAGCGCTCCGCCACCCACGGCCCCTCGTAGAGCAGCCGTGCCACCGCGTGCAGGGGCTCGAAATCGAGCTCGACGATGGTCGCGCCAAGGTCCGTGAGCCGCGCGATGTCGGCCGCGAACGCGGCTTCGGCGTGGCTGTCGCCGAAGAACTTGCGCTGCTCGGGCTTCGGCACCCCGACGCGGAAGGCCGGCGGCGGCGCGCCGAGCACGGGAGCGGGAAGGATGCGCGACCAGGCATCCGCCGCATCATAGGCGGCGGCGGCGGCTGTGACCTCCACGGCCGTGGCCACGTCGCGGGCGAACACCGAGATGGTATCGAGCGTGCGGCAGGCCGGCACCATTCCGGTGGCGCTCAGCAGCCCCAGCGAGGGTTTCAGCCCGACGATGCCGTTCATCCCCGCCGGAATGCGGCCCGACCCCGCCGTATCGGTGCCGAGCGCGAAATCGACGATACCCGCCCCGACCGCTACGGCCGAACCCGAGCTCGATCCGCCGGGGATCAGGTCTGGCCGCAGGGCATTGCGCGGCACGCCGTAGGGCGAGCGGACGCCGACCAGCCCGGTGGCGAACTGATCGAGGTTGGTCTTGCCGATGACGATGGCGCCTGCCGCCTCGAGCCGCTTCACGACGAAGCTCGAGCCGGCGGGCCGGTAGGCAAAGGCGGGGCAGGCGGCGGTCGTATCGAGGCCGGCGGCATCGATATTGTCCTTCACCGCGAACACCATGCCGTAGAGCGGCTTGTCGGCAGGACCAGCGGCCTCCAGCGCGGCGGCTTCGGCCAGCGCTTCGGCCTCCGGCTTCAGGCTGATGAACAGCGCCGGATCGGCATAGTCCGCCAGCGCCCTGTAGGCGCGGCGGAGATTGTCGGACGGAGAGAGGGGGCTAACGACGGCCATGCATCTGAACTCGATTTCACCACCAGTCCAAGATGCACATTTTTGCGGCGATCACTACCCTATTGTGTACATCTCGACTTTGCATGGCGACGTGGCTTCGGCGCGTGATCCGGCCGCGACTAGCCAGTCGGGCGCTGCGGCGGCAGCACCGGGATCCAGGCGTTGGGGAAGAAGCCGCGCGCATCCACCGGCCAGCTGGCGCCATCCGGCAGGCGCGGCCGGTTGCCTTCGCAACTCCAGGTGCCGTTCGGCGCGAGGAGCCGGGTGACGCCGGGGTTGCGGACGCAGTATTCCACCACCTCCTGCGCCGTGGGCGTCATGGCGCAGACCGGCCAGTCGAACGAGGCGCAGGCGTAGACGATCCCCTCGACGCAGCGCCAGCTCACGCGGTCGGGCGCCGAGCCCATCGGCACGCGCAGCGCCTCGGCGATCTCGGCAGTGAAACGCGGGCCGGTATAGCGGTTGTCCACGTAGTCCACCGTCTGCACCGCGCCGCAATAGCTGAACGGATCGGCGTACCCACCGGCTGCAGGGGTCACCGCCACCGCGGCCGGTTCCGCCACGGTTCCGTCGGGCGCCATCGGCAAGGCGGGCATTTCGCTGCCGGGCAGCGCCAGGGCGGGCCATACATTGGGCTCGAGCCGCTCGGGCTCCGTCGCTGCGGGCTGTGCGGCCGGAGTTTCGGCCGCAGGCGTCGGGACAGCCGAGGTCGGGGTATCATCTGTCGCCTCGGCGACGGCGCTGCTGACCGGCGCCGGGCTGCGGTCGACCATCATGTAGACGACGACAAGGCCAAGCATGAGCAGCACCAGCCCATTGGCTGCAGCGATCCAGATGAACATGCTCCGCCGCGGTGCCGGCTCGTCGTCAAGGAACACCTCGCGATCGCGGCCCCTGCCGGTGTCGCGAACATCGCGGTCGCGGTCGCGGTCGCGCATCGGCTCGCGCTCGTCGCGTGCGGGCTTCCGTTCGACGCGGTCGACACGGTCGACGCGGGTGGCGGGACGCTCGAACAACGAGCGGCGCGGCTGCAGGTCGGGCGGGCTGTCGCGCTCGAACAGCGAGCGGCGGGCCGTCGGTGCATCGGGCCAGATCGTTTCGGACTGGCGGCGTCGCGGCTCCGGCGCCTCAGGCGGCACCACGTCCTCGAGCGTCAGGGGGATCTCACGGCTCGGCCGCGGCGGGGCCTCCTCGCGCGGCACGGTGAGCGGATCCATCTTGAAGGCGGCCTCGCGGGCCCTGGCCTCTTCGCGGGCCGTGGCCTCGTCGCGGGCGCGCGCTCCGAAGTCGTCCCGTTCATCGCGAAGCGGACGCTCCCGGCGTTCGGGCCATTCCGGTGGCTCGTCGGTGTCGAGCCGGATCGACCGCTCCGGCCGGTCGTCACGCACCCGCATCGTTTCGCGGCGGTTGCGTCGTGCGGCGCGGCGGCGGCGCAGTTCGAGCTCGCCGGCGAGGAACGCCAGCAGTGCACCAGCCGTGCCGAGGATCCCCGGAAGCAGCAGCTCAAGCCTGAAGAAGGATGGGTCGAGCACGCCGATGCCCAGCCAGGCGAGGCCGGAAACACCCAGCAGCATGGCGCCAGGCCCGGGCGCCACGAAGGCGAGCAGTCCGCCGAGCACGGCGGCGACAACCGGCACATACCACGCGATGTTGCCAAGCATCTGCTGCCCGGCAGTGGGCCCCCAGAGCTTGAGGAACGGCGTCAGCAGGTCGCTGCCGAGCCCCGCTGGCGCCAGCAGGGCGAACAGCCCGGCGAACAGCCCGCACAACAGCGCCGCAATTCTCACGACCCGCACTCCATGGTTGCTGCGCGCCCCGCCGCGCACAGCTTGTCGTCATGGCCCACATAGCATGACATGATGGCGGTGCCAGTCCTCATCTGCGGAGAATCCAACGCGCTGACCGGCGGGAAACAACCCGGCAATCGCCAGCCTCAGGCAAGGGCGCGCCCGGCCGGACGCGTCCTTTGTCATTTCGCCACTGCGGCGACGACCGGTCGTTGCGCGGCCGAAGGAAGTTGTCGGCGCGCGACGGCCGCATCAGACCCTGCGCAACCAGCTTGTCGGCGTCATGCGCAAGACCGGCACCCGCCGGCAGTCCGAACTGGTGTCGCTGCTGACGAGGCCGGCCCTGACCTGCCTGTAGGCCCCAGAGGCCGACTTCCTGTCTACAGCGACGCCCGCAGAACAGCTTTGCGCCGGGCTGCCATTCCGCGCACGCATCTTGCCTTTTTTCGGCGGCTGGTGACTGATGCGGGCATGAGAGTCTTGATCCTCGGCGGCGGCGTCATCGGCACCACTTCGGCCTATTATCTGGCTGAAGCGGGACATGAGGTGACCGTACTGGAGCGCCAGCCGGGCGCCGGGCTCGAGACCAGCTTCGCCAATGCCGGTGAGCTCTCCTACGGCTACGCCTCGCCCTGGGCCGGACCCGGGATTCCGGCCAAGGCCATCAAGTGGCTGCTCATGACCGACGGGCCGCTGGTGCTGCGCCCCAAGCTAGATCCGAAGATGTGGATCTGGGGCCTGCAGATGCTGGCCAATTGCACCCACGCCGCCTACGCCCGCAACAAGGGCCGCATGGTTCGGCTGGCCGATTATTCCGATGCGCAGATGCCAGCGCTGCGGGCGCTGCCTGGGCTAGCTTTCGATGGCCGCGAGCAGGGGACGCTGCAACTGTTCCGGCAGCAGAAGCAGCTCGACCATGCCGGCGACGACATCGCCGTGCTGAAGCAATATGGCGTGCGCTACGAGGTGCTCGACCCCAAGGGTTGCGTCGCCGCCGAGCCGGGCCTCGCGACCGCCACCGTGCCGTTCGTTGGCGGCCTGCGCCTGCCCGATGACGATACCGGCGATTGCCAGATGTTTACCGAGGGCATGTCCCGGATCGCCGCGCAGCGGGGCGTCGCGTTCCACTTCGGCACCACCATCCGCGCCATCGAGAAATCCGGTGACGCCATTACCGGCGTCGAAACCGATCGCGGCCGCTTCACTGCCGATGCCTACGTGCTGGCGCTCGGCAGCTACTCGCCGCGCCTCGCCCGCGATCTCGGCCTTACGCTGCCGATCTATCCGATCAAGGGTTACTCGCTGACCGTGCCGATTACCGATGAAACGGTGGCGCCGCGCTCCACCATCATGGACGAGACCTACAAGGTGGCGACCACCCGGCTTGGCGACCGCATCCGCGTCGGCGGCACGGCCGAGATCGCCGGCTACGACCTGACGTTGCACGAGTCCCGCCGCGGCCCGCTCGATCGCTCGCTGCGCGAACTGTTCCCTGCTGCAGGTGACGCGGCACGCGCCAGCTACTGGTGCGGGCTCCGGCCGATGACGCCGGACGGTACGCCGATCCTAGGCAAGGCGCTGAGCAACCTCTACCTCAACACCGGCCATGGCACGCTGGGCTGGACCATGGCGGCGGGCTCGGGTCGCGTCCTCGCCGACCTCGTTTCCGGCCGCGAGCCGGAGATCGACACCTCGGACCTGGGGCTCGGCCGCTACTCGGCCTGAGCTTCGACGGCCGGCGCGAACCGGCGCTTTATCCGCGTCTCGCCATGCCGCGTCTTCGACCAGGCGAATGGGCTTATCACCAGTTCCCACGCCGCCATCGCCATCGCCACCCCGTGCAGCAGCCAGTAGAGCGGCAGCAGCAGTTGCGCCGCTAGCAGGTCGAGCCGCTTCAGCCGGTCGAGCCCGGCGATCACCAGCAGCACCGGCCCGAGATAGCCGACGATGAAGATGCCGAGCGTCAGCATGGCACTCCAGCTGAACGAGCCAGGCAGTTGCAGTGTCACCACCGAGACGAGGAACGACAGCAGGAAGGCCGAATGCAGCGGCGCCGAAAAGATCATGCTGCCGACATAGATGTGGAGGCCGATGAAGCCGGGCCAGCCAAGGTCGCGCAGCAGGCTGCGCCAGTCGCGATCGTGCACGATCAGCGTTTGCATCCACCCCTTCATCCAGCGGCTCCGCTGCTTCAGCCAGGCGCCGAGATGGATCGGCGCTTCTTCCCCGGTACGACTGTCGATAGTCGCGGTCGTGAGGTTCAGCCGGGCCAGCCGTACCCCGAGGTCGGCGTCCTCGGTGACGTTGAAGGCATCCCATCCCCCAACCAGTCGCAGGGCATCGGCGCGGAAGTGGTTGCTGGTGCCGCCCAGCGGCATCGGCAGGCCGAGCCGGGCCAGCAGCGGCAGCATGAGCCCGAACTGTCCGGCATATTCCCCGGCGAACAGCGCGGCGAGCGGCCCCTCGCTGGCATTGTCGATCACCAGTTCGGCCTGCAGGCACACCAGCTCGGGATAGGCGGCAAAGGTGCTGGCGGCGAGCCGCAACTGCCGCGGCTCGGGGATGTCCTCGGCATCGTAGACCACGAGGTGTTCGCCGCGCACCAGCGGCATGGCGTAGTTCAGCGCCTTGGGCTTGGTGCGCGGCATCGCGTCGGGCACCAGCACCAGCTCGAAGCGCGGGTCGGCCAGCTCCTGTTGCACCGCGGTGACCGTGGCGAGGCTGCGCGTTTCCACCACGAACAGCACGTCCAGCTTTTCGGGCGGGTAGTCGATGCGCCTGAGCGCCTCGGCCAGTTGGCCCACCATGTGGGCCTCGTCGCGGAGTGGCACCAGCACCGTGTAGACCGGCAGGTCGCTGTCGCCGAGCAGCGGCACCGGCGGCGGCTGCGGTGGCCGGCTGATCGCGGCGGCGAGCCGCAGCAGGGCGGGGATCAGCAGCATCAGCCCGACGAGCGGTAAAAACAGCGCCGCGTTCAGCCATGGCGCGAGGATCGCCAGGCCGATGAGTGTGGCCAGCAACACCACGAAGCCGATCCGCGCCGAGCGTGGCGCATCCGCCTGTCCGGCGGCGCGCGGCCAGCGCCGCACCATCCGGTGCCGCGCCGCATCCATCATCGGCGCTTCGGCCAGCGACGCCAGCTCGGCCCGGATGGCCGAGTGCGGCACGATGGCAATCAGGCGCCGCAGGTCGGGCCTGATCTCGTGCAGCAGTTTCAGGCGCAGCAGCGTCTCGAACCTTGGCGCCGAGTAGACGATCTCCAGGTCGAGCAGCGCCATGCGCAGCGAGCGGATTTCCCCCAGCCGCTCGATCTTCTCGATCACCGGCCGGCCGGACGATCCGGCGGGCACCACGGGGAAGAATTCGAGCCCGGCCCAATCCGCCGCGCGCGCCATCACCATTGTCTCGCCCAGCCCGAAACGATGGGCGCAGTAATCCAGCGGATCGACCTCCAGCTCCAGCGCGGTCGTCAGCAGCGCCAGAGCTTGCTCGTCCGTTTTGATATACTCGACAAGTATTGCCCGAAGGAGTGCTCCCGCCTCCGACATCGGACCCCGCCAGCATTGTGTTAAGTAAAAGTTAACACGAAGATTAGGGGGCAAGTAGTGGCAGTCGTCAAGTGTCGCGCTGCACTGCTGCGCGCCCGCCCCTCGCCAACCGGGGCGAATTCGGCGATAAGCCGAGGCAGACCCGCTGCCGGGAAGCCCATGCGCGCCATCGCCTTTGCCCTATCGCTGCTGCTCGCCGCCCCGCTCGCCGCCTTGGGCCAGGCGCTGCCCTATCATATCGATCCGGGCGCCCGCGATGTGGTGCCGAACCTCGCCGTGGTGCCGGCCATCCGCTTCCTCACCACGGCCGACTACCCGCCCTTCAACTTCCGTGACGACACGGGCGAACTGGTCGGCTTCCATGTCGATCTGGCCCGTGCGCTGTGCGACGAGCTGAAGATCGCCTGCACCGTGCAGGCCTGGCCATGGGAACAGGCGACGCGGGCGCTCGAGGACAACCAGGGCGATGCACTGATCGCCGGGGTCGCCATCACCCCCGAGAACGGCGAACTGTTCGACTTCTCGTCGATCTACCTGATGATGCCGGGCCGCTTCGTCACGACGGTCGCGGCGGCGCAGAACTTTGACCCGCAGGGTCTCGCTGGCCGGAAGGTCGCGCTGCGCCAGGGTTCGACGCATGAGGAGTTCGTGCGCCGCTATCTGCCGGCGGCCCAGATCGTTGGCTTCGACAGCGAGTTCGCGGCCCTTGAGGCGCTGCAAAAGGGCGAGGTCGATGCGTGGTTCGGCGATGCGCTCCGCGCCTCGTTCTGGCTCAACACCCATGTCGGCTGCTGCGACTTCGCCGGCGAGCCGTATTTCCGGCCCGACCTGTTCGGCGAGGGCCTCGCGGTCGCCTTCACCCCCGGCCACGATGCGGTGCGCCAGGCCATCGACTACGGCCTGTCGCGCCTCAAGCGCTCGGGCGTCTACGACGAGCTCTACCTGCGCTGGTTCCCGGTGAGCTTCTACTAGCTAGAGCGCTTCCAGAGGACTCTTCTGGTTCGGAAGCGCGACCCGTTCAGTCCAGGCCGCGCATCCGGGCCCGGGCGCTCGCCTCGATGGCGCCGGTGACGAGGCTGTTCACGCTGAGCCGGTCGCGGACCATTTCGAGCAGGCGCAGTTCTTCCTGCGGCAACTGCACGTCGATCACCGCGACTTCGACGGCCAGCGCGTAGGCCGTGTCGTGCAGGCGCTCGGGGATCACCGCCGTCGCCGCGTCGAGCACGCCCTCGAAACCCACTTCATTGGTCATGTCGACCGCTTCGTTGGCAACGCGGCTCAACTGGTCCATGTCGTAGCCGCCGAACACTGGCGAGCGCACGACGAGGTCGGCGATCGCATCGAGTTCGTTCTGCGAAATCCCCTCATCCGACGAGGCGGTGACCACCATGATGTGGATGAGCGCGTCCTGAACCGAGAGAGCCATTGATGTCCTGCCTTGCAAAAGTCCCGCATAACTAGGCAGCGCGCCAACGCTTGGCAACCCACGCGCCCTTCGTTTGCTTGACGGAACCTTGCCCGCTGGTGCATTGAGCCGCATTCCCTCCATCGCTATTGAGGCAGCCCGTGCCCGCGCCCCTTCCGACCCTTGATCCCGCCTTCTTCGATGCGGCGCAGACCGCCCGCGCCTGGCCTTTCGAGGAAGCAAGGAAACTGGTCGCGCGCGTTCAGCGGCGGGGCCTCACCGAAGTGCTGTTCGAGACCGGCTACGGCCCCTCGGGCCTGCCGCATATCGGCACATTCGGCGAAGTGGCGCGCACCACCATGGTCCGCACCGCCTTCCGGCTGCTGACCCGCGACGAGATCCCGACGCGGCTGCTCTGCTTTTCCGATGACATGGACGGCATGCGCAAGATTCCGGAAAACGTCCCGGATCGCGCTGCGCTCGAGCCCTATGTGCAGATGCCGCTGACATCGGTGCCCAACCCCTTCGGTGGCGAGCACAAGAGTTTTGGCGAGCACAATAACGCCATGCTGCGCCGTTTCCTCGACACCTTCGGCTTCAACTACGAGTTCGCCAGCGCGACCGAATACTACAAGGCCGGCAAGTTCGACGACGTGCTGCTGCGCGCCGCCGAGCGCTATGCAGAGATCATGGCCGTGATGCTGCCGAGCCTCGGCGAAGAGCGCCAGGCGACCTATTCACCGTTCCTGCCGATCTCCCCGATCTCCGGCCGCGTCCTCTACGTGCCCATGAAGGCCGTCGATGCGAGGGCCGGCACCGTCACTTTCGCCGACGAGGACGGCACCGACGTCACCCTGCCGGTCACCGGTGGCAACGTGAAGCTGCAGTGGAAGCCGGATTTCGGCATGCGCTGGGCGGCGCTCGGCGTCGATTTCGAGATGTTCGGCAAGGACCACCAGACCAACCAGCACATCTACGACAAGATCTGCGAGATTCTGGGCGGCGTGGCGCCGGAGCACTATGTCTTCGAGCTGTTCCTCGACGACCTCGGCCAGAAGATCTCGAAGTCCAAGGGCAACGGCCTCACCATCGACGAGTGGCTGACCTACGCCGGCACCGAGAGCCTGTCGCTCTACATGTTCCAGAAGCCGCGGGTGGCGAAGCGCCTGTTCTTCGACGTCATCCCGCGCGCCGTCGACGAGTACTACCAGTACGTCGCCAGCTTCAACGGACAGGACGCGGCGGCGGCGCTCGAGAACCCGGCGTTCCACATCCATTCCGGCAAGGTGCCGGTGGTCGACATGCCGATCAGCTTCGGCCTGCTGCTGAACCTTGCGTCCGCCGCCAACGCCCACGAGAAGGCGGCGCTGTGGAACTACATCACCCGCCGCCTGCCGGGCGTCACCCCGGTGACCAACCCCGAACTCGACCGGCTCGCCGGCTACGCCGTGCGCTACTTCAACGACGAAGTGAAGTCGAAGAAGGTCTTCCGCGCCCCGACGGACAAGGAACGCGCCGCGCTCGCCGACCTCGCCGACCAGTTGGCCGGCAAGGAGACGCTCGAGGCGAAGGACCTGCAGGACATCGTCTACGCCGTCGGCAACGCCCACACCTTCGATCCGCTGCGCGACTGGTTCGGCGCCATCTACCAGGTGCTGCTCGGCGCCGACCAGGGTCCGCGCTTCGGCTCGTTCATCGCGCTCTACGGCGTGGAAGAGACGCGGAAGCTGATCGCGGACGCACTGGCGGGGAAGCTGGTGACGGCTGCGGCGTGAGGCAAGGTCTGACGCCCCCTCCACCACGCTACGCGTGGTCCCCCTCCCCCGCTTCGCGGTGGAGGAGCACCGCACCCTCGGCGCCTCCCACTGCTGACGAGCGCTGACCTCTCCATGCTCCTCCACCGCTTTTGCGGGGGAGGGGGACCACGCGTAGCGTGGTGGAGGGGGCATCCGGCAGCATGCCTTTCTGATCCTCCCCTGCGAAGCGGGGGAGGGGGACCGGCGTAGCCGGTGGAGGGGGCGGCACGGGCTCGGCGTCAGCACAAACGACCAGCGCCCAGCCCCTCACCCCCTGAGAAACGTCACCGTCCGCTCGAACGCGCTCCGCGCCGCTGCCGCATCGAACTCCGGCCGGTCCTTCTCGGCGAACCAGTGCCGCGTCCCCGGATAGATGATCGCGCCGCCCGGTGCGCCGGCCGCCTCCAGCATCCGGATCATCCCCGGCTGGTCGTCCTGAAATTCGTCGGTCTCGGCGAAATGCCCGAGCACCGGCACTGCACCCAGCGTCACTTCGCGATCGGCGTAGTAAGTCACCAGCCGGTGCAGCGGCATCGTGTCCATCAGCCCCAGCAACTGGAACGCCCCGAACGAGAACCCGACGCCGCTGACCGGCCCGCGCACTGACGCATGCCCGGCCAGCCGCTCGAACGCCGCCGTCAGCCGGCCCGGCGCCGCCTGCCAGTGCTGCTCGATGAGCGCCTGCGCATCGTCGCGGTCGGTGACAACCGTTCCCTCGAACGCATCCGGCAGCCCGACGACGAAGCCAAGCTCGGCCAACGCCCGGCCATAGTCGCGCACCGTCGCATTCCGCCCCCACCATGGATGCACCACCAGCACGCCCGGGCCGCTACCGCTCTGGGGCAGCAGGATCTGGAGATCGGAACTCATCTTCGCTCCTCCATGGCAGGCGATGAACTGGGCAGGTGAAACTACTGGGCAGGTGAAACTACTGGCTGGCCCAGACGATGCGGCCCATGCCCTCGATCTCATGCACCTCGATGGTGCGCGGCGCATGCGCCGGGTTGAGCGAATGCAGTTCCACCGCCTTGGGCGTCTGCCGGTGCAGCACCTTCACCAGCACCTCGCCGCCCTTGGTGCGCACCACCACGCGGTCGCCGCGCCGCATCTGGGCGGTCGGTGACACCACCACCACGTCGCCGTCGCGATAGAGCGGCAGCATCGAATCGCCGCTCACTTCGAGCGCGTAGGTGCCATCTTCCTGGCTCGATGGCAGCTCCACCACGTCCCAGCCCTGTCCGGCCGGAAAGCCAGCCGAATCGAAGAACCCGCCCGACCCGGCCTGCGCCAGCCCGAGCAGCGGCACCACCGGCCGCACGATCTCCGGCCCACGCATCTGCACAAAGGCGCCGCCGCCCGAGAGGAAGGCGTCAAAATTCTCGCCCGTCGCCTCCAGCACCTTGGCGATGCTTTCGGTCGAGGGCCAGCGCTCGCGCCCGTCCTTGCTGATCCGCTTCGATTTGTTGAAAGCCGTCGCATCGAGCCCGGCCACGCGCGCGAGCCCGGACGCGGAAAAGCCGTGACGCTCGGCCAGCGCGTCGATCGCGTTCCAGATATCGACATGCGAGACCATTCGGGCGGTCCGTGCAGCGGGATGGATTCCGCGTGGATGAGGAAACTTGTCCTATTTAGCCCGCGCCGCCTGCCGCTGTAAAGTCGCGCGTCCAACTTGTGATCCCGTTCGGGCTCCACTAGGTTCCCGCGCCATGGTCACCCCGAAGCAAACCCCCGAATTCGTCTACAAGGTCGTCAGCCGCGAGGTGTACGACGCCTCGATCGCCTCCGGCATTTTCGTCGGCCAGCCGATCGACACGGCGGATGGCTACATCCACCTCTCGACCGCCGCCCAGCTGCCCGAAACCATCCGGCTCTACTTCGCCGGCCTGACCGACCAGGTGCTGTTCCAGCTGGCCTGCGCTCCCTTCGGGGCGGCGATGCAGTGGGAAGCGTCGCGCAATGGCGAACTCTTCCCGCACCTCTACGCCGAACTGCCGATGCATACGCTTGGCCCGATCGCCCATATCGACGTCGCCGCCGATGGCAGCGTCGCCCTGCCGGACTGGGTGAAATGATCCTCTCCCGCCTCTCGCCGCTGCTGCGCGTGCCGCTCGTTTCCGGCTTCACGCGCGAGGCGCTGCTGAAGATGGACCCCGAGATCGCGCACGGCGCCACCATCTCCGCCCTTCGCCTCGGCCTCGCGCCGGAGCAGGATGGCGCCGATCCGCCCGAACTGCGCACGACGCTCTGCAGCCTCGACCTGAAAAACCCGGTCGGCATGGCCGCCGGTTTCGACAAGAACGCCGAGGTCCCCAAGCCGCTCGCCCGCATGGGCTTCGGCATGGTCGAGATCGGCACCGTCACGCCGCGCCCGCAGACCGGCAACGCCAAGCCGCGGCTGTTCCGCATCGCGGCCGCCGACGGCGTTATCAACCGCATGGGCTTCAACAATGACGGCCATGATGCGGCTTTCGCTCGGCTCAAGGGCGCGCATATCGGCGCCATCCTTGGGGTGAACATCGGTGCCAACAAGGATTCCGAGGATTTCGTCGCCGACTACGTCACCGGCGTCACCCGCTTCGCCGAAGTCGCCGACTACCTGACGATCAACATCTCGTCGCCCAACACGCCGGGGCTGCGCAACCTGCAGGCCGACGAGGCGCTGGAGCGGCTGCTCGCTGCGGTGCTGAAAGCGCGCTCGAAAGCCTCCGTCCGCGTCCCGGTGCTACTGAAGATCGCGCCCGACCTCGACGAGAAGGCGCTCGACGGCATTGCACGGGTGGTGCTCGCCACCGATCTTGACGGCCTCATCGTCTCCAACACCACCATCACCCGCGACCCGGTCGAGGGCATGGAGAACGCCACCGAGACCGGCGGTCTCTCGGGCAAGCCGCTGTTCAACCTCTCGACCCGCAAGCTCGCGCAGGTCCGCCAGCGCGTCGGCACGCTGCCGATCATCGGGGTCGGGGGCATCCACTCGCCCGAAAGCGCGGTGGCCAAGTTCGAGGCCGGCGCCGACGCCATCCAGCTCTACTCGGCGCTGGTCTTCGGCGGCTTGGACATGCTCGACCGCATCAAGCGCGGGTTGGCCGCCGCAGTGCGGAGCCGGGGCCTGACCTCGGTGTCGCAACTGACCGGCACGACGACCGAAGAGTGGGCGAGCGGCAAGGCGAGCTTGTAGGACCGGGTCACCCCCACCCTAGCTCTGCCACGTCGCTCTGCTCCTGGCGCCGCTACCCTCCCCACAAGGGGGAGGGAGAGAGGAGTCCCTGCCCGGCCCCACATCGCCTCCCTCCCCTCGATGGGGAGGGTAGCGCAGCTAGCGGCATTGCCGCGTAGCGAAGCTAGGGTGGGGTGGAAACGGCGTCCTACCCCTCGGTCACCAGATCGATCGCCAGGTCCGCCCGGCCGCGCGAGCGCTTCACCAGGTCGTAGTTGGCGAGGTCGACCCGCTCGACATGCTCGCGGTTGCGCGCCTCGCTGAACAGCCCGTGCTCGGCGTGGCGCTTCAGCAGGCGTGCCTTCACCGCATCGCGCGGCACGTCGATGAACACGGCGAGGTCGAGCAGCGGCCGCACCTGCCACCACGGGGCGTTGGCGAGCAGCAGGTAGTTGCCCTCCACGACCAGCACCCGCGCGCTCGCCGGCACGATGAACGCATCGACCACCACGTCCTCGATCTCGCGTGAATAGCCCGGCCCGCTGATCGGCGTCGTTGCCGCCTTCACCCCGGCGAGGAACTCGGCGAACGCCGCGCCCTCGAAGGTGTGCGGCGCGCCCTTGTCCTTCACCGTCCCCAACGATTCGAGCTTGGCGTGCCGCATGTGGAACCCGTCCATTGGCACATAGGCGGCGAGCCCGGGGGTGGCGGCGTTCAACGCCTCGACCAGCCGCACCGCGAGCGTCGATTTGCCGACGCCGGGACCCCCTGAGATGCCCACCGCGATCCGTCCGCCGCGACTGGCCAGCACGGACAGTGCCCTGTCGGCGATCGCTGTCAGCGCTGCCTCCGGCGCCAGTTGCAACACCTGCGGTTCGTTGTCGTTCATCGAAGCCCTCCGTAGCGAGACTTCTAGCACTTGCCGCTTCCGGGCGCACACCCCATACTGCGCACAAACCGGGAACGCCGCTTGCCTCTCCACCCCCAGATTGCCGACTGGTTTGCCTCCAAGGGCTGGTCGCCGCGCGCCCATCAGCTCGATGTGCTGGAAGCGACCGAGGCGGGCGACTCGGCGTTGCTGATCGCGCCCACCGGCGCCGGCAAGACGCTGGCCGGGTTCCTGCCCACCATCAACGACCTGATCGACAACCCCGCGAAGGGCCTCCACACCCTCTACCTGTCGCCGCTGAAAGCCCTCGCCGTCGATGTGCAGCGCAACCTGATGGCGCCTGTCACCGAGATGGGGCTGCCGATCAAGGTCGAGGCCCGCACCGGCGACACGCCGGCGCACCGCCGCCAGCGCCAGCGCACCGATCCGCCGCACATCCTGCTCACCACGCCCGAGCAGTTGGCGCTGCTGCTGAGCCACGCCGATGCCGGCAAGCTGTTCGGCGGCCTTAGGCGCATCGTCATCGACGAACTGCACGCCATGGTCACCAACAAGCGCGGCGAACTGCTGTCGCTGGGGCTGGCGCGGCTGGGCACGCTGGCGCCGCAACTGCGGATCACCGCGCTCAGCGCCACCGTCGCGCATCCCGAGATCCTGCGCGACTGGATCGCCACCCCGGTGCCGAACGCCGAGGCCCGGCTGCTGCTGGGGACAGGCGGGGCGATGCCTGATATCGGCATTCTCGACACCGAGCAGTATGTGCCCTGGGCCGGACACTCCGCCGCCTACGCCATCCCCGACCTCTACCAGGTCATCAGGCAGCACCGCACCACGCTGCTCTTCGTCAACACCCGCTCGCAGGCCGAACTGCTGTTCCAGCTGCTGTGGGAGGCCAATGACGAGGACCTGCCCATCGCCATGCACCACGGCTCGCTCGCGGTGGAGCAGCGGCGCAAGGTGGAAGCCGCCATGGCGGAGGGCCGGTTGCGGGCGGTGGTGTGCACGTCCACCCTCGATCTCGGAATCGACTGGGGCGACGTCGATCTCGTCGTGCAGATCGGCGCCCCCAAGGGCGCGAGCCGCATGCTGCAGCGCATCGGCCGCGCCAATCACCGGCTCGACGAGCCCTCCAAGGCGCTGTTCGTCCCTTCCAACCGCTTCGAGGTGCTGGAGTGCGAGGCGGCGCTCGAAGCGGTCCAGCACAACTGGCAGGACAGCGAGGACCCCGTCTCCGGCGGCCTCGACGTGCTGGCCCAGCATATCCTCGGCTCCGCCTGCGCCGACGCCTTCGACCCCGTGGCGCTGCACGACGAGATCCGCCGCGCCTGGCCCTATCGCGATCTCGACTGGGAGACGTTCGAGCGCGTCGTCGATTTCGTCGCCACCGGCGGCTACGCGCTGCGCGCCTACGAGCGCTACGCCAAGCTGAAGGTGATGCCCGATGGCAAATTCCGCATCGCCCATCCCGGCATCGCCCAGCAGTACCGCCTCAACATCGGCACCATAATCGAGGAGGCGATGGTGAAGGTGCGGCTGGTGCGGGGCAGGGGCTTCAAGACCGGCGCGACCACCGGCCCGATCGGCCGCGGCGGTCGCGTGCTCGGCGAGATGGAGGAGTATTTCTTCACCACCCTCACCAAGGGCGACACGTTTCTCTTCGGCTCGGAGGTGGTGGCCTACGAAGGCATGGTCGAAAGCGAGGCCTATGTCTCGCGTTCGCAGGGCAAGGACCCCAAGATCCCCTCCTACATGGGCGGCCGCTTCCCGCTTTCGACCTTCCTCGCCGAGGGCGTCCGCAAATTGCTCGCTCACCCCGACGACTGGTCGCAACTGCCCGACCAGGTGGCCGACTGGCTGCGCCTGCAGCGCGACGTCTCGCTGCTGCCGCAGCCCGACAGCCTGCTGGTCGAAACCTTCCCGCGCGGCAGCCAGAACTTCCTCGTCTGCTACCCCTTCGAAGGCCGCCTCGCGCACCAGACCCTCGGCATGCTGCTGACCCGCCGTCTCGAACGCGCCCGCGCCCGGCCGCTGGGCTTCGTGGCATCGGATTATTCCCTCGCCATCTGGGGCCTGGGCGATTTCTCCGGCCTGATCCGCACCGGCCGGCTGTCGCTCGACGACCTCTTCGATGAGGATATGCTCGGCGACGACCTTGAGGCCTGGCTCGACGAGAGCGCCCTGATGCGCCGCACCTTCCGCAACTGCGCAATCATCGCCGGGCTGATCGAGCGCCGCCACGTCGGGGTGAAGGAAAAGACCGGGCGGCAGATCACCGTGAGCTCCGATATCATCTACGACGTGCTCTACCAGCACGAGCCCGACCACATCCTGATCCAGGCGACGCGGCGCGATGCGGCGCGCGGCCTGCTCGATATCGAGCGCCTCGGCCACATGCTCGCCCGGATCAAACAGCACATCGTGCACAAGCCCCTCGACCGAATCTCCCCTTTGGCGGTACCGATTCTGCTCGATATCGGCAAAGAGGCCGTCTTCGGCGAGGCCCGCGAAAGCGCCATGGCCGACGCCGCCGACGAGCTCATCAGGGAAGCGATGGGGCAGGTTTGACGTATTCTACTGCGGCACTTTCCGACGAGGAAGAAACCCCGGTGCTGCTCAGCTTCTGCGGCCACCAGTTCGAAGCCCTGCCCTCCGGCGCCCTGTTCTGGCGCGCCGAGAACACCCTGCTCGTCGCCGACCTGCACCTCGAAAAGCTCAGTTCCTACGCGCGGCGCGGCAGCCTGCTGCCGCCCTACGACACCGGCATGACCCTGCGTCGCCTCGAAGCCGACCTCGACCTGACCGGGGCGGCCGAAGTCATCGCGCTCGGCGACAGCTTTCACCGCGACGAAGGCAGCACCACGCTTCTCCCGGCCGACCGCCTTCGCCTCGCCGCCCTGATGGGGCGTGCTCGCTGGACCTGGATTTCCGGCAACCACGATCCCGCCCCGCATACACTCGGCGGCACCTGTGCCGCGATCGTCGAGCGTTCGGGCCTCACGCTGGTCCACGAGCCCAAGAGAAATGTAGCAGGTGGCAACCAGCAGGGCATCGTCGCCGGCCACCTGCACCCTTCGGCCCACATCGCAATGAACGGCCGCTCGGTCCGCCGTCCGTGCTTCGTCCACGACAACCGCACCTTCATCATGCCGGCCTACGGCGCTTCCACCGGCACCCTGAACATCCTCGCCCCGGCCTTTGTCGGCCTGCTGCACTGGCCCACGCTGGAGGTAGCGATGATCGGCAAGGGCCGCGTCTACCCGGTCAGCCCGAAGCGGCTCATCACCGGGGCCGAGTGGTAATTTCGTCTGGAAACTGCTATCTGGCCGGCATGGTCACTTTCACCATTTCCTTTGATGACGACGTGGTGGAGCGCTGGAGCGCGCTTGCCGCTGCGCAGGGTGTCGATCTCGACGAGAAGATGACCCAGGCCATCGTCGATCGCATGGAAGAAATGGAAGACTACGCGGCGCTGAAGGCGCGCTTCTCCAAGCCCGGCGAGACGCTGTCGCGTGAGGAACTCATGAGCCGTGTTCGCGGGGAACGTCGTGCTACCATCTCGCACGAAGACTTCATGCGCGAGATGGGGCTGAGTGTTGCCGACCAGGATTGAGTGGGATGCCGATGCCCGCGAACACCCCGCAACATTGCCAACCTCAACCGCCCGCGCCGCGACGACTGATCACCGCCGGAACACTACGCCGCCAAGCCAGCCGGTGAACACCGCCAGCACGACGCAGACCAGCCCGTAGAGCAGCGGCTGCTGGCGCGAGGCGAGGCCGAGGAAGCGCTCGAAGCCGATCTTGCGCACCGAGAAGCCATTGGTCTTGCGGGCGATGATCTCGCCGTCCTTGAACAGATAGGTGTGCGCGATGTACGGCCCCGGCGGCGCGTCGGAAGGCAGCGCCACCTGGGCGAAATAGAAGGTGTCGGACCGGAAGTTCACGCCCTGCTCATTGAGCCCGTAGTGCCCCTTGCGCTGCATCAGCTTCACCAGTTCGCCACGGAACAGCTGGGATTGCGGGTAGGGGGCGCTGGTCTTGCCGATCGACGGGCTGTCGAGCGGAATGGCGGTTTCGGCCAGCGTGATCGGGTTGGTGATCGTGTCGAGCTTTGCGTCGCTGAGCACCTGGTAGAACGACGGGAACTCCTCGTAGACCGCCTGCTCGGTGTTGATCCAGATGCCGAACTGGTTGCTCATTTTGCGCGCCAAGCGCTTCTGCAGCGGTCCGGTGACGGTCACGACGACGTGGTAGGGACCTTCCACATATTTCTGCTCGGCCCCGGCCTCCGGCGCAATCGTGCCGAACAGCGTCAGGGTCTGCCCCGCGAAGCTCGAGGTGATCGCCACCTCTTCGCTGCTCACCTGCGTCAAGAGTTGCTCTGCCGCCACGGGCAGCGCCATTGCGCCGAACATCACGGCAAGCAGCAGCCGCCTCATATCGCCCCCCCGATGCCCATCACGGCCGTCGAGAACGGGTTGGAGGGCGGCAGGATCAGGCTGACGCCGAAGCGGATGGCCACCGCCAGCACCAGCAGCGCCAGCAGCGCGCGCAACTGCTCGCCGCGTAGGTACTTGCCCGCCGAGGCGCCGAACTGCGCGCCGACGGTGCCGCCGACCATCAGGCAGAAGGCGAGCAGAATATCGACGCTCTGGCTGGTGACGGCGTGGAGGATGGTCGTCGCCGCCATCATCGCCACCACTTGCAGCAGCGAGGTGCCGATCACCATGTTGCCCGGCACGCGCAGCAGGTAAACCAGCGCCGGCACCAGGATGAAGCCACCGCCGATGCCGAGTAGTGCGCCGACGATGCCGATGAAGAAGCCCAGCAGCAGCACCGGCACCACGGAGATATAGAGCCGCGACTTCTTGAACCGCACGCGGAAGGGCAGGCCGTGGAACCAGTTATGCTGGTTGGGCAGCTTCTCGCGCACCACGATGCCGGCGCGGCGCTTCAGGATCGAGCGGACTGCCTCGACCATCATCAGCGTGCCGACGAAACCCAGCAGGATCAGGAAGCCCAGCGAGATGAACAGGTCGAGCTGGCCTACCGCCCTGAGCACGCCGAAAATCCACACGCCGACGAACGAGCCGAGGATGCTGGCCAGCACCAGGTAGAGCGCCAGGTGCAGGTCGATCTGCCCGCGCCGGTAGTAGCTGAGTGCCCCCGAGGTCGAGGCGGCCACCACTTGCCCGGTCACCGAAGCGACGGCCACCGAGGATGGCACGCCCGAAAAGATCAGCAGCGGCGTCAGCAGGAATCCGCCGCCCACCCCGAACAGTCCCGACAGGAAGCCGACCGCACCCCCGATCCCCACAAGGAAGAACAGGTTCATCGAAAGCTCGGCGATCGGCAGATAGACCTGCACGGGCGGCGTCCACTTGGCGCTGGGGCATTCTCGGCCTAGCGCTCGGCGGAGACAAGAATGCGACAGTTTTCGCGAATTGCATCAAGCCTTAGCAGCTAAATGCAAAGACGCGGTTAGTGCGCCCGAAATATGCAGAAAACGATGCGGCGCCCGTGCCTTAACTCGACCAAACTAGTGGTCATGCGGCGACAGCAGCTCGGCGAACTGGCCATCCTCGATCCGGCTGGCCGCAATCACCGCCTGCGTCCGGCTGTCGACGTCGAGTTTCTGCAGGATGGCGGAGACGTGCGCCTTCACCGTTGCCTCGGAAATCGACAGCTCGTAGGCGATCTGCTTGTTCATCAGCCCGTCGCTGAGCATCATCAGCACGCGGATCTGCTGCGGGGTCAGGGTGGCGAGCCGCTGCATCAGCGCCGATTGCGCGTCCTCGGCCGGCAGTTCCATGCCGTCCGGCACGTAAACCTCGCCCGAGAGCACCATCTCGATGGCCCGGCGAATATCGGTCGGCCCGACCGACTTGTGCAGGTAGCCAGCCGCGCCGAGCTCGAAGGCGCGCCGTACCACCGTGCCCTCGTCGACGGCCGAAATGATCATCACCGGGATTTCGGGGTACTGGGCGCGCAGCAGCAGCAGGCCCGAAAAGCCGCGCGAGCCGGGCATGTTGAGGTCGAGCAGCACCAGGTCGCACTCCCGGTCGGCCCCGAGCGCCGTGGTAAGCGTCGCGATATCGCCCGCCTCCTCGACGGTGATCGAAGGGTCGCCGCCGGCCAGCGTCTGTTTGAGCGCGGCACGGAAAAGCGGGTGATCGTCTACGATGATGATGCGCCGTCGGGTCATGGGGTTGGGCAGCTCTCCTCTGCGGGCCTTGGTAACAAGCGGGTCTCGCCTTTTGTATCCCACTAAAGGCGGGCCGTGAGCCACGAAATCTTAACGGCATCACTCTCTGCGTTGCAAAATGCATCGGCGCTTAACGCGATCTTTACCATGTTTTCCCAAGAGTGGCAGGCAGGCCATGGCCCTAACCGGGTGATCGGCCGGCATTTTTCTCAGGGAAGCGTCCCTGAAATCTTCTCCGGGAACCGTCAATGGTCCGCGCCAACCCTCACGATCAGCAAGCCGATGCCGGCGAATGGCAGGACCTGCGAAGCGAGCTGGTGGCTTTGCTCGATCAGGTCGAGACCCAGGTTGCCCGCACCCAGCCCGAACCCGGCTACACGGGATTGACCGAGCGGATGCGCGATCTGCGCCACCAGGTCACCGAGATCGAGCCCGAGACGCGCCATCGCGAAGCCCTGCGCTCGGTGCAGCGCGCCGTCTCCCGTTTCTCCGATCGCGACGACCTCCCCGCCGCCGGAACCGCGCCCAACCCGCGCGATACCCTCGAATCCGCCATCCAGCAGATCCGCTCCCGCCATTTCGCCCCGCCGCCGCAGGTTCCGCTGCCGCTGGCGCCGGTGCGCGCCCCGGAAATGCCGCGCTTCAACGAACTCGCCGAGGCCGTGGGCAGCATCTCGTCGCGCCTCGAGCGCTTTGAGGGCGAACTGCGGTCGCAGGCGCGCGGCCAGACCGCCAACGTCAAGGAAATCGCCGACCAGGTCGGGCAACTGAGCCAGGTCGTCGAATTGCTTGCCGGCGCCGTCGGCGAAACCGGGCAGGTAAAGCGGCTCGAAGGCCAGATCGCCAGCCTCGCCAAGCTCGTGGGGCGCGAACCGCAGATCGACGTGTCGGCGCTCACCCGCCGCCTCGACGACGTCAGCCAGACGGTCGCCAAGTTGGCCGAGCTGCAGAAGGCTTATGCCGATCGCTCCGACACCTCCGGCCTGAACCAGCGCCTCGACGACGTCACCGCCACCGTCGGTCGCCTTGCCGACCTGCAGGTGCAGCTCGCCAGCAAGTCCGACAGCACCGCGCTGAACCAGCGGCTCGACGAGGTCACCGCAACGGTTGGACGCCTCGCGGACCTGCAGGTCAAGCTGGTCGATCGCTCCGATACCTCCGGGCTCACCCGCCGCCTCGACGACGTCACCGCTACGGTGGGGAAGCTCGCCGACCTGCAGGTGCAGCTCGTCGACAAGACCGACAATACCGGCCTCAGCCGCCGGCTCGACGATGTCACCGCCACTGTCGGCCGCCTCGCCGACCTGCAGGTGCAGGTCGCCAACCGCGCCGACGTGCCACCGGCCGGCCTCAAGGACGCCATGCAGGCGATCGAGGACGGCGTCCGCGCCATCTACGATCGCGTCGATGGCATCGAGCGGCAGATGGCCATGCCGCCCGCCGAGCTCGAGAAGATCACCGACGAACTGCAGCGCTTCGCCGCCGCCATGAAGGCGCCGCAGCAGCCGCAGGGCCTGATCGAACTCGTCGATGCGCTGAACCAGCGCATTTCCGATATCGAGGTGCGCGGTCCTGCTGCCACCGTGCTCAAGGCCGATGTCGATGCCATGCGCTCGGCCGTCGTCGAGGCGATGGAGCCGCGCTTTGCCGCCATCGAGACGCAGCTCGAGGTCATCTCCGACAAGGTGGCCAATCCGCCCGAGCTCAACGTCGGCCAGCTCGAGGCGCAGGTGCGTCAGCTGGTGGCGCGGATGGACCAGACCGGCGAGCAGCTCACCGGCCTCGCCAAGCTCTACAGCGCCCCCACCGACGTCAGGACCGATCTCGAAGCGCTCGCCGACAAGGTAGCGCAACGAACGACTGCAGCGCTGGCCGACCGCGAGCCGCGCATCGGCGAAACCGAGTATGCCGAGCTCGAGAAGCGGCTCGGCCGCGTCATGGAGCGCGTCGCCGCCGAACGGCCGGCCGATGACTCTGCACTCGAAGCGACCATCCGTGAGGTCAACGACCGCCTCGCCCGGCTGGAACAGTCTGTCGCTCGGCCGGCGCCGCTGCCGCTCGCTGCCGCACCGGCCTATCCGGCGCCCGTCGTCACGCCAGTGGCGACAACTCCTCTGCCGGAGCCCGGGCCGGACGTCGCGACCCAGCCTGAGCCGGAAGCCGACCCGATCGCGCCGCTGCTCGCCCAGATCGAGCGCGAAGAGCGGACGGTGCAGGAAGATGAGCCTGCGCCGGCATACGAGCCGGTCGAGTACGAGCCCGAGCCGCTGCGCGCCGTAGCGCCTGCTCCCGTCGCCGATGCCATGCCGGCCAACCCTGCCGAGGAAGGGGCGCTCTACGACCAGCCCTTCGCCGACCCCACGCCGCTGCAGCGGGCGCTGGAGGCCAAGAACGGTCCGCGCCGCCGCCACCCCGGCATGGCCGAGCCTGCGGCCGTCGACCTGCCGCCCGCTCCGGTGCCCAGCTTCGACTTCGCCGACGCCGAGCCGACCGCCTACGAGCCGGTGCTTGACGTCCGGCCGCTGCCGCCGCTCTCGAGCCTCGACGATCCCTCCGTCGCGCCGCTTGGCGAACGCCCGTCCGAGCCGATCGGCACCGCGACGACCGACCGGAACACCTTCATCGCCGCCGCGCGGCGTGCCGCCATGCGGCAGTCGACCAGTCCGGCCGTGGCGGTTCCCGCCCTCCCCGGCAGTTCGCTGATCGCCCGCGCCTTCACCCGCTTCCAGGCCACCCGCGCCGCCGAGGCAGAGGCCAAGGCCGAGCCGGTTCCGCCGCCCGCGCCGGTCCCGCCGCCTGCCGCCGAGAAGCCTGCGAAGGTTGAAAAGCCGAAGAAGGAAAGCCGCTTCAAGCTCGGTCGCCGCGTACTCGCCGGCGACAAGGAGCCGTCCGTCTCCTGGAAGCCCGAGGACGAGGCGACGCCAGTCCCGGCGGCGCCGGAACCGCACACCGTAGCGCTCGGCGCCGAAGACGCCAGCCCGGCCGATGGCGACAAGCCGGTCGCCAGGGAGAGCTTCCTGCTGCGCCATCGCCAGCCGATCCTGCTGGCCGCCTCGGTGGTCGCGGTGGCGTGCCTCACCATCAACTTCCTGAACCAGCGTCTCGACGAGCAGGCGTCAACGACGGCCGACGCACCCCCCGTCGATGTGGGCGACGCCGCCCTCTCGCCCACGCCGATCGCCGAGCAACTGACGCTCCCGACCGGCCCGGCGCGCGTCATCGAGATGTCCGATGCGCTCGCGACGGCCTCGATCGATCCGTCCGCCGCGCAGGGTTTCGTCGCCATCGAGCAGCTCATGCCCCCGGCCGTCGCCGCCACCGATCCGGCAAACCTCGCCGCCGGTGTCGAGCCGCTCGAAAGCCCGGTGCAGGTCGAACTGCCCCCCGATAATCTCGGGCCGCTCGAACTCCGCCAGGCCGCCGCCAATGGCGATGCGCGGGCCCAGTTCGAGGTCGCCGCCATCTACACCGAAGGCCGTGCCATCCCCGAGGACCTGCCGGCAGCCGCCGTGTGGTACGAGCGGGCAGCCAGCCAGGGCTTCGCCCCGGCACAGTATCGCCTCGGCAACCTCTATGAAGCCGGCAAGGGCGTCGACAAGGACCTGACGCAGGCCCGCATCTGGTACCAGCAGGCCGCCGAAGCCGGCAATCGCATGGCCATGCACAACCTCGCCGCGCTCTATGCCAGCGGTGGGCTCGGCGCCCAGCAGTTCGACGCGGCCGCCAAGTGGTTCGAGGAAGCCGCCAATCGCGGCATGAAGGACAGCCAGTTCAACCTCGGCATGCTCTATGCCCGCGGGCTGGGCGTAAAGCAGGATCTCGGCGCCTCGTTCAAGTGGTTCGCGCTGGCCGCCCTGCGAGGCGACGCCGATGCCGCCAAGGCGCGCGACGACGTCGCCAAGTCGCTCGACGCCGCCACCATGCAGCGCCTCGACGACGAAATCTTTGCCTGGAAGCCGGTGCAGATCGACCTCGCCGCCAACTTCGCGCCGATCGGCACCTGGATGAAGAACTTCGATCCCGGCGCGACCATCGCCAGGACCGAAGTGGTGAAGGGCGTGCAGCAGGTTCTCGCCCGCCTCGGCTACGACATCGGCACGCCCGACGGCCTCGCCGGCCCGAAGACCGCCGAAGCCATCAAGGCCTTCGAGCGCGGCACCGGCATGAACGAGACCGGCACCATCAATCCCCGCCTGCTCGCCGTCCTCGGCAGCCAGCCGGTGTAGAGCCGCGGCTTGCATAAACCCCAGGGGGCAAGCTGATGGCCGCGGCGCCGAATGCAGATGCCCGTCGCGTCAGCAGCCGTTGCTAGCGCGTTGGATGCTGCTCTCTGATCACCTGCAGCCGCACGCGTGGACGAACTTCGAGCGTGTCGTAGACCTCACGCAGCGACAGCGCGGTGGCCAGAGCGGGAAGCTCGATGCTGTCTTCGAGGCTCTCGTAGGTCTCCTCGATCCAGTCGGCACCAAATCGCCGGTGCGCCTTGACGGGCACAATCTCCGACTCGATCTGGACAACCACCTGCACGCTCGGGATCGACTGGTACTCACGGAGCTTCGCGCCATGGTCGAACACGGCCGTGCCGGGTGAGGAGAGTTCGACGATGATGGTCGGCTGCGAGGCCGTTGTTGCCGAAGGGTTCGGCGGGCCGCAATCGACAACGATGTCCGGGTACCGAACAGTATTGGGGCCGGTCTGGACGCCCGTGTCGCTCGAGGTCGTGCGGCATCCACTTTTCTTGCCAGCGGGCACCAGCGCCGTCTGCACGTTGCTGCCGATCACGTTGTGTCCCTGCTTGGCCCCAGCCATCGCGTAGGCGACGCCGTCCACCAGTTCGAACCGGCCTTCTTCGCCAAGGACGGCATCAAGGAACTCTGCCACTGTCAGCTTCTGGTGGTCTGGAACGCTCATCGTGATCCGCTTGCTCATGAAGGCTCAGATGCTGGACGCCGGGTCAGCCTAGGCTCAGGACTCATTGATCAGAGCCAGAAGATGACGGTTGCGGCGATGCAGATGGCCGACATGAATGTGTGGGCGCAGCGGTCGTAGCGGGTGTGGATGCGGCGCCAGTCCTTGAGGCGTCCGAACATATTCTCGATCTTGTGGCGCAGACGATAGACGGTCGGATCGTATCCGACCGGTATCCGCCGGTTGGACCTCGAAGGGATGCAGGGGACGATGCCGCGTTGCTTGAGGGCGGTGCGGAACCAGTCGGCATCATAGCCCTTGTCGGCGAGCATGGTCCCGGCGTCCGGGATGGCATCGAACATCAAGGCAGCGCCCTTGTAGTCGCTCATCTGGCCTTCGCTGAGCAGCATGACCAGCGGTCGGCCCTGGCCATCGCAGACGACATGCAGCTTTGAGTTCAAGCCGCCCTTGGTGCGCCCGATACGTCTGGGAACAGCCCCTTTTTGAGAAGACTTGCCGCAGTCCGGTGCGCTTTGAGGTGGGTCGCATCGATCATCAGCCGCTCGGACCTGCCGCCCCTGGCCGCCAGTTCGGCGAAGATGCGGTTGAACACCCCCAGCCGGCTCCAGCGCACAAAGCGGTTGTAGATCGTCTTGTGCGGTCCGTAGTCCTTCGGCGCATCGCGCCAACGCAGCCCGTTCCTGATCACGAAGATGATGCCGCTGATCACCCGCCGGTCATCCACCCTGGGCACACCGTGCGACAGAGGAAAACACGGCTCGATCCGGCGCATCTGCGCCGCCGACAACCAGAACAGATTACTCATGGCAGCGCCCCCTTGCGACGCCACTGAATCAGAACCCCGTTGCCATGTGAATCTGGAGGGTTCTGTGAGGTCGCGCGGCGGGGAGCGTCGGGCTTGCGCGGTGCGCGACCTCATTGAAGCCGGATTGAACGAACCCGCTGACGCGGCCACTGACTATGGGATTAGTGCCGCGAGG
>Ga0247838_1001967_pt1 | contig 27555 bp, 17 predicted proteins | sample LaCruzMarch2015__5_FD_189097 | JGI IMG/M metagenome (GOLD analysis project Ga0247838, IMG submission 189097) | Freshwater microbial communities from meromictic Lake La Cruz, Castile-La Mancha, Spain - LaCruzMarch2015_15m | ecosystem: Environmental > Aquatic > Freshwater > Lake | place: Spain... | reverse complement strand
AATAACATATATGCTCCCGCAATCTAAACATACAAAATCAAATCTTTTGAAAATGGATGAAGAGCAAGCCGAAATTTACAATATCGTAAAAACTCTCTAGGGTGTCCCAATGCGGAAAACAGGAAAAAGCATAGCCTAAACGCTATGCTTTGCGGAGAAGAAGGGATTCGAACCCCCGGTACCCTTTTGGGGTACACACGCCTTCCAAGCGTGCCTCTTAAACCACTCGAGCACCTCTCCAATTTTTTTGTGGATTACAAAGGTAAAACAAATATACGATATATTAAAACAAAAAAATCAGATTGCAAATAGCGATTTTGCATTTGCCGTTGTTTTTTCGTCAATTTCTTGTACTGTTAGGTTGTAAACTTCGGCTAGTTTTTTACAGATTAAACTTGTGTATGCACTTTCGTTTCGCTTGCCGCGATGCGGAGCAGGTGTTAAGTAGGGAGAATCTGTTTCGAGAATGATATTTTGAATGTTGATTTTCGATACTGTTTCAGCCAAACCGGAGTTCTTAAAAGTCACAATTCCGTTAATTCCCAACAAAAAATCTCCAAAATCAAGCATTTCTTCGGCCTCAGCAAGCGAGCCTGTAAAACTGTGAAATACACCTGTCAATCCTTTGTTTTTGTAAGGTTGTAAAGCATTCATGGTTTCGCGAAATGAATTGCGAATATGAATAATGACAGGTAAATTATATTCCAAAGCCCATTCAATTTGCTTTTGAAAAGCTATAATCTGTTCAGATAAAAAAGTTTTATCCCAATATAGGTCGATACCAATTTCGCCAACTGCAATGTATTTTCGGCGTTCAAGTTCCGATTTTACAATTGCTAATTCGTTTTGAAAATCTGATTTCACACTTGTTGGGTGCAAACCAATAGCAGCCGAGCAATAATCGGGATAGTTTGCTTCCAAAGCCAACATACGCGGCAATGTACCACTATCGCAATTTGGAAGAATTATGTGACTAATTCCGGCTTCTTTAGCGCGAAAAATAGTTACAGTGCGGTCAGCATCAAACTCTTCGGAATATATATGTGAGTGCGTATCAATCAAAACATTTACTATTTATTCATTTACCATTTTCATTAAACTACCAGACAATTTCTTTAAATAGTAAATGGTCAATAATTGAATGGTCAATTCTTTATCACTCCCACTCAATAGTAGCAGGTGGTTTGGAGCTAATGTCGTACACCACACGGTTTACGCCTTTTACTTTGTTGATAATTTCGTTGGACATTTTTGCCAAAAAGTCGTAAGGCAGTTGCGCCCAATCGGCTGTCATGGCATCGGTCGAAGTTACAGCGCGTAACGCAACTGCATTTTCGTAGGTACGCTCATCGCCCATAACACCCACTGACTGAACAGGAAGAAGAATTACACCTGCTTGCCACACTTTATCATACAAATTCCATTCGCGCAAACCAGTAATGAAAATATCGTCGGCTTCTTGCAAAATGCGCACTTTTTCGGCAGTGATATCGCCCAAAATACGAACGGCTAAACCTGGACCAGGGAAAGGTTGGCGTTTAATAAGATGATGCATCATGCCCATTTCGGTTCCTACTTTACGAACTTCATCCTTAAACAATAGGCGTAATGGTTCACAAAGTTTCAGATTCATTTTATCTGGAAGTCCGCCCACATTGTGATGACTTTTAATAACGGTACCTGTAATCGAAAGCGATTCAATAATATCGGGATAAATAGTGCCTTGTGCCAACCATTTTACATCTTCTATTTTATGTGCTTCTTCGTCGAACACATCAATAAAGCCGCTACCAATAATTTTACGCTTTTGTTCAGGGTCAGAAACACCTGCTAAAACTTTGTAAAAACGCTCTTTTACATTTACGCCAATAACATTCAATCCAAGGTGCTCGTAATCTTTCATAACGTTTTCGAACTCGTTTTTGCGAAGCAAACCATGATCTACAAAAATACAAGTCAGGTTTTTACCAATTGCTTTATTTAGTAATACGGCAGCTACCGACGAATCCACGCCACCCGATAAACCAAGAACCACTTTGTCGTTGCCCAATTGTTTTTTAAGTTGGGCCACCGTTGATTCCACAAACGAAGCCGGCGACCAATCGCGTTTACATTTGCAGATATTTAGGAAGTTTTCGAGCAATTGTGTACCATCTAATGTATGGAAAACCTCCGGGTGAAATTGTACACCCCACGTATTCTCGCCTTCTACTTTAAAAGCAGCCAATTCCACATCGTCGGTACTAGCAATTTTTACAAATGAACTTGGAATTTTTGTAATTGAATCGCCATGCGACATCCAAATTTGTGAACCAGATGGGATATTGGTGAATAATGGATCTTTAGAATCGATAAAAGTCAGATTTGCTCGGCCATATTCGCGCGAACCAGCAGCCTCCACATTACCACCCGAAGTGTAAGCCATAAACTGAGCACCATAACAAATTCCCAAAACAGGAAATTTGCCACGTATTGGGGTTAGGTCTGTTTTAAATGCAGTTGGGTCGTACACCGAAAATGGACTTCCTGAGAGAATTACCCCTTTCACTTCATCGGTATCGTTCGGAAACTTGTTGTAAGGCAATATTTCGCAATATTCGTTTAATTCGCGCAGACGGCGAGCAATAAGTTGGGTAGTTTGCGAACCGAAATCGAGGATAATAATTTTTTCCATGAAATGATAATTGAGAGGGATTTTTGAGATTTGCTATTTTCAGCCGCAAAGGTACAAAAAAACAAAAAGTTGTGCAAGAGCTTGTTTACAAAGTTGCAAGCACAAAACTTATCATTAGGTTCCACAATAGGTTTTATAACAGGCATCATCGGAAAATGCAGGTGGAACCATCAATTCAAAATCGGGATTTGTAGCTGAGTAGGGCTCCGACAATCGATTCACGAGTGCATTAAATGTACTCATAGTTCCCGTTTCGGTTACTTGTTGAAGTGCTGCTTCCACTCGATGGTTGCGCGGAATGTAAATAGGGTTAGTTTGCTGCATGGTCTGTAGCCAATTGTCCTCACTAGCCATGCGCTCTTTCCATGCTTTTTCCCAATTCAGAAAATCGGACTGCTGAAACGCGTTATCAGAAATAAAATTTGGATACATTAGTCGAACAAAAGTATTGGTGTAATCAGCTTTATTAATAAACATCCAGTTCAATAGTGTTGCAATCATTTGCCTATCACTATCCTGCACATTAGTTATACCAATTTTCTGAGCCAACATATTCATATATCGTTCCTCAAAAATGGATTGAAATGTATTTAAAACAGCCTCTGCCTTTTTTATTGCCACCTTAGTATCAATATCAATTAACGGCAACAGGCATTCGGCCAATCGAGTAAGATTCCAAAGATCCATTGTGGGCTGATTACCAAAAGCATACCGTCCACCCGTATCAATTGAGCTAAATACAGTATTGGGATTATAAGCATTGATAAAAGCACAAGGTCCATAGTCAATTGTTTCGCCCGAAATTGTCATATTATCGGTATTCATTACGCCATGTATAAAACCAACGCGCATCCAGTTCACAATTAAATCAATTTGTTTATCCAACACCTTAGTAAGCAGGGATATTGCTAAATTTTCATCGAGTAAAATTTCGGGGAAATGTCTTTTAACAACATAATTTGTAAAATCAAGAAGCGTTTGTGTCGGACAAAAACGACTTACATACTCAAATGTTCCAACTCGTATATGACTTGCAGCAACACGAGTCAAAACTGCCCCTTGCTGCACTTGCTCCCTATAAACAGCTTCGCCTGTAGCCACCACTGCCAAACTTCGGGAAGTGGGAATATTCAAAGCATACATGGCTTCGCTAATTAAATATTCACGAAGCATGGCACTCAGTGTGGCACGTCCATCTCCTCGTCGGGAGTAGGGCGTAATGCCAGAACCCTTCAATTGAATATCAAATCGCAATCCTGCAGCAGTAACTTGCTCTCCAATCAAAATGGCTCTACCATCGCCCAGCATATTAAAATGTCCAAACTGATGCCCACCGTATGCTTGCGCCAAACATGCAGCACCATCGGCAATTATATTACCACTCAACAGCGCAGCCAAGGTTTTAGTGTTGTTATCAATGAATTCAATATCAAGTTCCGTAGCTAATGCGTTATTAAACAACACTAATTGAGGCGATTGAACAGGTGTGGGTTTACACTCCGAAAACATTTCAGGAGCAAGCGTATGGTATGTGTTGTCGAAATTAAATTGCATTTTACCAATTGATTTAAATGAAACAATAAAACAATCTCGTTACTTTATTGTTTAAAAGGCAAACCGGCGTTAAAAAAACGTCCGGTTTATTCTTTTTTGATAACAAATACAATTCTTTCAATGACTGATCATCCATTTGCAAACATTACTTTTCAGCAGTTTTTAGACAATTTTAAAGCCAGTATGAAACGCGCATATCATCGCGATGAAAAAATCGATGTTTTTTGCAGTACACGTGGCATACCAGCTCCGGTTTTAACTGAACTGATGTCAACCAACCCTTTAGCACTAACTATACCGCGGGCTTATGGAGGTTTTGAAGGTAATGTAAAACAAAATATTGCCTTTATCTCTGCAGCATCCTACGAGTCGCTTGCTTTATCGCTCACATTGGGTATAAATAATGCACTCTTTTTACAACCATTTACCAAATATGGCCAAGAAGCAGCTAAACCACATGTGTATAAACGCTTTTTGAACAATCAAAGCATGGGTGGTTTAATGATTACCGAACCAGGATTTGGTAGCGATGCGCTTAACATGCAAACTTCAGTTACCGAAAAAGACGGAAAATTTCATTTACAAGGCAAAAAACACTGGCAAGGATTAACTGGCATGGCCGAATTTTGGTTACTTACCGGACGACGAAAAACTGAAACTGGCAGCTTAATGCGCGATGTGGAAATGTTTATGTGCGACGTGAATGCTCTTAATCAGCAAATAACAGTGGATGAATATTACGAAAACCTTGGTTTATATCAAATTCCTTATGGATTAAACCATTTGGATGTACAATTACCTGAACAAAATAGACTTATACCACAGACTACAGGTGTAAAAATGTTGTTGGATTTATTGCATCGCAGTCGCTTTCAATTTCCAGCTATGGGATTGGGCTTTATTCAACGCATGTTGGACGAAGCGATTACGCATGCCCAAGCACGTTTGGTAGGCAACAAAAACTTGTTTGAGTATGATCAGGTGCAAAACCGTTTGGCTCGTTTACAAGCGAACTTCACTATTTGCTCCGCATTTTGTGTAAAATCGGGCGAAGTGGCTGATATTGAAAATGACTTATTTCCACTTGGACTCGAAGCAAATATAATTAAAACTGTGACTACTGATATGATGCAGGAATCGTCGCAATCGCTTTTACAATTGGTTGGTGGAAAAGGATATCGCTTAAATCATATTGCCGGTCGCTCAACGGTGGACAGTAGACCATTCCAAATTTTCGAAGGTTCGAATGACATTTTGTATCACCAAATAGCTGATGCATTTCTCAAACTTATGAAAAATGCCAAAGAAACAAAACTCTACAGCTACCTAAAAACGTATACTCCTTCCATTTTCGAACGTCTACGCGACTTGACAAGTTTTGAATTGGATTTTCAGCTCGCTCAACGCAAGTTAGTTGACTTCGGACAAGTTGTAAGTAGAATCTATTCCATGCAATTAGTAGCCGAAATGGCCGATAAAGGATTTCGCAACGATTTAACCGAAAATGCATTGGATGTATTGCGACAAGAAATTGCAACACTTATCAACAATTTCCGTTTCGAAAACAAAACACTTGTGGTGCCTGACTATGGTGCTAAAAGCTATTGGTTTGACCTATAACATAATAACTCGTTGAAAAACAGTAAATTTCAATTGTTTCCTTTCACGGCATTTAATTTACTTTTAAGCTCTACCACTTTTTTAAGATTTGCGGTAGCCACATTTATTTTCTCGCCCGGGTCCGATTTTAGGTTGTAAAGTTGCTCAGCATTTAAGTTGCCAAGTTCGGTATTTGTTTCCTTATTTATTCGGCCTCCTTTGCTTGGCTCAATGTATTTCCAATCGCCAACAATTATTGACAACACATTATTAATGTTTTGTTTAATAACATATTTACGACCCTTTCTATCTTTGCCAATAAGCGCTTTTAAACCGTTTTCACTGTCGGGAGCTTCGTCAGATTTAAACTTATAACCAACAATTGAAGCAAACGAAGCATACCAATCGAGTTGTGAAACTAGTGCATCAGAAATACCAGGCTTTATTTTTGTAGGCCAGCTTATAATTTGAGGAACATGCGTGCCTGCTTCGAAACTGCTGTATTTTCCGCCACGGAATGGCCCCCATGGCTTGTGGTCGCCAAGCAATTCCACTGCCTGATCCTTATAACCATCGTCAATCACTGGCCCGTTATCGCTCGATAAAATTATAATCGTATTTTCATCCAGGTTCAATTCTTTCAGTTTTGCCATTACTTGCCCAACTGTCCAGTCGAATTCCACTAAAGCATCGCCACGAGGCCCCATGCCACTTTTGCCTACAAAGCGCGGATGTGGAACACGTGGCACATGCACATCCTGCGTTCCAAAATAAAGGAAAAACGGTTGATTTTTGTTTAATTCGATAAATTGTAGTGCTTTGGCTGTAATGCTGTCTGCAATATTCTCGTCGACCCACAAAGCCGATTTTCCACCTTTCATGTAGCCAATGCGTGAAATGCCATTTATAATCGCCTGATCATGTCCGTGACTTGGATGCATGCGAAGCAATTCCGGATTGTTTTTTCCGGTAGGTTCACCTGCGAAATTTTGGATATAACTTACCGAAATAGGGTCATTTGGGTCGAGATTTACAACACGGCCATTTTCCATAAAAACACAAGGAGTGCGATCGCCTGTTGCAGCCAAAATATACGAATAATCGAACCCAAGGTCTTTCAATCCCGGAGTTATCAGTCCGTTCCAATTTTGTTTACCAGTTTCGGCACCCAAACCTAAATGCCATTTACCCACTGCACCTGTTTTGTAACCCATAGTTTGCATCATGCGTGGCATGGTATGTTGCTCGGGCTTAATAATCATTGCAGCATCGCCAGCGGCAATTCCTGTTCCTGCTTTGCGCCATGCATATTGGCCTGTAAGTAGTGCATAGCGCGATGGAGTGCTTGTAGCTGCACCACAATGAGCATTTGTAAAACGAATACCTTCGGCAGCCAAATTGTCTACATTCGGTGTTTTCACTTTTGAATAACCATAACAACTGAGGTCTCCATAGCCAATATCATCGGCATAAATGATTACAATGTTGGGTTTTGTATGTTTTGAAGTCGCCTTATTGCCCGCTGCAACACCTACAATTGGCAAAAGAGAAAGCGAAATTGAGGTTAGAAAAGTATTATTCATGTTGATGTGATGATATGTTGATGTGATAATGTGTTGATTAATAGATTAATATTTTTTCAGGTTGATAACCATTTGCCGATAAAATATAAATTCCACTTGATAAACCTGAAAGTGCTGTTTGTGTATTTGTGGCAATTTGTTTTAAATGCATTCCCTGCAAGTTGAGTAAATTTATTGAGTCCAACGATAGTGAATTTACAATTAAATTTTTGCTGGAAGCGTTAAAATGATAATCTAGCTGTTCTTTTTCAGAAACTATTTTGTCAACAGTTGTAATCTCGTTCATGCGCGATAGTAAATTATTGCCATAGGTATTTAATACACTTTCAGGAATAGCAGGAGTTGAAACCTGATTTAAATATATACTGCCTGTGCTGGTTATATTGCCGTTGGCATCAAAAAAATTACCTTTACCTCCAAACGGTTGAAAGTAGGCATATCGTTCTACATACCAAGTGCTTTCGAGCCAGGGCAATGCTAATTTGAGAAACTCATCCTGCACCCAGGTATTTCTAAATTTATTGGCGTTAAATTCCGTTATCCAGATCGGCATTTTATAATAATTGTAGCAGGCAATCACTTTAGCTTTAAACCGAGCAAAGATTTTTGCCGGATCTTCGTCAGGTGTGTTCGTAGGATTTGCTCCCCAATCGTACCAATGCATTCCAATTGCATCCATTCTAACTTCTGCTGGTACTGCCAAAATGTTTAGATTTTTTACCCATCTCAACTCTTCTCCTTCGCGGCACGAAGGTGACAGAATTCTTAATCCTGTTTTCATTAGGTTTTTATGGTATTTTACAGCTGTGTCCACGTTGCATAACATTCCATATTGACCGGATTGGTCTTCGCAATTGTCAGATTCGTTGAAACTCATTAAATGCGAAACATTTGTTTTTCGAACAAGTGCATCAACCTTACTCTGTGTGTCAATATAACTTTTCCCCCATGTCATTGGAGCGTATTGCCTGTCTAAGTTTGATGTTTGTGCGGTACCCCAATTGTAATACCACGAAGCATTTACTCCTTTTGTATCACCGCCGGTTCCTTTTTTATTTACCCACGTCCAAGGAATGACTCTTATGAATGATATATTCTTTTTTAGTGCGTTTGGTAGTTCATTAATATACAAATCAGTTTCCGAAGCAATGTAAACCTGGCTCATTCCCGTTCCATCGTCATTCACCGCAAGTGTAGCCATATAGCCTTTCTTGAGATTAAACGAAACGATACTGTTGTTCAAATTCGATGATATTCCTGCCCCCGATTTAATTGTTTGAACCGCAATATCAGCAGATGTACCTTTTAAATTAGAAGCATCGAAAACCCGAAGCGGTGCCAGCGTTGAGTTGTAAGCTGTTATGGCACAGCCATAATAATATTGTGAAATTCGTGAGTTAGTCATATCAGCCAATGCGCTTCCGTTCAATTTAATGCGCGGAATATGTGAAGTTACGGCTGTCACCGCATTCAGGTTAGCAGCAAAAATCCATGCATCGTTTGACGTTATGTTTATGTTGGTTGTTGCATCAAACGGATTCGCATTTATCAAATACAATTTCGAGTCGCCGGTTAACGTAGTTGTTGCATTTTTCAAAAAATCGGTAGTAACCACGGCACTATCAAAGGTTAATGTGTTGATAGCATTTCCCATATCAATTCCTTTGCCAGTGGCCATTTTCAGGGTTGATTTACGAATAGTTAAGCTACCTGTACCGATCAAAATATCAGTTGAAATACCCGACGAACCACCAACGACTGAAGTTGCATTGATAATACTTAAGTTAGCGTTTATTGCTACATCAGGGTCAACAGTACCAGCAGCAGGAGCCGAATTTGTGACTGTATTTTTCCAATTCGCTTCGTTAAAAAAAGCATTATCGCCGGCAGCACCTGTCCAAACTATATTTTGCGAAAATATTGAAAATGAGAAAGTAAGTTGAAGTGAAAAGAGTAATATTTTTATCTTGAAGTTCATGCAATTATGATTTTATCAAATTTATTTGAATTGTATGCTGCAAATGTAATACAAATAGCGCGAAATTAAAGTTAATTTGAGGTTCAATAAGGTTGGGAATGGGTTCAAGTCGCATCTCAAAGAACACCTCGTTTATATTGTGTCGCAAAAACAAGTATTGAATTTCTATTTACACATTTAATCTTTATTAATCACATTCAACTCCGTAATCGATGGTGGAGCAGTAGCTTTGAGTACACGGAATCGAAGTTTTGAAGTTTTGTATTCCGTGGGGAAATGTATCACTTTACAATCGCCCATTTGCTTCTCACTCATGTAGATTGTCTTCCAAGAAGTATCCAGCAGTATATCAATGCAATACGACTGAATTCGATTAGTACGATACGTGGAAAACTGGTCTTTTGATTGAATAATATCAGGATATTCAAAGATAGCTATTTTATTAAAAGACTGCTTTTCGTCTAACACAATTTCCAATTCTGCAAGCGTATCGGCTGCTGCCCAGCGGGTTTGCATGCCACCATCCACAGCCAATTGTGCGCCAAATTTCGGATTGTTGTTATTGAAAACTGAAGTCGCATTGGCAGGAGCATTTATCGAAATAAAAGTCCCATTTCGGGGCAATGGTTTATTCTTTTTTATTCCCAATCGTTTACCCAAAGTAATAATCGTATTCGCTTCGTGTTCTCGAATTTGTCCGGTTTTGTCAGGAGGGATATTCACAACAAGCGTATTGTCGTTGTCGGTACACCAATAAAACAGTTCTTCCAATTCGTCCAAATCTCGAACAGCAACCGGCTCTTTTTTCTGAAACCAATTCCACCTATTGCTTAGGCAAATAGTATGTTCAAAAGGCATATAATAAGATTCACCGTTTTGCAAATACTGCTTTTTATCGGCTTTGTGTGCAATTTTCGGGTCCCACAGTCGGAAATCGCCCGGAAAATAATGAAACGTGTATTTGTTATCCACAATCATAGAATCGGGCAATGCAAATTTCCGACTGCCAGGTTCTATCGCAATGGTGTGATTTACGCCCACAGCACAATAAGGTTGTAGTTTTTTTACATGTTTGTAAAGCCTGTCCAAATCCCATTCAACCACTTTGCGATCCCAGCCACCATCGAACCAAAGTTCACAAACTGAACCGTAATTAGTAAATAGTTCCGTAAGTTGATTGATCATATAATCCACATACTTAGCTTTATCGGGGTCTTTATACGAAGGTTCGTGCCTGTCCCAAAGCGAATAATAAAGTCCAAACTGCAAACCGTACTTTTTACAAGCTTTTGAAACTTCGGCTACTACATCGGTTTTTACGGGCGACGAAGCCACATCGTAATCTGTAAATTTGCTATCCCACAAACAAAAGCCATCGTGGTGCTTTGTTATTAGTAAAACATATCTGAAACCTGCTTCTTTGGCCACACGCACCCACTGGTCGCAATCCAAATTGGTCGGATTATAGAGCGTTGCAGGCGTTTTGCCGTCCGACCATTCGAGATTCGAAAATGTGTTTACCCCAAAATGTACAAACATACCGTAGCCTCGATTTATCAACAATTCCTGTGTTTTGTTAGGCTTGTTGGATGGAGTAATAAGTTGAGCATTTGCAACTTGAAATGCAATTAAAAGCAATGCAAGTATGAATTTAACCTTTTCCATTTGAGTATGTGAATTATTGAATTTGAATTTTATGATTTTGACTTCCATTAGGACTATTGATATTTAAACAATAAATACCTGAAAATAAATCACTTACATTTAGCCTAGACTGTTTATCGTAAATAGTCCATTCTTTGAGTTTCATGCCACATAAATTAAAAATTGAAACTATGGTTGGCATAGTCAATTGATTTATATTGAGCGATATAATATCTTTAACAGGATTTGGAAAAACTGCAAAATCAGTAGCTTTGAGCTTTAATGTAGAAATATCCGAAGAAATTGATTTCTGATACACACGTATATAATCCACTTCGTATTTTAAAGGAAAAACTGTTTGCGAAGGGTCTCCACCATTGGAACCAATGGCCATGTTTAATAAAAAATAATGCTTTTGCAAAAATGGATTTTGGGGACTAACGCCAGCTGCATTGATGGTTTGATTCAGCAATGTTAAGTTAAGCAATTCGTTATCAAGGTATAAATTTATGCTATCTTTGTTCCAATCCATGCGCCATGTGTGAAATTTGGCAACCCAATTGGCATCTTTGCCTGTAAAATAGCTGAGTGGTTTTTTGGCACTATCCCATTTTGCCGACCAACGAGTACTTGTTCCCCAAGCTACATTTGCTAAAATGGTAGGCACATCGGATACACGATAAAATTCCAACATGTCCACTTCGCCATTCGAAGGCCATTCGCCACTTTCGCCCAATGTCCAGATGGCAGGCCATGAACCTTTGGAGGTATTTATGCGTGCCCGAACTTCAATCCGACCAAATTGATATTTTACCAAACCGGGACTTTTTATACAGGCCGAAGTATATTCAGCATATTGTCGACTTTTTTTCCAATCGCCACTTCCCGCTACATAATTTGGGTTTACTTTGCGCTCGCGTTTGGCTTCGAGTATTAAAGTACCATTCGCACAATTGGCATTGTCGCTCTGATACCATTGCAATTCTTCGTTGCGCATAAAACCATTTTCGTACACCCAATAAGCAGGATTTGGTTTGCCTATTGCATTAAACTCATCGTTCCACACCAAATTCATTGCGGGAATAATGGTTGGTAGTTGAGAGTCTGGCTGGTAAGGGTCAGCTGCAAAGCTTGATATAGTAATAGCCACTAGAGCCATTAGTAAAGATTTTCTCATTGATTTAATTGTAAATATGCAAATAATAATAAAGTTTGTTGGGATATAGAGTTCATGATATATTTTTTCCCGATTAATTAACAACAACTTTATGATCTTCGTTATTCAATTTGGCAATATAGGTTGTGTTTTCATTGTTTATTATTGATACACCCGTACATAATCTACTTCATACAAAAAGCTTGATTTCGTAGGGTCAGGTGTACCGCCATTGGAACCTAACGCTAAATTTAGCAGGAAATACATGGGTTCGGTGAAGGGATTTGAACCATCGGCATTTATTGTTTTGCTAAGCATAGTTGAGTTGAGTAGCATATCGTCCAAGTAAAGTTTTATTTCGGTTGGCGTCCAGGCCATACGCCACACATGGTACTTTTGAGTCCATTTTTTGTCTTTTGCAAGCAATTCCGATAAGGGTTTCCGGTAATTATCCCAGATAGGATTGTGACGACCCTTGCCGCTCCAGGCCACATTTGCCAATACAACAGGATCTCCCTTGTATCTGTAAAACTCCATCATGTCAATTTCGCCACACGCAGGCCATTCCCTACCCGACCCGAGCAGCCAAATAGCTGGCCACGAACCCATAGTAGTGTCGATGCGGGCACGCACTTCGAAGCGACCATACAACCATTGCTTTTTATTGGCAGTAGTAATGCTTGATGCTGTGTAAGTTACTGTTTCGCGGTTTGTTCGCCAATTTTTACTTTCAGCTTTAAAGTTTGGATTCGGGAAGTTCGTTTTTAGTCCTTCAATCAATAAGCGTCCATTGCAGCAATTGGCATTATCAGCTTGGTACCATTGTAGTTCGTTATTACGTTTAAAACCCTGCTCGTAGTTCCAAACTGCAGAATCGGGTTTACCGGTGTAATTAAACTCTTCGCTAAAAACCAATTTCATACCATCAACATGTTGAGGAATCTTTTTGGCAGGTTTATAAGGATTGACAGCCATTGCAAGAATGGTTGTATTTACTAATATAAAGACTAAAATGTTTCTCATTTATTTTGTTGATTCGCAAACTTAGCTAATTATTATGGTAAAAAAAAACTACAGCCGGCATTCGTAATGGAATAACCGGCTGTTTTCTAAAAGCTAACTAATGATACAAATTAGAATACAAAACAACCAAAATTGTATAACCTTAAAAACTAAAGAATAATCTTATTTAACTCATTATTTACTTTTACTACCAATACACCCTTGGCTTTCAACTCAAACTGATTATCACAATCTTTTGACAGTGCAGTCAGAATTTTCATTCCTAAGCTATTGAAAACTTCCACTTTATCGCCTGCTTTTACACCTTTTACAATTAGTTTTCCACTAACTACACTTATAGTTAGTTTAGTGTTCGAATTTGAAAGTGAAGTAGTTCCATTATAAGGAGCAAAAGCTCCTGTTAAATCGTAATTTATATAGGCAATGTCAACATTCAGGGCTTCGCTCTGATAAGCTTTTCCGTAAGATAAATAAGTTGGAAAAGCGGCTTCATATTCTTGAAGAACAACATCATCTAATGTCATAACTACAACCCCTGCAGCAACACTACTATTTGTTGTTGTTGTAAATTGCATTGTCAAAGAAGTACTTGTTGGGCCAGTGGTTATAGCTGGTGTAGTATTTGTGTAATAGGATGTTAAAATTCCTGTTGGGACACTATAATTGGTAGATACAGAGGCAAATCCATCTGCTAATTTAATAGATTGAAACAATGGAGATGCTGCAGCAATTCTTTGAGATGTTTTCGCACTTAACTTATAGATTTTATTTGGTGATACAGTTATTGGAGCACTATTGTATGTTCCAGCAGATCTAGTAACCCAATTAGCCTCTTTGATTTGTAACTGACCTCCATTTGTTGCTGACCATACAGCTGCGCCTAAAGGCCAGTTACCAGCTGACCATCCATTAGCATCTGTTGTAAACTCTCCATTTGTCACTAAATTAGAACCAATAGTTGCACCTGTTGTTGGAGTTGCCTCCATTTCGAATAAAACCATATCATCAATCACATAGGTATTGTTACCATTCCATCCTATTATATCAAGTACAGCTACTGAGTCAGTTGGACCTGTTGTAAATGTTTTGCCATTAGGAGTCCATGTTGCAAGTCCTGCGTCCATTGAGTTGGTTGGAGTACCGTATATGTTGTTATATGGATCAGAAGCATTAGTTCTAACAAAAGCTCCCGTACCGTCGTAATTACCTAACTTGAAGTCGTAACGCATATTGCCAGTATTCGTTGATTTAACTAAGTATTTTGCATAAAAACTAAAGGAGTACGCTGTACTTGGTTTCAAGTTTTTAATAGTAAATGTTGAGACTATAGCTGAATTATTGTTATTTTTCAACTTCACAGCTCCAGATCCATTTCTAAATTCACCAGTCGTTATTGTTCTGCCTTGCCCAGTGAGAGCAGGTAGAAAATACCACATACTCATGTCTTCTGTTTCAAAATTTCCATTATTGTCTTTCAATAAGTTATCGTTATAAATTCCTTCGGTGGTAGTTGAAGTAACATATATTCCATCGCGATAAATATGTACATTGGTACCCTCCACTGCAAAACGAAAAGTGTGATACATGGCAGCATCATTCACATCTGAATTTACACTAACAGGACTTGATTCATTGCTGTAATTCAATGCACCTAAGTTTTGAACACCAGTAGCGTTTATTGCCATACGGAATCCTGTACGTGCACTATTTCTAGTTTCTAACAACAAGCCTTTTACAGCAGCCGATAATAATTTTGCTTTAACTTCAACAGTGTAATCACCCGTAGGAGCAAAAGTGGTATTTGAAACCATTTTTCGGGTACCAACTCCATAATTAATTATTGTTTCGGTGATTGCAGGACTTGTACTTAAATCTTTAGTTGTAAGTGTTGGCTCAACAGCCGATAATGCGAAAAATGGCAACATTGCGACGAGTAAAATTATTTTTTTCATGATTTATAAGTATTTAAAAAGTGTTATTTCTTCATTAATTTTATTGGATTAAAACCGTCACATTTAAGCACATAAAAACCTACTGGTAGCATGTCGGTTTTTATACTTTTTCCATTAAAAGCGCTTTGCAAAACCATTCTGCCTTGAACATCATAGATGGATAGGCTTAGTCCGTCGACTAATCCTTTTATGTTCAATTCGTTCCCGATAGGATTAGGATAGACATGTATAATTTGTACAGCAACATTTTCGACTGCCGATGGAGCTTTTACAGTAACGGTATATTCTTTAAGCGTAGTGTGCGAAGCATAATCTTTTCCGCGAACCTGTATACGGAAAGTACCAGGATTGTTGTACGTATATTCTTTCTGATAATAGGTAGAAACTACCGTATCATTCCCCATAAAATTATACCAGCGGTAAAATGCATCTTTGTTTTCTTTGGTTTGTTTTGCGCCTATCATGGTTACTGTGAGCGGTGCATCTCCAGTTAGTGGTTCAACTTTCATATCAAAAACGCCTAACGAGGGTTCGGTACAGTTGCAGACACTCGATGTGGTAATCTGCCAATGTGCTGATTTTAAAGCCGCAATGTCGGTCGAAGAAACTGTTGACACTAAAGTAGCAATTGTCATGCTGTTGGCAGTTGGGTTTATAAATTTGCCTGTTGCCACATTTTTTAATGCTACATATACCGTTCCGCTAATAGGTACAAGTTCCCAAATTTGTTTGTCGGTTGTATTTACGGTCTCAACTACAAGGGAGTCGTTGCGTACACTGAGCGCTAAACAGTTATTGCTTACCTTGAGTTTGTATTTGTTATCGTCGATTTTGGTAAATAAAAATGATTCGGTTGATGCTGCCGTAGTAGTGCCATCGCCTCCAATATATGCTGTATTCAGTTTAGTTGCATTGGTCGAGATTTGTATTTTCCGACGGGATGAGCCATCATTATTTCGGGTCATCAGACTGAAACATTTATTGTCGTAGCTAGGAACTGCGTTTAAAGTTTCATATTCTAGTTTGGCCTTCGCTATTTTGGCGTGGTAAATTAATGGATTGCCGCGGCTAGGTAAACTTTCTAAATCGCGGTAAAAAATGCCTCTTGGCGATAGTACCGATTTTGAGGAAGCACCAGCAACTGGACTTACATATTTTTCGAAAGAATAGTAGAGGGAATCAATCTTATCCTTAGGATTAGCCCATGCAAAGAGCGCAAAACGTTCAACAAATGGCGCAGCATTCATTTTGTTTACAAAATCTTTTTGACCATTATATAGAGTTAATAAGTTTTCGCTAGCAGTTACGTTCCACCCTGCACCATAATTAAATTCGGTTACCCAAATCGGAATTTGATACTTATCCCACAAAGGTTTATATATTGAATTTACATAATTATCGCCTGAACGTTTTTCGTAAGAGTGCATACACATATAATCCACCCGATAACCCTTAGCCAAAGCTTTGTCCATAAATGCATACAGCGAATCGGTTCTAACAAAAGCAGGAGATCCAAGCCTTAGGCCTGTTTTCATTAATTTAGGCCAACTATTAAGAATTTGATCCATGGTCATATTTGCCTGTTCTTTACCATCCGGTTCGTTAAAAGCCAGCAAATGTGTTACGTTTGGTTTAGTTTTAAGGTTTTCAATATTTGTATCAAATGTTGGCCAATATAATCCCCATTGCATGGCTACAAATTCATTGTCGATAGTTGATTCACCTAAACCCCAATTGTAGTACCAACCGGTATTGAAATCGGTAAAATTGCCACCAATCCCTTTTTTACTTATCCAACGCCAAGGTGTTACTTTTACGAAATTGACAGTATCGTTTTTTCCATTAATTTTTCCACTAACAATTATATCGCTATCTTCAGAAATATAAACCTTATTCGCACCAGTGCCATCTTGATTTTCGGAAATAGTTGCCATATAGCCTTTTTTCAGAATAAACGACCCAGCTTTATTCGTTCCGTTAACACCAATATTACCTGTATAGCTCGTGCTATAACTTACTCTGAAGTATTTACTTACACCTGTCAGATTTGCACCTGAATATAAATAAAGGGCTTTGATAGACGAACGATGTGGAATGACCACAGCACCATCGTAATACTGCGTTATGCGGCAATTACTTGCAGGAATTGACGCCACGCCATCAATCGAAATTTGTTTGGCATATTTATCTATAACCTGCTGGGCTGTAAGCGAATGAAAATACACCCAAGCATCTTCGCCCTGAATATTTATTTTTGTATCTGCCGACAGGGCATCACTTTCGCATAAATGTAATTGCGAATTGCCACTCAATACAACTGAAGGTGATGAAACAAAACCTGTAAGCACAATGGCACTATCGAGCGTAATGCTTGAAGATGATTTGAAGCCCGTTACACTTACATAATCGGTTCGGACTTTTGCTTTTTTAAATTTCAACGAACCAGTTCCGGTATCGAACACACCCTTCACTTCTTTGTCGGTACCAATAGTGGCAGTTGCTCCAAAGTACACATCTCGGTTGATAGGCAAAGCAGAAGCCATACTACCGGCAAATGGTTGGCTTGTCCCTTCGTCGAGCCAATTCGATTTGTTGAATAAGGATATTTTATCAATATTGCCTGTCCAACTAATTTGCTGTGCTGAGGCGAAAACGGTAATACCGCAAATTGCTGTTATGAAAAATGATTTAAAGTTCATCAACAAGGAGAGTTAGAGAGAATAACTTTAATTATTTTAATCACATAAGGCACTTAAGTTCTACAAAAATAATATGCTTAAGTGACTTATGTGGTTTAGAGTATTATTTCACTTCCACCTTCAAAGTTTCGGCTGCTTCGGCAGTAATTACACGAAGTAAATAAATACCTTTTAAGCTTGAAGTTGCTATAATAGTTGAATTTTGTCCTGCGTTTGCAGACACATTTTGCTGAATTAATACACGTCCGCTTAAATCTACCAATTGAATATTTGCTTTCGAGCTATTTGACAATGTGTAGTTTACATTCATCACGCCATTCGATACGGTTGTGCGAATTGAATTCAATACGCTTTTGTTTTGAGCAATTCCACTTGGTGCAGGTTCATAAGCACCTGTCAAGTCGTAAGTGAGTGAACCAAATGTGAAATCAGTAACACCAGCTTCGCTATCTTTACCAAAACGGATAAATGGTACGGGTTCTACTTTAGCAATACGTAAATCGTCGAACCAGATATTTGCCCAACCTGGTTTTTGAGTATTCGACCAACCATTGTGGAAAGTTATCCAGATATCACCATCTCTTGCAATATCGAATGGATATTCGCGGTAATTAAAACCACGATTATCAGGAACTAAAATCTGCGAAGGAAAAATTACTAAATGTGGATCAGTACCAATATATGCTGGGATACTATCAATTTGAGTTCCTTTAAACTTAACAGCTGGTCTGTTAGGGTCAGTGCCAATTAAAGTAACACTTCCTTTGTAAGCTTCGCCCGAAGATTTGGTTTTTGACCAAAAGCTTAGTTTGTATTTACCTGCAGTAAGTCCTGTTTTCTTAATTTTTAGTTCACCAGTTGTTCCATTTTGAAACCAAAAAGATGTCAACCCAACTTTAACATTAGCTTTGGCAGTATCAATTCCCATTTTACACCAACTGCTTTGAATAATATCCCAATTACCAGACAAGTTTGCAGCTAAAGTTGCATTGTTTGCTCCAAAAGCCGTAGTGGGTATATCCACAAAATCTTCGAAGAATTTATCTTCCTGAATTACATCAATATCTTTGTAATAAGCCGATGAACTTACCAAACCATCCACATCAGCTGAACCAATTTTCACACCATCGCGATAAATATGAGCCATATCGCTATTGTCAACAGCAACTCGATAAGTATGCATGCCGCGGTTGTCCAAGTTATTCACAACTACCTCTTTGGCGGTTGATGGTGAATAAGTCATATTATAAACGGCGGTAGTATCGATATCAATTTTAAACCGCTTTCCGGGTTTGCCTTGCATTTCAATGAAAAATCCATTTTTCATCGTTTTGGATACAGCCACTTTGGCTTCAACTGTGTAAGCGCCATTTGCTACAAAGCCCGAATCGGAAGTAGCATACCAGGTTACCGGAATCCACTGTGGGTTTTTGGTAATAATATTCAAACCATCAGTTTGTTGTGTGTAAGTTACACTATCTGCCATAGTATTTATCTGTACAAATTTAGATAGCTTTGGATTACCTTGCCCGTTGTATTTTGGTGTTCCTAGGTCTTTTGGAGTTAATTGAGCATTTGCTGCTTGAAATTGAAAAAGGCTAATCATTGCAATTAGCGTAAGTTGTAATGTTCGTTTCATACTATAAAATTTTAATTTGGTTTTAAATTGAGATTAACTTACAAATCGGAGTTGATTTGATTCTACAAATAAACAACGAAATTGAAAAATAAAGGTTTAAATAGGGAACAAATTAGTCGAAAATATGACCAATTTTAAAATTGAGAACGCAAATGACGCAAAATTACGCAAATCCACACATGCATTTACTGATTTGTGAAGATTTGCGTCATTTGCGCCTGTCTGCCACAGGCAGTTTCAAAAAAAAATACAAAACTATTCCCAACCCTGATTTTGTGTTAAATTTCGGTTTTTATAAATTTCGGATAATGGGATTGGATAATAATACATTTTATCTTGCCAAACACGATCTGTAGTAGTGTAAGTAGTGTAAGTAAACGTTACTGGTGTCGTATTATTTTTTTCAATTTTGGTACGTTTAATAGCTACTGTTTCAGGACCAATCATCCAACGGCGAATATCCCAGAAACGGTGATCCTCAAAAGCTAACTCTACGCGCCGTTCGTTTCTGACTTTGGCTCTGAAATCATCTTTGCTAATGGTAGTAGGCAATGCAATTAAAGCAATACCAGTTCTTTTACGAACTAAGTTTATAGCTTCAACAGCCGAAAGCGTAAAAGTGGCATCTTTGTAACTCGGTGTAGCAAAAGCTTCGTTCATGGCCTCAGCATAATTCAAGAGAACTTCGGCATATCGAAAAATAACCCATACATGGCGCGAAGAGGTTAAACCCGAAGGTTTGAAACTAATGTTTTTATCTACATATTTTTTCAAATAATAACCTGTGGTTGTTGCACCCGATTTAGGTAAACCACTTACACCTCCTGTAAATGCCTCTACACGCTCGTCGTAAGCCCAAAGCGTATTGTTGAGTACCACTGTAAAAGCTAAACGTGGGTCTCTGTTGAGATATGGATTAGCTGTTTGTGTCGGGTCGTCCCAATTAAAGTAAGTGCCATCAATAGCATTTCCACTTTTTTTCATCTCGTAAGCATCCACCAAATTTTGTGTTGGCACAGTTCCCGATTTACCACCTTCGAAACCAATGGGGTAATTCAATGCTTCGAATGAGCCTGAGTTAGCCTCACGACGAGCAAAAATCAATTCGGGCAAAGCAATATTATTCGGGATTTTATCATAAGCAATCAAAGAATTGATTTTATAAATTACAGCTGAATCAATTAGCACTTTGGCTGACTTGGCTGCATCTACCCATTTTTGATTTTCGGAGGTTGGATTGTGCAGTTTACTAGCTCCGTAAAGCAAAACTCTTGATTTTAATGCCAAAGCAGTAGCACGGGTAACACGGCCGGTTTCCAAATCGTAGGTCGCATCGTACGCTTTAGGCAGATATTTTGCTGTCTCATCGCATTCAGCTACAATAAATTCAGCAATTTTATCGTAGGTTTCGCGCGATACACTATTGGCCTCTTGTTCAGTTAAAACTTTGGTAATTAATGGTACACCGCCGTAGCGTTTTAATAGTTCAAAATAAAAATAAGCTCTTAAAAAACGCACTTCGTATTGCAAATTGTCATATTTTTTCATTGCCTTATCGTAGCCCGATTGATATTTATTTTCGTCAAAAGTTTGACCTACACCTTTTTCTAAAAAAATATTGGCTGCTCGGATGCCTTTGTAATAGTTTGCCCACAAATCATCTACGGTATTGATAGCACTCCAAGTTCCGTTGTAAAAAGTATGCACGTTGGACGATGGCCATACATATTCTGCTTCGTCGGTACCACAAGCACGCATTGCACTGCTTACGCTTCCAAAATCCGAATCCAGATAGGAATAAACATTGGTTGCTATTTGTGAAGAGCGTGAGTAAACTGTAAATACCTGATCCTCGGCATAAGACGATGTTTCGTCGTAACTCAAAAAGTCGGCACAAGAGCTCAGACTAACAATCAAGCATAAAAGTGATAATATTTTTGTTTTCATGTGTATGAAATTTATTTTTGAATTATTTTTTTAAAATGTAAGATTAACGCCTAAATGAACTGAAGCTGACAACGGCAAGGCTGTTCCATAAGCCTCAGGGTCAACAACTTTCAAATTGTCAATGGAAAATAAATTCATAGCTCTCACATATAGTTTTGCTTTGGATACAAATGTACTGGCTAATAATTTCTCCGGAAATTTATAATACATTTCGCAAGTACGAAGTTTCACGTACGAACGATCGCGCAGCCACAATGAGTTGGTGTTGAAATTATTATCGTTTTGAAGGGTTGTTAAACGAGGAAACATGGCATCCTGATTTTCGGGTGTCCAACGGTTTTCGTAGTAATAGGTGGAAATATTGTTATTATTGCGCAAGGGCCAAAACATACTGGCAGTATTTAAAACAGCGCTGTAGTTTGATACACCCTGAAAGTTAGCATCCACCCCTAAACCTTTGTATTCGAAATTGAAATTAAGTGAGAAATAGATTTCGGGCATAACCGTATTGTAACCCATTGCAATTCTATCCTGCTCATTAATTTTGTTATCGTTATTTTGATCTTGGAATTTAATGTCGCCTGGCATAACAGTTGACAATAACTGCACTGGACTTGCGGTAATATCAGCAGCATCTTTAAAATAACCGATAGCTTCGTATCCAAAAAGTTGATTGACCGGTTTACCTGTTTGTTTTAAATAATCAAAAGGCACAAATCCTTCGTTACGATTTACAATATTACTTTTGTTATATGTAAACTGAGCACCAACATTATATCTAAAATCTCCTTTATCGTTGTTCACATTCAAACCAATCTCAATGCCCTTATTGTCAATAATTCCGTCGTTCGACATGGAAGCAGTTGCACCTAACACACTAGAAATTGTACCCGAAGTACTAACCAAAACATCAGTTCTTCTGTCGTAATAAGCTTCAGCCACCAAGTCAATTAAGTTCCAAAAGCGACCTTCGATACCCACATTGGTTTTGTGTGATTTTTCGTAGGTTAAGCCCGTTGTAGCCAATCGCAATTCGGTCATACCAGATGTTGAAGTATAATTATCGCTAAAAAAGTAAGAACCGCCACCTCCGTAGGTTTGTTTGTACAATTCGTTTGAAGTGGTATAATCATTCCCAACAACGCCATACGACGCACGTATTTTCAGCAAATCAATAGCTGTCACATTTTTCAAAAATGACTCATTCGAAATTACCCAAGCCGAACTAACAGCCGGAAATAAACCCATATTGCTTCCCGATTCGAGTCTGTTTGAACCATGACCGGTAAGCGATAAATCAATAAAATATTTATCCAAAATACCTACGTGGGTGTATAAATTAATCCTCTCACGATTTTGAGTTGAAAATTGCCCGTTGCCAACATATTGGTCGTGCATAAACATGAGTTGTGAGTTTAACTTGATTTTTTTCCAATTCCGTTCGTACTGAATTTTACCAAAAGCACCAAAACTGCGCCACTGACCACCCAACGAACTAGAGTATGCAGGCGATGAATTTGTTCCAACAGGTGTAGAAACTTTATTTTTTAGTGTGTCAACTAGTACATCAAATTGAGCAGTATTTTTTTGGTAACGGTATGTTTGTGATATCGACTCCCAATAATCGGCTGAATTGTCGAAACTTACACTTAACTCGGCAGATAATCCTTTTGTAATGTCCGAAAGGTCTTGTGATAAAGTCCAGTCGGCCAACAATGTGCGCTGATTGCCTTTGCCGTAACCACGGGCTGCAACCATTGCTACCGGATTATTTGTCCAAGTATCGCTTCCGCCCCATTCATTGGTCAATGTTTTTACAGGAAAAGCAGCTGCTGGAGTATTGTACAACCTAGTCATAACGTCGCCAATCTGTGTTCCCGGCCTGTTCGATTCGGATATTAACCCAAGCAATTTTATACTAAAATTGGTAGTTTTGCTTAGTTGCACATCCAAATTGGTACGTATATTTAGTTTCGAATATTTATTTTGCGACGAAAATGAAGAAACAATATTCTCAGGCTTCATATAACTGTCGTGGTTTTGCAAATTTATAATGGTATTATAGCGCACTACCCTGCTCCCACCGTTTATACTAATGTTGTAGATATTCGACATGGCATTGTCTTTCAACACCTCATCCATCCAGTTTACATTTGGATAATAATTCGGAAAAAGACCCGATTTGTATGCTGCAATTTCATTGTCATTGTAACGTGGCGCAATGCCATCGTTTTTAAGTGCCTCATTCACTGACAAAGCGTAAGTCTGTGCGTCGGCAAACTCCGGCTTTCGCCTTTGTTGTAAAAAAGCCTGATCGTACGAAACTTCAATTTTGGTTTTTCCTATCAAACCTATTTTTGTTTTTACCAGAACAACGCCGTTGGAACCCCTAAAACCATACAAAGATAACGAAGCAGCATCTTTGAGAATGGTTATCGACTCAATTTCTTCTTTTACAAGTGTGCTTAATGGACGTTCGAAACCATCGACCAACACCAGTGGACTTGTACTATAAAAACTACCAAGACCGCGAATATTAAAGGTCGTATTGACACTAAAATCAAGTCCATCGTTTTGCAAAGTTGTTAAACCCAAACCCTTTCCATATAAAGCATTGGATGAGTTTAGTGCCGAACTTTTCATGATTTCGTCCGACGTAATTGTTGATGTAGAGGCAGTAGATTCCTTTTTAGATTGTGTAATCCTATTGCCCTGCTCTACCAGATCCTCTTGTTCGTTTGCAAGTATTTGTTGTGCATTTAGATAGCCACTAAAGCATAAAAATAGGGCTCCAACAAACAAGTGCAAATTATATTTTTTATTCATAATAATCTAATATTTAATGTATTAACAATGCTTATGTTCAGTTACTTATTGAGTTCTCAAACTCTTCAAACCTTTCAAACTCTTTAAACTCATCTTTTTATTACCACCCCGGATTTTGAGTTAAACCATAATCTTTGTAAATTTCGGCCAATGGAAATGCTGCCATATACCATTTCGGATCAAAGTTTTTTACAGCACCATCGCCATCTTGCCATGCGCGTTTGAAGAGTGTAAACTTATGATACGAATAACGGTTTGGTACTGCAACTCCATTGCGCAACACGCGTTTGATGCGTACACCCGATAAGTGCTTACGGAAATCGTCTTCTCGCTTCCAGCGTTTCAGGTCGTACCAACGCACTTCCTCCAGCCCAAACTCACGCGACCGTTCATCCAGAACTTCACTCAGAAACTCCTCTTTGGTCCATGTTCTGGTTGGATAAGCCTCTTTTAATCCTTTTAGACTCACTCTGGCACGAACCTGATCTACCCATGTAAATGCATCCTCTGTGCGACCCACCTGATTCAGTGCTTCGGCATAGCTTAAGTAAATTTCGGCCAAGCGTAAATAAGGCCATTGCGCCGGTGCACCAATAGAAGTAGCATTTGTTTTATCTAAAATAAATTTAAAAGTACCCATGCCTGTGGCGGCTGAACCAGATTCGAGTTGATTTCCACGTTCGCGTCCACTCATCCATAATTCGGCTTTTCGTCCCTGATAATCAGCATTGTTTACCAAGCAGGTTTCGTACAAGCGAGGGTCTCTATTGGCAAAAGGATCTAAGAAAACGGTATCGCCAGGGCCATTAATTTTTTTAATAAGCAGAGTATCTTTGTCCCAAACACTTTTATCAAAAGGGGTACCATCGGCCATTGGGAATAAATTGCTATACTCAAGTGTTGGAGTGGCTGCTCCATACGAACCTAAAGACTGCATGCAATAATAAGATGCATTCCAATAATCGGGCACACTGTATCTAATACGGGTTGAGATTAGCATTTCGGTAGTACCACGTGTAAAATATGACTGACGGAAGCTAGGTGCCAAGTTATATCCACCTTCGGCATCCATGCTATTTTTATCAAAAAACAGCTGACAAGCATCCACCACATCCTGCCACAAAGTTTCATCTTTTTGTCCAAACCAAACTTGTTTACTTTCAATCGATTCATACGTTTTGGCAGTATAATAGGGTGCATTATCGTTAAAGAGTGGACTCGCAGCAAACAGCAACAATCTAATTTTTAACCCTAAAGCAGCACCACCTGTAAACCTGCCATCCCATTTGGCTACATCGGCAGCTGGTAGTTTCCAAGGCAAAATCGCCAATGCTTCGTCGCACAAACCAGTTATAAAATCAAGCGTTTCCTTGGCAGTGGCACGTGGAATTTCTAAAGCATCTTCCGTGGTAAATGCCTTTTTAATCAGCGGAAGACCACCAAAATGACGATACATGTCGGCATAATGACAAGCAATAATCATTTTAGCCTCCGCTTTAAGACGGGTTTTTGTTGCATCATCCATATCGGGCACTCTGTCAACGTTTTCCAGAAAAATATAAGCTGTTCGAATACCAACCCAGCTACCTTCAAGGGTAAAATGATATACACTCGAACTGTTTTCTTCCGAGGCATTGTATTTTCCGGTATAATATATTTTGTTTACATTATCCCAACCCAAATAACTCTGAAAATTATCGGTAAGCGACTCAGCCAAACCCATACCCATTTTATTCCCACGCTCGCTCCAGTCCCAATTTAAGCCATAATACAAGGTAGAATAACTGTTCCACAAAAATTGCTGTGCAAATTCCGATTTCGAAAAAACCGTATCAATGGTAATGTCTTCGCCAGGCATTTTATCCAAAAAATCGTTACCGAATTTAAGGTCATCGGTACACGAGGCTATTGTAAATGCTATGAAAAGACCTACAAATATTTTATTAATTTTTCTCATATTAATTTCTCTATTAATGATTAAAACGAAGCATTTAAACCAACATTCATAATGCGCATGGTAGGATAGGTAGGACGACTACTTGTTTGCGTTTCGGGGTCGGCAATTTTCAGAAAATCGAAGGTTAGCACATTGTATGCATTTCCGAAAACACGTAATTGTGAGATTCCCATTTTTTTGAAAAAAGGAATTTGTAGTGTTTTGGATATTTCGATGGTTTTCAAACGTACGTAGCTGGCATCTTTGAGCCAGAGGTCCGAATTAAAATCGTAGTTATTGGCAACTGCTGCAAACGAAGGACGTGGCAGAGTGGCTGTAGCAGCGGTTTCGGGCGTCCAGCGATTATCATATTGCGATTGCATCAGTGAGCGATTTCCAGTACCTCCCAATGGCGTACGGAATGTTTCTTCCAATAAGCGCGAGGTCATAGTGGCACCCACCCAAAGCGTACTGAATGAAAATCCTTTGTAGTTGACACCCAGTGTTAAACCTCCATTCAACGACGGATAATTAGGGTATCCCATGGCAGCATCATCGTTAGCATCAATTAAGCCATCGCCACTCAAATCGCGGTACACAGCATCGCCGGGCATTAATGTACCAGCATGTTTTGCAATAGGGTTTCCGTTGTCGGTCATGCCATCGTAATAAAAACCAATAAATTTTTTGCCATAGTTCAGCCCAACCGATTTGCCAGTACGCCATTGATAGTCGTAAGGCGACAATACCTCATCCTGAAAAACAATAGTATTTTTGGTATACGAGGCATTCAGATTTACATAATAATCTAATTTTCCAATTTTATCGCGCCATTTCAGTGTCAGCTCAGTACCCTTATTATCCACAACTCCCAAATTAAGAACAGGCAGGTTCATGGCCAAAAATCCTGGATCACGTTTTTTACTAGCTAATATCCCTTCGCGATGTTCGAAAAACACATCCATTGAAAGAGCCAATTTATTTTTGAGAAACGACATGTCGACACCGTAGTTTTGTTTGTACGATGTTTCCCAAGTAATTAAAGGATTTCCAATTTTACCTTCGGCAATACCTGGTAATTTTGTAGTTACATTTACACCAAAGTTATAACCATTGGCACCTGTAACATAGCTATTTGGCAGATACAGAAAACGATAACTATCGTTGGCTTTATCGTTACCTACCACACCATACGATGCTCTAAGTTTTAAAAAGCTAATTAATTCTACTTTGACAGATTAAAAGCGAGAAAAACTATTCTGTTTATTTTTGATAAAAAGCAGGAAATTTAGTTTAAATATATTTTGGTATATCGCTTATATTTAGTATCTTAGCGGTGTAATTA
>Ga0247838_1001965_pt1 | contig 27564 bp, 21 predicted proteins | sample LaCruzMarch2015__5_FD_189097 | JGI IMG/M metagenome (GOLD analysis project Ga0247838, IMG submission 189097) | Freshwater microbial communities from meromictic Lake La Cruz, Castile-La Mancha, Spain - LaCruzMarch2015_15m | ecosystem: Environmental > Aquatic > Freshwater > Lake | place: Spain... | reverse complement strand
TGACCGCTGAGGTCTTCTATTTGCTCTTTGTCTGTCAGCATAGTTCAAAAATAGCAATTCCTTTAATCCTTTAATTTTTTTTTTCGCCGCTGAAGGCGGCTGGATAGTTACTGAAATTTAGTATCATTGGTACTAAAAAATTATTCAATTGGCATCCGTCGGCAGGGGGTCTCGTGGGTTTTTTGGATAAAATTGTGGTGCAATCAAGGTAAAAAAACAAGCAAATTTTGGAGAAATGTTAAGATTACAAAACATGAAAAAACTACTACTTTTGGGTGTCGTTTTTGGTTGCTTAACCGCGCTAAAAGCGCAACAACACAGCGAACAAAGCCACAAGGGTTATATCCCGCCAACCGATCCGTTGGTGCAAACCAAACTCAGAACTTGGGGCAACATCAAGTTCGGACTGCTGATGCACTGGGGAACGTACAGCCAATGGGGTATTGTGGAAAGTTGGAGTCTTTGCCCCGAAGACGAAGGTTGGTGCGAACGGCGCGGCCCATACAAAGACAATTGGCACGAATACAAAAAAGCCTACGAAGCGCTGCAATACACCTTCAATCCGACCCAATTTGCACCCGAAAAATGGGCAAAAGCCGCTAAAGGCGCGGGCATGAAATACGTCGTGTTTACCACCAAGCACCACGATGGATTTTGTATGTTCGACAGCAAATACACCGATTATAAGATCACCAATTCGCCTTTTCGAACCAATCCGCGCAGCAACGTGGCTAAGGAAGTGTTCAGCGCCTTTCGCAACGAAGGTTTTATGACCGGCGCTTATTTTTCAAAACCGGACTGGCATTGCCCGGATTATTGGTGGTCGTACTTTCCACCCAAAGACCGGAACTCCACTTATCCGCCTAAGAAATATCCCGACATCTGGAACCGGTTTAAGCAATTCACTTACAACCAAATCGAAGAATTGATGACCGATTATGGCAAAATAGACATTCTCTGGCTCGATGGCGGTTGGGTGCGCCCGTTTAGTACCATCGATACAACGGTTTCCTGGCAAAAAACCATTCCCTTTGATCAGGACATCGACATGACCCGGATTGCCAAACGTGGTCGGGAACTACAGCCCGGCCTGATTGTGGTAGACAGAACGGTGACGGGAGAATTTGAAAATTACGTCACCCCAGAGCATCAAATACCCGATGACTACATCGCCATCCCGTGGGAAACGTGCATGACGCTGGGCGATTCGTGGAGTTATGTGCCAAAAGAAAATTACAAATCGGCCCGTAAAATCATCCACCTTTTAGTAGACATTGCTTCAAAAAACGGTAATTTGCTGTTGAATATTGCGCCCAGCCCTGAAGGCGATTTTCACACCGAAGCCTACACCCGTTTGGCAGAAATTGGGCAATGGATGGCAGTAAACGGCGAAGCGATTTATGGTACAGAGGGGGATAATAAAATAGGTAAACAAGGCAAATTGGAGTTTACGCATAAAGGCACAACCACCTATGCCATTTACCGCGCCGACGAAGGCGAACAGTTGCCTAAATCAGTAGAAATAGATGACCTGAAACCCAACAAAAATACCAAAATCAGCCTGATTGGCTCTGCTGAAAACCTGAAATGGACAGAATCCAACGGTAAAATTAAAATTGAAATACCCCTCAACATCAACAAACAAAAATTGGTGGACTATGCCTGGGTTTTTAAGATCAGTCAATAAACACAAATACCATGACAAAAAAATCAATCCTATTCGCCATTGCGCTTGCAGCCATTTGGTATGCCTGTAGTACCGAAGGGCGGAATACCGATGCCGTCCCGGAGGAAATCAGCTACAATTTCCATGTTCGCCCGATCTTATCGGACAAATGTTTCGCTTGTCACGGTCCCGATGCCGGCAAACGCCAGGCCGATTTGCGTCTGGATATAGAGGAATTTGCCTTCCAACCCTTGAAGGAAACCAAAGGAGCCTATGCCATTGTAAGTGGCAAACCTGAGGAATCGGAGGTATACAAGCGCATCACGTCAGAAGAGCCCGATTATACGATGCCTACGCCCGAGTCACACCTGGGAGCATTGAGCGACCGGGAGATAAAAATCATTAAAAATTGGATAAAGCAGGGGGGGAAATATGAGAAACACTGGGCTTTTACGAAACCCAAAAAAGCGCCTTTGCCAACAGTAAAGAATAAAAATTGGGTTAAAAATGAAATAGATTATTTCACCCAAGCCAAAATGACCGAACGCGGTTTGACGCCGAATAAAGAAGCAGATCCGGCTTATCTTTTAAAACGAGCTGCGTTAGACATTACTGGTTTGTTGCCTTCGATGGAATTGATGAACAAATTCGCTGCCGATCAGCGCCCGGACGCTTATGAAAAAGCCATCGATCAACTTTTGGCGACGCCGCAGTATGGCGAAAAAATGGCCTTGTATTGGCTCGACATAGCGCGCTATGCCGATAGTTATGGCTATCAGGACGATAATGTCCGAACGCAATGGGCTTGGCGCGATTGGGTGATTCATGCTTTTAACAAAAATATGCCCTATGATCAATTTATCACCTGGCAATTGGCGGGCGATTTGGTACCTGGTTCGAAAAAAGAAAGCATCTTGGCCACAGCCTTTTTGCGCAACCACAAATACACGGAAGAAGGCGGTATTATCCCCGAAGAGTACCGCATCGAGTACAATTTAGATAAAACCAAAACCTTTACCAAAGGCGTTTTAGCCCTCACTGCCGAATGTGCACAATGCCATAGCCATAAGTACGACCCTATTTCTCATCAGGAGTATTACCAAATGTTTGCTTTTTTTAACAACAGCAAAGAGGTGGGTTTTGAAGGCGACGTGAGCCAGTCTCTACCAGCTAAAAATCCTAAAATGACCTTGACAGATACCGAAATCAAAAATATTTTCAAATTTATCAATAAAAAAGATACGGGTTCGATAACAGTGTCCGTCATGGGTGAAATGGATACGGTACGTCCTACCTATATCCTCGATCGTGGGGCTTATGACAAACCCACAAAGCCCGTAAAACCGCTGGCTTTTGCCGCGGTTATGCCTTTTGACACAACGAAATTGCCGCGCAACCGGCTTGGTTTGGCGAAATGGACGGTGAACAAAAACAACCCTCTGACCGCCAGGGTTTTTGTCAACCATATGTGGCAGGAGTTCTTCGGCAATGGCATCGTAAGCACAACGGGCGACTTTGGGATGCAAGGCAATTTGCCCACCCATCCCGAACTCTTGGACTGGTTGGCCGTAGATTTTATGGAGCACAATTGGAACATTAAACGCCTTGTCAAACAGATTTTACTATCCGCCACCTACCGCCAATCGGCAAAAGTAAGCGACGAGCATTTGGCAGTTGATCCGGAGAATATCTATTTGGCTCGCTATACCCGCACCCGAGTTAAAGCGGAGTTTGTCCGCGATATTGTGTTGGCCAGCAGCGGTTTATTGCATAAAGAAATAGGCGGCCCCAGCGTAAAACCTTACCAACCCAAAGGCTTGTGGGAAAAGGCGAGCTCTGGCCGCGGCGTTTTAGCCAAATATGACTTGGACGAAGGTAGCGATTTGTATCGCCGGGGCATGTACACCTTCATCAAACTGACGGTACCGCCCCCTTCCATGGTTATGTTTGATGCCAGCAACCGCGACCAATGCGAGGTCAAACGCTCCAAAACCAATACGCCCTTACAGGCACTAATCATGTTGAATGACCCCACTGTATTGGAGGCTTCTCGTTCTTTTGCCCAACGGCTTCTGACCGAAAAAAATACGCTCGATGACAAAATCACCAAAGCCTTTCAAACGATCATTTGCCGAAAACCCTCCCAAAAAGAAAAAGCAATTTTGACCGCCTATTTCAAGGAGCAGTTAACGCTTTTTCAGAACAAAAAACTAGACGCTATTAAAACCCTTGCCATTGGCGCTTCGGAGCTCAATAGAGCCATCGATTTGAACCAATCGGCGGCTTTGATGAAAGTGGTCAGTACGATTTACAACCTGGAAGAAGCGATTACAAAAAGCTAAAAAAAACGGTGCTGAACGCAGCAGGCATGGTGCTAAACTTTTGCCTAAAAAAAATCAATCATGGAAAAAGAAATCTTAGAGCACGGTCTTAATACAAACCGGCGCAAATTCCTCTCAAAACTCGGCATTGGCATTGGCAGCGCCGCACTCGGTTCATTGTTGATTCCCGATCTGTTCGGCAGCAATGAAGAAGCCATCATGACGGGTCTGCCACATTTTGCCCCCAAGGCCAAACGGGTAATTTACCTATTCCAAAACGGTGCGCCTTCACAGTTGGATTTATATGATTACAAACCCAAATTGAATGAAATGTTTGGGCAAGAATTGCCCGCCTCTATTCGCATGGGCCAACGGCTCACCGGCATGACCGCAAGCCAGGCCAGCTACCCCTTAGCAGGGTCTGTTTTCAAGTTCAATCAATACGGCGAGCACGGTACCTGGCTAAGTGAATTGCTGCCTTACACCTCGAAGATTGTCAATGACATCTGCGTGATAAAAACCATGCATACGGAAGCCATCAACCACGATCCAGCTTTGACTTTTTTCCAAACCGGCGCACAAGTGGGCAATCGCCCCAGTTTTGGTTCATGGCTGAGTTATGGGTTGGGCAGTGAAAACAAAAATTTGCCCGCTTTTTGCGTCCTACTGTCGCAGGGCAAAGGCAACGGCCAAGGCGTGTATTCCAAACTTTGGACCAACGGCTTCTTGGATGCTACGCACCAGGGCGTACAATTCAGCAGCGGTGAAAACCCGGTATTGTACCTCAACAATCCCGATGCCATTGATAAAGCAGACCGCCGCAAAATGCTCGATCAAGTGGCCGCCCTCAATAATGAAAGCTACAACACCTTTGGCGATCCCGAAATCCAGGCCAAAATCCAGCAATACGAAATGGCCTTTCGGATGCAATCGGCGGTTCCTGAAGTCACCGACTTGCGCAACGAACCAAAGGATGTGATTAAAATGTATGGCCCCGATTGCCTCATCCCTGGCACTTACGCCGCCAACTGCCTTTTGGCCCGCAAACTCTCTGAAAACGGCGTTCGCTTCGTGCAATTGTACCATCAGGGTTGGGACGGTCATGGCAACCTACCTGGCGAGATCAGAGGGCAATGCAAGGACACCGACCAGGCTTCCGCCGCTTTGATAACCGACCTTAAACAACGTGGTTTGTTGGATGAAACACTCGTGATTTGGGGCGGTGAATTCGGACGTACCAACTTCTGCCAGGGTCCCCTTACCAAAGAAATGTACGGCCGCGACCACCACCCACGCTGCTTCTCCATTTGGATGGCTGGCGGCGGTGTCAAACCGGGCGTTTACGGAGAAACGGACGAATTTGGCTACAACATCACCGAAAATCCGGTTCACGTCAATGATTTTCACGCCACAGCCCTGCATTTGTTGGGGCTTGACCACGAAAAATTGACGTACAAACATTTGGGTCGGCGGTATCGCTTGACGGATGTGGCAGGTAAGGTTGTAAAGGGAATTTTGGCATAACAAATTGGATGTATGAAAAGGAACGAATTTGTAAAAGCAAGCTCACTGGGGTTGCTCGGTGCCCTATTGCCTGTTCAGTACATGGGCAAAACCGAAGTCATTCTGGGGCACAACAACAAGCGCTACAAAATCAATACCCGCTGGAGTCAGGCGGATGTAGCACGGTATCCGGTCAACAATTGCCATGAAATGGTACAGGATAAAAAAGGCCGAATCTTGTTGCTGACCGATGAAACCCGCAACAATGTGTTGATTTACAACAAAAACGGAAAAATCCTGGACAGTTGGGGCACCGAATACCCGGGCGCGCATGGGTTTACCTTGTTCCATGAAAATGGAGAGGATATGCTGTTCATCTGCGACAACAACCGGCATCAGGTCATCAAAACGACCATTGACGGGCGGGTTCTGATGACTTTGGATTATCCAAAAGAGGCTGGCATTTACACAAAAGCCGAAGAGTACGTCCCAACGGAAACCGCCATTGCACCCAATGGCGATATTTACGTGGCGGACGGTTACGGCAAAGACTACATCATCCAGTACAACCACAAGGGTGAATACATCCGTCATTTTGGCGGCAAGGGCGATACGCCAGCGCATTTGAGCAATGCGCACGGCATTTGTGTGGATCTTCGAGACAAGGCAAATCCTTGTTTAGTGGTCTCTTCGCGCGTTCAAAATGCCTTCAAACGCTATGATTTGGCCGGGAAATACTTGGAAACGATAGATTTAAAAGGAGCCTGGGTCTGCCGTCCGGTTATAAAAGGCGAGTACTTATACGCGGCTGTTTTACAATCGAATAATAGTACCGGCGCGCAATCGGGTTTTGTGACCATTTTGGATAAAAACAACAAAGTCGTGTCCAACTTAGCGGGAAGTACACCACAATACCAGGGCAATCAGATCGAAGAAATGTACCAAACCATCAAGGCATTTCAATACCCGCACGATGTGTTGATTGACGACGAGGAATGTATGTATGTGGCGCAATGGAATTCAGGGAAAACGTATCCGATTAAATTAGAGCAGGTATAATTTTTTTGTTTTAAGCGAAAATGAGGCTGATTTAGGGTGAATGAGGCACGAAAAGCGGAGTGTAGCAGCGCTACATGAGCATTTTCGGAACGAAATTCACCCTAAATCGGGCCATTTGCAGCAAAACAAAAAAAATTAGACCTGCTCTCAGAACCCGTTACATGAAAAATTTGATTTTACCAACGCTGTTACTCCTCTACACCGTTTCTACAAACGCCCAAGACAGCTTCCAACTGGCTCGGCCTTTGCTGAAATACCCCTCCGCATTTTTCACCAATGAGATGAGCGTTGAAATGGCTTTTGCGGAACCGAGTACCCAAATACGCTATACGTTAGATGGGCAGGAACCCACCGAAGATTCGCCGCTGTACACACAGCCCGTTCGGATTACCAAGCGTTTCACAAGCGTCAAAGCGCGGGTATTTAGTACAATTTATCAGCCCTCCGATGTGATAGAAGCAACTTTTATCAAAGACGGTTTGCCGATAAAATCGGTTGAAAACACCCCGCCAAATCAAAAATACAAAGGTTCAGGCGCAGTGACCCTGATCGACAATAAAGGTGGAACAACCAATATATCAGGCGGTACCTGGTTGGGTTTTCAGACGGATACCGTCGAAATTGTGATGCATTTGTCTAAAAAAGAAAAGGTCAAAAACGTGTTGGTGAATCTTTTACGCGACTATGGCTCCTGGATTTTTTTACCCGAAAAAATAGAAGTGTTTGCTTTTAAAAACAATGCATTTCAACTCGTTGACAACAAGACATTTGAACAAAATAAAAACGTCAACGGATCTGCATGTGTGGCCACTGTATTTGCACTGAAAAACGGCATCAAAACCGATAAACTCAAGATTCAACTGCATTTGGTCAAACAAATTCCCGATTGGCACGCCGGAAAGGGAAACAAGAGTTGGATTTTTATAGATGAGGTGAAAGCGTATTAGGGGCGATAAAAAAATAAGTGCTCATTTGCCCCTCTACTTAACGTAACGTCTAGACTTTCCCAGCCTCAAAGACTCAGAAAGCCTGGCTAATTTTGAATTGCATGAAAAACATAGTTTACAATATAACCTTGGGTATCAATTGCCTATTGGCCTTTCTCGTACTATTCAGCGAGTCGTTGGTTATCCCCTCCTGGTTGCAGGTTGTGGGGCGGATGCACCCTTTATTGCTGCATTTTCCCATTGTTTTATTGGTGATTGCTGCGGTTTGGGAGTTGTTTTTGCATAAAAAAATAAGCACAAAGGAGGAATCGGGAAAAACCGAAATCGGCGATTATTTACTGCTGTCTGCTGCCTTTACGGCGGCTTTGTCGGCTTTGATGGGCTTGTTTTTATCGCAGGAAGAGGGCTATAACGTCGAAGCGATTGCCTGGCACAAATGGACCGGCGTAGTCGTTTCCTTGGCCGCATTTGGCTGGTTTACGTTTAAAAATACCATTCGAGCGTCTGTATTACTATCGCGTTTGGCGTGTGGAGTGAGCCTTGCAGCCATTATCATGGCGGGGCATCAGGGCGCGAACATTACACATGGCGAAGACTTTTTAACCGCCCCGCTACAATCCAAAAAAGAGGAGGCAAAAGTGTCGCTGGAAGAGGCAGTGGTGTTTACGGATTTGGTAAAACCAATTTTAGAAAAGAAATGTATAAATTGTCACAATAGCCAAAAATCAAAGGGCGAATTGCTCATGGAAACTCCGGAGCAGCTGCTGAAAGGTGGCAAACACGGCAAATTGTGGAACGTAGATACAGCCGATTTAGGTTTGCTGATCCAGCGCATTCACTTGCCGATGGACGCTAAAGAACACATGCCACCCGCCGGAAAACCCCAATTGACCAGTGAAGAAATGGATATTTTAGGCTATTGGATAAAAAGTGGGGCCGATTTTAAGCAAAAAGTAAACGAATTGGCCGATATCGATCCCTTGAAAATATTGGCTTCATCCCTGCTCAAAACAAGCGATGTAGAAACCTATACCTTTGAAGCGGCGAATGAAGGGACGATCAAAAAATTAAATACCAATTATCGGGTAATCGCGCCTTTGGCTTTGGGCTCATCTGCATTAAGCGTTGATTTTTTCGGTGCATCGCAGTTTGACAATACGCAATTGAAAGCCTTGCAAGCCATAAATAAGCAGATTGTGCAGTTGAATCTGAATAAAATGCCTGTAAAGGACGAAGATTTAAAAACGATTGCAGGTTTCGAAAACCTGAGAAAACTCAATTTGTCTTTTACCAAAATTACAGGTACAACCCTAAACGAGCTTAAAAACCTTAAATTCCTACACACCTTATCGCTCTCTGGTACCAAGCTCAAAAGTGCAGACTTAGCGGCCTTGAAAGGTCTGCCCGCACTAAAAGCCCTGAACTTGTGGAATACCAGCATTGCTAAAAAAGACATAATTGCTTTAAAAGCAGCATTGTCCAAAACGGCCATCGAAACGGGTTTTGACGGGGATACCATCATTGCCCAATTGAGCATGCCGATATTGGTCAATGACGACATTCAGGTTTTTCGGGAAGACACCAGAATCAAACTGAACCACTACGTAAATGGAGCGGTCATTCGCTACACCTTGGATGGCACGGTGCCAGATAGCCTGACCTCGCCCGTGTACACCGAGGAGGGCATTCTGATCAATAAAACCGCCGTTCTGAACGCCAAAGTCTATCTTGACGGTTGGATTAGCAGCGATACGCTAACCCAACAATTTTATAGGGCAGGTTTTATGGCAGATTCCATTCGTTTGGCACAGCAGCCACATCCGCAATATTCGGGCAAAGGCAAGATGCTGTTTGATGGAAAATTGGGCGATAAAAACTTTAAAAGTGGCAAATGGCTGGGCTTTAAAGAGAGCTTTTTTGAAGGTTATGCTTATTTTAACCAGCCTATTCGTGTTTCAAAAGTCACTTTCAGCGCCCTGATCGATATTGGCAGTTACATCATGCCCCCGAAGGAAATACAAGTGTGGGGTGGCAACAGCGCCTCGGATTTGGTTTTGTTAAAAACGATTAATCCTCAACAACCCGATAAAATTACACCGATGAGTTTACAAGGTTTTGAATGTAGTTTTACTTCAAAACAAGTACGCGTCTTGAAATTGGTCGGAAAATCGATACAAAAATTACCCAACTGGCATCCGGGAAAAGGCGATAAAGGCTGGTTTTTTGTGGATGAAGTGTTTGTGAATTGAAGACAAAAAATGAAGAGAATCATTTTTGCATGGCCACTTCTTGTCTTGCTATACCCCGCGTGGCCACAAGAGGTGATTTAATTCAATGGGATTTTAAACTCAAAAAAATGAGCTTTCGCATCGCTATCTTTTTACTACTTTCTACCAGCGCATTTGCGCAAACGCAAAAGATGCCTTATCAGAATCCTGCATTGCCTATTGAACAACGCGTGAATGATCTGCTAAGCCGCATGACGGTAGAAGAAAAATTCTGGCAATTATTCATGATTCCTTCTAATACGGATGTGTTGACCACACCGCAAGATAAGCTTGCCTACAAAAACGGAATCTTCGGTTTTCAAATCAGTGCAGCTTCGCAAGGCGGCAACACGGCCGAGCAAATGCTTACCTACAACGCCACCGAAAATGGTGAAGCGATCTTGAAGAAGCTCAATGCCATTCAGAAATATTTTGTAGAAGAAACAAGGCTCGGCATTCCTATCATTGCGTTTGATGAAGCCCTGCATGGCCTCGTGCGTGAAGGTGCCACTACCTTTCCGCAAGCTATCGGATTAGCCGCTTCGTTTGATACACTGTTAATGAATCGAGTGGCAACGGCCATTGCTACCGAATGCAAAGCGCGCGGCATCCGGCAGATTCTTTCGCCTGTTATCAATATCGCTACCGATGTGCGCTGGGGACGAGTAGAAGAAACGTATGGTGAAGACCCTTTTCTCTCTTCCGAGATGGGTGTAGCGTTTGTGAAACCTTTTGAAAAGATGCAGATCATCACCACACCCAAACACTTTATTGCTAACGTAGGCGATGGTGGCCGAGATAGTTATCCGATTCATATGAATGAGCGCTACCTGCAAGAAATTATTTTCCCACCTTTCAAAGCAGTATTTAGTCGAGGCGGTGCGCGCTCGGTAATGACGAGTTATAACTCGCTCGATGGAACTCCAAGTTCAGCAAACGACTGGTTACTCAATCAAAAACTAAAACGTGACTGGAAGTTTGGAGGTTTTGTTATTTCCGATGCGGGTGCTGTTGGTGGTTCACTCGTGCTACACAACACATCTCCCGATTATGCCACATCAGGTGCGCAAACGGTAAATGGAGGATTAGATGTTATTTTTCAAACTGCGTACGATCACTATAAATTATTTCTACCTGCATTCATAGATGGTCGTGTAGATGATAAGAAGTTAGACGGCGCAGTAGCTAGGGTGTTGAAAGCTAAGTTTGAGTTGGGCCTCTTCGAAAATCCCTACATGTCAGCTGAACAGTTGAAAAAGATTTCAAACGTAGATCAAAAGAAACTTGCACGGGAAGCAGCAATTAAATCGATGGTATTGTTAAAAAACAAGAATCAGACCCTGCCTTTATCGAAACAGGTAAATTCAGTTGCAGTCATCGGTTCTGATGCTACCGAAGGAAGACTTGGTGGCTATAGCGGTCCCGGTAACGGAGTAGTCACTATTTTGCAAGGCTTGCAAAAGCGCACTGGCATTAAAGTGAACTATGCAATAGGTGCCGACCGCAACGATAAAGAGTGGGTAGTTGTTCCTGCGGACAATTTGAAATCAGTGACTGGCAATAAAGGCCTAAGTGCTCTTTACTTTAAAAATATTGATCTCAGCGGAAAACCGTTGCTCACAAGGCAAGACGAGCAAGTCAATTTTCATTGGACACTCTTTGGCCCTGATGAACAACTAGGCAATAGTTTTTATTCTGCGCGTTGGGAGGGATTCATTACTTCTCCGAAAACCGAAGTGCTAAGAATCGGGTTGGATGGAAATGATGGCTTCCGCCTCTACGTTAATAATCAACTGCTTATTGATCGTTGGGAAAAAAAGACCTATAGCACTGAGTTGGTCGATTTTAATGCTGAGAAAAACAAATCGTATCCCATCCGAATTGAGTTTAAAGAAACCACAGGCAACGCGCACATTCGATTGATTTGGGACCTTGGTGTCCCGAAAGTGTGGGAGAAGCAAATTGAGGAAGCCGTAGAAGTGGCCAAACAGTCTGAAGTGGCGATAATAGTAGCCGGAATTCACGAAGGCGAGTTTCAAGACCGTGCGTTTCTTTCATTGCCTGGTCATCAAGAAGAGTTAATCAATCGCGTATCGGCCATAGGTAAACCAGTAGTGGTGATTCTGGTGGGTGGAAGTGCGATTACTATGCACAATTGGTTGAACAAGGTCAATGCCGTAATCGACATTTGGTATCCAGGCGAGGAAGGTGGCCATGCGTTGGCAGATGTATTATTTGGCGATGCAAGTCCCGCTGGTCGATTGCCCATTACTTTTCCGTTGCACGAAGCCCAGCTACCCCTGGTGTACAATCACAAGCCAACCGGTCGTGGTGACGATTATCATAACCTTAGCGGGCTACCGCTCTTCCCATTTGGTTACGGACTTACCTATACCACGTTTGCTTACAGCAATATGCAGGTCTCAAAATCGGCAATCAAAAAGACAGAACTAGCACAAGTTTACTTTGAGTTGCAGAATACGGGCAAGTATGCCTCGGACGAAGTGGTGCAGCTTTATATAAAAGACGATCTCGCCACAGTTGCCCGGCCAGTGTTGGAACTGAAAGGTTTTCAGCGTGTTCACCTTAAGCCTGGAGAGAAAACGATTGTGCGGTTTATGATTACTCCCAATATGCTTGAGATGCTTGATGAAAATCTTCAACCTGTGATCGAACCGGGAAACTTTTCTATAATGGTGGGAAGTTCTTCAAGAGCAATTGAATTAAGGACAGTGTTGACTGTCACTGAGTAATTGTTTTCTGCAACGTCACTGCCTGTTATAATCCGTCAGTACATGTGTTTGCCCCACTACCAAGCTGGCATCCGGGAAAAAGTGATAAAGGCTGATTTTTTGTGGATGTGGTATTTGTGAATTAGGGTAACCATGTGAATAGCCTACATCAAACCTTGCGCGTCGTCTAATTTCTGAATCTCTTTTTTCACCTCATCTATCAGCTGTTGCTCGGAGGGTAGGTACAGGTGATACTTGCTGGCGATTATTGAATTGTTGTTTTGAGGGAGTGAGATTTTCACAACAGCATCGTTTTTATCGGTGCAAAGCAAGATACCGATGCAAGGGTTCTCAAAATCCTGTTTTTCAAACCTATCGTAATAATTGACATACATCTGCAATTGCCCTAAATCTTGGTGTGTGAGTTTTCCCGTTTTTATTTCGATCAACACGAAACACTGCAACAAGCGGTTGTAAAAAACGAGGTCTATAAAAAAGTCATCCCCTTCTATGTGGATTCTTTTTTGTCTGGCGACAAATGTAAAACCATTGCCCAACTCTAAAATAAAGTCTTGCAAATGGGTAATGATCGCCGTTTCCAAATCCTTTTCGTAATAACTTGCCTCACGTTTTAAGCCCAAAAACTCTAATACCATTGGGTCTTTGATGATTTCCTTAGGTTCTTGGGGTAGTTTTTCGGCTCTCGCCACTGCCAACACCGATTGCACATCGTTGCTCATCAGCAAACGCTCAAACAACAAACTATTGATTTGGCGTTCTAACTGTCTTGCCGTCCAGTTGTTTTTCTCGGCTTCGGCTATATAAAAGGCTCGTTTTTCTTCTTTGTCAATGCGAATGAGCAACTTATAATGCGTCCAATTGAATTGCGAACGCAGTGCGTTCGTATTTGGAAACATTCGGTAAAACTGTCGATTCATTTCCAACTGCCTTACCGAAAAGCCGCTCCCCATTTGCGGCTGAAACGTTGTGGAGATAGATTTTATCAGGTAAGTGCCATAATCGGCGCGGTCTTTGCTTTGCTGCTCCTCTTCAAAGATGACCTTGCCAATTTGCCAGTACATGAGCACCCGCTCGGAGTCTATCGCCCGAGCTGCCTTTTGCTGCGCATTCGCGATTATCGCCTGAATATCTGCTATAATGGAAGGGTTTATCAGCATGGTCTATCAAATTCGACTGAGGAAAGAGGTGCGTTTTCACAAACAAAAATATTAAAAAAATATAAAACAAAAACAAAAAAGCTTTTTAATGCGCTTTTTGAATGTTTTTTTTGGGGGCTTCCTGTCTGCTGTCCAAATTCTGTCTATTATGAGGTTTATGGGTAAAATTTCTGCTAACGGTCAGGGCTTTGCGTTCAGGCGGGTTTCGGAGTACAAAACTATCAATAAGCACTGAACTTGAATAGAAGTACAAAGCTCCAAGTTTGCACGTCAGTCCGCCTAACGCAAAACCCGTGGTATTGCTCGTTTTCTATTCAATTTTTGCACATTCAGCTATTTTAAAAGTTCCTTGTTCACCTGTGGAGTCAATGAGTTGATAAATGTCTTCTCCTTTAATTTTAACTGCCGTTTGTCCAACTTTTGCAAAGTCGAGAATTTCTTTGTTTGGTTTTAAATTGTAATGATAGTCTACATATTCTTTAGTGCTGTCATTAATTCTTATGTGAAGAGTAAAAAAACGTCCATGCATAAAATTGTCGTAATCAAATGTACTGATGTAAGTAATTCGTCCCGAAAATTCTTGTTCTATGTTTTCTCTGCACGCATTTTCTAGTCCCTCTTTACCGGCTTCTTGCATGGAAAAGTAATATTTCACCCAAAATCCAGCATATCCTATTAGACAGAGAAGTCCGATTGTCAAAACAGTTATTCCATCTTTTCTTGTCATAATTTTCGTCTGCCAAATTATTTTTTTGATTGAATTCAAAATGTTAAGTTAAATCATCTCAGCCAACCCCAAATCCCGAATAAGCCCTTCCCTCTTCCGGTACAAACCCCAAAACAATATCCTGTGAAGGCACCCCTCTTCGTACGAACTCTTCAGCCACTTCCTCCTCTGTCCAGTTTTGCATCACCCATATTTTTTCATTTCGAATATCAAAGTGCATCATTACATCAAAAGAGAAAGCTCCTTTATGCCATCCTGTGCTGACCAACTGGAAGTGATTGTGTTCACGATCTGTAATGAGCATTTTTTCCAATCCAGGAGCATTGGCATAAGGTGTTGATGCATATTCTTGCAAATAAGCCACCAACAAATCCTGATAATGCGTTACTTTATCCATTGTACAATGGTTTTGGCAGTGAGCCATCAGCCCTATGAACATATCTAATTGCTCACCGCTGACTGCTGATGGCTCACCGCGTCACTTCAACTCCGCCGACCCAAACAGCACCGAAAACGCTTTGCACCAGATCAAAACAAACTTTTGAGATTTAATATCCACATTATCTGGAACTGCAATCCGTACATTGCCCAAGGTCAATTTGCTTGAAATTTCGGTAAAATCGTTAGCCTTGAGCGAGGTAGAGAGGTAAATCCGCAGGTCAGGACCATTATCCGTTTTAAAATTTTCCAGCAACAGGAATCGCTTACCGTCCTTGTCTTTGATCAATTTTGCAGTACCTGAAGCGCTATGCAGGCTAGAATTTATAAAAGAACCTGTGGCAAGTACCTGATCCGTATCGACCGGTATTACTGCATCATCGGCAACGCTGGGTTTGGAACAAGCCAAAGTAATGAGGCTTAGGGCTAGAATAAGAAATGACTTGTACATGGTATGGTATTTTATGTCTGGAATAGAATGATTGTCCCCATTTTAACGACATTCTTGTTCCCTTTGTTTCTAGTTGACTTGTCGCGACCGGAACAGTTTTACTTGATTTCCAAAAGTTTTTACTTATACCCAAACTGCTTCAACAAGTAATCGTCGTTGCGCCAGTTGTCTTTTACTTTGACAAAAAGCTCCAGGAAGACCTTTTTCTCCAAAAAAACCTCCATGTCCAGGCGGGCATCCATGCCCAGTTTTTTGATGGACACCCCACTTTTACCAATCAAAATGGATTTTTGGGTGTCGCGTTCTACGAAAATCGTAGCCGAAATGCGGGCAATTGGTTTTCCCCCCACGGTTTGGTCTTCCTTAAAATCCTCCACGATGACCTGGGTGGCGTAGGGGATTTCCTGGTGGTAGAGCAACATGATTTTTTCGCGGATGATTTCACTTACAAAAAAACGCTCCGGCCGGTCGGTAAGCTGGTCTTTGGGGTAATATTCAGGCCCTTCGGGAAGGTTTTCCTTCAGGGCACTCAGCAATTGATCGGTGTTGGTTTTTTTCAAGGCAGAGATCAGGATCAAGGTAGCTTGTGGCAATTGCTCGGCCCAAAACGCTTTCAATTCTTCCAGCTTGGCCTCATCCACCAGGTCGATTTTGTTCAACACCACAAACATCGGAATGCTGATCTGTTTGCGCAATTGCACCAGGAGGTTGTCTTCGGGTTGGTAAGCCTCCAGCACATCGGTGACCAACACCATGAGGTCGGCATCCTCAAAAGTAGATTGCACAAAGGAGTTCATCGCATTGTGCATCTTGTAGGCCGGTTTTTCCACGATTCCAGGCGTGTCCGACAACACCATCTGAAAATCTTCGCCGCTCAAGATGCCGATGATGCGGTGGCGCGTCGTTTGCGGCTTATTCGTGATGATCGACATCCGCTCCCCCACCAGGGCATTCATCAACGTGGATTTTCCTACGTTGGGGTGGCCAATGATATTGATGAAACCAGAACGGTGCATACGCTTACTTCTAATGCGAATAATGGGTTTACGTTTACTAAACTTTTAAAGTTTAGAAACGTAACTATTCTAAAAGATCCCATCCCTGGGGCAGCTGCTTGAGTTTGCCGTTGACCATTTTATCCAGAATCTGGTAAATGTCCGCGGGCTTGAAAGGCCGCCAGTTGATGTTGTTGAATTCTGGCCCAAAGTTAAGGTAATATTGCAGTTTGTTGTCTTTCATTTCTTCGTGCACGTGCTGAAGGGTGTTGATCATCACGATCCAGCCGTCTTCGTCCTTGATGTCTTCGTACCATTCTTCGTAGTAATCGTTGTCACCACTGTGAAAATTCAGCACGTTTTCACAAATGAAAATATAGCGGTAAATGCCTTTTTCGATCATAAAATCCACTAAATCGCGCTTGAGAAAGATGCTGTCGTCGTACAGGCAATCATTCCATTCGCCAATCATTTCGATGATGGCGTACCCCTCCTCGTAATCGGCAAACAAGATTTTGAGGTACAAGGTATGCGATCCAAAAAAGTCCCACTGCGGGTGGATGTAAAAATTGTAAATCTTGTTGGTGTAATAAAACTCGCTGTACTCTCTCCCATAAAATGGGGACTTGATGTCTTCAGCAGCCACATAATCATCTCGCCAGCGGTAGTAAGGTTCAAGATCTTGCACGGTATCAAAAATTTGTACTAAATAATTTAGAAACGGTAAAAGCAGGAAAAGGGTTGAAGAAAAACAACCAAGCTTGTACGAAAATCGCTAATGTTGCGGGGATAATTTTACAAAAATAGCTCAATGTTTAAAATAGCCATCACCGGGCCGGAATCATCGGGCAAAACGACCCTGGCAATTGCCCTGGCAGCGCACTACCAAACGGCCTATGTTCCCGAGTTTTCCAGGTTGTACCTCGAAAATCATGGTGCAGCATACCAGGAGGCAGATTTGCTCGAGATTGCCAAAGGCCAGTCCAACTGGGAACTGGTGTATGCCCGCGATGCCAAACGACTGTTGATTTGTGATACAGATTTGCTGGTGGTCAAAATATGGTCAGAGGTGCGGTTTCAGGAATGTCACCCCTGGATCGAGCGGCAATTGCACCTGCATCCTTACGACCTGTTTTTGCTCTGCAAACCGGATCTACCCTGGGAACCCGATCCCCTAAGGGAAAATCCGCATGACCGGGATCAGCTGTTTCAACGGTATGTCAATGCGTTGGAAGACATGCATGCTCCTTATGTGGAAATTGGTGGCCTTTCTTTTGAACAACGGATGGCTTTGGCGGTTTCTAGTATAGATCGGCTTTTAGGATTTGCAAGTTAAAAGGAAAGTTTTAGCTTTGCGACCAGTTATGGCAACCCTTGCGGTTGCCTTGTGTATTTAGGCAACCGCGAGGGTTGCCGTTACTCTCATTTGGGGTGCCCTACCGTACGGGCTGAGATCATACCCATTGAACCTGGCCAGGTAATTCTGGTGAGGAAAATGAGCACCTTCGACAAACTTGCTTAACCGCAAGCCCCAGGTGCACGAAGGTATTACACTGTCAAACCCCTTGACGGTGATTTCCCACGACTTTTGTCTTGGGTTCATTCTCTTGATCAAAAAGCCATGTAAAGACATGCTGCTGCGATCAAGGGCTAATTTTTTATGCATGAAAATCAGATTTATTTTGTTGGCAATGCTCCTGGGATGGAGCTGCAACGCATGGGCACAGGTGAGCCTGCGCGGAAAAATCACTGATGCCCAAGGACAGGCGGTTGAAGGCGCCAATGTTTGGCTGGAAGGACTCAAACGCGGTACTACCAGCGATCGTTTTGGTGGATTCAGTTTGCCCGATCTGCGCACTGGCACCTTTCAGGTGGTGATCAGTTACGTAGGATACCAGGATTTGGTGGAGACGGTAAAGTTGGAGAGTACCCACGAACTTGCATTTGTACTGAGTGAAAAAACCTACAACATGGACGCTCTCGTGGTCAAAAGCACCCGCTCCGACCGCAAAACGCCCATGACTTACACCAACCTGAACGCCGAACAAATCAACAAAAACAACCAAGGGCAGGACGTGCCTTTCATCCTGCAATGGACACCCTCGGCGGTGGTGACTTCCGATGCGGGGGCGGGCATTGGCTACACGGGCATCCGCATCCGGGGCACTGATGCAACGCGGATCAACGTGACCATCAATGGCATTCCGCTCAATGATTCCGAATCGCAAGGGGTGTTTTGGGTCAATATGCCCGATTTTTCAAGTTCCACCAACGATGTACAAATCCAGCGGGGCGTGGGCACTTCTACCAATGGCGCAGCCGCTTTTGGGGCGACCATCAACCTGAATACCGCCAAAGTACGCCAAGATCCTTATGCCGAAATCAATGGAACCGTGGGTTCGTTCAACACCCTGCGCAGCAATGTACAGTTTGGAACCGGCCAACTCAAGAGCGGCTTCAGCGTAGACGGGCGCCTGTCCAAAATCACTTCGGACGGTTACATCGATCGCGCCAGTTCTGATTTGAATTCCTACTACCTTTCAGCAGCCTGGACGGGCAAAAAACAGTTGTTGCGCCTGAACGTATTTTCGGGCCACGAAATCACCTACCAGGCCTGGAATGGCGTACCCGTTGCCTTGGCCAATGATTGGAAAACCCGCACCTACAACTCGGCAGGTACGGAGAAGGCTGGCGATCCGTACAACAACGAAATCGACAACTACCGCCAAACGCATTACCAACTCATCTTCAATCGCAGCCTCGGCCAATTCTGGAACCTTAACCTGGCGCTGCATTACACCCGTGGGTTGGGATATTTTGAGCAGTACAAAAAAGACCAGACTTTCAGGGCGTACCAGTTGAAAAACCCAAACGACTCCATCACAACCACCAATCTGGTGCGGCAACTCTGGCTGGACAATGATTTTTACGGCGGGGTTTACGGCTTGTCGTACAGCAAAGGCAAGGTAGACTTTACCTTCGGCGGGGGCTACAACGTTTACGATGGCCGCCACTACGGCAAACTGCCCTGGTTGCAATATTCCGGAGACTATGTACCAGGGGACAAGTACTACCAAAGCACTTCTTTGAAAAAGGACTTCAACGTATACGCCAAGCTCAATTACCAGTTGGCCCGCAGCTTGTATGCCTATGCCGACCTGCAAGTACGTTCGATCCACTATACATTGGAGGGCAATGATCGCCAAAAACGGGACATCAGTCTGGAGGATCAACTGGGCTTTTTTAATCCCAAATTTGGTTTGAGCTACTTACCCAATAGCCGTAGCACCTGGTATGGCTCCTTTGCGGTGGCCAATCGGGAACCCAACCGTGACGATTACCTGAGTTCCTTATCGAGTGCACCCCGATCAGAACGTTTGTACGACACGGAACTAGGCTACAAATACACGGGTAAAAAAGGCGCACTGGAGCTGGCCTTCTTTCACATGTACTACCGCGATCAACTGGCCATCACCGGGCAAATCAACGACGTGGGAGCGCCCATCAAAATCAACATCCCACAGAGCTACCGCTTTGGCCTGGAAATCAACGGCGGCTATCAACTGAACAAAGCCTTGCGCATCCAAGGCAACGCCGCTTTTAGCCGCAATAAAATTGTGACCTTCACGGAATACCTGGACGACTACGACGCGGATTTCAATTGGCTGGGGCAAAAGGAATTTGTGCGCAAGCAGAGCGATTTGGCGCTCTCCCCTGCTGTGATTGCGGGCGCAGAACTGGCCTACTCGCCTTTCAACCAAGGCTCCTGGGTAGAAAAACAACACCTGAGCATCGCTTTGCTCAACCGCTACGTGGGCCAACAATTCATCGACAATTCGGGGGATAAAACGAATGTGCTCAAGGCGTATACCTTTAGCGACTTGCGCATCGTGTACCAACGCAATGGGCAATTCTTAAAGCAGTTCGAACTCAGCCTTTGGGTGAATAATCTCTTCAACACGCTATACTCCTCGAATGCCTGGTCGTATAGGTATTTGTACGGCGGCCAAGGGGCAGTGGATCAGGGTTTGTATCCGATGGCGGGAAGGAATTTGTTGGTAGGGGTGAAGGTTAAGTTTTAGGCGGTGGGAGGTAGAGACGCGACACACCGCGTCTCTACCTCTCAATCCGAAACACTATGGTGTAAACGGATACTGAAGTCTGCTCCATTAGTGCATTTCCCGTTTGCTCAAGCGACCGTTTTTGCTCAAAAAACGCGTCCATACTTCTCGTAAATGAACGGTTGGAGGTCAATACAGTTGTAAGGTCAATAGGCTTATTGGAGACAATTAGTTTGAGCATTTCCAAACCTTCGGGCGGGGTAAATCGCCAGGTGGGTTCCAGCATTTTCCTTTCATTGGCTTTAATCAACCAATCACCAGGCTTGCTCTCCGGATGGTTCGTTGGGTTTATAGAGGAGATTTGGTCGTTGGCTTGGATGTCCAGTAAATTGAAGTAGTAATTTTGTTTACCAGTATTGATCAATTCTAAGCGAAACTCTTCCCCTATCTTGAATGCATTGGCATTTTTTCTGGGCTGTAAAGCGCCATTTTGGTACGTATGAAAAACCAACTGCACAGCCTCACCCAAATCACTTGATGCCAAATGACGAAAATAATGTGCTTTGATAACCGGCAACAAGGCTTGAAGATAAATTAAGTCCGCATCAGCCAGGGGATTTCGCATATCGGATCTTAACACTTCTCGGCCATCCACAGTACTTACAACCCATTGCCTGGCGTTGCTGTTTTCAATGAGAATATCCGGATTTTCAATTACTTCTACCAATTCCGGTTCATATTGTAGTTTGTCTCGCAGAGCCTTTTTTAATGGCTCATCGGTTAGCAATTTGATCCTAATCGCAGTCGGACTATTTTTTGCGTATTCAACGCGGGCTGAGGCCTGCATCAATAGTTGTGGCGCAAGCGCTTTCTCCAGCACAACTTCCGACTCCTGGATGCCAATGTTGGTTGCCCTTCCCTTTACCAATAATTGGGTTTCGTCGGCATTGTAAATGCTGATGGGTGCATCAGCATGAAGCCCATGCAAATACCCTGCCCCAATAAGCAGGGTTTGAGCATCCCAAACCTTTAGAACTGGGAACAAGGGTTTGTGTTTGGATCTAATTGTCGACCATCGCACCAATTGCTCATCTCCTTCAAATTGAGGCGTTTGCATTGGCGCATTCAGCGCAAGACTTTGACACACCCGGTTAAAAAGTGTTCCATAAGTAGTGGCTTGGACAGCCCCAGATAAAGACTGAGCCAAAGCATAACTCAATGCGCCGTACATTTTTCCATTTGGGGCAAAATACTCTCGATTGAGTTGTTGGGCAGTAGTTGCCGAAAATAGCACAAGGGGGGCAAGGTTTGCATCTTCATCTCCTTGAGTACCGACCTCCCATGCAGGTTCAGTCATTGCATTCCGGGATGTTTTATTCCTGCCAAAAGGCACAATTGCTCCTCGAAAGGTTCCCCAGCCTCGCGTTGCCGTCCCTGAGTGGCAAGCATCCAAGGTTACCCAAACTTGACCTGTTGGACCTATTTTTTTGCGCAAATTCGATAAACGGAGGTACAATTCATCATCACGCAGATGCTGCTCACCAGCATAGCCATTTTGGCGATTGGCGATGGCATCAAAAGGGATTAGCGCTTCATCAAACTGATCAAACTCATCACCATTGTCATCTGGTAATTGTTGACCATGAAGTGAAAAATGCAGATGAACCATACTGCCCGTACTTACATCAGCCTGAAGTTGATCCATTGCGGTTCGGATCCCCAGTAATTTTGCCTGATCTTCGCGTACTTGACGAACTTCAAATCCCTCTTTTTGCATAATTGGCCCCAGCATATCCAGGTCATTGAGTCCATGAATGCTGCTCCAGCCGGTGTACTGAGGATATTGACTTGTGCCTATTTGCAGACTGATTCGCTGTGTTTGAGCATGGATTATTGAAAAGAAAAAAACGAGGTAAAGCAGTACTTGATAACGCATCAGATGTTTTTTTAGATTTACTATTCCCAAAGTACAAATCCGGCCCATTTCTGTGGGTCGGGGTATCGTTTTCTCATCTTGTTGCGGGTTTTCCAAAAAGCTTCCCTGAGGGGTGTGCCATTTAACCAACGCTGGTAAAAATCGGTCATAAATTCGGCAGTCTCTTCATCTGGGGCTTCCCACAAACTGAGCAGTAACGCCTTGGCACCTGCCATTTTAAAGGCTCGGGACAATCCAAAAACGCCTTCTTCCCGACGAATTTCTCCCAGGCCAGAATCGCATGCCGACAATACCACCAATTTTGTCCCTAGCACATTGAATCCTGAAATTTCAAAAGCGGTCAAAATGCCATCTTCAGAATGTAAAGAATCTTTATGGAAGCGATCATTTGCACCCGCCAATACCAATCCGCTGCGCAGTAACGGATTTTGCAGGATGGTATAATGAAAAGCAGACCTCTGCAACGTATCTTGAAAGGTAAAACCATGAGTAGCCAAGTGAATGACATCGGGAACAACCAAGGGCGCGGCCAGGTATTGCTTGACCGATTCTTCCGTTGCTGCCGTATCCTTAAGTACAGTAGTGGCAATTTTCTGAGATTTCAAAATCGTTTCAAGTTGGTTTACTTCATGGGCAGATCCAGGCAAGTTGATCCAATGGCCATCACGTAGGGCTTTACTGCTGCGCAGGGCAGTACGTGTTCGCAAGGCTGTGCCATTCACCAATTCTTCTTTAATACGTGAATTAGCAGCACGATCGTAATTCACTCCACCGACTAAAAAAGCATTTTGAGGTCGGCTAATTTGATCTTGCACCTCATCTACCACACTGCGGGTACTGCTCATCAAGACCAAATCATACCGATCACTGAGCATTTTTTTGGTTTTACCCATTGACAAGGCGTGCATGGGTAAGGTATTCAGAACCCCAACTGGAGAAAAATAAATCGTTTTCACCCCAGACAGCAATGAATCCAAGGGTTGCCAAATCAGTCCATAAACATCTTTAAAAGAATTGTTTCGTACTGGCTCAATACCCCGCTGGCCTTTCAACCAGGTTTGTACAGTTGCTGCCGATGCCAGATTTAAGTCCATCTCTTTGCACAACTGCACCAGGCGAGGGGCGTTCCAACCTGGCCTGATAATGGCGGCGGCGTAAACTACCTCAGGGTCATCGGGGTTGGGTTGGTAGTTAAAAAACTCTATGGCGGCTTCATTGGATTTCAAGTGCTGTTGTACATCAGTCCAGCGTACTTCCTGGCGCAGCTGAACGAAGGCTTTGGCTTCTTGAGCCAGTTCTTTTTCCAGTGCCGCAGCAGATCGTTCCAGCACAACAAGATCAGTGCTTCGATCAGCCACCCTTTTGGCATATTCTTGACCAATCTGGCGGTATAGGTTTTGCCATTGATCCAATTTGGCACGAAGGATAGTGTCGCCTTGCTGGCGAATAAATGTACGGAGTTGAAAAACCTGTTGTGCTACAAACCCCTTGTAAAACAAAAGATTGTTGTAGAAAGTACCGTCTGCGTCATCCCAGCTTTTTGGTGCAGCTTCAGGAGCGAGCAGCGAAAATTGTTTGGATAAATCTTGCGAAAATCCATAAGTGTAGGTTTCCAGGTCGTTTTCAGAAAAATACGTGGCAGCACGAATGAGGAGTTTTTGTTGGGTTGCTCCGGCTGTTTTTGCCATAAGTGAAGCAGTTTCAAAATCTCCAACGCTTTTTAACAACGATGCCATGCGGTACTGAGCGCGGACAAAGTTCAAGTGTTCCAAGCCATAGGCTTTTTCGAGAATTTGCATTGCTGCCTGTGCTTTTTTTAGGCCAGTATCTTTTTGCCCAGCATAAAAAAGCGCACATCCCCAATTTAACAAATTGTTACCATAATCGGGATGGGTAATCCCCTGAATTTTTTCCATAAATGCAGTCGCTCTTTCAAAATTCGCAACTGCGGCACTCCACTCTTTTTTTCCTACAAAAACGTCGCCTAAAGAGCCTAAGCTTTCCGCATAATATGGATGCTGCTGCCCCAATATGCGTTCACGGTGTTCTAGTGATTCTTCCAAGAGCGCTTGTGCTTTATCTAAATTACCTTGCTTTTGGTAAGTAGAGGCTAGTACTTGCAGGTTCATTGAGTAATCTGGATGATCCTTGCCTTTGAATTTGAGCAAAATTTGAATATTCTCTTCGATAATTTGCCTTGCCTCGGAGTATTTTCCCAAGTCAATTAAAACATTGGCTAAATTGGAGTTGGTTGTAGTCGTTGCTCCTATTCCAAATTCTTGTAAACTCTTGGCTTCTTGTTTTGCCTTTCGAAACCGCAATTCCGCTTCCTCTAACTTGCCATTGCCTACTTCGATCAAACCCAAATTCATATTCAATGACACAATGCGTGGGTGGGCGTTCCAGAAGACATTTTGTCGAATGCTCAGTGCGTGCAAGTAATAACTTTTTGCGAGAGAAAAATTGGCGCGGTTTAAGTTTATACCTCCGAGAAAATGAATGGTCTGTGCATAATCTCGATGGTTTTCTCCGAGTAATGCTAGTTGTAATTCTGCTGCTTGTTTAAAAAAACGTTCAGCCTCAGTATATCTTCGGCGGTGGTTGTTGATGTAACCAACATGAAAAAGAGCCAAAGCATACAACGGATGATTTGTACCGACTAGTGCTTCCGCGAGCTTGAGCGATTGCTGTGCCCAAGCGTCACTATCGTCCCATTTAGCAGCGGCAGCAGCAGCATAAGAAGAATGCTCTAGTAACTCGCAGTACAATAAGGACGAAGTGTCTGCACTGCTTTTTAATTGATTTCTTGCAGCCTCAAAAGAAGATAATGCGTCTATATACCGATCTACATCCTTCAAAAAAAGCCCTTGTTTCATTCGAACAAAAGCCAGCTTGTCTGCCGCAAATGAGCCGGGTGTTTGCACCAATTTTTCACAAAGCTCCAGCCCTTCTCGAAAGCGCCCGGTTAAATAATAATCATCCAGTTTTTGAAAAATACTGTCCTTTAAATTTTGGCTGTACAAATTAGACATACTGAGCATTAAAAAAAGCAATATCCATAAACGAGGCATAGGTATTGGGTTTTAATTAGGGTTATTCATCTTCGGAGCTGGCATCGTTTTGAACGCAATCCTTGCTCCGTAGAATCAAAAGTTATCCATAGTTTTGTAAAGTTCAAAAAAAATCAACGATTTTTGATAACTGCTCTGTGTTTAGAGCTATTTACCTGTGGTATATCACTTATGCAAAAGGAATCCGACATCATTAAAGGGCTGAGGAATGGGGAAAGTTTTGCTTTTGACTGGATTTATCAACATTGCTTTACCAAAGCTACAGCTTACATTGCACAACACCGGGGCAGCACTCAGGATGCAGAGGATTTCTTTCAGGAAGCTCTTTTTGTCCTGGTTGAAAAACTGCGCAACCCTCATTTCAAATTGACCTCAAGTTGCGCTACCTTTCTATACGCAGTAGTACGCAATTTGTGGCTGTACCACCAACGCAATGCTGGTCGAATGATTTCCACAGAGGCGGAACAACTGCTTCGGCTTGCAGAAACCACTGGTGAAGACTTTTGGCATTTGCTCGAAGCTGCTCAAGAGCAAGAAAACCAGGCACAACAGGTTATGTCAGCCATGAATCAACTAAGCGAAGAATGCCATCAATTGCTATTGCTGAGTTTTTATGACAACAAAAACGATGACGAAATTGCCCAAATTATGGCCTATTCCCGAAATTTCATCAAGGTCAAGCGCTTTCGGTGTTTGAGTAAGTTAAAAGAAATCATTGGTTTATGACACCAGAAGAGTTGGAAACACTCCATGCTTATCAGCGCAATCAATTGGAAGCTTCAGAGCGCTTGAATTTGGAAGAAAAATTGCGCAGCGATCCTCATTGGCAGCAACTTTGGGGGGATTTCCAATTGTTGACCATGGGCATACAAGCAACTGGGCAGTTGCGCGTTCGCCAAGAGATCCAGTCAGCTGGCACTCGATATATGCTTTTGCACCAAAAAAAACGGCGTATTCTGCGTTGGAGTCTTGGAATTGCCGCTACGTTGGCGCTGGGATTGATCATCGGAGGAAGTATGGTGCAACAGCAGCATCAAAAACTATTGCGGGTGGAACAAACCTACCACCAGGATACTCGAAAGTTATTGAATCAAGCACTAGATGCCTTGGAAATGCAAGGGTTTGCAAAGCCAAACAATCCCGACAGTTTGTTGCTAAAAGGGTTGCTTGCTCTGGAAAACCAAGAATTGGAGACTGCTGTCGATTTTTTAACCCGTACTGCAACCCGCAAGCCCGATGCCGTCGCTCAGTTCTTTTTAGGCAAGGCTTATCAGGAACAGCAAAAAGACAAATTGGCCATACAAACCTGGATGAAGGTGCCAACCAACGCCCCTACCTGGGTAAAGCAAGCTACCCGGTATGAGTTGAGTTGGGCTTACGCAAAAAGTTATTGGAAGCAGCAACGCGCCAAAAAAATATGGCGAGAAATTGCTCAGGATACCACTGATCCTTATCAGGAGTCGATGCGCCTAATGTTGCAACAATTGGAAAAGTAATGAAACACTTGTTTTTTTATCGACCTGAAATTAACCATCAACACCGATGCGCCCAGTTTACTTATTCTTGCTTATTGGATTGATGGCTTGCCAGGCAGAACCGCCTAAAGCAGTTCCCATGCCTGGAAAAAGTCAAGCAAAAGCATCTCCCACGGTGTCAAATCTCCCCGGTACTATTTCTGAGCCATCACCTTTTCTCCAGGCGCTGGTAAATCGATTGTATAGCATAGCCGAAGACCAGCGTCGTACCGTGCCACAAATTTTGTTGAGCAATGACAGTTCTTCTGTAGCCAGCTGTAAGCCAAGAGAAAATCAGATTATCCTTGAAGTGCAAGCGCTGGAAGTATGCCGGCAATTTGGGGCAGACTCTACAGCCCTGCTTAGTTTTATCATCGGCCATGAAATGGGGCACCTCTTTGCACACAGCAGTACCTCCAAATCCATTCACGCTTTTTTTGGATATTATCGCCAGAGCCAAACTCCGCAAGCAGATGAAGGTAATGCTGATTTATATGGGCTTTTTCTTTGCAAATTGGCAGGCTTATCCCGGGTAAAAAAACAGCTGCCTCAGTTTATCGAAAAGCTGTACCGCCGTTATCACTTTGATCCAAACTTACCCGGCTATCCCAGCCAAAAAGAACGACAGGGATACACCAGCTGGATTGGCAGCAAAACCGACTCGTTGTGGCAAGTCTGGGAATCAGGTTTGTTTTTGA
>Ga0247838_1001955_pt1 | contig 27724 bp, 20 predicted proteins | sample LaCruzMarch2015__5_FD_189097 | JGI IMG/M metagenome (GOLD analysis project Ga0247838, IMG submission 189097) | Freshwater microbial communities from meromictic Lake La Cruz, Castile-La Mancha, Spain - LaCruzMarch2015_15m | ecosystem: Environmental > Aquatic > Freshwater > Lake | place: Spain... | reverse complement strand
CCACGGCGATGCCTTCCGGATCATAATCACCGCTTCCACCCTCGATCTTGAGTGACGCGGTGATCACGGCCGGCTTGCTTGAGACATCGATCGTAAAGATCATGCTCTCGCTGTAATACGAGTCCCAAACCGCCAGCAGCCTGTCGCGCTCACCGGGAACAGCAACCATTCCGGACAGCGCAGACCAGGGAATCGGGGACCCGGACGGATCGTCGGAGAGAATCTGCGGATAGGTTGGCTGACCGGCTTTAAGTGCATAAATCATGAGACTGGAGCGGACACCGAAGCTCGGGTCATCGTTCTCGCCGGAAGCGATCAGCAGGTTACGCGATGGAATGGCGAGCAAGCCTTCCGGACCTAAGGGCGCGGGGAGAAGCTGCTTGAAGACCGGACGCGCGTCCTTCAACTGATAGACCGCAACGAAACTTCCGCGCTCTGAGCCGACAAACAGATAGTCGTCTCGGCCGAAACGCCCGTACTCGATCGCCTCGGGTTCATTGCCCTTATTCTCGGAGCGGTCCTCCGGATAATGACCGTGCTGTACAGCGATCGCCTCCAGCGAAGCCCCGCTATCGAACAGCACCTTACCCGCGCGGTCGAACAGCGTAAAGCCGCGGCTGCCGCCGAACAGATCGCCTTCATTGGCGGTCGCGATCATGCTCAAGGGATAACCGCCGGCAGGGACCCAGGCGACAGCATCCGGTTCGCGCGGGACATCGGCGAGTGACTCGGTCAGCGAGATGATGCCGTCCTCGGTCTGATCGATGCCGTCCAAGCTGACCGCACCGGCATCGAAATGGTTGATCACCCGACCTTTCACCAGATCGACGACAACCAGATGATTATTCTCTTGCAGTGAGACCAACGCCTGGTTACGGATATTGACATCGACGAACTCGGGTTCCGGGTCGTCGCCGCCGTAGGCCGCGAGACCACGCAGATCGACATCGCGCCGCACCCAGTTCGCGGGATTCACACCCTTAATATCCAGGATGGCGAGGTATCCGGCCGGCGGCTGCGGCAGTCCGCCCTCCACCCCCTCGACGGTCACGTCCTCATCACGCTCGTTTTCGATCGCAATCGCAACATAGTTGCGATCCGGGCTGATCTTGATCGAGTCCGGCTGACCGCCGAGGTCGATCTCACCGGTTACCGTTCTGGTCTTGACATCGACTACCACCAGCTTGCCGCCGGTGCTGATGAAATTCTCACTGGTATTGACGGCGACCAGCGCGTACTCGTTGCCCAGCACATCGATCGACGTGGGTTCGCCACCCATGGCGAGTGTGCCTTCCGGCAGCGGACTCGCGGGGTCCGCGATGTTGACGAAGCCGATCCGCTCGCCGGGACTGTCGGTATAGACGAGCATCCTGCCGTCTTTCGTCGCGGCCATAATCTCCGACACCGTCTCCTCGTCACGCGCTGCCGGGTCGAGATTGAGGTAGTTGCCAAAGGTCGCGACCCGCTGAAAGCTCTGTTGCGGAATGCTGGAGCTGTAATCCTGCACCGAGGGGCGCATGCCGTCTTCAGGTAAGGGCGTTGCACTGATCGTGGCAACGCCCATGACCAGGATGGCAGGCAGCGCGCCCCAGGTGAGATGCTGTTTCAACATGTGTTACCTCTCCGCTTGTGTGTCAATCGCTTCTCCGCCCTGACGATCCGGCTCGTCCCGAGGCGTGATGGTACGGACCGCAGATTAACGTTGTATGACGCCTGCATGACGGTTCGATGAATAAGGTTGTCCCGGCGACTCAGGATCACGTGCGCAACGACGGGCTCGGTGCGGCTGCGGGGCTGGTGCCCGGTCGCGTCAACCGGCTCCAAGGCCTTTGAAAAGATTGCAATCAGGAAGCCCGCGAGGGTCGATAGGCCCACTACATTACCGCCCTTGAGGTAGGCTTCGGGCAACATGGTCTCAGCGATCACTCGGGGTCCAGAAGCGTGCCACCAATGCCCCCATGGGCAGTGACACGGCATTCAGGATGCCGATCCAGAAGGCGGTCCAGATCAACGTGTCAGACATAACGCGCGTGTCCGCAAACCATGGGTCGGATCGTGACTTGCCGTACGGCGACGAAGCCGCCTCAGGGCGGAGGCGGTTATCGCATCGTCCCCGACATCGCGACATGGCCGTGTCGGGCGGGTTCAAAACCCGCTGCTAGGTCCGGCTGTCGCGATCGACGCCTCTACGGCTACGGGTTCATCCCACTTCTCCCTTCCCCGCGGTGGGATTCGAGCATCTCCCGATAACGCTCGGGATCGTTTTTCAGGATGAGTACATATTCCTCAAGCAAGCCCTGCCAGCCAAACCCGCCGTACTCCTTGAGCTTGAGCAAAGCGATCATCAGCAATTTGGATGCGGCCCGAATCTCCCGGTCTTGTCCCTCGCCGTACCAGGCGACGAGCTCGTCATACAAGGTCTCGACTTTTTCGAGCGGTGTCATCACAGAACCTCCAGCTAGGGCGAACCGACCGGTGTCGCGAAGGATAATCCAAAGTCGAACGGTGGGCGAAGCGCTTTTTCCGCGTCCACCGCGCGACCGCGAGGTTTCACCACTCCGCAACAGCCGCGGGTTCGCCGTGCCTCAAGCGATTTTGCGCAGGTTATCGGGCACTGACTGCGCTGCGGGCAGATCCTGACCCAGGACCGAAGCCAACGGCCCAGGGCGGTGACCGGAGGCGCCGCCCAGATCAGGTGAAAGCTGCTTTCGATCATGGCGTATTGCAGGTCCCTGACCCCATCCCACCACTGCGTGACCAGATCGGCACCGACCTGCTCGAGTTGCCGGAAGGGATTGTCGGCAGGCGCCGCCTGACGCCCTGCACGCACCTGTTCGGCCAAGGCAGCGACCGGCTGCATCAACGGATTGCTGTCGCTGTGCAGCGCCCGCTGGACACGCATCGGGTTGGTCGCCGCCAGCCGTTCGGCGGTTGCCTGATGACTTGTCGCGCGGACCACCGGGCCCAGGGTCAGGTCATACAACTCGGTGGCAAGCTCCGAGTAGCGGGCCACCGCGGCAAAGGGTTGATCCGAGTCATCCCCCCCGACTCGGCGATCACTTCCGGGATGGTGCGCTCCCGAAATGCAACGTGGAACCGCTTCTCGACCCCTTCGCCAACCGCTGCCTTGATGACCATTAGGAGAGCGGCGCCCCGTTGGCGACGATCGGACCGGTGATATCCGGGTTGGTCGCCGCCAGCAGCATGGCGGCCCAGCCGCCCTGGCAATTACCGATGACGATCGGCTTGGGCGCGGTGGGATGACGGCGGCGGACCTCGCGCACGAAATCGGCCTCCGCGGCGGTCACGTCGGCCAGGGTCTGCCCCGGTTGGGGCAGCCGGGTGAAGGTCACGAAATAGACCGGGTGACCCTGGTGGATGGCGACCCCGACCTCGCTCTCTTGCTTGAACCCGCCAATCCCGGAACCGTGTCCGGCACGCGGGTCGATGATGATGTAGGGGCGGCCGTCTTCACGTGTCTTGATCCCCTCCGGCGCAACGATGCGGACCAGGGAGTAGTTGACCGGACGCTCCAGCGTGCTGCCGTCGACGACGACAGTATGCGCCCAGCTCAGGACCGTCTTGTCCGCGCCCTGCTCATGGGCGATGAAGTAGTTGCCGCGCTGGCGCATCGCATCGTTGAACAGCACGGCACGCTGCGCCGCATCAATGAGATAAGCCGCCCAGTGTCGGGCCAGCAGCGGAGCATTCTGCGGCGAGGTCAGCGCCTGCGTGACCTTGGCCCAGGCGTCCAGGTTCTTTTCAAGATTCGCCGCGGCGGTCTGCGCCGCCCGCTCGCCGTGCGCCCCGGCGATGGTGCCGAGGTCCCTGGCGTGGCGTTCGTAAGCGTCGCCGCTGTCGCTGACGGACCGACCGAACTCGGCCGGGGTGTCGGCGACCTCAGGCCGCTCGGAGAAATCGGGTACGTTGTGCATGGGGGACTCCGGTCAGTCGAGGTGGTGCTTACGGAACGACCACAGGGCGCTCCACACGACCCAGGGCAGAGACGCTCAGCCCGTGATATGGAAGCCCCCGTCCACGTAGATGGTCTGACCGGTCAGCATGGCGCCCGTGCGGGTGGCGAGCATGGCGGCAACCGCCCCCACGTCGTCGATTTCCGCCAGCCGGCCCAGCGGCGCGCGTTCACGGGCGGCGGTCATCAGGGCATCGAAGCCCTTGAGGCCGGATGCCGCGCGGGTCGGCAAGGGACCGGGTGAGAGCGCATAAGCGCGGATCCCTTGCGGCCCCAATTCGGCCGCGGTGTAACGTACCGCCGCCTCCAGGGCGGCCTTGATCGGACCCATCAAGTGGTAGGTGGGCAACACTTTTTCCGACCCGTAGAAGGTCAAGGCGAAGAGTGAACCGCCCTCGGTCATCAGCGGCTCAGCCAACTGGGCCATCCGCAGAAAGGAATGGGCAGAGACATTCATCGCCAACCCGAACCCATCGGCCGAGGAGTCCACCAGCCGACCCTGCAAGTCCTCGCGCGGCGCGAAGGCGATTGAATGAACCGCGAAATCGAGCCGGCCCCAACGCTCACGGATGGCCGCGAAGACCGATTCCAGTTCGCCCGGCACCATCACGTCGCAGGGCAGGAAGATCTCGGCGTCGACGGCCGCGGCGGCCGGCTCCACATAGGGACGCGCCTTTTCGTTGAGATAGGTCACGGCCAGCGCCGCCCCCAGGGTATGAAAGGCGCGGGCGCAGCCATAGGCGATCGAGTGCTCGTTCGCAATGCCGAGCACCAGCCCCTTCTTGCCGTCAAGGCTGAAATAATCTGAATCGAGCATCAGTAACTCCTAGTTGATTGCCGAGTGACCGCGCACCACGCGCAGGGTATGACGAGCGATCATCGCCTCCTCGTCGGTGGGAATGACCCAGACCGAGGGGGTGGCACCCGCGGGGCTGATCCGCGGACCGCGCTGCTGATTGGCGGTCTCGTCCAGCTTGATCCCCAGCCAGGCGGCGTCCCGACAGACCTGGGCGCGAATCGCCGCATCGTTTTCGCCCACCCCGGCGGTGAACACCAGGGCATCGAGTCCGCCCACGGCGGCGCACAACCCGCCCAGCGTCTGGGCGATCCGATAACAAAAATAGTCGATCGCCTCGGCGGCGCCCGGGTCCGCGCTGACGTGCAGATCGCGCAAGTCGTTGCTGACTCCGGACAGACCGAGCAGCCCGGAGCGCTTGTAGAGCAGATCCTCCAACTCGGGCACGCCCAAACCATCCTCACGCATCAGGAACAGGATCACCCCAGCGTCCAGGACACCACAGCGTGTCCCCATCGGCAGCCCGTCCAAGGCCGAGAAGCTCATCGTGGTGTCGACACTGCGCCCGCCAATCATTGCGGTCATGCTGCAGCCGCTGCCCAGATGCGCCACGACCACCCGACCGTGCGCCGCGTCCGGGGCCAGTTCGCGCAGACGACCGGCGATGTACTCGTAAGAGAGTCCGTGAAAGCCATAACGTTTGACGCCGCGCTCCAGGAGCGCCCGCGGCAGACCGAGTTGTTCGGTGACCCGCGGCCGTCCGCGGTGAAAACCGGTGTCGAAACAGGCGACTTGCGGCAACTGCGGATGGTCTGCCGCCACCGCCCGGATGGCCGCCAGATTGTTCGGCTGATGCAGCGGCACCAGCGGGATCAGACCAGTCAGAATCTCCAGCACCCGCGCGTCGATCAGCACCGGGTCAGCGAAGGTTTCGCCGCCATGGCCGACCCGGTGCCCGACGGCCAGAATCTGCCGGCCCTGCGCCGCGTCCGCCAGCCAACTCCAAATCTGCTTGAAGGCGCGGGCATGGCCTTGACCGGCGGCCACCCGCTCCCAATAGCTCTCGGCGAGCAGCGCCCCAGCCGGGTTTTTCGCAACGAAGTGAGGAGCGGTGCCGATCCCCTCCACCTGGCCTTTCACGGTCTCCACCGGCTGGTTGTCGACCACTTCGTAGAGCGCAAACTTGATGCTCGATGAACCCGCGTTGAGGGTGAGAATCAGGTCGTTCATGACGGCTTCCTCAGCTCCCCTTGACCAATTCCTTGGGCAGATCCTTCGGCGTCAAACCTTGACGCAGCGCGTGCGCGTGCAGCACCGCCACGGCCGCACTGGCGCGGCGGGTGCGCACGCTGTCGGCCCGGGAGGTCAGCACGATCGGCACCCGCGCGCCCAGCACCACCCCGGCGGCTTCCGCGTTAGCCAGGAAAATGAGCTGTTTGGCCAGAATGTTGCCCGACTCCAGATCCGGCACGATCAGGACATCTGCGACCCCGGCGACCGCGGAATCGATCTTCTTGATCCGCGCCGCCTCCGGATTGATGGCGTTGTCCATCGCCAGCGGGCCATCGACGAGCCCGCCCTGGATTTGACCGCGGTCGGCCATTTTGCAGAGCGCCGCGGCGTCCAAGGTGGACTGGATCTTCGGCCGGATCGTCTCGACCGCGGACAGGATCGCAACCTTGGGCAAGGTGACTCCCAGCGTGCGGGCGAGGTCGATGGCGTTCTGACAGATATCCGCCTTGGCCTCCAGATCGGGGGCGATATTGACCGCCGCGTCGGACACCAGGAGGAGCTTGGGATAGGTCGGCACATCCATGACGAACACATGACTGATGCGCCGCGCGGTGCGGATGCCGTTGACCTTGTCGAGCACGGCACTTAGCACCTCGTCGGTATGCAGGCTACCCTTCATCAGAATCTCGGCACGCCCCTCGCGGATCAGGGCCACGGCGCGCTCGGCCGCGGCATGGCTGTGGGCGACATCGATCATCTCAGTGCCGCCCAGATCGATCGCGAAGGCGTCGGCGATGGCGCGGATGCGGGCGGTTGGCCCCACCAGGATGGGCCGGATGAAGTTGGCTGCGGCTGCCTCCATGGCGCCCTGAAGCGAAACCTGATCGACCGGATGAACCACCGCGGTGGGCACCGGCTCCAGGGCCGTCACCGCGTCGAACAAGAGACCGAAGCTGTCGTGGCGATGGACCGACACGTCGGGGGTCTCGAGCCGCCGCACGCGAATGCGCTCGGCCGGTGCCACGACCTCCGCAACCCCGTCCATCACCGGCTGGCCCGACTGATTGCGGACCTCGCAATCGAAGACCACGACCCGGTCATCGCGCCGCTCACGCACCCGGATACGGGCCGTCAGGGTGTCCCCGAGCTCGACCGACCGGTGAAAATTGGAACTCTGGCTGCGATAAGTGGTGCCCGGACCGGGCAACACGTTCGCCAACAGACTGGAAATCAGACTGGTGGCCCACAAACTATGCCCCACGACACCCTTGGCCCCACTTTCCAGCGCATAGGCCATATCCATGTGCGTCGGGTTGAGGTCGCCGGAGACCTTGCCGAACAGCGCCACGTCGTCCCGCGTCAGGGTGCGCTGAAGCTCAGCGCTCTGTCCGGTCTGGATCTCGTCAAAGGTCCGATTCTCGATGAAGTCGGCAGTCATGGATTCCTCGCTGGGGTCGCTTCGCGGTCAGGGCAAGCCGGCGCACGGTTGCGATGGTGCACTGCAACAGAGGATAATCATCCCGCGTTTCCCTTGAGTGACCGTGGTGTGACCAGTGGGTGAAGAACGACTCGACCGGCGCGCCCCGGTCGATTCACCTCATTACGATAGACCCGACGATCGGGCATGGGAACACGACGCGTCATACCGGCGTCACATCGGTCTGCGATGATCTTGACCGGAAGAGATGCGTTCGGCGCTCACGGTAAGATCAGTCAAACGCTTCGTCGATGCATTCCGCAGCGATCCTGTGACCGCATAGACGATCACTCAGGTTCGTAACCTGTAACCTTATTCCATTGGGTGAGTAGACCCCGTCGGTGTCCCGCTCCGGACCAACTGCACTGCCGACCAAGCGCTGACTCTCCCCCATTCAATTCATGCCGTTCGTCAGTCAACCGGGTGACGCGCGCATCCCAATACGGATCATCCACATCATGTCCCTGGTCTTCCGAGAGCATCCGCTCCGCCGCATCGTCACGGCCGAGCTTCACGCCCGCACCTTCGAACCGCTCCGCGCTCCGGAACGGGTGTCCCACCTCACCGTCGTGTGCGGTGAGCGCGAGACCGGCCGCCAGGTCCAGCATCTCAAGCGCCTGCTGGGTCTCTATGGACGGCCGATCCCGGAAACGATCGATCAGCACTACTCGGCCGACCTGGGGCCGATGCGCGTGCGCTGGGAGCGTCACACCGAATTCGTCACCTACACCTTCAGCAAGCAAGGCGCCTATGCGCATCCCTTCGTCGCACCCGTGCTCCAGGAACTCCCGGTGGACTGGCTCAGTGAATTGCCGGGCGAGGTGATGTCCGCGGTCGCGATGGCCGTCGATTCCTGTACGATGCCGGAACGCGACAGCGATGCGCTGGCCGAGATCTTCGACGGCAATCCAGTCATCGGCTCCGAGGCGGTTGGCGGGTCGGCACGCGTCTGGACGGATTTCAAGATCCATACCGATGGTTTCGTACGCATCCTGGTGCGCGACTGCAGCCTGTCCAAGAATCAGGCCGGACGACTCGCCAAACGGATACTGGAAATCAACTTCTACCGGGCGCTCGCCCTGATCGGGTTTCAGTTGGCGCGTGAAGTCTCCCCCACGCTCAGCGAGGCCGATCGTCGACTGGCGCTGCTGGCAGCGCGGATGTCCAACCGGGGGAAATCGGCGGAGCCAAGCTTCGAGAGCGACCTGTTGGCCGAGCTCACCCATCTCGCGGCCGAGATCGAGGAGATCTCGGCACGCACGACCTACCGCTTCGACGCCTCCCGTGCCTACTACGGAATGGTCCGGCAGCGGCTCGAACAACTGCGTCAGCAACGCATCGAAGGCTTGCAGACCATTACCGAGTTTCTCGACGCCCGTCTGGCACCCGCAGTCGCCACCTGCGAGTCGACGCAATTGCGCCAGACCGATCTTGCCGAGCGCGCGGCCAGACTGACCAGCCTGTTGCGTGCCCGCGTCGAGGTCTCACTGCAGGAGCAGAATCGTCAACTGCTGGAATCCATGGATCGCCGTGCGCACCTGCAGTTACGCCTCCAGGAGACAGTCGAGGGGCTCTCGGTCATCGCGATCAGCTATTACGGGCTGGGGCTCATCGGCTACGCGCTCAAGGGGCTTGAGCGAGGCGGTTTCCCCGTCGACGCGTCGCTCGGCATGGGCATCGCGCTGCCCTTCGTCGTCGGCCTGGCCTGGCTCGGGCTGCGCTTGGTCAAGCGGCGGTCGGCGCGGGAAGCGGGAGCGGCGGGACACTGAGGGTCGTGCCGACTGGCGCGAGCGGTATCCTCGATCTGCAAATTCGCCCCCCCGCCCCGGCGCGCTCGGGTACCTGCCCTGACAGGAGACGCCGCCGGCGCCAAGCGGGACCGGCGGCATCCCGCCGAGCCGGCGCAAGGAGGTCAACGTTTTCTCCGAACCTGCCGGTTCCAATCAACGCTCGGCCACGGGTAAAACGTTGGGGACGGGGCGAATGCCCCGTCCCGCCGCGGTTGATGGGGCATACCCCGACCGGCTTGGAGCTGGAAACCGCATCGGGCGCGGCTGCCGCCTGGGCATCGCGAACCACAGCGAAGCGAGACCCATCCGATGCAACCTTGCGGAAACAAGCGAGGTTGCGGCTCAAGACCTGCTCAGGTGGACGACGCCCGCCGCAAATCAGCACAGGAATCGTCGCCGCTCAACACCCCCAATCAAACCGCGCGGGTACGATCGATCCAGGAGATGACAGTGCGGTGTAACTCTGCGAGGCCGAGCGGTTTGCTCAGGTAATCGTCCATACCCGCCTCCAGGCAGCGCTCCCGGTCGCCCGGCATGGCGAGTGCCGTGAGCGCGATGATGGGTATGCGCCGCAGTGCCGGGTCCGCGCGCAGTAGAACGGTGGCCTCCAGTCCGTCCATCATGGGCATCTGGACATCCATCAGGATGAGATCGGGATGCTGCTCGCGGGCCAGCGCGATGGCATCGATGCCGTTAGAGGCGGTGAGGACCTCACAGCCTTTCAGCCGGAGATACGCCGACAGCATCTCCCGGGTACTTTCATTGTCCTCGACCAGCAGGACATGCGAACGCCGCGGCAGCGGCGCAGCGGCGTCCAGATCGCGGCCTACGTCCGGTTCCTGGGCGAGCTGGTCGGCGGTCTGGGCCTGCGGATTCCAGGGCAGGACGATCTCGAAACGACTGCCCCGCCCGACTTCGCTCTGCACCTCGATCCGGCCTTGGTGCAGTTCCGCCATCGCGGACGCGAGCGCCAATCCGAGCCCACTGCCGTCATGCTGGCGCGCGGGCCGACTGTCCAACTGGACGAAGGGCTGGAACAGGCGGTCGAATTGGTCGGCGGGGATGCCGATGCCCGTGTCCCAGATGCCGATGCGCACCTCTTGCAGTTGCACGTTCGCGGTAACATCCAACCCGATCGCTCCACCCGACGGCGTGAACTTGACCGCGTTACCGAGCAGATTGACCAGCATCTGCTTGAGTCGGCGACTGTCGCCCCGCACCAGACAGGCTCTGGGGTCGAGGGTCGTCGAGACGGTCAACGCCTTGCACTTGGCCGCGGGGCCGATCAGCCGCAGACTGGCGTCACAGAGTTGCGTCAGGGACACCTGATCCCAGTGGAGCTGCATCTGCCCGGAAGCCACCCGCGACATATCCAGGATATCATTGATCAAATCGAGCAGGTGGGTCCCGTTCTCATGGATGATGTGGACGGCCCGGTCCTGCTGTTTGCTCATTTGACCGAGCAAACCGTCGGCCATGGTCTCGGTAAGCCCGAGGATGGAGGTGAGTGGGGTGCGCAGTTCATGACTCATGGCCGCGAGAAACTCGTCTTTCGCCCGTGCCGTGCGAGCCAACGCCGCGTTGGCGCGGTCGAGCTCCAGCGTACGGCAACGCACCCGTTCGGCCAGTTGGGTTCGTTCCTGCGCCAACGCGTCATGCGCCATGCGCAAAGCCGCTTCCGCATCCTTGCGTGCTGAAATGTCGAAGAAGGTGACGACCGCGCCTACCAGACGTCCGTCCTGATGGATGGGGTTGGCCTCGTATTCGACGGGGAACCGGCTGCCGTCCGCCCGCCAGAAGACCTCGTCGTCGACCCGCGCGGCGATTCCTTCGCGATAGGTCACCGCGGCCTGGCAGCGACTGACCGGATAGTGGGTGCCGTCGGCCTGCGAATGATGCACGGTCTCGTGCATATTGCGGCCATGGAGGTCGTCCGGCGCCCGGTAGCCGAGCATTCGTGCAGCGGCGGGGTTGCAAAAGGTACAGCAACCCTCCGCGTCGACCCCATAGATGCCCTCGCCGGTCGATTCCAGAAGCAGCCGGAACCGGGCCTCGCTCTCACTCAGACGCTTCAAGGCACCGGTCACGTTCTCCTGCATCGTCTTGAGCGCGGCCAGCATTTGCGCGGGCTCGTCGATGCCGCTCACCTGAATGGGGGTGGAGTAATCACCGGCACTGACCCGGCGTGCGATCACCGTGGCCATGGCGATCGGCTGTCCGATGGTGCGATCGATCAGCCACAGGAGAACGATGACCGCGGCGCTCATGACCCCGACCATCAAGACCAGAATCTGCCGCTCCAGGATCCCCGTCGCGTCGTCAATTGCGGCCAGGGTTCGTTGTTTGTGGCCAAGCACGTCGGTCACGATCTGATCGATCAGGTCGGTCGGCTCCCGGTCGATGCCGCGCACCCGCCGATCGACCTCGCGTTGCGAACTCGGTTCCTGGGGGCGATAGAGTGCGAGCGCGGCGCGGTAGTCCTCGCCCAGTCGCCGATGCGCCTCCAGAAAACGGCCGGCGTCCGCTTGCGACTGCCCAGCGCCGGCCAGTAACCGGATCAGTTGATCGACTGTCTCGCGCGTACGCTGCTCCTCCTGCTCGAAGCGACCGAAATAGTCATCGAACAGACCGGCCTCAGGCCCTCGCAGCAGGATATTTTTCCACTCCTGCACCTGCTTCTTGAACTGAACCTGTGCCACCAGTGCGGTGGTGACGATCAGTGAACTGGTCTCGCAAATTCTCGACTCGCGGTCCGACGCCTGAGTCAGCAAGGAGAACCCGTGAAGACCAACGGCCAGATTGACGAACAGGATGGAAATCAGCCCGGCGGCGAGCTTGGTTCGAATATGCATGAAATGCTGGTAGTGAGAGTCATACGGTTGTCACATCCGTCTGCGATGCTCTGGGTTCGCAACGACAGACCCGGAGACGGCTACATTGGAACGCTTTGCTGACGAACTCGACCTTGCACAGTGTCGTATCGACCAAGTGACCGAACTGGCAATCGCCGCGATTCGCGCGCGCACCAGCCGCACACCAGGTCGCGAAACCTGCCTGGACTGTGGCTGCGAGATTCCTGCGAAGCGCTTGCTGCACGTGCCGAACGCGACCCGCTGCACGCGGTGTCAGGATCGGCACGAGCAGTTTCAGTAACGGTTAGGTACCTGCAACTCCGGGGGTAACACCGCACGCTCATAATCCGGGTTGAAGACCCGCTCGGGCAGGGTGATCTCCTCGTGAGGCACGTCCTCATAGGGGATCTGCTCGAGCAGGTGGTGGATGCAGTTGAGCCGTGCGCGCTTCTTGTCGTTGCCTTCAACGATGAACCAGGGCGCCTCGGGGATGTTGGTCCGCGCGAAGGTCTCTTCCTTGGCCTTCGTATAGAGTTCCCAGCGCACCCGTGATTCGAGATCCATGGGACTGAGCTTCCATTGCTTGAGCGGATCGTGAATCCGGATCAGGAAGCGTAACTGCTGTTCCTCGTCGGTGATCGAGAACCAATATTTGATCAGGCGGATGCCCGAGCGGACGAGCATCCGCTCGAACTCAGGCACGTCCTGGAAGAATTGCTCTACTTGATCGGGTGAGGCGAAGCCCATGACGCGCTCCACGCCGGAACGGTTGTACCAGGAGCGATCGAACAGCACGATCTCGCCGCCGGACGGCAAATGCGGCACGTAGCGCTGGAAATACCATTGGGTGCGCTCGCGCTCAGTCGGCTTGACCAGCGCCACGACCCGACAGACCCGCGGGTTGAGGCGCTGGGTAATCCGTTTGATGACACCGCCCTTGCCCGCCGAATCCCGCCCTTCGAAGATGACTGCCACCTTCTCACCGGTGTGCTCCACCCAGTCCTGCAGTTTGATGAGCTCGGCCTGCAGCGTCAGCAACGCCTTGAAATAGGTCAGGCGGTCCAGGGTCGCCGGGTGTTTGCGCTTGTAAAGCTTTCGCAGTTCCATGGAGATCGCCGGCTCTGACAACTCCAGCTCGAAGTCTTCATCAAAGCTGTCCTCGAGTTCGGCCTTGATCCAATCCATGCCGTCAAATTGCTTCTCATCAATGCTCATTCGGTCGCTCCGTTCCTGATGGGGGTTGCACGCTGTGCGGCGGGCGCACCGTCCAAGATCGCATCATCCCAGGCCCCGGTACGCCTGCCATTGCCGTGATAACACTGTATCATCGTCCCTGACGCCGATTTATGACGGTTTTGTTTCACCTCATGTCCTTTGCCCACGACTTCCCTTTCGATCCCGGTTACGGCTACAGCCTGGATGACCTGCTGGCGGTCGAGCCTCCGCCCGAGCCGGCCGATTTCGTCGCGTTCTGGCGCGCCCGCTATGACCGCGCGACGGCGGTCACGCCCAACCCACGGTTGCGTCCCTCGGCGGATGCCCACCCGCGCTTCCGGGTCTATGACCTGGAATACGACTCGACCGGCGCTTTTCCCATCCGCGGCTGGCTCCTGACACCCAACGCCGCGCCGCCGCGACGCGGTTTCGTGCTGGGTCACGGCTACGGCGGCGTCGACCGTCCGCCGCTCGACCTCCCCCGTGACGATGGGGCCTACCTGATACCCTGCTTCCGGGGCCTGAGCCGCAGCCGTCGGCCGCCGATTTCCGACGACCCCTCCTGGCATGTGCTCCATGACATCGATCGGCGGGATCAGTATATCCTCGGGGGCTGCGTGGACGACCTCTGGACCGGGATCTCGGCCTTGCTCGGGCTATTCCCCGAACTGGCCGGGCACCTCGGTTACCTGGGCATCAGCTTCGGCGGCGGTATCGGGGCCATGGCCCTGGCCTGGGATCACCGGATCGGTCGCGGTCACCTCAACGTGCCCAGTTTCGGCCACCAACCCCTGCGCCTCACCCTGCCGAGCGTCGGCAGCGCCGCTGCCGTTCAGCGCTACGCCCGGACCCGGAGCGACGTTCAAACGACCCTGGCGTACTACGATGCGGCCGTCGCCGCCCGGTACATCCGGCAACCCATGCACCTGGCCGCCGCCCGGTTCGATCCGGCCGTCGCTCCGCCCGGACAGTTCGCAGTGTACAACGCCATCCGGGGAGACAAACGCCTGTTCGTACTGCCGGCCGGACACTTCGACTATCCGGACCGGGCGCGGCGGGAACAGAATCTGCTGTCCCAGCTGTGGGCCTTCTTCGGACCGCTCTGACCCGAGTGTGCAACGCGGGCGGGCCGGCCAAGCCGGCCGCGCGGACACACCGGACCCCCGGTTCACGGTATCGCAACCTTGGAGGACTAAGATCCGTCTGTTTCCGTTCGAGATATCCACCAGGCAGGTCATCATGAATCGCGAATACCATCGTTGGTACAGCGCCCGGCTCGGCCGGGACATGGAGCTGTTGGTCTTTGGCCATGCCGGTGCAAAAGTACTGGTGTTTCCCACCCGCGACGGGCGCTTCCACGAATACGAAGACCTGCGTCTGGTCGAGGCCCTGGCCCACAAAATTCAGGCGGGCCAGTTGCAAATCTATTGCGTGGACAGTGTCGACTGGGAGTCGTTCTACTGCGATTGGTGCCACCCCGCGGATCGCATCCGCCGCCACTGCGCCTTCGAGGACTACATCCTCAACGAAGTGCTGCCGCTGATGGCGATGAAGAATCGTCATCCTTGCACCATTGCTCACGGATGCAGCCTGGGAGCCTTCCATGCCGTCAATATCGCACTGCGCCACCCCCATCTCTTCCAGAAAGTCGCGGCCTTCTCCGGGCGCTATGATCTCACCCTGAATGTCGAGTGCTTCCGCGACCTGTTCAATGGGCACCGGGATGAACTGGTCTATTTCCATACCCCGGCCCAATATCTCGCCAATCTCCACTGCCCGGAGCGGCTCGCTGCCCTGCGGCGCATGGACATCGTTCTGGTCATCGGCGACCAGGACCCCTTCCTCGACAACAATCGTTATCTGAGCAGGTTGCTATGGGAGAAGGGCATCGGGCACGCCCTGCACGAGTGGCAGGGACGCGCCCACCGAGGCCATGATTGGCGGCAGATGGCGCCGCTGTATGTGTGAGCGCTTAGATCGCTTTCCCGTTTTCTCGTTCCCACGCTCCAGCGTGGGAATGCCGTCCGGCCGCTCCAGCGGCCGGTGGCACCACGCGACGGCTTCCGCGTGGGAGGCCGTAGGGTGGACAAGCGCTAGCGCAGTCCACCGAATCCCGCGCCGCCGCTGGTGGACTGCGCTACGCTTGTCCACCCTACGATCTCCCGTGGCCGGAACCGTGCTCAAGGCCGAAACGCCTTTGGCGTCTCGGTCGTTGTCGTTGTCGTAATCGAATTTATACTATCCGCCCGGGTTCTCTCGCACCGCGCCATTTCGCTCTCCGAGCGTTGCCGGCATCGTAACCGGATAGGCATCGGGCTGCTCATGCCCAAAGTGCTTCTCCGATTACGACAACGACAACGACAACGACAACGACAACGACAACGATTGCATTCGTTTTCTAACCGATTTCTGACGCGTTAACTACCCCTCACTGCAATGCCGGCAAAGCGCCCTCGGCGGTACCGATATACCCGATTGCCGCTTTTTTGCGATCACCCCATTTCGCATCGATCTTGCCGACGACCTCGGCCTTGTCAGAACCCTGATAGGCCTTGATGCTCTCGTCACCGGGGTGTTGGAAGTTGGCCATGAGATAGGCGTGACCATTGTAGTCGGGCGCCAGCGTCAGGCCGGTCACCTCGGCGGCCATGGGCACCGAAAGGATGCGCGCAAGCTTACGGGTGTCGATGTTGAAGGCCCAAAGGTAGTTGTTGTTACGCCTGGTGGTATCCTCACCAATGAACAGCGTGCGGATCGCATCGGCATAGACGATGTTGTCCGGACCGCAAATCCGGTCCTGGCTGCACCCATTGCCCTCGGCGTCCAGTTTGTCCTTGCCCAGCCATCCGCCGGTCAGTTCAGGGATGGGCGCCAGGCTGACGCCGACATAGGCGCTGTCGATCGCGGTGCCGTGGGTGTCCTGCCGGCCTTCGGCGGTCGCCATCTCGAAGACCATGCCGCCGTCGTTGGGCGCCAGCCGGATCGCGCCCTGCTGATCGACCATGCCCGCCTCGACCCGCGAGATCGTGATATAGAACCGCTTGTCGGTCGGGTTGTAGGCGATGTATTCCATCTTGGAGAATTCAGTGGTGGCACCCAGGAGGGCGGCGTAGCGGCGGGTCTCGAGGAAGGCGGCGGCCTGCGCCACGTCGAAGGCGGTGCTGGACTTGAGTCGGAGCCACTCGGTGCCGTTATAGGTCAACACCTTGGTGAAACTCGGATCATTCGGGTCGGTCTCGGCCACGTCGAAGAGGTCGCTGAAGCGAATCCCCCGGTCGACAATGGCCTTGATCTCAGCGTCGCTCGCATGGCCGAGGCGCACCCATTGCAGGTTGAAACGGTCACCGTCGGCCGCGTCGGCCGGGGTGAGTTTGGCGGCATAGAGGGTTCCGGCCGAGAGGTCCCGCGCCTGATCGGCGACGAACATGAAGAGCCCGGTGTTCTTGCCGTCGTCGCCGCTGATCGCGGTGCGGTCGTCCGCGGCCATGATCTGCATCTCGCGCGCATAACGGCCGGCGGCAGCGTGCTTGACCACCCGCGCAGTGCCATCCGCGGCCACGGTAATCTCCGGCAGCAGTCCGTAATGATAGGGGTTGGCGGCGGCCGGATCGCCGAAATAATAGCGGCTGAAACTCGCGATATCGGTCTTGTCATCCGAGCCCGCGGCCTTGGCGCCGCCGCCGTGGACCTTGGCGTCGGGCTCGTACTCCTCGGAACCGATGTGGGTGTTCCAGCGGGACAGGGTGGCACCACAGTGGATCCAGCCGCCATGGACTGCGGAGAAATCGATCGCCCCATAGTGCTTGGCCGTCAGCCGACCGCTCGCCGGGTCCTGATCGAGCAGGGTCAACCCGACGGTGGCGGGCAGCTTGGACCAGAACGACCCGGTGCTGCTGCCGTCATTCGGGGGCAATTCACGAAACTCGAACTGGGTGACCAGCGCCAGCGGATGGCCAGCAGCGCCGGGCACGGTCAGACCCGCGATTTGCATGAGCGAGGTCCCATCCGGGCTGTCGGAAGCCAACTGACCGTCCCGGTCGGTCAGCGGTGCTCCGGCGGCGGTGAACAACCCGCCGACCACCGCGTCGCCGACGCGGTCGGTGGTGGCGAAGATCTGGTGGTAACTCAGCGGAACCGCCGTCGTTTGACCGTCGGCACAGGTCATCCGCAGCGTGGCACGCGTATAGATGTCGGCCTTGTCGTCGGCGGTGGCCGGCGCCGGCATGCCGGTGAATTCCACTTTGGTTGGCGCTGCACCGCCGGGACAGACTGCCGCGACCGGCACTGAACTCAGAGAGGCCACCGCGAGGGTGGGAACGAGGGCGAGGGCACGGATGCGCATGAGAACCTCCAGGATTGAACACGATCTTGGAGACCATCCTAACGCCTTGGCTGCGCTCGTAGGTTGCGGGCGTGTTACCGCGGACCAACGCGCACCTGCTTTCGGTCCGATGCTTCAACCCGGCTCCGGCTCACAACGATTGGGGGCGGGCAGGTCGCGGCAACGGGCCACGCGCGCTGGGCGCCACCACCGCGCCGATGGTAACAAAACCGTAAAGCCGCTCCGCTATGGTGGATAGCGATCCGCGTCCACACCGATAGCGCCTTACCACCCCAGAGCGTCCCCATGATCCACACCAGATTGTTGGTCGAGAAAAAGCGTGAGTCGTTGAAGCACGGGTTGGCCGATCTCGCGCAGCAAGTCGGACTGGCCCTGGAACAGTCACTGGAGGCGGTGCGCAGCCAGGATCTTGCGCTGGCCCGCGAGATCGTCGCCGGCGACGCATCCATCAACTTTGCCCGCCGCGCCCTCGAACAGGAAGCGCTGCTGGGTTTGGCCGCTTACCAACCGGCTGGACCGGACCTGCGCAGCATCGCCGCGTCCATGGAAATGGTCGGGGAAATCGAGCGTATCGGCGATTACGCGGCCGACGTGGCACGGATTCTACTCCACGACGAAAGCCTGCGGCTGCCGGGCGACCTGGCCGCACGGATCGCGGAGATGGGTGACGCGGCGCTTGCGATGTTTCGCGATGCCATGATTGCCTATGGGCGGGACGGCGGCGACGCGGCGCTGGCGCGGGAGGCGGCAGCCAGGGACGATCAGGTGGACGCACTCCAACGGGCGGCCGTCGATGCCATCGTCGACTGGATCCGGGCGCATCCGGAGACTGCGGCGCCGGGTGTTGCGCTGTCGTGGATCGCGCACAATTTCGAGCGTGTCGCCGATCGCGCGACCAACATCGCCGAACGCGTAGTGTATATCGCTACCGGCGAAATCCCTGATTTGGACTGACGGGGCTCGGCGCAGCCGCCGCGTGGACTGCACGACCGTCAGTCCGCGACACGGACCCCACAGATCGCGGCCTGATCCAGCGGCCCGCTGTGCGGTCCTCACCAGCTTGATGAGCCACTAAGTTCGTTAGCGCACTTGAATACAGGACCACTTCGGCCTAGATTACGCATTCAAAGGTGCCCTCCGCTCATCAGGTCACGGCGACCATTCCGGATTCACCGGATATCCACCCGCCCCCTTCACCCGCCTTGGATGTGAGCGAAGACCAGGTCGAACCTTTACCAATCCTTTTCGCTCAGGAACGCCCATCCGTAACAAGCCGGAAGGGAAAGACCGGAAGCGCGGCGCGGGTCCCTATCGACCTTGTCGCAAACCGATCCGGCACGGAAGCCAGCATCGCTCGTCATCAACTGGAGTACTTATCATGAAACTAGACATCACCAAGCCCAACATCGGCGACACGGACCGCCTGATCCGCGTAGCGGTCGGCATCCTCCTGATCATCGGCGCCGTTCGCGGCGACAACTGGCTGTCCGGACTGATCGGCGCGGTCGTCATCGGAACCGCTTACCTGCGCTTCTGCCCGGCCTATACGCTCTTCAACTTCAGCACCAACAAGGACGTTACCCCCTCGGACAAGTAAGCCGCGGGGTCGTCCACCGACCGGGCCGCCAGGCCCGGTCGGTGGTCTTCAATCCCCCTGCCACTGCCAATTCCGAATTTCCGGTAAATCCTCGCCGTGCCTGGCGATGTATTGCTTATGTTCGATCAGTTTGTCGCGAATGGCCTGTTTGGCATAGGCCGCCTTGGGACCGAGTTGCGGCACGCGATCGATCACGTCGGCGACCAGATCAAAACGATCCAGTTCGTTCTTCACCACTGTATCGAAGGGCGTTGAAGTCGTGCCCTCTTCTTTGTAACCGCGCACATGCAGGTTGCTGTGATTGGTGCGGCGATAGGTCAGCCGATGGATCAACCAGGGATAGCCGTGATAGGCGAAGATGATCGGCTTGTCCGTGGTGAAGAGAATATCGAACGCGTCATCACTCAGCCCGTGCGGGTGTTCGCTCTGCGGCTGGAGCTTCATCAGATCGACCACGTTGATCACCCGCACCTTGAGTTCGGGAAAATGGGTCCGCAACAACGCGACCGCGGCCAAGGTTTCGAGCGTCGGCACATCGCCGGCGCAAGCCATGACCACATCCGGTTCGCTGCCCTGATCGTTGCTGGCCCAGGGCCAGATGCCGATACCGGCCGTACAGTGCTTGATGGCCGCATCCATATCGAGCCACTGGGGGGCGGGCTGTTTGCCGGCCACGATGACGTTCACATAATTGCGGCTGCGCAAACAGTGGTCGGTCACCGACAACAGCGTGTTGGCATCGGGCGGCAGATAGACCCGGATGACTTCCGCCTTTTTGTTGATGACATGGTCGATGAAGCCGGGGTCCTGATGGCTGAAACCATTGTGGTCCTGACGCCAGACATGGGATGAGAGCAGGTAGTTCAGTGAAGCAATGGGGCGCCGCCACGGGATGTCATTGCACACCTTGAGCCACTTGGCGTGCTGATTGAACATCGAATCGACGATGTGGATGAACGCCTCGTAACACGAGAAGAAGCCGTGACGGCCGGTGAGCAGATAGCCTTCCAGCCAGCCCTCGCACTGATGCTCGCTCAACATCTCCATCACCCGGCCGTCCGGTCCGACATGATCATCACCGGGGAGGATCTGTCCGGTCGAACAGCGGTCAGTCACTTCAAAGATCGCGCCCCAGCGGTTCGATGCCGTCTCGTCCGGACTGAAGACGCGGAAGGTCTGCGGGTTGAGCTTCACCACATCACGAATGAACTGGCCCTGGACCCGGGTGGCCTCGGCATTCACGGCACCCGGCCGCGGCACCGCAACCGCGTAGTCACTGAAGTCCGGCATCCGCAGGTCGCGCAGCAGCAGCCCGCCATTGGCATGCGGATTGGCGCTCATGCGCCGCTCGCCCTGCGGTGCCAAGCACGCGAGATCGGCGTTCAATCGACCGGTGGCGTCGAACAACTCCTCCGGGTGATAGCTCTTCAGCCAGTCTTGCAGGATCTCCAGATGTCCCGGATGCGTCATGTCGGCCATCGGCACCTGATGGGAGCGGAAGGTCCCTTCGGTCGGCTTGCCGTCCACACTGGTCGGACCGGTCCAGCCCTTGGGCGAGCGCAGGATGATCATGGGCCAGCGGGGACGGGTCTTGAAGCCATCGGCGCGGGCATCGTTCTGGATGCGCTTGATTTCGGCGACCACGGTGTCGAGCGTGGCAGCCATGAGTTGGTGCATCTGGGTCGGATCATCGCCCTCGACGAAATAGGGGGTATGGCCATAGCCGCGGAACAAGGCCTCCAGTTCAGCGCGCGGGATACGGGCCAACACCGTCGGACCGGCGATCTTGTAGCCGTTCAGGTGCAGGATGGGCAACACGGCACCGTCATGGACCGGATTGAGAAACTTGTTCGAGTGCCAGCTCGTGGCGAGCGGCCCGGTCTCCGCCTCGCCGTCGCCGACCACGCAGGCAACGATCAAGTCCGGGTTGTCGAAGGCCGCACCGTAGGCATGTGACAGTGAATAACCCAGCTCGCCCCCCTCGTTGATCGACCCGGGTGTCTCGGGCGCCACGTGACTGGGGATGCCGCCGGGGAACGAGAACTGCTTGAACAAACGCTGCATGCCCGCTTCGTCCTGGGCGATATTCGGATAGACTTCGCTATAGGTGCCTTCCAGATAGGCATTCGCCACCAGCGCGGGACCGCCATGCCCTGGTCCGGCAATATAGATCATGCTGAGATCCTGGTCCTTGATGACGCGATTCAGATGCACATAGATGAAGCTCAGGCCCGGCGTGGTGCCCCAGTGTCCAAGCAGGCGCGGTTTGATATGCGCCAGGGTGAGCGGCTCCTTCAGCAGTGGGTTGTCGTAGAGATAGATCTGTCCGACCGAGAGATAGTTCGCCGCACGCCAATACGCGTGCATCTTGCGCAGGAGTTCCGAATCGAGCGGCTGGGTCTTGGGAATCATATCGCAGTGCTCCAATGAGTCAGTGTCGGTTGTGTCGTTGGTGAATGGACGGTCGGCAGCAGGGAACGGGGCTCTAATAAGCTAAACAAGCTCATCACGGAACGCCTTGGCGTCTAGGTCGTTGTCGTTATCGTTGTCGTAATCGAGTTTAGGCTATCCGCGAGGATTATCTTGCACCGCATCGTTTCGCTTCCCGAGCATTGCACGCAGCGCAACGATGCGTTGGTCCAATTCGTGGAGATCCAAGCCCTGCGGACGCTTGGGAACCTTGTCCGCCCAGGCGACAGAGCGAATCGACACCCGATCGACAGCGGGCTGCTCATGCGCAAACAGAATCGCTTATCCGATTACGACAACGACAACGACAACGATTGTCTTTTTTGTTTCGCCTATCAAGCCATCTGACTGATGGTGCTGCGAAAGCGGCTGAGCGCAATCGTAAAGAAGGCCGCGCCGATCCCGGCCAGCGCAAGGAACTGCGGCCAGACGACCGTGATGCCGGCGCCGCGGTATAGAATCGCCTGGCCGAGCGCGACAAAATGCGTGGTCGGTGCGGCCAGCATGATGTACTGCACCAACTCCGGCATGCTTTCGCGCGGGGTGGAATTGCCCGAGAGCAGTTGCAGCGGCAGCAGAATCAGCACGGCCAGCATGCCGAACTGCGGCATCGAACGGGCCTGCGTGGCCATGAAGATGCCGATCGACGTGGTAGCAAACAGATGCAGCGCGGCGCCGGCCAGAAACAGCGTCAGCGCGCCTTCGATCGGAATACGCAATACGCCCTGCACGACGAACACCAGGGCGACCGCGGCGGCGAGCAACACCACCAGGCCCATCGACCAGACCTTGGCCAGCATGATCTCGGCGGGCGTGACCGGCATTGCCAGCAGATGCTCGATGGTGCCGTGCTCGCGCTCGCGAATCAGCGCGGCGCCGGTCAGAATGATCGACAGCAAGGTGACGTTGTTGATGATCTCCATCAGGGCGCCGAACCAGGACTGCTCCAGGTTGGGGTTGAAGCGCATGCGCAGTGCCAGTTCAACAGGCAAGGGGGCACTGCCGCGGTAACGCTGGACGAACTCGGTCACCTCGGCAAGCACCATTTGCTGCACATAGCCGCTGCCGGTGAAGGCCTGGCTCATGCGGGTGGCATCCACATTGAGCTGGATGGCCGGCGAGCGGCCGGCCAGCACATCGCGTTGGAACTCCGGGGGGATATCCAGCACGAAGGTGTAATCGCCGGCATCCATGCCCGTGTCGATGCCGCGCAGTGGGATCATCACCGGGGCGTCGAAGCGCGGCGGATAAAAGACAGTGCTGATCCGCAGCGACAGCGGTGAGCCGTCCTCATCGACGATGGCGATCGGCGCCTTATGCAGGGTTTCCGGCATCGCCGTCGCAGCGACATAGATCGAGACCGTGAAGGTATAGGCAATCAGCACCAGCATCATCGGGTCGCGCGCCAGGCTCCATAGCTCCTTGATGCCCAAGCGGTAGATGGTGGCCGCGTTGCGACTGAGCGTCGTACCGGCCAAGCGCCCCGGCTCCGAATCGGGTTGCGGCATGCTCAGGTGTCCTGCTTCTTCAACAGCATGATCGACAGGCCCAGGATCATTGGCACCGCCAGCAGCAGCGGCCAGAACGAGGCTTCCAGACCGACGAAATCCAGCCCCTTATTGAATACACCGCGGCTGATCGTGAGAAAATGCGAGGCTGGATAGAGACGGCCGATGACGGCACCCACACCTTCGAGTGAGGACACCGGATTCAACATGCCGGCGAATTGGATGGCCGGGATCATGGTGCCGATGATCGCCACGAACATCGCCGCGATCTGGCTGCGGGTGAACGTGGAGGCAAAGAGCCCGAAGCCGGTCGAGAAGATGACGAAGAGCAGCGCCCCGGCGCTCAGTGCCAACAGGCTGCCCTTGATCGGCACGCCGAAGACGGTGACGGCCAGCAGCGTCATCAGGGCGAAGTTGAACATCGCGAGCACGATGTAGGGTAATTGTTTACCGAGCAGGAATTCGCTGCGCGTGACCGGGGTGACGTAAAGATTGATGATCGAGCCCAACTCCTTTTCGCGCACCACCGACAGCGCCGCGAGCATCGCCGGAATCATCAGCAAGAGCATGGGGATGACCGCCGGCACCATCGCCGGCAGGCTTCTGACGTCGGGGTTGTAGCGAAAGCGGATCGCGATGGTGGCGGGTGCGGCGGCGGCGGCCTGGCCGAGCCGGTGCACGGCCTGCTCCAGCAGCCAGCCCTGGTGCATGCCTTGCACATAGCCCCGCACCGTCTCGGCACGCACCGGCATGGCGCCGTCCACCCAGGCGCCGATTTGCACCTGATGCCCGCGCGTGAGGTCGCGCGCAAAACCGGAGGGGATCTCGATAGCCAGGGCGAGTTCGCCGCCCCGCATCCGCTGGTCCAGATCCGCATAATCGGTGAGCGGCGCACGTTCGATGAAATACCGCGAGCCCGACAGGTTCAGGGCATAGTTTCGACTCAACCCGGTCTGGTCGCGATCCAATACCGCGTAGCTCAAATTCTCCACGTCCAGGCTGATCCCGTAACCGAAGACGAACATCAGGATGGCGGTTCCCAACAACGCCATGGTGGCGCGCACCGGGTCGCGTTGCAGTTCCAGCGTTTCGCGTCTGGTGTAGCTCCAGGCACGGGCCGGACTAAAGAACGCATTAGGAGCCTTCTTCACCCGACCGTCGCTGGGCGCCGCCGGCGTCGATGAGGGCACCGATTGAAGCGGCGCGGGGGCAGCCGGCGTGTCGCCGCGCGCGCCCGCGTCCTCCAGGAAACCGATGAAGGCTTGCTCCAACGTGGCGGCGCCGCGCTGCCGCACCAGTTCTGCCGGGGCATCGGTGACGAGTACATGCCCGGCGTGCATCAGCGAGATGCGGTCGCAGCGCCCGGCCTCGTTCATGAAATGGGTGGAAATGAAGATGGTGACCTGATCATTGCGTGCCAGGTCGATCATCAATTGCCACAGGCGGTCGCGCGCGATCGGGTCGACGCCGGATGTTGGTTCATCGAGGATCAGGAGTTCAGGCTGGTGGACCATGGCCACGGCCAGCGAGAGGCGCTGACGGATACCCAGCGGCAGGGTATCGGGCAGCGTGTCGAGCACCTCATTCAGGCCAAAACGCCGGACCATCTCGTCTACGCGCGCCGGGATCTCGGTCTCGGGCATCTGGAACAGGCGTGCGTGCAGCACCAGATTTTGGCGCACCGACAGTTCCGAATAGAGCGAGAAGGCTTGCGACATGTAGCCGACGCGCCGCCGGGTCGCGATATCCTTGGGATCGACCGCACGCCCGAACAAGGACGCCTGACCCTCGCTGGCCGGCAGCAGACCGGTCAGCATCTTCATGGTGGTGGACTTTCCGCAACCGTTCGAGCCGATGAACCCGAAGATCTCACCACGGCGGATGGACAGGTTCACATGATCGACGGCGGTGAAGTCCCCGAAGCGCATGGTCAGGTCCGTTGCTTCGATGGCGATCCCGGCTGCGGTCCCCGCGTCGGCGTCGACCAGCGGCGGAATCGTCACCGGCCGGTAGCCGCGCCGCCGCGCCTCCGGCAGCAAAGCGATGAACGCGGCATCCAGTGAGTCGGTTGCGGTGCGCGCGAGCAATTCGGCGGGCGTGCCGGTGGCCAGAACGCGGCCGGCGTCCATGGCCACCAGCCAGTCGAAGCGCTGAGCCTCGTCCATGTAAGCCGTGGCGACAATGACGCTCATGCCGGGGCGTTCGATGCGGATGCCGGCGATCAGGTCCCAGAACTGGGCGCGGGCCAGCGGATCGACACCGGTGGTGGGCTCATCCAGGATCAACAAGTCCGGGTCGTGGATCAGGGCACAACACAGGCCCAGCTTCTGTTTCATGCCGCCGGACAGCTTGCCGGCCGGGCGCGTCAGAAAGGCGGTCAGCCCGGTGCTCGCCGTCAGCGCATCAATGCGGCGGCGACGTTCGAGCGCCGGATGGCCGAACAGTCGGCCGAAGAATTGGAGGTTCTCCTCGACCGACAAGGTGGGGTAGAGGTTCTTGCCCAGACCCTGGGGCATGTAGGCGATATGCGGGCAAACCCGCGCACGATGGCGGCTGCTGCGCATGTCGCCGCCCAGCGCCCGCACCCGGCCTTGCTGCACGGCACGCGCACCGGCCAGCAGCGCCAGCAGGCTTGACTTACCCACCCCGTCGGGACCAAGCAGTCCAACCATCCGCGCGGCCGGAAGATCCAAGGTGATGTCGTCCAGTGCCGTGATCTTCCCGTAGTGCAGACTGACCCCGGCCAGACCGGCAACGGGCGCCGGGGCGTCCGATCCCGCTGAACCGTCGGTCGGGGGCGCAGCACCCCCGCGGTCTGGACTGCGGGACGACACGGCGCGCCCGATCATTCCGGTAACTTGATCGCCAGGTTGGCCGGCCAGGGCACCTGTGCGTCGAGCTTGAGCCAGGCCAGGCCCGGCAGACCGGTTTTTACCAGCTTCAGGTGTTTTTGCAGCAACTCGCGGTCGATCTGCGCCTTGACCCGGAACATCAGCTTCTGCCGTTCGCTGGCCGTCTCCACCGTCTTGGGTGTGAACTGTGCGGTACTGGCGACATAGGACACCCGGGCCGGGATCACGTACTGCGGGATGGCGTCGAGCACGAGGTGGACCTCGCTGCCCAGAGCCACCCGGCCGACCACCGTCTCGGGCAGAAAGAAGGTCATATACACGTCGCTGAGATCGACCATATTGAGGACCTTGCCGCCGACGCCCAAGACCTCGCCGGGCTGCGCCACCCGGTATTGCACGCGGCCATCGCGCGGCGATTTGAGCAGACTGTCCTGGATATCGGCCTCGACGCGGGCAATGGTCGCCTCGCTCGCGGTCACGCCGGAATCGGCGCCGACCACCTGCGCCTCGGCGGCCGTGATCGCCGCGTCGGCCGCGGCCACCTGGGCCTCGGCACCGGTGAGTGTCGCCTGCGCGCCGTGCACCCGAGCCCGGTCGTCGTCGAGGACCTGGAGCGCGGTGACGCCTTTCTTCGCCAGCGTCTCGGAGCGCGCCAGGCGCCGCTCTGCCGCATCCAGCTCGCTCTCACGCTGCCCCACCATCGCCTCGGCGGCCGTGCTGTCGCTGCGGCGCACGGCGACCTCGGCCTGGGCACTGGCCACCGCGGTGACGGCCTGTTGGGACTGAGCACGCGCCTCATCGCGCTGCGCATCCAGCACATCGACCTGCATTTGGGCCAGCGGCTGCCCGGTCTGCACGAAGTCGCCCTCGTTGACCATGATCTCCAACACCCGCCCGGCGAGCTTGGTGGCGACGTCGATCTCGGTCGCCTCGATGCGGCCATTGCCTTGGACGAAAGCGACACCCAGACCCGCGGGTTGCAGGGCGAACCAGGCCAGGGCCGCAATCGCCACGGCAGCGCCGGCACCGACGGCCAGCGCCAGTTGCTTCTTGAACGCGGAAGTCATCATGGAAACTGCACCCTGAACCCTGGTTACTGCGATTTCAGTCCATTCGCTGTGCCGGCCATTGCGCAATGACCGGACGATCGATTGCACAGCCGGGGCCGCGCGAACTTGAAACGACTTTAGCCGAACGGTTTTCAGCCGTCCGTTCGGTACCGTACCTTGAGTGCCGCGATCTGAAACCAGGGCGAAACTGGACAGGGTCGCACCATCACCGATCCTGTCGAAATCCTGCGAAATCTGAACGTGCCGATCATCGAGGAGGGTGCTGACGCTGCCGGGTGTCATCATCGGCCTTGGCAAAAGGCCGCGCGGCGTCTAATGTTCCGTTCAGTGCTTCACCTTGATCGTTGCGCACGCAGCGTCGGACCACCCGCTCTGCCGATGCGCGACCGATGCATTCTGTAACCATGAGCAGGGACCCGGACACGCCTGATGCCAGCCAGTCAAGCCACCCGATCGATCTCGGTCGACACCGTGTTGGGACCTGATGCGCTGCTGCTCGCGCGCATGACCGCCGAGGAGCACCTCAGCCGACCGTTCGAGTATGGACTCG
>Ga0247838_1001943_pt1 | contig 27875 bp, 31 predicted proteins | sample LaCruzMarch2015__5_FD_189097 | JGI IMG/M metagenome (GOLD analysis project Ga0247838, IMG submission 189097) | Freshwater microbial communities from meromictic Lake La Cruz, Castile-La Mancha, Spain - LaCruzMarch2015_15m | ecosystem: Environmental > Aquatic > Freshwater > Lake | place: Spain... | reverse complement strand
TCCAAGTGCTTTGCACTGATGTGCAGCTCTGGGTGCAGGACCTGGCGGGCGCGGGCTATGAGTATTTCTTCTCTGGAAGCGGGCTGTGCTCTGATGGCTCCATGCCACTGGTCTTGTGAGACCCCCTTTTCCCCTTTCCTCGCGCCTCCTCCGCCCAGCGCCGCTCTCTGTTTCCCACATGATGATGTGGGTATATGTGAGGACGCGCGCATGTGGGTATATGTGAGGACGCGCGCATGTGGGTATATGTGAGGACGCGCGCTTTTCTTCTGCGCCTGTTTGCGTGCTTTTGAGACAATGAAAATGAAAATGACGATGCAACCATGATGATTTTGTTGATAAAAGCCTTGCACGCCCCGTTTGCGCTTATTAAAGCTAGAGAGTGGCACGCAATCAAACACAAAAAAAATGGGCATCTCGCAAATCAGCGAGCTGCTGCGCGGACACGCGCGCCACGTGATGCGGAGCCTGGGCACGGGGCACCGCGAGGCCGTGTACCACCGCGCGCTGATCACGAGTCTGAACCGCGAGGGGGTGCCGCACCGCTCTGAGGTGCCGTGCCCGATCATGTTCATGGGCGAGTGCGTGGGCATGGGCCGCGCGGATCTGGTGATGGGGGATATCGTGGTGGAGATCAAGGCGAACAAGCTGCCGCCCGAGGAGACCTCGCCGCAGCTTCAGAAGTACCTGGAGAGCCTGCGCAAGGCGGAGCGCCGCGAGTTCCGCGGGCTGATCCTCAACTTCAATCAAAAGAAGGGCTATGTCGACGTGTGGGAGGAGGCGTGCCTGCGCGCTGCCCCCGCGCGGATGAGGGTGGCGCAGGATTCGAGCCTGCTGTTCAGGCAGTCGGTGATGCGGTCGAAGCGGGTTTATGGGGCCAATGAGGACGCGGAGGATAGTAGGGAGCTGCCCGCAATGTTCAAGCGGCGCCGCGATGCGCTGGAGGCGCTGAGGAGAGGCGGAGGAGAAGGAGGCGAAGGAGGGGAACAGTGAATGTGTTTTCATTTTCGTTTGTTTGCACAAGCGTCACAGACGCCTGCCTTGCCAGCCTCACAAAGCCAACGCAAGTGGGGCTTCTTATTTATCAACTCCTCTTTTTTTTTGTCACGTGGCTCGTTGGAGTCGTTCTTCCACATATAGGTAGGCAGCGAGTATTTTTGGCAGCCACGCCTCTTGCAGCCCTGCTTGTATGCAGGATAGGCATGGGCAGAGACCCACTTGTTTCCACAGGAAGCGGACGAGCACACGTAATAGCCAAAGCTCTTACGCCCGTGGAAGTCAGAGAGGGGCACCCAGGCGCCAGGAGTGGAAACAGGACTTGCAGGCATTTTAACAGGCATTGCTTTTTTCTTGCAGTGGCAGCGACACTCTGGCGTGCGGTGCCTTTGATTTTGCTGGTTTTTATAGAGTTTTTATTGGGAAGGGGCGCGAAAAGTGTTCTGTATTTCCTGCATTCAGGCTAGGGCGCTGGTTGCTATTAAAGCGTGGAAACGGGAAAAACACAGAAGAGGGTATTATGCTGCTTTACCACCACAGGCAGAGAGAAAGTATGCTGCTCCAACACCGCAGGAATATGGCGCAGTTGCAAGGGGTGACTGTGGTACAGCACAAGACGGAAAAAGAAGAGGAGTGTGAAAACGGGGAAGAGGGAGGGTTGCCAGAGGAGGCGACGCTGGCGAGCCAGGAGCAGTGGGGGACCGGTGATCTGGAAACAAACACACCCCGCCTCGCTATGCACGGCGCGCACAACACGGTGATCCTAGGGCCTATGATTGGCTGGCCGCTGCCTGGATCTGTGCGTCGCGTGTCGCCGCGCGCGATGGTTTGAGCATTCTGTTTTTATTAAAAACTATGCTGGATTATAAAGCACGTCCCTAATTGCAACAACACTCGTATTGTTGTTGTTTCTCAACACAGTTTTGTACCTGGCGGACCCTGTAAACATGTGATCATACACTACTCCAGGCAAATTCACATTGTATTCTTTGTCCAGATTGAACCTTGTATGCCCTGCGATATTCCCGTCCTTTGTAGTCTGGTGCACCGCATGAACAGTTAAGGTGGCATCCACCAAACAGGCGTGATGAAAGGCCCAATCTACTATAGCATTGTCATAGGCCCTTCGCCCTATGACATAATCTGGCAGGATCCACATGTTGCTGCTGCTGTTGTCGTTGGGCGCGCTCTGACTGGAGCTGCCATTTTCAGTCGTGTTCAGCCTCCTCAAGGATACCAACAGTCTGCGTGAAAATAAAAAGTAATCCTGCGCTCCATCGCCAAAAGACTCTGTCTTGTCCAATACAGATTTGGAGAATACATATTCACCAGGGTTGGTAGTATCTGAGTCGTTATTGACAAGAGCGTCTGAAACGTCCAAGAGAGAGAGGTTCAGGTTTTGACGCTGGCCAGCAATGACAAGCCTGTGCTTCTTGTCATCCTCTTTCCATTGCTGAAGCGCATTCAGCGTGTGGACAAGGCCATAGTCGAAAAGTATGTCAGCATTGGCATACCCTACAAAGAAGGAAGAGGAGGGACAGGCACGCTCTGTCTGCAACAGCATGGAGCTCAAGTGTGGGGTGCCAAACTCGTTGGTTCTGGTTCCATTCAAGATGCGCGCTGCTGGGTGACCGGCACCGAGCCACACGCTTGATGCATGGTCTGCTGACAGCGGAGTGGTGGCCAGGTACCCCTGAATGTAGGGCTCGAGTTTCTTGAAGGTGAGTGCCATGCGGTGATGCGCTACTACCTTGGCGGGATCGTCGAGATCGGGCTTTTTAAATGTGACCACAATACAGGCTACCAGGAGGGGGGACTGCGCCTCTGTGTGTGTGTGGAACGAGGAGGAGGAGGAGGTTGTGTTCTGCTTGAAGACAGCTTGAAACGGCCTCTTTGCACGCAAGGATTCATAAAAATAGAATGAATTGTACGATAATGTCATGACAATTGACAAATATATTGTTATGTGCACGCGCGTGCTCCCATAAATCATGTGTCTTGTGTGAGCATACAGCATGCATGCTTCATTTAGTAAGGCTGCGACGCATACGCGCGCGTGACATACACGCGCGTGACACCAGGAGGCGAATAAAAAAACTTTACTCAGAACTTCGCGCCACATATACACGCCATCATCAGAAGATGTGCGTGCTGTGTGCGGAAAAAAGAACAGATAGAACAGAACAGACAGAACAGACCCAGTTTCCCACCACACCACTGCATAGACACATGTGTAGGAATCACGCTCAGGGCATGATTGCATCCAGGATGGTCTTGAGAGTAGTCTTGATTGCAGCATTTTCAGCAGTGAGGGCAGAAACTTGATTCTGTTGAGAATCAAGTTTTTGCTTGATTGCCTGACAATCTGGCTTGATTGATCCAGTATAGCTCCTGATACGTCCAAGTTCGTCAAACAACATGCGTGTGTCTGTGCTAGACATATAAAGATTGTCTTCATGACCAGTGCCACGGTTGTTAAGACGCTCATTGAGACTGTTTTTCTCTTGCTGAAGCACTGCAATTTGCTGATAGAGCAGAGATGCATTTTTTTTATGGCGTTTGTCTGCTTCCTGTTCATTGTCACGATATTTTTTATTTTCCTGAATGCGAGCTGCTTCAGCAGCACGAAGAAGCTGGTCCTTTTTGAGGAGTTGCTGGTCCTTTTCGCGCAGCTGCTCCTCAAGCTTTTTGATCTTGTCATCATTTCCCTTTTTGACTTCTGCATGAACACTTTTAACTTCGTTGATGACATCGCCTTTGACGTTTGTGATTGCAGTTTCAACTCCAGCGACCTTCCCGTTGAGAAGTCCCAGACCACCATTGACAGTCGCGACTTCCCCCTTGATAAGTCCCAGTTCGCCAGTGACCTGCATGTGATGCTGCACTTGGACAGACTTGAAGCCGTTGGCCATCACCTGGAAGGCCTGCATATGGACCATTGACAACTCTGACGACTGATCTGGACCACCTGGAGCCTCTGGCAAATGGTATCCTTGGCGATATGCTGGGCGCTTTCCAAGGATGGATGCAGATGAACCAGCATTTTGCTGCTTGAAAGTGTTGATAAGCTCCAGGAACTTCTCCTTGTTGGTGTTTGCATTTGGTCCCCCCTTATTCTGGCAGAGATACTCCAGACCTGGTGAGATGCTCAAAGCAACAGTTTTGTTTCCATGCCTGGTAACGTATGAATATGCATGCTCTGCTGTTCCAGTAGACTCCAATATATCCTTTGTTGGCTGCATGCATGCATGGGATTTCTTAAACAGATTCCAAGAAACATTTGCAGAAGCATTGTCTTGATCACACAATGACATCACTGCAGATACTGCATTGACAAAATTATATCCATCTTTTGTTTGCAGAATCACCAACCTTGGAATAAGGGGGCACGAAACTTCTTGAAGCTCTGAATACTGATGAGGAACAATCTGCAAACACATTCACACAATCAGAGTGAGTTTGGAGCAATTTAAAGCCGATTTAAAGCCGATTTAAAGCCGATTTAAAGCCGATTTAAAGCCGATTTAAAGCCGATTTAAAGCCGATTTAAAGCCGATTTAAAGCCGATTTAAAGCCTATTTAAAGCTTGAAACAGGGCCATTCTCACCTTGGGAGCAGCGGACATGATGTGGGGACGGGGCAGGAGGCGATATAGGTTCGCGTGGCAGGGGCGTGGCGTCGGGCAAATTTGGATCGATTTGAGTTTCGACGGGCTTTTATAGTGGTGGGCGTGGAAAAAACATACGAAGGGGCGCAGGTGTGCCAAAAATATTTTTGCATAGAATGACTCAGCATTGCGTGCAGAGTGCCGTGGTGCAGTCGGCGGGGTCTGGTTCGACCGGGAAGGCCGTGTTTTCTCAGTCGCCAACTTGAAATCCCGGCGGGTCCCGGCGCGAGTTTGACTGCGGAAACGAGTGCCTTCCCGGGCGAACTTGAACGCGCCGACTGCACCAGCATTGCTCCCATGACTAGAGGATTGAGATTCCATCAAGTTTTTTTTTGACCAGTTGGGCCGGCCCGGGCCCGAACTGGTCAAAAATATTTTTTTCTGGAAACGACTCGGCATCACGTGGGGAGTACCGTGGTCCAGTCGGTGCGTTCAAGTTCGCCTGAGAAGGTCACGTTTCTTCAGTCACCAACTTGAAATCCCGGGAGGGTCACGTGATTCCCGTGCCTCCAAAAATGGATGCATCCGCTATAGTGAATCAGTCGAACAGACAACTGTTCAGTTTCATATGCTATTATAAAAATACAACTCTATAATTGAAACGATGTGAAAACGCAACGGTTGGCTGGTAGTCGAAAAAACGAAATCGCGTGTTTTCACATTGTATATGAACAGATATGAAATCACAACTGTTCGAAATCACAACTGTTCATATTGACATTATATAACACAACTGTTCAACACACAACTGTTCATATTGGATTTAACACCTATACTCCCCAGGGGTAGCTCATACCCATTATAAGATTTGGAGAGAGTAGTTAGAGAGAGACAGTTAGAGAGAGACAGTTAGAGAGAGAGAGACAGCTAGAGGGGGACGTGACTTTTCGAAAATTTTCTGGGTTGGAGGGAGGGTGAGAGCTGGGGAGTGGTCACGTGACCCCCTAAAATATTTTTTTTGCAGGAAGGCCCGCGTGGACCCCTGACCCCTGACCATGACCCATGATGACCCTGACCCTGACCCGGACCCGACCCGACCCGGCCCGGCCCAGCCGGACCCGAACTGGTCAAAATATTTTTTGTTTTTTTCTGATGGTACGTGATTCCCGCGTGCGAACGGGCCGACTCTTGGGCCCAGCCGGGCCCGAATTGGTCAAATATTTAAAGAGTCGTCAGTGGTCGTCTCAGTCGTCCAAAAGTCGTCCCAGTCGTTCAGTCGTCCCAGTCGTCGAAAAAACGTTGCAAGAACGTTGCAAGAGCGTTGCAGTCGTTCCAGTCGTCCTATTGTTTCGCTACCAAGAACCCGCGATCACCTCTTCTTCTCTATCCTGCCAGAGACGGCGTGGATGTGGCACTTGCGGCGGAGGCCCTTGACGACGACGGAGATCTCCTTGAGCTGCTTCTGCTTGCAGACGATGCCGCGCTGGGCGGAGTTCTCAAGGGACACAGTGTATCCGAGCGAGAGGTCGCGGCAGAGCCCGGAGCGGACCATCTCAGCGCCGATGGCGCCCTCGAGGACCTGGCCGTCGAGGGCGAGGACGCACTCGAGGCGGCCGGCGTGCTCCCAGGCGGAGACCACGCGGCCGACGGGGACGCCCTTGTGCTCGACGAGGACGGGCATGGGGGCGCCGCGGGTGCTGGCGGCGTCGATCTGGGAGACCATGTCGGCGACGTCGGCGCGGTTGAGGTACATGCCGTGGTAGTTGTTGTCGATGCCCTCAGGGTTGGCGGTGCCCCAGAGGAGGGTATACTTGGATTGGGTGGAAGACATTTTTGAGTGGCGTTGTGTTTCTGCCCGTTCTTATATATTTTCACGCGTTTTTTTGTCCTCACAGTTTGCAGGCAGTGTTGCAGTATTTATGGCTAGGATGCAGACAACCACGCTGTTCACTTTCTTTCAAGTACAAGCACCCCAATCAATTCACCACTGAATACATTGATACTAAAATGTCCTTCCAATCCGCTAACGATACCGCCCGTTTCGCTTCGCTTGAGGCGAAGGTTGCAGAGCTTGAGCTGGTAAACGACGAGCTTGTGAATGACGTTGCTGTCTATAAGGAGAAGATTGGCGATCTTGAGACAGCCGTGAAGAACGAGAAAGCCGCTGTGGCACAACACCAGGAGATTCGTACATTGGACCTGAAGAAGATTGAAGATGCTAAGAAGAGGTTCGATGTGATGCACACTGGTGGCCGGCAGGCTATTTACGATCTTGTATTGCTTGAACGTGATGCAACGAACTACATTGAGAGCGCTCAGGACACCATTGCTGTGCTGACGACCCGGGCGGAGGCTGCCGAGAAGTGTGTGGATCAGCTGACTAAGGAAAATCAGCTGACCCGTCAGTATTATCATAATCTCATAGATAAGAATATCATTTCCACTGGTTCTCATCTCAGGCAGCTGGAGAATATCATCGGCGCCGTCAGGGTGCGGGCCAGGCGGGCCGAGAATGCACTGGAGGTCGCAGAGGCGCGGATCGAATCGCTGGAGAGACGCACCTTCATGGTGCGCCTGCAGGATATAGCGTCCACTGGCGCTAACATTGTCGCCTCTGGGGCCGCCGCTGGCGCTACCATTGTCGCCTCTGGGGCCGCCGCTGGCGCTACCATTGTCGCCTCTGGGGCCGCCGCTGGCGCTAACATTGTCGCCACCGGGGCCGCCGCTGGCGCTAACATTGTCGCCTCTGGGGCCGCCGTTGCTGCAGTTGCCACTGGTGCTGTGACCACCGCCGCCTCTATTGCAGTTGCCACTGGTGCTGTGACCACCGCCGCCTCTATTGCAGTTGCCACTGGTGCTGTGACCACCGCCGCCTCTATTGCAGTTGCAGCGGTCGCCTCCGCGGATTCTCCCGTTGATATCTTCTCTACTCAATGTGTTGAGATTGCTACCACCTGGGCTTCCGTGGTCGGTGTGTCAGGTGCCATCGCTGGTATCGGGGCTGTGGCCAGGAGGCTCACTGGGCTTGTGCGCCGCAGGTCCCAGGAGGAGGAGGAGGACGACAGCGAGGAGGCTCGTTCCAGCAAGCGCGCCCGCGTGTCGGTGGAACCACTTGATTGAGTGTTCCCGTCCCTCTCTTTTTTCGTCGTTCTGTGCTTCTCTTCGTTGCTGCTGCTATGCGCCCTTTCCAGGCCCACATTTTCGTTCTTAGGTGAGCGAACTGCTGGTTTTTTATCAAATGAGCAATAAAACCATGTTGTGAACATCCCATTTTTGTGCCTGTGTATTCTGTATTTATGCGTGCTCGCGCGGGGCGTGCACGCTATCCATTGAAAGGAAGAAGCGTGCATACTATGAGCATGTTACAATCCGATGCCCCCGTGTCTGATCAAGCGTTCACAATCTCGCAGCTTGAGCTTAAGAATTCCGTTCTTGAGAACCAGTTGGAGCTGACGAAGCGGGATTTGCGAACAGCCGCAGATGCTGCTGTCGCTCTGGATTCACACATCAATGGTATGGTGACAGAGTGCAAGGACGCATTGATGGACTGCAACCTGTTCTGTGTTCAGGCAGATATGCACACCAACGAGGTGATCAATCGCATGCGTGTCACTGATGCGAGGTTTTTGAGCGTATCTAATGAAAATCAGTTTTTGAGGGGTGATAACGCGATTCTTGGAGCAGATTATGACGCAGTGGCGAATGATCGTAACGTGGCGCGGGATGACGCTAATATTCACAGAAGAAACCACCAAATCGCGCAAAGGCGGGTTGCAAGGCGCGACAAAACGATTGATAAGTTGAAGGAAGACATCACCACGCTCCGGATCAAGAACATACGTCTTCTTAAGGAGAACAGGCAGGCCAACGAAGGTCTTACACTCAAGGAGGAGAACGAGGCTATGAAGAGATACATCTTGCAGCTCCAGAGTGCAGAGATCGAGCTTAAAAGCGAGCTTGCCAAGACACAACAAGAGAACGCCATGCTCATGAAGAGCCTTATGATGGGAATGGCTGGTGAAGAGGGCGAAGCTGGTCCCTCTGCCGCTGGCGGCAATAAGAAGAGGGAGCGGACCGAAGTCCTCGCTGACACGCTCATGGATGCGTTTGCTCGGCGTCTCGCACCCGCTGCTGCAGGGCGGCTCATCCACATGACGAGTGATGGTGCCTTTGGTGGAGAGGGTCTCACTTTCTCCTCCTTTTCCTCCTCAGGTGGGCCTGCATAGGCTGTTGCTTGGTTCTCCTTCTTCGTCTCCTCAGGTGGGCCTGCATAGGCCGTTGCTTGGTTCTCCTCTTCTCTTTAGGTGGACCTCCTTCTTTTTTTCCTTAGGTGGGCCTTCACAGGCCATCTGTTGTGTTTCCCTCGGCATTCTAGCATTTGCCTTTCCGTTTTAAGCCAGTCTTATTAAAACATTTTATGCATTGACTATGTGAACTGAATGCAAACTGAGTCGCGCCTCCCTCTTCGACGCGATCGCGTGTGCACCATGATGCTGCTGGAGCTTGCGCGCGTGGGGGTGATGGCATTCATCATGCTGCTGGTGTGTCTATACGGGGAAAACCTGCCTTACCCCTTCATGCTGCTGACGCTCTTCGCTGTGATGGGAATGACTATGTGAATCTCGTTTTTTTTTTCGAGTGAAAACAGGGGGCATCGCGTTTTATTTACGATATCGCAAATCCATCACAAATGTCGTTTCGCGATCTACCCTATCGTTTCTTCGGTTCAAGCGCCGCCGGTCCAGAGCAGCACGTAGGAGTCGAGGTCGACGTTGGCGTCGCCGAGCAGCTTTGTGACGTTCCACACGAGCATGGCGACGAAGAGCAGGCGTATGACGAGGCCGTAGATGAACTCAGCGAGGCAGACGGTGCGGAAGCTGAGAAGCGCGGACCAGCCGAGCTCAAGCCAGAGGTTCCCGACGAGCCACAGGGCAGGGGGCACGACGAGCGCGGTGGCGATGTAGGCGGTGATGAAGGGGCCAGCGAAGGTGGTGATAGCGCCGTAGCGGGTGAAGAGGAGGTACGGGGCGCAGGACGCGAAGCAGACGATGGCGAAGTTGGCGAGGAAGGCCATGACACGGATGTGGAAGAGGTCGCGCTCGGTGGTGTCGGCTGCAGATCGAAGCTGTTCAGTGCGGCTGGAGCGGAACTTGTTGTCTGCGTATGCGCTCGCATAGGCCTGGTCCTCGCTTGGGACTTCATTGACGTAGCCGTCGAGGAGCAGGCGGACGAGGGCAGAATGGGCGAAGCTGGCGTAGAGGACGGAGAGGAAGACTGCGACGACCTCGTGGGTGAGGACGTTTTGGGATGCTCCGACGACGCCGGCGAGGATGAGGGCGTCAGAGAGGGCCCATCCGTCGGCCCACGCGAGGCAGAGTACGGGAGTGTACTGGCGGCGGCTCACGACCTTGAGGTCGGAGCCTGATTGCTGGGGCATGCGGAATGGATATCCAATGAGGGTGTAGGCGTTTCTGCCGTACCCTCTGCGCATGGCGCACGAGGCCATGCCAGTCTCATGGGAGTCGTCGACTTGTAGCCCATCTGGCGCTGGAATTGTGCTCCGGGGGGTCTGCGCAGACGCTGGAATTGTGCTCCGTTGGGTCTGCGCAGGCTGGGAACCTCGAGAGGAGAAGGAGGTCGTAGCTGCGGCTGTGGGGGCAGCCGAGACGAAGCGCTCCTTGAGCTCGCGGAAGAAGTAGAGGATGGTGACAAGGAAGCACGCTGTGCAGACGAGGAGGGTCTGTGTGGTCATGGGGACCTTGTGGGTGTCCTGCTGGTTCTCAGATGACGTGGAGAGGCGCCAGGTGATGATGAAGAGGAGGATCAGGCCGAGGAAGTTCCACGCGAGGGCGAAGAGCGTGAAGAAGAGGCCAGTGCGTGAGAACCACTCTGTCCAGGTGGAGTGGCGGGGCTTTCCTGTGGCGGTGAGGATGGTTCCGACGTCGTTCATGAAGTATAACGTGAAGACCGCGATGCTGTCTAGGATCCAGAGGCCTGCGACGAGGAGGATGCCCCAGTGGAATGCTCCGAGGGTCTCCATGGAGTAGATGTCGAGGAAGGTCTCGTAGAGGGTGGTCCCTAGCGGCGCCGAGTCGGTGGGGAGGCGCCACGCGAGGGAGATCCCGTTGCTCGGCGCCAGGCCTGACAATAGGAGCATCTGCGAGATGCTACCCAAGGAGGACACGCCTGGGGACGAAGGGGGGACTGGCATGGCTGAGTGGGGGCGGTAGTCTACGCGGAAGCTGTTAACGAGGAAGAGGCGGTTGCTGTTCGCTTCAAAGATGGAGAGCACAAAGAGCATGCATATGAAAGCGATGGCGACGGCTCCGATGGTGACGAGGGTGCCTATGAACTCGAAGAGTTGCATTAGGACGGAAGAGTAGGGGGGCTCGATTTTCTTAGCATCGGCGCGAACGGTGTCCATATCGTCTTCGCATATCAGCGGTGGCATGGATGTTAAATAGTCTGGGCTGAAGGCGTTTCCTTCAGGCTTGGGCCCAGCAAAACAGTTTTTTTTCGTGGCACACACAGCAGATAATGTAAAAACACAACGCCTCAAAACACACCGTTTCGAGTTTAAAAAGATTTAACACCTATACTCCCCCAGGGGTAGCTCATACCCACTATGAGATTTGGAGAGAGTAGTTAGAGAGAGACAGCTAGAGAGAGACAGCTAGAGAGAGACAGCTAGAGGGGGACGTGACCTCGCCGAAAAAGTTGGAGGGAGGGGGGAGTGAGAGCGCGAGGGGTGGTCACGTGACCATGCTTAAAAACTTCACATATTTTTTTTCATGGTGGGGCGCGGGTGGCTGATGACCGCCAGGTTGCCAAACAGCATGTCCTCGGGTGAGAAATATGGTGGGGGCATCAAGTAGTTCCTTGCTGAGGTTGAGATTGACTGCTGTTGTTGCTGGGTGTTTGTTGTTGTGAAAGAGGGAGGTGCCATCGTCACCTCTTTTTTCCTTGCGTTTTCCGTGTCCGTGGACACGGGTCTGGCGGGTGGCAAGGACGGAGGGAAGAGGAAGTAGTGTGCAATGAGGAAGGCCTCTGCAACTGGGAGAAAGGTCATCTGCACCCACGTTGGCCTGTCAACGGCGAACAGGGAGAGCAGCACGGCGATCACGCCGAGGATAGCATGGGCGCCTTTGATCCAGTAGGAGGTCTGCTTGTTGAAAATGGTGGTGAATGATGGGACGACCTGGCGCAAGCGGGGGTCTAGCAAAGAGTGTATGGAGCTCGTGAGTGCGAAGAGCGATGTGAATATGTAGATGGCGTATGGCAACGACGAGGAGGGGTCGAGGCGCTGCTTGAGGGAGGCGTGGAGGCCAGTGGTGAGGACAAGCAGGCCAATGACCCACGTTGGCGATCGCCAGAGGCGGTCCCTCGCTGCAGCAGCGGCACAAAGGGTGAGCACCGCCAAGAAAGCGAGGGTGAGTCCCCCAGCGGCCTGGTATACGGATGTGTTTCCAAAGAGGGGGCATGCGTATCGCATGCCAGTGGACGCAGCGTCGTCGAGAAATACATAAAGATAGAAGAGGAAGAATGTGAGGCACAGCTGATAATGGGAGACGTGGATGCTGGGAGCGTCGAGAAACGACGCGAACACGAGACACAGAGTCGCCGAAACGAATAGCATGGTGATCAAAACCGAGTCCAACAGCGCAGACGAGTTTGAGATGCTTTGGCGTGCAAATTGCCACGCGAGACCGCATACACAGAATACGACCGCCTCAATGGCATAAATGTTCACGCCGGTTTTGCGCCATGCTGTGTCTGGGTCAAACTGTTGCTTAGAGGGAAGCATCGCGCGTGTTTGTTCGGATGTGTTTCATTTATATCCTTTTTTGTGAGGGCATGCACGCCCGTGCGTAGGCCCTTTTATGGCCTTTCTATGGTGATACGCACGTGGCAGTCGCGGGCAGTCGTGGCATGAGAAACGTGGCAGTCGCGGACAGTCGTGGCATGAGAAACGTGGCAGTCGCGGGCAGTTGTGGCATGAGAAACGTGGCAGTCGCGGGCAGTTGTGGCATGAGAAACGTGGCAGTCGCGGGCAGTCGTGGCATGAGAAACGTGGCAGTCGCGGGCAGTTGCGGCCAAAAAGCGGCATTTAGGTGGCGATGATGCGGTGCAGGATGAACTGACGGAAGTCGCGCATGTTCGCTTGCGTGAACGCGAAGTGTGGGGCGGGGTCCGCGGGCCCGCCAGTTTGTTGCTCAGCCTTTGCCATGTACAGAATGGCGATGATGTAGAGGCTTGAGAACACGCCACAGTCGTGATTGTTTTTCTGTGGTGATATCAGCTTGTGGAGCTCTCCAGCTTTCCAGTCTTCAGAGTCGAACCTTTCGCGTGCCTCTGATGCCACACCGTAAAAATCAATGTATGCGTTTTGGATCAGAGACATTGCTTCAGCGACTTTCATGCGATGGGAGGTGGCATCTCCCAACGAATCAAATACGTCGATGCGTTTGGTCTTGTGGTTGATGCACACTACATACCAGTGCGATCCATTGCTGACTGTTATCAAGAGCCTGAAATCTTTTTTTGATGAATTCTTTAGAAATGTCCTGGTGTAGTATCTGTTGAATTCCTTGCGTGCTTCATCAGGTTCTGCATCAAAGAATTTTCGTCCCATTGTGGCATGTGGACGAATGACTTCCAGTTCTCCTTGAATCTGTGCCTTTAACTCTGCTGTGACTTTGTTTGCGATGCTCTCTATAATTTCATCTGAGAGCCACTGTCCGCGTCCTATCGTTTCTATGTCTTCCCTTTTTCCTGAAAAGAACTGAAATTCAACATCAGGACGCCTCATTACACTTCTGTGTAGTTCCGCGAAGTACTTGCGGTCGGCAGCAAGCGCCTGGCGCATTTGATCTGGAAATGGAGCTGATCTGTCAAATGGTATGTCCTTGACGATAATCCGCAGCTTGGTTGTGGTGTAGTCGACACATATTGGTTGCTTATCATGGCATGTATCAGGTGGCAACTCAATGACATCTTCTTCTTCTTTTTCAGGGGCGCCAACGAAAATGGACATGTCTATGCCAGATAGGGGACAAGCATCATTGCCCTCTACAGCGTCGCAGTCGAGAAGTGAGACTCGTATGGCCTCCTGTATGTCAGCTTCTTTAAACCCTTCCAATTCCAGGGACTGAGATTCCAACTGCAATGACGGGGTTTCAATATTTGGAAACTGGATGCATTGCTTGTAACCCACAGCATCGTCTGGAGATGACAGGTTGAAGATGCGTGGCTTCTGCTCTATCGCAAAATTCCCGATGTTTGGAGACTTGGTTATGCCTGCTGCTTTACTTGACATATTAATCACGCGTGGCTTACGTATGGGGACATTGACCAAACCCATGTCAGTCGTCATATGTTCGGTATGTTTTTTTGTAAACGTTTTCACGTTGCCTACTGGAATGGGTGCAGGTTGGCTAGGAGCAAGCACGTCGATACACTCTTTTTTTTCCGCTGCTCTTCTGAGGGCTAATTCGCGAACACGTGGTAAGAGCACTATGTCTGGAAACATAATGCGTTGTCTTTGTCTCGATTCTTCATTTTTTTGTGCTTGGTCGACATTTATGCGTTTCATGGGAGCACCAGATGCTGTAAGCACTACTTACGGGCTCTGGTGTGTTGCACGTGCCTTTTTATATGACGTGGGTGGGTGTGAAGTCGGACTAGAATTATTTAAAAATCGGTGAATATTGACTGCGGATGGCGCAACAGCTGCTACAGGGAAACGAGGAGGTGGCGCAGTCAGCGCTTGCGGCGGGAAATGAAGCCGAGCTTGACGGAGTTAAGGAGGAGGATCGCGTGCTAGTGCGAGACGTAATCACGCTGATGTCCACGTTGCAGCATCCAGGGCAGCTGTGTAAGGGATGGAACGTGAACCCTATTGGAACCACCCACTATGAGGTGAATGGGCTTATTGATACGACGCATGGAGAGTGGGAGGTGTTCATTGAGGACCTTGAGCTGCTTCAGCGGCTGGATCCGCTTAGGGTGAAGAATGTGTCTGTGCGCGTTGCGGGACAGGCGGCGCAGGTGCGTGTAACTGTGCTATCGCGGACGGAGCGCGTAATGGTAACTGAGTTTGACGTGCTGCGCGTGCATAAACGACGTCGGTGGTTTTTTGAGAGGTGATTCAAAACAAAAACAAAACATGAGTTGCCGCTTAGCGTGAAACAAAAAAAACAGTATTGATTCACAGCCGCTTGATGCGTTGCCTAAGCGCTAGCTTGATTTCATTCTCGGTCTCGCAGATGAGCTTCATGGACAGGCCAAAGCAGCGCTCTAGGCAGTTCTCATGCGGGAGGCAGTATCTGAGCAAGTGCACTCGTGGAAGCCACTGCGTGTTGTTGAGCACGAGACCCTGTTTCATGAGGTAGAGCAGCCCCACGATGAGATTGGTCCTGTGTGCGGGGGTGGCAGGGGATCGAATATCGCGTAGACATATCTCCACGCTCGCTGCGCAGAGGATGCACAGCTCGGGGGTGGCTGGGATGTATCGACGGGGGCGCAGCGTGTTGAACGCGGTCGCCAACACGGTGGGTAGACATGGCAGGGTGCGCGACTCCATCTTGTGCTGTTTGAGCGCGCGGATGAGCGCATGCCGTGCGCGCTGTAGGACACGGGATATCTCTTCGTTCTTGCTGTGACGGGCCTGCTGCCCCGTGAGGAACCAGGCGACTGTGGCGAAAACCTCCTCGTGGATGCCAGCCGGTACGAATCCCTTCGTGGTGCAGGCGGTGGTGCAGGACTCGGGGCCTGCGTGGTCGATGTACTCATTGGAGGAGTAGCGCACTGCGGGCACACAGAAACCCGTGATGGTGCAGCACACGGTGCCGTCGTCGAGGCGCTCGAGGGGACAGTGCGAGTCCACGAGGTTCCCTGCACACTCGTGCGCGGCTCCGCATCGCACGCAGCCTGCGCGGTTGCAGTCATATTGTTCCCATGCATGCAATGTGCAGTGTAATCGGTGAAAAGGACCGCGCACCCTGTGCCAGATTGCGTGCATATTACACTGTGTTTTGATTATCAGTATTACTGTGTATAATACATAGGCGTTTGACGCGTTTTTTTAAGGATGATGGTCTGCATCCTCGTCGGAGGAGAGCGCTTCCATGTGTTGTTGCGCCTGCTGCTCCATTTGCAGCGTCTCTTCGTCGAATCCATCGTCTGGCGGTGCATTGTATGCAAGTTGATTGTGATATGACGCCGCAAGGCGGCACGCAAGGGGAAATTCCTGTTCGACCAACACATGGCGCTCATTTTCTACGCTTAACCATATGAGGTTCCCTGCGTCGGCAAGGTTGTTGACTCGATTCTCAAGCTCGTCAGGGAAATAGCGGTGCGTCGCTGTCATGTAGAACGCAACGGGTGGGTGCCCATACCAGAGCAGCATCCTTTCTGTTCTTCGCGTTCGTCTCATAGCGGTTCGCCTGCTGAACCCTTGCCATTGTCTTCTTTTTTTTCAGGACGACTCGACAAAGTGTGAACGGTGGGGGGAGACTCCAGACAGAGCACAGGTGCGTGTGTGTTTTGGCGTGCATGGTGCCTCAGTGTGGCGAAGACGTGCCCGAGTGCCATGACGAATAATCCGTGCATGCGAACGATTGTGGGCTCCTGTTCTGTGCACATAGAGGTGCACAGGTCTCTAAAGGTCTCTGCGTCGCCATTGTGTATGTCCATCCAGGTTCGGGTGTAGGAGCGGATGATATACTCGAGCTTGTTACAGTACCACAGGAGCATGAAGAATCGGCAGAAGCGCATGTCCACATATACACTTGAATGTCCCTTCTGTGCACGCGAGAGGTCAAGACAGCGCGTGCAGCGACGCTGCGTGATGGCGCATTCCGCGTGCCCTGCAAACAGCCTAATAGGCGGCTGTGCGCTCATCATTACGTCTCTACAGACCTCCGCCAGGCGGTCAGCGTTGCGTGGCATGTCTTGCACCGCGCTTTGCACCTCGCGGATCTGTGATTGCACTTCGTGGATTTGCGCCCCCATCGTGACCGCCCAGTGGTCACCTGTTTCCTTACATTTTGCCAGGTGCTTGCGATACGTGCCGTTGCCTACGACATCAAAGGCTTTCGCGTGGAAGAAGCCCCTGAACTCGTCTAGTGTGGGGGGCATGCTACAAAGGGATTGAAAAAGAGGCGACACATTGAAAAGATGCCATTTATTTTTTTACCAATTGGTTCAGAGGTTGCAGTCTTCAACACGAACTTGCGTGAAGGAGGACACGAGGGCATGCATGCGCGCGGGAAAAAAAGAGACGACAGAAGTCGTTCTTAATTACGCAGCTTGTACATGGAGTAGAAGGCGTGGGGAAAAAAAGAGACGACAGAAGCCGTGCTCAGTTGCGCGGCTTGTACATGGAGTAGAAAGCGCGCTCGATGTTGTCAGGGTGCCAGGTGGTGACGAACTCGTGGAACTCCTTTGACTGCTTCCTGTGGGTCACTGGGTCGGCTTTCTTGCTTGCATCATATATGAACGACACAGGCGTGGCCCGACGGGTGTAATACTTTCCGTTTGCGAAGGTGAGGCGGTCAAATTGCTTGAGCTTCGTGGGCATCATGATGAGCTCGTGTTCCCCGCCATCCGTGGGGAGGAATGATCCCACCAGCTTCTTGCTTGCGGTGTAGCGATAGAGGGCGCCATTCTGAAGCTCCCAGAATTTCTGTGTTTCTGGTTTGGCAGTTGTCGTCCTCGCTTTCTTCGCGGTACGCAGTGACTCGAAATCACTTGAGTCCTCAGCAGATCCTTCGTCACAAACCTCGAATTGTAATACATTGGGTATCACTTCTTCAATCCTCGACACTCGCATGTCATTGTCGGTGGATTCAACTTGCTTTACAGTGATCCAACCCTGCTCTTCGTCAGTCATTTCTGGTGCCACCTCCTCCAGGTCATCTTCGTTTTCAAGCGAGACACCAAAGAGGTCCAAGGAGACGCTCCTCGCTGTAAGCGGTGTGGCGATCGTCTGTTTTTTGACGGGTTGCGGGGTGACATCTTCACTCTGTTCAAGCAAAGAGAGGCGCTGTTTCTGGAACCGTTTGGCGAACGGAAGAGGTGTTTGAGCGATAATCTTTTCCTCTTCCACTTCCTCTTCCGCTTCCTCTTCAACTTTCTCTTCAGCTTCCTCTTCAACTTTCTCGTCTGCGTCCTCTTCAACTTTCTCTTCCGCTTCTTCTTCTTCCACTTCAGCTTCCTCTCCAACTTTCTCTTCCGCTTCTTCTTCTTCCACTTCAGCTTCCTCTCCAACTTTCTCTTCCGCTTCTTCTTCTTCCACTTCGTCCTCCTCTTTGGCCTCTTCCTCAGGCTCTTCCTCATCATCAGTTTTGCCTTCGTCGGGTTTAGGCTCAGCAATGGCCAGGCTCATTGCAGTGCTCCTTCCATATCTCAAAAGGGGATAAGGTGCTTCCACCTCCTCATCGCTCCCGGTTTCCTCTGGGTCGGCATCCATATACTCCTGTGTTTTTGGCGATTCATCGCCGCTGGTAAGCAAGAGCACCTCGTCATCCACCTCAAGAGTTTCTGGTTCATCAAACGACATGGCGCACGGTTGGTTGGTTTTTTTCAGATACAAATGAGCACGTGAGCGTTGGCTCGACCGAGTCAATTTAAATACCCTCATAGGGACCCTCATTGCAAGGAAATTGGAAGGCTATAAGCTCCAGCCGCGCACATGTCCCGCCTGTAGTGGCATAGGCGATGGCGACGCTGTTTTGTTCCTCTGTGTAGATCTCTGCATTGGCACGGAGAACTGTGTCGCCCTGAGTGCGGACGGGAAGCATGCGCAGGTCGTGCATATACCGTGACTCGACCGCCTGGCGCAGAGTGCGGCCCTGCAGGGTGCGGTTCTCCGGGGGTGTCGTGCAGGCCATGCGTACCCACCGCACGCGCCCGTCCTCGCCGAGCCATGGAAGCTTGGTGTGGTAGAGCGAGCTGAACCGGACCACGTGCGCAGCAAGCCTGCTCTGGTGTGTTCCGTTTTGGTTCGCGTGCATAGCAATCCAATCGCGGAAGCGGAACCCGTTTGACCCCGTCTGCTTCTCGGCGTACCGCTCGTCGATCGAGTCACCGCCCCAGCGAGGCGGGGGCTGCCCGAGGAGGCGCAAGGTGGGATTCTGCACGGGTGAGAGGGCGAAGCTGGAGAGCGTCTCGGCGAGGGTCGTGGAGGTTACTGGCCCGTAGCCCTTGACGAGCACGACGTTTCCTGGATGCTGCAGCAGGCTGGCAGCAGCGAACTTGCGGAGCGAGGTGCGGATGGCGATCTCTGAGCATGGCGAAGCTGCGTCGAGCAGCATCGCGATTCTGCCGACTGTGCGCACAGGGGACTTGCCGTTGATCAGGATCTTCTTGGCAGTATGACGAGAGGACGCCGCTGGGTGCATGGCGTCTGCCTCGCCTACATAGAACAACAGTCTCTGGGGAATGTCAACACGCCAGAGCAAGGCCTCCCTTGGGCGATCATATTCGATGCAGTGCACGGGAGGAAGTGATGCCTCTAGCCTCGCGATATAGCGCGTGAAGTGCTCCTTGCCGAGCAATTCCTCTGCGCCTCGAGATGGCGATGGGCACATGCACTCCAGCAGGTGCTCGCGATCAAGACACAGCTCTGAGTAGCGCTGCCACACCGGGTCGCTTGCCCCGTCCAGACTCGCAAGCGCCACAGTGGGATAGAGCATGCACAACGCGATGTCTGGTGTCAGGAGGAGCTCACCCATACGCCACAAGACGTCCTGCACGCGGTTTGATGTCTGGGCGGCTAGGCAGTCTGAGAAGAGAGCAGAGGGATGCTGACTTCTTTCCTTTGTGGGGTCGACGTCCTCTTGTTCCTTGTGGTCTGCGTCAAAATCATCTGCGAACGTCACGCTGTGCTCTCTGATTGCCATTAGCGATTGCTGGGGTTGCTGCTGCTGCTGCTGCCTGGCCGCCGCGATATCATGTGTACCAGGAACGAGCCCAAGCGCACGCTCTTTGAAGCGCAGGGTGGGTCCTGGCAGCAGCTCTAGCGTGAGGCGTGAGAAGCCCCATGTGGAGCGCCGCGGTCTGGTCAGAGGCGCACAGAGCGTGCTCGGAGGGAATACGTCCTCCACAGCGGCCTTGAGCGAGCGCCAGGTGGAGTAGTCTGCACAGCGGCTTGGAAACATACTGTTGGCACTTGACAAGCCGTTGCTGTCCAGTACAGGAAAAGCATCCAGGGCGTCGTCCAGGCTGAAATCCAGCGGGTTTTCGCGTCGACCGTTTGACTTGACGCGCATGAGCACCGCGAGGCGATCGAGCGTGCCTGCTAGCGCGTGTGTGGCACCCGTGTTATCCTCTTCCCAGGTGGAGACGAGAGTGGCCAGTGCCTGGAAGTGCTCTGCCTGTGACTTGGGTGCAGACAGGCTCTTGAGAGCCTCAAAGAAGGCCGTATACACGGGAGTGGACGCGAGCTGCGACGAAATGGGCCACTGTTCGGGGCTTGCCATCCGCCGAGCTGCGACGGCCAGTGGGTAATACAGGCCAGCGGAGCGCCAGGTGAAGAAGCGGGCGAGCCACTTATCATAGGAGAGACCCTCTACTGTCATCATATGGCGGCATATGTCCACCTCGTACTCGCGTGCGCCTGGAAAGTGCATCCCTATGGTCAGGCGAAGCAGGTCGCGGTCGGGACACGGAAGCCGTGAATGGATCTCATAGGCCAGGCGCTCGCGCGACATGCCCTTGTGCAGCACGGCTGCCTTGGTCAGCATGTCTTCAAGGGCAGCGCGTACGCCGTCGTTTAACAGGAGCATGGGCTGGTTGAGGCTGGAGAACCACTCCAGTCCGTGTACGCAGGTGATGGAATGCCCTCGCAGGAAGGCATACTCGCGGCACATACGGGAAAGTGTGTGGCAATACTGGCGCATCACGCGCAGGCTGTTGAGCTGGCGCCAGATGCTGCCTATGAGCAGCGGTGGGGTGGGATGGGGCGCTTGGTCGCCTGGGACCACCAGCGGTGTTTCGGCATGGTCGGGTGTGGCATCTGCTGCAAGCGCGGCGTGCATGCGTTCTATGACCGCGGCGCGAACCGAGTCAGGGCACGCGTCGAGGGTTTCAAATGGATGCTCGGGGGTGTAGTGGGATGATGAGGGCAATAGTGGTGAGTCCATTATCGTGGTCATAGGCAATAAGATTTTCTTAAATAACGGGCGTTGCAGACCGCGTTATCCCGCTGTAGGATACATGCGGAACGCGGATAGATGCGCGCGCGATCGAGATCGGATTGTGAAAGAGAATCGTCGTGGCAGGGTCGTGTAGAGGAGGGAGGGGTGCGTGAGTCCCCAAACCAATGAGTACCCTTGATGAAGGCTATGTTGCAGCACTTCAGTACGGTTTGATCACTGGAAGGCAGCGAATAGCAGCCATGTAGATCTCATTGTCTTCCCGGAGGAGCTTGTTCTCAGCCTCGAGGCGCTCGACTTTAACCTGCAAGATGCCGACTTGGTTGTTCTCAGCCTCGAGGCGCTCGACTTCAACCTGCAAGATGCCGGCTTGGTCGTTCAAATCCTCGTTGTCGGCGTGGAGATCCTCGATGGAATCTGCCATACGGCGGCGCTTGTTCTGCTCGCCGTTGAGCTGGTTACGCAAGGCCTCCTCCTTCTCGCGCTCGAGACGCTCGACTTCAGCCTGCAAGAGGCGGACTTCGTCTTTCAAATCCTCCTTGTCAGAGCGGAGATCCTCAATGGTCGCCTCCATCCCGCGGCGCTTGTTCTGCTCGGCGCCGAGCCGGTCGCTCAGGGTATCATTGTCTGCTTCCAGACGGCGCTTTTCGCCCCTTTCATTGTCAATGAGAATTTTCGAACCACTGGTGACTATGTTGAGCTGGATGATTCGATTGCTCATGTCTGCAATGGTCGCCTTTGCCGTCTCGTTTTCAGCCAGTGCTGCCACGTTCTTGGCCGTCAACTCCGCGATGGTAGCATCTGCGACAGAGAGTTTTTTGAATGCTTCGTCTTTTTGCCTGTTGGCGATTACCATGATACCTACGACTGTCTCTGTTTCCTTACTCATTGCTTTGTTTTTTTTCGTGAGCTCGTTGATGCTTGCCTCATAGGCAGAGTACATGCTCAACGGCTGGAAAGTGGTCAAATTTGAGAACATTTCGGCTTCAGTAGATATAATCTAAGTGATGGTAGCAGAGAAAAATCATGCCACTTAAATACATCACCTGTTGCAGTAAAAACGGGGGTCTGGTGTATATAACGATGTGCAACGAGCGCCTCGCCTGAATGACAGGATCTACCTTCTCTGTGTGGCTTATCACAGCGTCGCAGCTTCTGGTATCCATCCACGGACAGCTTGGAATCACCACACAGTGCGTCACGTGCCCAGCTGGAAAGTACGCCAAAGGCTGCAGCAGCACCTCTGCAGGGGTGTGCACCACCTGCAGTACGTGCGCGGCGGGAAACCTTGTGGCAAACTGTTCAGGGGGGTTCAACACGGTGTGCAAAGGAATGGCATGCAACGCGTCGGTTCCATGCACTGGCCTATTCTGCGATTATCCTGCAGACAACATCACGGGATGTCAGGTGTCGTGGCAGGACTCCTCGACGCCATCTGCATTTCTCTGCATAAAGCCCAAGACGCAGGGCATATGCGTGCCCTGCCCTCCTGGTTGGTCTGCTGCGGGGGCGTATTGCCAGCCGTGCTCGACTGGGATGTCGTGCGATGTCATGGGTCGCGCCACCTGCAGCGGTGAGTGCAGTCCTGGGGCTTTTCCCATATGCGACGCCACGACGGGGGCGTCTACGTGCGCAGCGTGCAATCTGAATGCCGTTGGCATCGCGGCGGCACATCAGACGGTGACGCGAGGGGGGGTCCTATCTAGGGCGGATCTGTGTGGGGCATACTTTCAGTGCAGCGTGGGCTACTACCTGTATGCCAGCGCTAATTACACTCTGCAATGCTTTGCATGTCAGCTACCTGAGACGTTTGTCTCGAAGTTTGAGTTTGTATCAGGAGGCCTCACATATGGAGACCCATACAGCTGTGCATATCGGCCAGCGGTGCTCAGGGCGTATGCCAACGTGCCTGGCTTTTACGGTGCGCCTGCCGCTTCGTGTCCCTCAGGCACCACCTCAGAGCGCGGGCGCGCTGCGACGGTGGCAGACTGTGTGCCGTGCCAGAACGCGCCAGTGAATGGCAGAATCGATCCTATGTCCTTTGTGTGCGGCATCCAGTGCAACCAGGGGTATACTCGCGTCGGCGAGGCGTGCGTGAGCCCCACGCGCTTCCAGTGCCCAGTGGCTGGGTATGCCCTATCTGGGGGGCAATGCATTTCCGTATCGCTGCCCTGGAGCGCGGTCGGTTGGAGTGGTGTTGAGGGGTCGGTGTCTTTCACTGTTTCCACCTGGAGCCTTCCTGGAGTGGTATATTATGACGCCGAATCAGGGGTTGCAGTGACCCCCACGCAGTTTTTCACACGGGTGAAGCCGTCTGATGGCACATATCCATCAGACGCGCCATATTGCCCTGCCTACGTCGCCTCAAAGGGGTATGTGCAGGACACGCCGCTCTATGCGCTGACGTGTGATAGCCTGGACTACCACCGCTTTTACATGGTGGTCGCCGCGCCTCCCTTGTTGTCTGGGGGTAATCTATATGCTGGATACTTTGCATTCCTCGAGCGCGACATGGGCTTCAATAACAGGAATCTGCTGTGGTGGGTAACCAATTCCTACTATCAGGGACACATCGAGCACCGATGGCGTCTGCCTGGCAGGGTATGCAGCGCCTCCAGCGTGTCGATGGGCGCGTCAAACTATCTATACCTGAGCTTCTGTAACGCATCATTTGTGTCGTTCCTGAACCTGTCCGCGTCGCTGCCTGGAACCACGTTTCGCGACGGGGTCCGCACAGATAACAGCGAGTGCGGGCGCCGGGCAGACCTGCTGATCGGCACAGACTCAATCGGCAACGTGGACGGGGCGCGTGATGAGGCACGCTTTGGGGACACGCTGTCACTGGCCTCCTTCCAAACCAACCGTGTCTTCATCCTCGATCGCATCAACTGCCGGCTCGCTGAGGCAGTGGTTGACTACCCTGGGTCGGCGCTCACACGGGTCAGCACGCTGCGTTCGAACTGTCACGACAGGACGCTGGGGCTGGCGTACCCCAGGATGCTAACACCTGTGCTAGGAAGCACGCTGTTCCTATTTGCCACAGACAGGGGGCTCATGCAGATTGACACGGGGCTCAGGACCATCCAGAGCATCGCAGGCGCCGCTGTTCCAGATAATTTGATGTGGCTGGGCGCAGATGCCTCAGGTACCACTGTGTATGCAGGCAATGGTACACATACAATAAGCATCACGGCCGCGCAGCAGAGATGCCAGCTTGGCACCACGTCGCTCGCAGGGCTCTCGTGTGCCCCGTGTAATCCAGGCCAGTATGTGTCCTCCACAGGAGTATGCACCCAGTGCTCCTCGGGGGTCACATGCGGGCCTGGGTTCATCCTGTCCAATTGCACTGGTGCATTTGACTGGTCCTGTACACCGTGTGGGGTGCTGCTTGCGTCTGCATTCCGATATGTCGAGGACTGCACCACCGTATATGTCTCGCCATGTCCTATTGGATACTACGGCAGTGGGGACTGCACGAGATGCCCTGAGTGGGCCACAACGACAAGGACAAATGCAACAAGCATAAGCGAGTGCATGTGCCAGTACAATGGCACCATGGTGAATGCCGGGTGTGTGATTCCAGCACCAGCATGGGATGAAACAAGTGTGATTCCCGACTGGATCCTGCCCTATGCCTGTTCCAACGACGAGTGTGGCTTCAAGGGATGCTATTTGCAGAGCGTTGTTCCTCGCGTGTGTGCCCCATGCTCTGCTTATGCAGGAACGATAGGTATGGATGGAGTTCGGTGCTCAAACTGCACTGGATTCAGAGTGCCTAATCCGTCACTCGACGCTTGCATGTGCCGCACGCCTTCGCGTCTGTCTGACGATGGAATGTCATGTGTATGCCCTCTAGGAAATGGCATTGCCGCAGGGCAGGGTTGTGCTGCTTGTGCATTGTCGGCATTCAATCCAATCAGCATATCCGTGGCAGAGGGTGTGGACTGGGCACTACAGTCGTCACCGTGTGCAGTCTGTCCTCCTGGATGGACCACAGATGGCACTGGCGCTACCGCCTGTGTGCCATGCCCTGAAGGCCTGTACAGGGAGGAGGGAATGACAGCGTGTGCCTCGTGTGCGGAGGACTGGTATGCCGCAGATTCGTCGAGTGAGGCGTCATGTGTGCAATGCAGCAGCGAGTGTGGCTATGGGCTGCGTTGGACCGTGTGCCCGGGGTCGTCTCGACATTTTGTGTGTACTGAGTGCTCGCCGGCGCTGCGTCCAAACGAGGTCTGGGTAGTCGGCGCGGACAACACCGACTGCAAGCGCCAATGCCTGCCAGGCTTCTTCAGATCAAGTGGTGCAACCGATTGTATGGAGTGCACGATCAACACCGACTGCCCCCCTGGATTCACTGCGACACGGTGCTCGGCATACGCTGATTTTGCGTGCGACGTGCCTTGCAGCGACGCGACAATGCCCGCGGACAACGCCGTATGGGCGAGCGGTTGCACTTGGCGGTGCGCAGACGGATACGTGAAGCGCACCAAGAAGGTGTTATCATGGACGGAGTACGCGTGTGAAAAGGTGGACAGCATGGCGTGGCCGGGCTGGTCGTGAGCGAGGCGTATATAACTCTGTGGCGGCAGCAGGTAAGGAGGGTGTTGGATGCAAGGTAAGTATGCATGTAAACGAAAGGCAGGGAAAACGGAAGGGCTCGCTGTGCAATGGGAACAGTTGTTTACCCCTCCACAAACAGGAATGGTAAATGCTCCGGTTCCTCCTGCGGCTGCTGGTGGGGGTCCTGCGGCTGCTGCTGGACCAGGCCCTGCGGCTGCTGGTGGGGGTCCTGCGGCTGCTGCTGCACTACCCCCTGCGGCTGCTGGTGGGGGTCCTGCAGCAGCTGCTGCTGCCGGCCCTTCTGGTGCTGTTGTATTAGATAGTGATAGCGATGACGACAGCGCAGGATCGTCCTCACCAAGCGCTGCAGCAGCAACAGCCACCAAAAAAAAGAAGAAGATTCAGGTGTATTACCCAAAAACTCGCTTTAATGTCAAACAATACACGTTTTTCGTGGAACGCTTTTCACATTCCGGTCCAATGCATACAGAAGGTATAGGCTTTTGGATAACACCATACACAATGAAGTCTGTTGATGATGATACTGGAGCCCCGCACATTATTGGCGTGCCATATCCCAAGCACAGCCAAGCAGGTGAAGTGGATACACCAATATATACAGCAGTATCTGGTGTAACCCCTATCCCAGCGATGGAAGCAATTCCATATGTGCATTTCCTGCCAGCCGATGCGCCCATGGGGCTGTGCACGGTAGGCGCAATGTACCTCAAGTTTTGCCTGGAAACCGCAGAGAAGGCAGATCACGATTTCGCGCTCCGAATGCAGGGGCTACAGCATTGCTCCATCAACGCCGTCTGGTGCTGCCCTGATGATGCCTACGAGGGCAGCGATAGGGAAGATGCGTCCAAACGCTACGCTGAGCGATACGTGCGGCGTTTCCTCGAGGGCTGCGGCGTCAGCGGCGAGACCAAGTCAGCAGATGTGGTGAAGGATACTCTGCAGATGCAGCGGGACTTCGCGGACGGCTGGACCAGGGAGCACACGCACACGCTCTCGCCTCTAGTGGAATCTGCAGGGGAGGCCCTCATCACGATGTTTATCCCCTCTGCGTTGTCGAACCTGCGAGGGCTAGAAATGTCACCTAAAGAGCTCTTCCGTGCGCTGAGGCGAAATCAGGAATTCTCAGCGCAAATCGGGCTGTGCCTGCACCACTTCATGGTGAAACTAGAGCAGGACCGCGGAGGCAGGAACGCCAACTACAAGTCCATGTTCAACGCGAGCACGTCAAATATGTTGGCACTTGGCGCGCTGGCGAAGCTCTTCAAGTTGAGCACGCAGGGAATATATGACACATTAAAAAGTGCTCAGGAACGAGATCAATTCTTCCACCCGCTGCTCGTGGATTGGTATGATATATTCAGACAGATGCCAGTTGCAAGAAGCGAGGCCCCATCTGTTCGCCGTTAGAAGACACACATGATGCAAGCTGAGCAGGCTGTATTTTTATTTCATTTGTATTAATGCTGCCAATGGTACCAGCGGGCAGGATCTCACAGAGACATGTGTTTATGCATAGACAAGGTCTTTGAGGACAAGCGGCTCGCCGTGGCGCTGCTCATGGTGTGGCTGTGCATCGTTGCAATCGTGTTTAAGGACATAGGGCTCCTCGAGACGCGCTTCGTGACGTTTGGCCCCTCGGCTGGGACGATCTTCATGGGCGTGACGTTGGATACGTGGTACAAGTGGTCGCTGGTGGCGGCATTTACTTTTGTCAACACGCTCGTGAATGACTTCATGTCAGACGCCATCAGTCCGTGGATTGTCAACACCATCACGGATCACAAGACAAGATACATCCCATATCCCAAAGGGGTTTGCCTCATGATCACACAGATGTGGGCAGTCTATTGCAATCTCATGGGCGTACTGGCGCTGTTCATCGCCATGACGCAAATCGACTTTGTGTTGATCAGGATGGGCGCGGATCTGACAGTGAATATGTATACAAACCTCAAGTTCATGCATAATAAGCTGCACGACGCGTCGCGCTATCACCAGTCTGCATTTGAAGACACTGCATATCACTCTCGTCCGTGTGACGGGGCGTGCGACGGACAGTCGTGCACGGGTGTGGCTGGTATCCCGGGAGAGGTCGAGATGTCCAGCGTATTCAGCATCACCAGCCGCGAGGACGAGTCTGATCGCTCGGCGCTGATGGCCGAAGGGCAGGGTAAGGTTTGATTTGTTGTCAGTAAAACGCGCCATGCATGTTATTATTAAAAGTTATGTGTTGTGGTCTCATTCAGAGAGACTTCTTCATGGATAAGATTGTGTCTCTTATGCAAGACTTGCACATTAGGCTGGACAGACTAGAGTCCAGTTTAGAGGGGATCTTTGACGTGGAGATCCCCATATCAGAGACTGATAGTGTCTATGCAGTTAATATAAAATGCAGCATTAGAGAAGCTGTAAAGGACGATCTGACGTCCTGTTTGAAGGCCAATAAGATCACAAGAGGACAGATTTTTACAACCCCAACATTCATAACGAAAAATAAATGGCGCATTAAAGAACTGGATCTGACCAAGGAATTG
>Ga0247838_1001927_pt1 | contig 27962 bp, 37 predicted proteins | sample LaCruzMarch2015__5_FD_189097 | JGI IMG/M metagenome (GOLD analysis project Ga0247838, IMG submission 189097) | Freshwater microbial communities from meromictic Lake La Cruz, Castile-La Mancha, Spain - LaCruzMarch2015_15m | ecosystem: Environmental > Aquatic > Freshwater > Lake | place: Spain... | reverse complement strand
CCAGTTACCACAACCTTGATGGGCAAGGGCTGCTTTGATGAAAACCATCCCCTCTCGGTGGGAATGCTGGGCATGCATGGCACTGCCTATGCAAATTTTGCTGTTACGGATTGCGATCTTTTAATTGCCACCGGTGCTCGCTTTGATGACCGGGTTACTGGAAGATTAGATAGTTTTGCCCCTAGGGCTCAAGTTATCCATATTGATATCGATGGGGCTGAAGTTGGCAAAAATCGCTCCCCTGATGTTGCCATAGTTGCCGACGTAAAAGATGCCCTTAAGGCACTTTTGGAAACATCAAATCATCATCAAGCCAATAACCGCACCGCTGCTTGGCTGGAGCGAATCAATGATTGGAAGCACAAATATCCCTTGAATATTCCAGAGCCAATTGGGGCAATAGCTCCCCAAGAAGTGATGCTAGCCCTGCGGGAACTAGCAGCTAATGCAACCGTAACAACCGATGTTGGTCAACATCAGATGTGGGCTGCTCAATATTTAAATAATGGCCCAAGGCAATGGATTAGCAGCAGCGGCTTAGGCACCATGGGTTTTGGCTTGCCCGCTGCCCTGGGAGCACAAACAGCACTGGAGGGTGAGCAGGTAATTTGCGTTGCAGGTGATGCCAGTGTTTTGATGAATATTCAAGAGCTAGGTACCCTTGCTCAATATCAATTACCAGTAAAGCTGATAATAATTAATAATGGTTGGCAAGGAATGGTGAGGCAATGGCAGGAAAGTTTCTATGAGGAGCGATATTCAGCCTCAGACATGAGCCTTGGCATGCCTGATTTCCCCGCCTTAGCAGAAGCTTTTGGTGTGAGAGGAATCTCAATTGTTAGGCGAGAAGATCTACGCAGCAGTTTACAAGCAGCATTTGATCATCCCGGCCCAGTTTTGGTTGATGTGAGGGTGCGTAGAAATGAAAACTGTTACCCAATGGTGCCACCGGGCAAGAGCAATGCTCAAATGGTTGGTTTACCTAGCCACCCTGAACTAGCCCTGAGCGAAAGGCGCAACTGCAGCAATTGCGGCCATTCAAACCCAAGCGAACATATCTTCTGCTCCAGCTGCGGCGATAGGCTCTAAATCAAGCCAATAGGTCTTTACCCTTAGCCAAACATTCCCTCTGCTCAGCGGAAAGGGGTGGATAACGAAGACCCAGTGATTCAAGTGATTTATTGATTGCCCTTGTAATAATCAAGCGTCCAAACCACTTATTGTTCATGGGGATACAGTGCCAAGGGGCAATATCAGTACTAGTTTCTTGCAACATTTTCTCAAATGCCCCCTGGTAATCATTCCAGTAACGCCTTTCTTCTAAATCACTAAAAGAAAACTTCCAATTTTTCTCAGGTGCCTCGAGCCGCTTGAGGAAGCGCTTTTGCTGCTCATCAGCACTTATGTGCAAAAAGAATTTAAGAATAACAATACCATTCCTGGTGAGATGCTTTTCAAAAGCATTGATATCTTCATAGCGCTCCCTCCAAATATGGGGACCAATTAGCGAATCGGGCAGGCATTGATTAGCCACAAGATCATGCACCTTAACAACCAAAACCTCCTCATAATAAGATCTATTAAATATACCAATTTCGCCCCTTTGAGGCAAGCGAAGATTATATCTCCAAAGCCAATTATAACGCAAATCATCACTGGATGGATGTTTAAAGCTATGCACCTTTACCCCTTGGGGATTAACACCACTCATCACATGTTTAATAGTGGAATCCTTCCCAGCTGCATCGATGGCCTGCAGCACAATCAACACACCCCAACGGCCATCGGCATAGAGCAAATCCTGGAGCTTTGCTAGTTTTTGAACCCCCTCTTGCAGGGGACCCATGGCAGCTTCTTTATCCTTTAAATCAGCCTTGAAGTTGGGATTTTGATCCGCTAAACGGAATTTATCACCTGCTGGAACCCTGTAAAAACTGGGCTCATGCCATTCAGCTGCCACAACCAAGGAGCCAATTGGCCAGAATAGCAATGGTTTGGGATTTCAAATGAAACGTATTTTTGATTATTGTTTGGCACTGCTTCTATTGATATCTGGATTACTGCTTAGTCCAGTGAGAGTATCAGCAGCTGAAGTGCTACAGGTGCGAGAAGCTGATCTGCTTTTGATCGGCGATCAAAACCGCACCTACAGCGTGAGGCTAGCTTGCGCAGAAATAAACCCAGGGCAGGAGCAAAATTCGATTGATTTCTTGCGTAAGCAACTGCCAAGGCGTCAAAAAGTAAACCTGATGCCTATGGGCAGCAAGGATGGGTTATTACTAGCAAGGGTGAGGCCCCTTGGCAGCAGCCAGGATCTCAGTAGTTTATTAGTGGAAAATCAATTGGCAAAATTAAACCAAGGCTGCATCAAAGCAACTAAACCAACGGAGAAGGCATGAGTATTAATCGAACTGCAAAAGGAATCGTTTTAGTTCCATGCCTTTTACTTGGGGGTGCATTCCTTAGTGCAGCTGCTTGGGGTTCAGAAAGCAATCAAACCGTTGCTATTTGGCTTGGCATCGCTCTGCTTGCCGGTGGTTTTTTGGCCCAATTAATCCCAACAGAAAAAGATTAGGGTTTAGCTGCGCCCCCCTGGCCCTGTTCCTGCATCAATTTAAAAAATGCCTGCGTGGGATAAAAAACAAATTCGTCGTTTTTGGATTCAATCATTCTGCCCAAGGCAACGGTGAGATCAGCTGCAAGCATTTCAACTTTCGTGCCTTGGATTTTTGCAGCAGCTGCAGCTGCATCGCTATAGGAAAGAAAGAAAACTGCTTTGGTGCCCTTCGGGGTGTTGATCGTAATAAAGGGTTTGGAGAAAAACACCGGTACCGATAGGCCTTCATTGATGTCTTTTTCACTTACCCCTTGCTTGCGTAGCAATTCAACAGCCTTTGCCATATCCGCATCGGAGCTAATCACAGGAGCAACAAGCTTTTTATCGGTAAGTTTTTTATTTATTTCATTTACCTTGTCGTTGGCTAAATTCATTGGAATCGGTGTTACACGCGCTTTTGCTGCGGGGTTAGCCTTATTAAAAGCATCTAGTTCCTTTTGGGCCTTTGCTTGATCCAAAAACATTGGCAGCAGCAAATTTTTATCACCTTGGGGGATTGGTATGGGTGATCCCTGCTCATTAGTGATTAGAAACACAGGAATAACCGCTAATTTTTTTAGAGCATCAGCCTCTGGAATTGCCCTGAGCGGCAGGGTTGGTGCCAATAGCGGCAAGCATGCAGCGGCCCCCAAGGCAAATGAACGAGCAGCTTTGAAAACGCTCTTCATGAAATTCCCGCTTTTAATTGATAAGCGTAGGCATAAAGCAAGCCCTAGCCTTGCCGAGCTGGACGGTATTCGTCATGACCACCAATAAAAGCTCATCCCCCCTGCAAGTTGCTGGAGTGCTGGCGGCTCTACTAGCTAGCCAAAGCCTTGTTGCTTCATGGCCCCTACCTGGAAATGCCCTGATGCTGCTACCTAGCGAGGGTGCTGTGGCTGGTTTGGGGGATGGCATCCGGCGCGGTTTTAGCCTGGCCCAAGAACAAAGTGAACTTTGCGGCGCACCAAAAACCCAATGGTCGGTGGGCTGGATAAAACCCGGCAGCGATCCCTCTAGCCAACTTGGCAATCGCAGGTTGCCGCCGCTTTTATTGGCGCCACCGGCAACGCCACTGGTGGAAACCGGCCTCCTTGCCCAATTTGAAAAACGACAGGTCTTATTACCGTTGCAAAGGGGTGCTTCCTTGCAGCAACTGGCAAGCCGCCGCGGTTCAGATCAACTCTGGCCCGTAACACCTGCCCGCAGCTTAGAAATTGATGCCTTGGTTAAGGCAATGGTGCAAGCCAACCTGCGCAGTTTTCTTTTAATCAGTGATGGCAGTGCTGATCAACAGTTATTGGCTGATCGTTTTTTGGAAACCATGCGATTACAGGGAGGCGTGCTGCTTGGAACTGATCTGCAGGCCCGCAGGGTTAATGCCAGGGATGCAGAGGAATTAAAACAGTTAGTTTCCGATGCTGAATGGTTTAGTCCAGCGGCACTGGTGGTTATGAGCCCAAGGAATAGTGAATTAATGCTTGCTGTTATGGCTCAGGCATGGCCAGAGCAGATGCGTTTAGTGTGGAATTTCGCCCCTAAAACCACCAGTAAACAGGTGCAGATTGGTGTGGAGGAAGCCAGCCGTGGCCCTGGCTGGGGATCCTTTGAAAAGGATTTTAAAAAGCGCTTTGGCTATAAACCTGGAACGGTAGAAGCGGCTGGGTTTGATGCCGGCCAACTGGTTGCCCTATCTGTGTTACCGGCAAAAATAACAACTTTCAATGGCATGGCTGGATTTAACCCAGGGCTAAAGCCAGCCAGCATTTGCGCAAACGTAAAAATCAGGAAAGAAGGTGCCGCAGCAAAACCGCTTGGCGCAATCAGCAATATGGATATGAAAGCAGCAACCCCGCCCACAGCCCAGCTGGATGTGATCCAGCTGGAGGTGAACGGGGTGCAGCTGCGCAAGAGCTTTAATTTAGGCGCTAACTAACAGGCTAAGTGGGCCTGGAAGTTACTCTTCGGTTTCATCCTCACCGCCCACTGGCACCAAGCGGATCTGCTTGCGACCCAGCTTGATATCAAATTCATCACCTGGCTTCAGGTTCAGCATGGCTGTGTAGGCCTTGCCGATCAACAAGTTACCGTTGCCTTGAACAGTGGCTATGTAGCTGAGTTTACGGCCGCCTTTTCCAACGGAAGCACCACCGATATCTACGCCTTTTGCCTCTAAAAGGGCTTCGTAGAATGCTGTGAAGTTTAGGCGCTCACCACCATCTTTCTTAGTGGATACATAGCCGCAAGCCCGCACGATCTCAGATTTGCCAGCATCGCCAAGTTCGCGAACCTTGGTTAGAAGGTCATTCCCGATGAGCATGTGAAGTTGAAAAAGAATTACTCCCTAAACATACCAATCAAATGGCTGGTTTGAGAACCTTTTCCCAAAAATGATTTTGTTTTGCTGTCCCCTGCTCACGTAGATAAACTGTGGAGTGCTATCAAATGCCGCTATTTGCAGGCATCTAAAACCAGATGGGATCAAGGATGCACGCCAATTGTTGGCCATTGCGACGAATGTTGGCCAGTGACCATGCCGAAGTGCGCCAGGTATATGTGGATGCAGTGCTGAATTTATCGCCGAGGATCTATAGCCAAGCCCAACTTGATGCCTGGTCTGCTGTGGCCCTATTGCCAGGGGTGCTCGATGAAACCCTGCAATCTGGCTATGGCTTAGTTAGTTGCAATGGCGAAACAATTGAAGCCTTTGCGGTGTTACACCCAGTTGATCGCGTTGCTTTGCTTTATTGCAGGGCCCGCTCCCATCGCCAAGGCCGTGGTGGCCAATTGCTTGTTTCCCTTGAGCAGGAAGCATCAAGGCAAGGGGTTAAGAAATTACGCAGCGAGGCCAGCTACATCAGCCATCCCCTCTTTGAGCGGATGGGTTGGCTAACAGTTGAGAAAGAACAACTCTTGATTGGCGGAGTTAGCTTTGAACGGTTTCGAATAGCCAAAAGTTTGGCTTAAACCTATGCAGCGACGCCAGTTACTACTAAGTGCCTTAAAGGGTTCTGCCACTTTTCTGGGCCTGATGCTGCTGCCAAAACAAGCCCAGGCCATGGGGGGAGTGCTGCCGGCCTTAGATCAACCAGCACCTAATTTCAACTTGGCTGGCATCGATAAATCTGGTGCGGTGCAGCGCAAACTTGCTGATCTACAGGGCAAGTGGTTGGTTTTGTATTTTTACCCTAAGGATTTCACCAGTGGCTGCACCCTAGAGGCGAGGGGATTCCAAAGGGATCTTCCAAAATTCCGCAATAAAGGGGCAGACATAATTGGCATTAGCGCCGACGACCCAAACGAGCACGCCTCCTTTTGCGGTAGTGAGGGCCTTACATACACCCTGCTATCTGATCCCGATGGCAAGGTTAGTAAATCCTATGGATCATGGATCGCCCCATTTTCGCAAAGACATACGTTTTTAATTGATCCAGATGGAATTTTGCGCGCCCGCTGGACTGCGGTGCAGCCTTCAATTCATAGCCAAGAAGTGCTTCAAGAATTGGAAAAGCAACAGGCCTAGGTATTTGTTCTTGCAATCGCTGCCGCCGCTAACACCCCACCGAGGAAACCGCTGAAGTGCCCAATCCAACTCACGCCAGGTGCTGAAAATATCGGGATCAAACTCGGTAGAACACCTCCGTAGCTAACGAGAGCTAATCCGGAAAGGGCAATAGATAGGGGTTTTTTCTCCAACCAGCCAATTACCAACAAGTACCCCAGCAGCCCATAAACAACACCAGATAGGCCATGGCTGCCATTGGGCCAAAACAACCACACGGGAATAGCGCAGCAGTAAACCCCAAGCCAAACGGCTAGGTAATCCCTGCGGCCTCTTAAAAGTACCAACCACGACAATGGTAAAAAAGTTAAGGAGTTGGCTAATAAATGGGCAAAACCAGCATGGCTAAAAGGAGCTGTTAGAACACCAAGAAACGAACCACCCGGAACCATCGGTAGATTCCATTGACCGCGAAAGAAGATTTGATCTAAAAACTCCTGTAGCCAGGCGATCAGCAAGATCAACAGGGGCAAAAGCAAATTAAGCCGCGAAAACCATGCAGCCATTAGGAATTACGCAGATACTCCAGTTCGCCACGGCTATGCAGTTCAGCTAGGGAGTTGTAGCCACCAATGGCCACCCCATCAATAAATATTTGTGGAACACTGCCATCACCCGTGGGACTGATCTCCTGAAAGGGAATCCCCAGGGTGCGCAGCATGCGTAAGGCCCGCCGCGAAAAAGGGCATTCGGGTAAACCAGCCACCTGCACCCTTGCCTGGGATGGGGTTTCCCCACTAAGCAGGCCCAATAGAAGATCAGCGCCGCGCAGCACCGTGGTGCCCGGCTCCAGGTGTCCGCCCCAAACGGCACATTCAGGATCGGAAAAACTGAGGTGCAAATGCACGCCCTTAGGGGCGATGGTGCCCTGCAGGGTGATTATTTCGAGCTCACCACTTAAAACCATCGGCGTTTTTTGGCCAGGACAGGCAAAAGCCGCTTGGGCAAGATTGCCCACAACACTCAAAACAAAACCAGTTGCATTGCGTTCTTGGGCAAACTGTTCAAGGCTGCTGCGCACATCACTACCGGCATCTAGGTGAAGTGGCACGGCCTGCATAACAGTTCAGAGGAGCAAATGAAAACAAGCCTAAGCCGGCCCCTAGCCAAATTGAACTTGGCTGTGGTTGGCCATGTGGAATGGATGGGCTTTGTGGCGGTTGAAAAGTTGCCCAAAGCTGGAAGCATTAGCCACGCCACTGCCTACCGGGAGGAACCGGCAGGCGGTGGGGCGGTGGCGGCGGTGCAACTTGCTCGGCTAACCGGAACAAAAGTTAGTTTCTTCACTGCCTTAGGCCGTGATGCCGTAGGCGAACAAGCAGCTGCTCGGTTAACGGAACTTGGGCTTGATTTAAAAATTGCCTGGCGTGATGGAGCAACTCGCCGGGGAATCAGTTTTGTTGATGCAGCAGCGGAGCGAACTATCACGGTTATTGGTGAGCGACTCGCTCCAGTGGCAGAGGATCCACTGCCATGGGAAGCACTAGCCGAAACAGATGGTGTATTTGTAACGGCAACAAATGCAGCTGGTTTACAACTTTGCCGCCGCAGCGCCCTGCTCACAGCAACACCAAGATTGCGGTTGCCACTGCTGGAAGCAAGTGGCATTAGCTGTGATGCCCTGATCGGCAGCGCCCTAGACCCAGATGAAGAAGTTCCCAGGGGAGCCCTTAGTAAAAAACCGCTATTGCGTATTGCCACCGAAGGAGCCGCCGGGGGCTGGTGTGAACCCGGCGGGCGCTATCAAGCAATGCCACTAAGCGGCAAACTGGTTGATAGCTACGGCTGCGGCGATAGCTTTGCGGCGGGGGTAACGGCTGGGCTAGCGGCTGGTTACACAGTTATGGAAGCAATTCAACTTGGGGCACGTTGTGGCGCTGAATGCGCTTCGGTTTTTGGACCATATGAAAAATAAATATATGCGTATTGTATTTATCTGCGTCCATTAACAATTACCGAACTACCCGAAACGCCAGCAGCACCAGGCAAAGCTGGAACCACAGAGGTTTGACCATCCCATTTATCAAGGAAGAGTTTATAAAGCACTTGATCATCAAGGCTCGAATTAAGGGTTTGATAGCGCTTTGCTTCCTGCTCAGCAATCAATACCTCAGTTTGGGCCCGGAGCAATTGCTGTTCGGCAATTTGTTTTTGTTCAATAGCCGATCTATATTCCTCAGCTATCTGTAAACCAGTAAGATCTAAACCCTGAACAGTAACATAATCAAACTTACGTAATTCTTCAGCAACTTTTTCTTGAACCAATTCAGAAATTGAATTCCATTCGGTGGCGATTGTAACCAGCTCATACTGGGAAAAAACAGATTTCAAAGCTTTCAACAAAGATGGTTGAATAACTCTCGGATAAATCTGCTGATCATCAGTGGCAATCGTTTCATAAATCCTGCCGGCTTCGGCCGGTTTCATTGCGTATTTAACAGTGGCAGTGGCCTGAATAACCTGCAAGTCTTTTGTGAGTGTTGAGAATTGCTCAGGTTTCACCTGGGTTCTCACATCAAATAAGGATGTATTTTGAACTAAAGGGGCCTTAATGTTTGCACCGGGATTACGGGGCACACCAGTTACCTTGCCAAGGGTAGTTACAACCGCCACATTGCCGGCCGGCACTATAAAAACGGTTTGACTCAATAAAATCGCTAAACCAACAACTACGGCTAGTACCAAGCTAAGAATTGTTCCTGGTCCATCTGAGCCGTTGGCGGATCTAAGCGGCGATTGCATTGGCAAGGATCGTGGGAGAATTTATCCTAGGCAGCTAATTCAGCAGCGGTTAAATCAAATCGATCTAGATTCATTACTTTTGTCCAGGCTGCACAGAAATCAGTCACAAATTTCTGTTGGCCATCGGCCTGAGCGTAAACCTCAGCGATGGCCCTTAGCTGGGAATTGGAGCCAAATAACAGGTCTATGCGGCTGGCAGTCCAGCGTAGGGAGCCACTGTTGCGGTCCCTGCCCTCGTAACTATTTTCAAGCTCCTTGCTGGGCGCCCAAACGGTTTGCATATCAAGCAAATTAACAAAGAAATCATTGCTGAGGGTGCCAGGCTTATTTGTAAATACTCCATGATTAGAAGAATTACAATTAACACCTAAAACCCTCAAACCACCAAGCAGAACAGTCATTTCTGGTGCCGACAAGCCCAATAATTGAGAACGATCAATAAACATATGTTCTGCTAAATCGCCAATTCCAGGCTGCTCATAATTACGAAAACCATCAGCTTTAGGTTCCAGTGCTGCAAAGGAAGCGATATCGGTTTCAGCCTGGGATGCATCATTACGACCAGGGCTAAAGGGCAGATTTAACTCGAAGCCTGCGGCCTCAGCTGCAATTTCAATACCAACACCACCAGCTAAAACAATCAAATCAGCCATTGAAAGCCAGCAGTCAAATTTATCACTGGAATTGAAAGTTGCTTGGATCTCACTAAGAACAGACAGAACGGTTTTCAGCTGGTTTGGTTCATTCACTGCCCAATTGCATTGGGGCTCAAGCCGCAAACGGGCACCATTTGCACCACCGCGCTTATCTGAACCTCGAAAAGTAGAGGCAGATGCCCATGCAGTTGCTACCAATTGGCTAGCGCTCAAACCGGATTGTTTTAGTGTTGCTTTCAATTCAACTATTGCAGTTGAATTAATTGCAGGTTTTGTTAATGCTGGGATGGGATCCTGCCAAACCAACACTTCAGCTGGCACATCCGGTCCGAGGTATAAACAGCGGGGTCCTAGATCACGATGGGTGAGTTTGAACCATGCCCTTGAAAAAGCATCAGCAAATGCATCGGGGTTTTGATGGTAGTGGCGTGCAATCGGTTCATAGAAAGGTGAAAACCGCAAAGAAAGATCCGCGGTTGTCATTATTGGTGCATGTTTAACACCGGGGATGTGGGCATCGGGAATTAGGTGCTCTTCCTTTACATTTTGGGCTTGCCATTGCCAAGCACCAGCAGGGCTTTTAACCAGCTCCCATTCATAACCAAACAACATATCGAAATAACCCATATCCCAACGGGTTGGATTTGGCTTCCAGGCTCCCTCAATGCCACTGGTGTTGGTATCAGCGCCATGGCCACTGCCATGGAGATTGCGCCAACCCAAGCCCATTTCTTCAAGGGGGGCACCTTCTGGAGGTGGACCCACCAATTCCTTATTGCCCGCTCCATGACATTTACCAAAGGTATGCCCCCCTGCCACCAGGGCAACGGTTTCAGCGTCATTCATGGCCATGCGCGCAAAGGTTTCGCGCACATCAATGCCTGATGCCCCTGGATTTGGGTTGCCATTTGGGCCCTCAGGATTCACATAAATAAGCCCCATCTGCACTGCAGCAAGGGGAGCCTCCAATTCACGATTACCGCTATAGCGCTCATCTCCAAGCCAACTTGCTTCCTTACCCCAGTTGATATCTTCCTCTGGCTGCCAAATATCAACACGGCCGGCAGCAAAACCAAAGGTTTTGAAACCCATGGATTCCAATGCAACATTGCCAGCGAGAATAATTAAATCTGCCCAGGAAATTTGGTTGCCATATTTCTGTTTAATGGGCCAAAGCAAACGGCGAGCTTTATCTAAGTTGTCGTTATCAGGCCAACTATTAAGTGGCGCAAATCTTTGATTACCAGTGCTGGCACCGCCACGGCCATCGCCAACCCGATAGGTACCGGCACTATGCCAGGCCATCCTGATAAATAAACCACCGTAATGACCCCAATCCGCAGGCCACCAATCCTGGGAATCGGTCATCAAATGAGCTAAATCCTTCTTGAGTTCAGCAAAATCAAGGTTATTGAAAGCTTCTGGATAATTAAAATCTGATCCGAGGGGGTTTGCCTTTGAGTTGTGTTGGTGAAGAATGCTCAATTTCACCAACTGGGGCCACCAGTCGCTGGGGGATTGACCAGCTCCAGCTCGGGTTTCATGGCTTACGCCACTGAAGGGGCACTTGCCAGAATTAATGCCACTCGCTGAAGCAGAACCCGTCATGGAAAGCAAAACGTATGCTTAAAACTAACAAAAACAAAAAAACAGCTGCAGAAATCACACAATTTCTACAGCTGTGAGATGAAGTTGGAGCTTAAAAAAATTAATTCTTGTATGTAAGTTAGTCGTTTATTTTTACATATACCAAACTTGAATTATCTTCTGATAGATCGAAATCATCCGATACGGCTTGGCTCGCCTTAGCGGGTAACAGCCTGATCAATAAAGCATCAAGAGAAAATAATCCAGGTCCAGTTAGTAGTAAGGCGATGCTACCGCCTAGATAAAGTGCAACCAGCTCAAGTACGTAAATATTAAAACCGCCGGTTAAAATATGTTGATAGGCTGCAACTGCCATGGTTCCAGTGATAGCTAGCGCACCAAGCGGAGCGAAAACTCCAAATATCAACAGCCAACTGCCAATTAACTCAGATAACCCGGCCGCATAGGCAAAGAAAAGCGGAAAGGGAAGATGCAAGGAGGCAACATAGGTGTCTGCAAATTGCTGTGGATCAGCAAGCTTTTCTTGGCCGTGGTGAATCATCATCACACCAACTGCAATACGCAGTAAAAGCAAGCCAATTGAAGCGATGTAGTTCTGCTTCAATAGGTAAGACTTAAGAACGGGTTGAAGGTTTGAGAGGATAGAAGTAAACCCAAAACTGGGAAGCTTCTTTACCGTTAGAAACCAAAGGGCAGCGCAGGAAGCTAAAAAACCTCCGGCCGACTCGAGCAAGATCGGATTGGTCATGGAAGGAAAAATAGGTTTAAAAAAGTCTGGCGCGTGAGATTGCGAAATGTGAAGCGATCTCAATCGCTGGGCATGTCTGGTTGAGCCAGCGCTCCAACAATCCAGGCACCAATTAGAAGCACTGCAATGGCAGCGGCGGGGGAAACATCCATGGCTGAGTGTTGACTTTTGTAAACAAATTGTAACGTTTCAATAAGCTGGTTGGTGGCTAGGCAGCGATTGCCTTGTGGTGACGCCTGCGACCGAGCGGTTCGATCCAATCGTTTAAAACAAGTTTGTGCCTGAGGAGTTGCGAAGGAATTCGGCAACCAAGATTGATGACGCCGGAATCGAGAAGCCTGCCAAGCTTTAGGGCCGTTGCCTCTTCATCGCGGTTAAAGCGGTTTTGCTGAGTCGCCAACCAATCAATTTCTTGTTCTGTGATAACTCCGGTGCTCAGGGATTCGAGAAAAACCTCACCAAGGGTCATGGCCGATAACTTAACGAACCGTTACATTATGGCTTGAAATCGCTTAGGGCGTTGGAAAACCACATACCAGCCTGGAGGCAGGTTTTAAGTGCTGCCCAGGCTAAGGAAAAAAATTCAATTTCTAAAAACTGGGTTCAATTAGCCACAACAGCAACCGATGGCAGCCCCAGGGTGCGTACCGTTGTTTTTAGGGGTTGGCACGGGGCAAGTGAACTAGACCTCGTAACCGATAGAAGGAGTGAGAAATCACTCGAAATTCAAGAGAACCCAAGGATTGAAATTTGTTGGCTGCTGCCAAAGGCAAAAAGCCAATTTAGATTTCGGGGAATCAATACATTTCTAACTGCAGAGAGAGAAAAGAAAGCCGTTCAGCAGCACTGGCAAAAGCTCTCAGCGAAAGCAAAAGCATCATGGTTTTGGCCAGCGCCGGGATTGTCCTTAAATTCAAAAAGCAATTTTCCGCTCCAGGTGCCTGAAGAAACCCCTCCTCCAGATAATTTTGAGCTTATCCGAGTTAATTGTGAGATGGTTGAACTGCTGGAATTAGCTGGTACCCCCCACAGAAGATTCTGTTGGAAAGCAGAAAATGGATGGCTTAAGGAAGCTATAAATCCTTAAATTGAGGGGATAAGTGCATGGATCTCAGTTAAACGTTTGGCATTAACACCTAAATCAGAATCACCAAGCCTAGAAACAGAGCGGGCCTGCAAAAATCCGCGGATGGGATCTGCATAAAGTTCTAGATCATCTACAAAGCCAAAAAAGGCACTGCTAACCGTTGCGTGAATATAGCCATTTTCCTGCTCTACCAATTCAGTGCGTGGCATTTTTTCTAACAATGGAACCAATTTATTAAGAACATCCGATGGTTGAGCAACAGACCAATTCGCCCTTGCGCAATGGGCCGGTGAGGCACAGGGGGATAATTCAGCATTGTGAACTCCCAAATCAGTTGGTTCAGGACCTACAAGCTGGAATAAACTCAACGAGAATAAGATGATGCAATTAACTAAAAAATTCATTAAATGGCAGATTAGTAAAGGGGGATTGTAGCGAAATGAAGCCAAACTGTGCAATCATAACTCATATGAGATTTTTGCACCATGTCCCTTGTTGATCTTAAGGCATTCATGGCACTACTACAACAAGATGAAGAAATTAAAAAATTAGTGCTTTCTGCATCAACCGCTGATGATGTTGCATTGATTGGCAAAAGATATGGGCTTGAGTTTTCAGGCGATGAACTTTTAAGAGTATCAGGGCAAAAATTCGATCGGGTAACGCTTCATAAAAATACTATTCCTGGTGAATATAATTAAACAGCAGTATCTGCTTTTAAAATCCATAATGCAAGTCCACCGCCTCTACCACGGGCAGCCAACCAACCATTGCTGTTGCGAGCTATGAGGGCAAAAAATGGCATTTTACGAGATGGGGGTTGGGGTAGATTGCGTTTAAATATCACAAGTGAGCCCAAGGAAACAGAAACATATTGGAAGGTAAAAAACAAAATTGGCCTTACACCATTTAGAAAGGCTTTGCCAACAAAGCTCAGTTGTAAAGACCCAATGCTTACAGAATTAATAATTTGAAAGTGATTTGCATCAATAGCTAAGCGCAGGCAAGCACTAAGATATTTCAGCAAACCAGCAGCAAAGGTTGACGGAGATTTACTACCTTTAGACCACACACGCTCGAGATACCAAGAACCAAGCAAATCGTTAGGATTCAAACCGCTGCCATTGGCACGGGCCTTTTGCTCAAGCAGGAGGAGCTCCTCAGCAGAGGGGATAGCAATTTGCAAAGCTGGATAATCGAGCACGCAATCGCAACAATAAGCAACCATAATAGCGGGGCAACAAGCAAAGGTATTGGTGAACACACCGGTAGAATTCATTTCTGTTCTCAACAATCAACAACGAGTTAAGCAGGATGAAAGCAATGATGAATTATTTTATTCAATGCCAAGATTTGTTCAACATCTCGATGGGGGTTTTCGCAAGGAACTAACTAATCTTTATAGCGATAGGATTGAAGCAGGTTCAATTATACTAGATTTAATGAGCAGTTGGGTAAGCCATCTTCCAGCAAGCAACAACTATAAAGAAGTTATTGGCCATGGCTTAAATGAACAGGAATTACAAGCCAATAGGCAACTGAGTAGCTATTGGCTGCAGAATTTAAATGTAAATCAACACCTACCTTTAGCAGATTGCCAAGTAGACACTGGATTAATTGTTGCAGGTTGGCAGTACTTACAAAAACCAGAGGCTGTAGCATCAGAATTATTTAGAGTTATTAAACCAGGGGGAATATTAATTGTGAGCTTTTCAAATAGAATGTTCTCCAGCAAAGCGCCATTAGCATGGCTTGAATCAAGCGACAGGGAAAGATTAAATCTAATCTCAAAAGTAGTAAGGCATCAAGGTTGGCATATAGAAGAACTAGTTAGCAAAGAAACCATAGATACCGGCCCACTAAAATGGTTTGCAGGCAAAGGAGATCCATTTTTTTCTGTTATCGCTAGAAAACCAACTTAAATCAAGCCACTAATCAAACCGATGGAAACAACAAATAACATTACAGAAATAGTAATCCTAATCGACGCGTAAGTGACTTTTTTTAGCCACTTAACAGCAAGAAATGCACCAATAAAAGCAGACATTGAGGCTGCGGCAGTTAAACTCCAATCCACGGCAAACGATTGCTGGTAAAAACCAACACCGTATACAAAAAGCCTTGCAATATCAACCATAACAGCAATCACAACACCTGTTGATATAAATGCTTCTTTTGATAGATTTAAGTTTAATAGAAACATACTTCTGAAGGCACCTTGGTGACCAGAAAATCCTCCCAAAAAACCAGTCACAATGCCGCCAACAGGTAGCCATCGCATTGGCAGGGCGATTGATTTAAATGATTTAGAAAAATCAAGAAACAAGAAAATCAGGATCAAGAAGCCAACACTTAGATTAATCAAAGTTATTTGAAATTCCGAACCAAAGAAAAAATATTTGTAAATTGGTTTAACCGATGCAAAAATGTTAAGCAAACCGGCGCCGATAAAGGCTGCTAAAAGGGCGGGAATGCCAAATTTCAATACTACAGCACGGTTTGCTTGTGATCCAACCAGTGCAAACTTAAACAAATTATTTAACAGGTGAACAATCGCAGTAATTGCAATTGCAAGATTTAATGGAAAAAAAATAGCAACCACTGGCATCAACAAGGTGCCTAAACCAAAACCTGAAAACAGGGTTAACGCCGATGCAAGTAGTGCTGCAAGGCAAACAACAATATATTCCATAGGAATTAAAAAAAGAAGCTCTCATATCCCCATGAAAGTCTATAATAGGCGTAGATCGGATCTAGCAATGGAAGATGTTGTTAAGGCCTATTACGGCAAGGAACTCAAGAGCAGCGCTGATTTAAAAACCAGTGCCTGCTGCGATGCAAATGCAATTTCAAACTCCCTAAAACAGCTGCTAGCAAAGGTTCATCCAGAGGTTTGCAAGCGATACTACGGTTGCGGGCTTGTATGTCCGGAATTAATAGAGGGTTTTAGGGTTCTAGATCTTGGAAGTGGAGCTGGTAGAGATGTGTACATATTGGCACAGTTAGTTGGCTCCAAGGGAAATGTTGTAGGCGTTGATATGACGAAAGAACAATTGGAAATAGCCCAAAAATATAAAGAATATCACGCTGAACAATTTGGTTATGCAAACGTTGAATTTATTGAAGGAAGAATTGAAGAATTAACCGAACTTGGTTTGGGAAAAAGCAGCTTTGACTTAATTGTAAGCAACTGTGTGCTAAACCTTTCAACAAACAAGCCCGCGGTGCTAAAAGGAATAAAGCATTTACTTAAACCTACCGGAACTTTTTATTTTGCTGATGTATACTCGGATCAGCAGCTTCCACAGGAAATTAGTAGCCATCCTGTGCTTTACAGCGAATGCCTTGGAGGAGCCCTCTACTGGAGGGATTTTGAAGAAATGGCCATAGCAACTGGATTTAGAAATCCAGAGCTAATAAATGTAAAAGATCTAGAAATTGATGCAAACGAACTAAAAGAACTTGTAGCGGATATAAAATTTTCATCTAGAACCTATAAATTAACAACTGTGTAGCCACCTAAGCTCACAATCGGTGTAGCACCCCCAGGGCGTGCTACACTGTTGAAACAATCCTTAACAAAAGGCCGTTCGCTCATGTTCACGATTGAGAAGGCGTCACAGATTTTCCCTGAAACCCTTACCGCAGACGTGGTTCCTGCTATCACAGCTCGCTTCGAGCTGCTTAGCGCCGAAGATCAACTGGCCCTGATTTGGTATGCCTACCTAGAAATGGGTAAAACAATCACCGTGGCAGCCCTGGGTGCAGCAAGCATGCAGTTTGCAGAGCGCACCCTGGCGGAAATCAAGGCAATGAGCTTTCCGGCCCAAAGCCAAGCAATGTGCGACCTAGCCAATCGTTCTGATACAGATATTTGTCGCACCTACTCAAACTGGTCTGTAAATATCAAACTTGGCTTTTGGTACACCCTTGGGGAATGGATGGCAGAGGGTACTGTTGCTCCAATTCCTGAAGGTTATCAACTATCAGCAAACGCCTTAGCCGTTTTGAGCTCAGTTAAAACCGTGAGTAGCGGTCAGCAAATCACATTGCTCCGTAATTTTGTTGTTGACATGGGCTTTGATCCCAAGCGCGAGGGTGCTCAAATAATCAGCGAGCCTGTGGCACCTCCAACCCCAGCCCAGCTTCGTGAGAAGGTTTCTATTGAAGGAGTAGACAACCAAACAGTATTGAGTTACATAGAGCTGCTCAATGCTAACGATTTTGATAATTTAATTCAATTATTCCTGCCAGATGGTGCTCTTCAGCCACCATTCAAAAAGCCAATAGTTGGCTCAGATAATATCCTCCGCTTTTTCAGGGAAGATTGTCAGAATTTAAAACTGCTTCCCGAGCGCGGCAAAGCTGAGCCCGCTGATGATGGTTTTACACAGGTAAAAGTAACTGGAACAGTGCAAACCCCATGGTTTGGTGCTGGCGTTGGTATGAATGTTGCCTGGAGATTTCTTCTAGACCCAAATGGCAAAATCTATTTTGTTGCTATTGATTTACTTGCATCTCCAGCTGAACTTCTAAAGTTTGCTCGTTAATGCTACCAGCAGTTGTTATTGCCAGCTTGTGGATAACTTCTTTTCTTAGTGTCCTTTCATTCAATCTGCAATCAACACCAATTCTATATGTGTTGATTGCAGTTTTTTTTAGAACATTTCTTCAAACTGGTCTATTTATTATTGCCCATGACGCAATGCACTCTGTTTTGTGCAGATCGAATCTGAAACTAAATAACACATTAGGCTCTATTTCATTGGCACTATATGCTTTTCTACCATTTAGTAATTGCAGTAAAAACCATAATCTTCACCATAAACATCAAGCCACTGAATTGGATCCAGATTTTTCCTCGGCAAATAATAAAGGAATTTTAAGTTGGTACTTTAAGTTCATGACTGGATACTTAAGTTTAACACAAATGGTAATGCTTTTGTGTAGTTGGGGCTTGCTATGGTTTGCATTTAAAAGTGTTACCCCATCAGCAATGCTAAATGTGTTTATTTTTTGCATTGTTCCGCTACTTTTAAGCTCTATGCAATTGTTTATATTTGGTACTTATTTGCCCCATCGCCACCAAGGGGCTGGCGAGGCCAAACAACAAGCTCAAAGCCTAGAACTACCACCTTTGCTATCACTGTTGGCCTGCTACCACTTCGGGTATCATAGGGAACACCACATCAATCCCTCACTTGCTTGGTTTGAGCTTCCCGCTGCCCGTTGTAGATCGAAAGAGCTCGCGATCAGCGGAGAACTCAATTAGGATCTTTTAAATTAATTTTCAAAATATGGTTGACACTGTTTTAGAAGGCTGGACAACCAGCGAACAAACCATCGCTAAAAGCGCTTTTGATCAGGCCTATGCGAGGTCTATAGATCAACTGATTAAATCTGTACGCTCTAAATCTGAGCAGCTAGATACGGCTGAAACCATTTGGGCACTTCATGATTATTTAAGTATTCAACGTCACACCATCGAGGGCCGTTTTGATTTTAGGCCAGAAGGAATATTGTTTGTGTTCGCCCGGCTAGTAAAAGATGAACTGCTCAAGTTATCTGAACTTGATGGACTAGATAAGGAAAAGCTAACTAAGATTGCTGCAATGGCACGCTTCTAAGATCCAGGTTTTTTTGTGTTGTTTTGGTTAGATACCCAATGTTTCACCGCCATCTAAATAAAGATCGTGAAAGGATATATGTGATGAATCTGGCGAAAGTAAAAATGCTGCAGCTGCTGCCACCTGATCTGGTTGGCCCACATGGGCATCAGGTATTGGCGGTCGAAAGGATTCAAGGTTTCCATCAGCTAAATTGGCCATATTTGGATGATCAGCAATTAATTTGCGCATCATCTCCGATTCAGTTGGCCCTGGTGAGATCAAATTAATACGTACCCCATGGGGAACTGTTTCCAAGGCGAGCACCCGCTCAGCTTCATTTGATTTTTCAACAAGTGCTGCTATTGAGCATTCATCTGCAAGATCAACATGTAACACATCAACCTGTAAACGGTCTGATCGAAGTGTGCTTGCAAGAGAATCCATCTCGGCATTTGAAATCCCCGCAAGCACTAGGCGAGTTGTCCAGATTCCATGTGAATTCAATTCTCCCTACGGCATAAGGCTTGGAGCATTGATAAACGGGTCCTCTAGGGGAACTTGCAAGACATTATTGGTTAAAGCGAACAACACGTATTGTGAAACCAAGGAAATTAAATCTATTACTTGTTGAGCACTTATCTGGGCAGAATAAGTTGTCCACAGTTCAGCAGATATAGTTCTATCAACAACCATAGCTTCCGCAAAGCACAATAGGGCTCTATCTAAGCCAGTGAAAAAATCAAAATTTCCCTTACGCACAGCATCGATCTCATCATTGCTTATCCCAAACTCACAGGCAACAGGTACATGATGCTTCCACACATAATCGCTTGCATATAAGCAACCAATTCGCAAAATCACCAATTCTTGTTGGCGTTCAGCAAAAGCCATTGCACTTTTACTGGTAACCCACCAATCAAGAAATCGGGCAAGTAGTTCAGGGCTGTGCATAAGTTGACCAAGCACATTTGCTGGAAAACCAGAACCCTTAAGGCCAGCACCTGGAATACGCTCAAGAATTGCGCAACACTCAGCACTTAATTCCTCGGTGGAAAGACATTCCAACCTTGCAGTGGCCTCATTTGGATGCAGGGGGGGAATAGACATAGGCTAAAAATTACTCACTTTAAACTAATCCATTATTAGGATATGGGCAAATTTAGTAGCAAATGATCACCGCCTGAATGGGTGATTAAGCCTAAACCAACAGGTAGCCCTTCAATATTATCAAGGCTCCCTGGCCAACACAGTTGCGGTAGCCCACCAATGCTGGCAAGGGCTCCAAGTTGCAGCAAGCGGTGAATCACATTGCTGTTGCTGCGATCAGAACCAAGACTATTGCGTAGGGGGGCAACTGTTGGTGTGCAAGGCATCAACAACAGAGCAGGGGCATCACTGCTGGAATTGGGTGCTAAAAGTTGGTGCAACTTTTTTTGCAAATTGAGTCGCTCTATTTGGGCGGAAGCCAAGAGATTGCGATCGCGGTTTGCTACTAAAGAGCAATTACGCGCAAATGTTGTGCCAACAGGCAACTGAGGTGGCAAATGGGAGAGGCTCGATTCAATTTCAGCCCATTGCACTACCTCAAGCAGGTTTTTTAATTGCTCTGTACACGAAAGATTCAACACCGCTAACGGCCATTCCTGGAGTGTTAATCCCAAACGGCTAGCCAAGTGCTTGCATTTTTCTTTTAATGGTGCCGCCACTGCCGGATCAGCCAGCTCCCATAGTTCAGGAATCCAAGCAATTGCGCGAATAGCAGTTGTTTCAGCAACTGGATTGCTTAGCTGAAGCAAGGTAAACATCCCTTTTCGCAGTAGCTCAAACGATGAGGCGAAGAGGCCCACCGTGTCGAGGCTTGGCGCTAGAGGTGCCACCAATTCTGTGGATATCAAGCCGTGGCTAGGACGCATTCCCCATAAGCCACACCAACTAGCAGGGGCGCGAATTGAACCAGCCGTATCAGTGCCAAGGGCTATGTGAACCTCACCAAGTGCCACGGCTGCAGCACTGCCACTGCTTGAGCCCCCGGGAATTCTGCCCGGGGCCTTCGGGTTTGGAGGTGTTCCACCCCAGGGATTCTCACCAGCCAAACCAAAGGCGAATTCATCAAGCCAAGTAGTGCCGAGGCATCGGGCACCAGCGGCCAATAACAACTCAATGGCAGGAGCTGTTGAATTACATACGTTCTGTTTGGCTGCCCAATGGGGGTTACCACAACCCATTACACACCCCCTCAACGCCATCAAATCCTTAACGGCAAAACGAACATCAGCCAAAATCGGCGATTTATGCATCAATGCAGCCTGTTCCCCAAGGTTCAAACGACGGGTCCAGATCGGATCAGGCTGGGTTTGCATACAAGCTGGGTGGGGTTTAAGTAGAAAGATCAAAGCATCGGCTAATGATGAATCCAGCTAGCGATTTCACTCTTCCCCGCACTCTGATGCTGCTTGGCAGTGGCGAATTGGGCAAGGAGGTGGCAATAGCTGCAAAAAGGCTTGGCTGCCGCGTAATTGCAGTGGATAGTTATGGGGGTGCACCGGCTATGCAAGTGGCAGATGAAGCTGCCGTGGTGGCGATGGGCAATCCAAACGCGCTGAAGGCAGTTGTACGCGCCCATAAACCGGATGTGGTTGTTCCAGAAATTGAGGCTTTAGCGGTTGATGCCCTTAGTGAACTTGAGGCAGAAGGGATCACCGTTATCCCAACAGCTCGGGCCACGGCGGTAACGATGAATCGCAACAGAATCCGCAACCTGGCGGCCGATGAATTAGGGCTACGCACTGCCCGCTTTGCCTATGCCAAGAGCAGCGCTGAATTAGCAGCAGCAGCACAAGATCTCGGCTGGCCTGTGGTGGTAAAACCGGTTATGAGCTCCTCCGGAAAGGGGCAAAGTGTGGTGGATACACCAGAGGCAATCACTGCTGCGTGGGAATACGCGATGGCAGGCGCCCGGGGTGAAAGCAACTTAGTAATAGTTGAGGAATATTTGCATTTTGAATTGGAGATCACACTTTTAACCGTGAAGCAATGGAACGGCCCAACACTATTTTGTCCACCGATCGGCCACATACAGGAACGGGGCGACTACCAATGCAGCTGGCAACCAGCTGAAATACCCGTAGAGAGCTTGCAAAAAGCCAAAGAAATGGCATTAGCTATTACCAATAATCTGGGTGGGGCTGGCCTATTTGGGGTTGAGTTTTTCCTATGCCGCACTGATGATAATTCAGCTACAGCAAAACAATTTGAAGTGGTTTTTTCAGAACTTTCACCTCGGCCCCACGACACTGGCCTTGTAACACTTGTTGGACAAAATCTTAGCCAGTTTGAACTACACTTAAGGGCTATATTTGGCCTACCAATACCAGCAATTAATAGCCTTGGAGCGGCAGCAAGCCGTGTAATTTTAGCTGATAGTTTAGGTGCGCCTGTTAGCTACAGCGGCATCGAGGCAGCCCTAGCCGAAATTGATAACGAAATATTAATATTTGGCAAGGAAGAAGCAAGGCCCCAAAGACGGATGGGGGTGGCATTAGCCCGTGGAAGCAATGAAACTGAAGCACGCCGCAAGGCGGATGCAGCTGCCGCTCAAGTGAAAGTAAACGTGCAGCCTAGTAGTGTTGTTGCGTAAATCACTAATTACCGATAAGGAAACGTTGCATGTTTAAAAAGATTGCTGCTGTTGGTTTTTTTGTTTTGATTGCCGCTGGCTCAGCCCTTGCAAAACCAGAGCTTGGTAAAGACAACGGCAAAATGCCGTGGGTAGTTAATATTGATGAGATCACAACATTAAATACAAATTTTCGTACCACCCATTGGACGGGTAAAAACCTTCAGCTAACAGTTATGTCGTTAAAAGCAGGCGAAGAAATCGGTTTAGAAAAGCACGATGTTGGCGATCAATTCATACGTGTTGAAGAGGGTAATGCCCGTGTTGTGATGGGTGCAACCAAGAACAAAATGACATTCGACAAAAAAGTATCGGCAGACTGGGCAATTCTAATACCAAGTGGCTACTGGCATAATATTATCAATATCGGCGACAAACCCCTCAAGGTTTATGTTCTTTACGCGCCACCTGAGCACCCCGCTGGCACAATAGACAAAACATTTAAACATTAAATCCATATACAAAGCAACTAAATTCTATTTAAAGATTACGCAATACATCTAGATCCTCAGCATCGAGCGGCGTTGGCACCCCAGCGCGTAGTAGCCGGGCGAACTCACCGCCGTCATTTGCTAGCAAAGTAATCAAATAAACGCGCCCCGGACCCGGATTTTCAAAATCATGGGAAGCATCAGGAGGTGTAATAACACGATCTCCACCACGGGCCAAGATCGCCCCTTCATCGGTGTGAAAGATCACCTCACCACGAAGCACGCGATCACCAGGATCATGGATTTCCAGAAACCAGGTAAATGATCCCCCACACATCTCAGGATCAACCAAAATCGCTAAACGGCAATGGTCATTGCTGTTAAAACGAAAACCCTCCAGCTCATCAACGTTGCTAAATTTTAGTTTCATAGAAGAGATTAATTTCCAATTAAATCAAGAACAAAGCGATAACGCACATCGCCCCTTTGCAAACGTTCAACCGCTTCATTAACACGATTGATCGGCAGATGCTCAACCTGCGGGCGAATGTTATGACGCACACAGAAATCAACCATTTTCAGCAAACTAGCTGGGGATGAAGTGGGGCTACCGGTGATGGAACGCCTTGCCATTATCAAATCAAAAGCACCCACTTGAATTGGTTCAATAACGGCTCCTAATTGGTGCAAGCGCCCAAGGGGGGCAAGGGATGCCATCACAGCAGCCCAATCAAGCGAATGATTAACAGTATTAATAATAAGGTCGAACTTACCGGCCAAATTAGATAGCTGATCAATTGATTCCACCTGGTGGGCACCAAATCGCTTTGCTTCCTCCGTTTTAGATAAGTTGGTTGTGATTGCAGTTACCTCACATCCCCAGGCCCTGGCGAACTGGAGGGCTATGTGCCCCAAACCGCCAATGCCAATAACAGCCACATGGGCTGTTGGTGAAACCGCTTCATCGATTAATGGCGAAAATACTGTTATCCCAGCGCAGAAAAGAGGCCCGGCAACTCCAGGATCAATGCCCTCGGGCAGGGGGATTGCCCAATCTTGATGGGCTGTTACATGACTTGCAAAGCCACCCTGACGGCCAACGATCGTGGCCTCCAATGACGCACAAAGATTACCCGTACCGCCAAGACATTGAATGCAATGACAACAGCTACCACTGATCCAGCCAAGCCCACGCAACTCGCCAATCACATCGGGGTTAACGGCGCTGCCAACACTCACAACCCTGCCCACAACCTCATGGCCAGGTATCAGTGGGTAACTAGTTAAGCCCCAATGGTTATTGAGCATTGAGAGGTCGCTGTGGCATAAACCGCAATGCAACACCTCCAGCACTAATTCGTTGGCAGCCGGCTCAAGCAGTGGTCGCTCTGCAGCTTGCAATTTGCCACCAGCTTCACTTGCTTGCCAAACAGTAATGCCCATTGTTGCTACTTATTTGCCAAGATAGTTAGCTTAGCGGTTTTGCTTAGCCAAAGCAGCTCAAAACTCAGAAAAAACCAGTGCACCTAACAAATTTTGCTGAGTTTGCTCAACAGGCTGATTATTCGCTGCTGGATTCGCTTAATGCAGATCCCCAAGCAACTAGCGATGGCAACGATCACAGGCCACGGCAGGTGTTCAGCGGTCACTATGTGCCCGTAAAGCCAACGCCGCTTCCAAAGCCGGAATACGTGGCCCACAGCAGCACGCTTTTCAACGAACTGGGGCTAAGCGAAGAGCTTGTTAATAATGAAAAGTTCAGTCGTTTATTTTCTGCTGATATCAGCGTTGCGCAGGAGCCGATGCGCCCATATGGCTGGGCAACCGGATATGCCCTATCGATATATGGGAGCGAATACATCCAACAATGTCCATTTGGCACCGGCAACGGCTACGGCGATGGCCGAGCCATATCTGTGTTTGAAGGCTTGTTCAATGGAAGCCGGTGGGAGATGCAATTAAAGGGCGGTGGGCCCACCCCCTATTGCCGTGGCGCAGATGGAAGGGCTGTGCTGCGCTCAAGCGTGCGTGAATTTTTGGCCCAAGAATTTATGCATGCCTTGGGGGTTCCCAGCTCACGCTCCCTAACGTTGTATGTGTCGCACAGCGAACAAGTAAGCAGGCCCTGGTATTCAGCAAATTCCAGTTCCTTTGATCCCAACATCATGGTGAACAACCCTGCGGCAATCACCACAAGGGTGGCAGCATCATTTCTGCGGGTGGGTCAACTGGAACTATTTGCCCGCAGGGTTCGCAGCAATGCCCATCCAAATGCATTGAACGAGCTGCAGATGATCGTGATGCATTTGATCGAACGCAACTACCGCCAGGAAATTGATCGGAATTTGGATTTCAGCGATCAGGTAATAGAGCTGGCGAGATTATTTCGAGCACGGCTCGCTGCATTGGTAGCCAACTGGATTCGGATTGGCTACTGCCAAGGCAATTTCAACAGCGACAATTGCGCCGCTGGTGGTTTCACCCTCGACTATGGGCCATTTGGTTTCTGCGAACTCTTTGAGCCAAGATTTCAACCCTGGACCGGGGGCGGAGAGCATTTCAGCTTCTTTAACCAGTCGCTTGCGGCTGAAGCCAACTACCAAATGTTTTGGTTAGCACTAAGGCCGTTGCTTGAGGGCAACAGCGATGCTCTAGCCAGATTGGATCTGATTCGAGAGGGATTTGGTGAGGTTATGGATAGGGAAATAGAAGCGATGTGGGCTAGCAAGCTTGGTTTAATCAACTACAACGCTCAACTTGTAAATGAGCTGGTTCAGTTGATGTTCAGCTCCAAAGCCGACTACACCATCCTATTTCGGCAGCTTTCTGAACTCCCAGAGCAATTTGCAGCTCTGCAGGAAAGCTTTTACCTGCCTTGCCCAGAGGAGCTTAAAAATAAATGGACAAATTGGCTGCAACGCTGGCGCGACGAGATCAAAACCAGCGGCAACCCAAAGGAAACCTCCGCATTTATGCAGAGGGTTAACCCTAAATACACTTGGCGCGAATGGCTGATCGTTCCCGCCTATGAGAAAGCTGCCCATGCTGATTACAGCCTAATCAAAGAGCTGCAGACGGTATTCAGCAATCCCTACACGGAACAATCAGCGGAACTAAACGCGAAATACAACCGTCTCAGGCCCAAGGAGTATTTTAGTGCTGGAGGCGTTTCCCACTACAGCTGTTCTTCGTAAAGATGTCTATAAACCCCAGCCGGAAGCTTTCCGCAAACCTACGCGAATGTTTGGCAAACGCCGGCTTGGCTTCTTTAATGACGGTTGCACGCTTAAAAGGTGAGCCATCAGAGCGGGCGCTTACGGGTATTCGGGCAATTCGAGACCATCTGCTTAAGGTTGAAAAAGAGCTTGATGATCTCCCGAGCCTCCAACCAGAGGAGATGGCAAAAGCAATCACAAACTGTGATCCAGATCCTGAATGGCGTGAGCGCATTCTGCGGGGGATGACTTTGGTGGCCATGTTTGATGGGGAGCCATCAGCCTCGGCTTTAAACCTGCTGGAGCAAACGGCAAAAGCATTTCAAGTTGAGGCCAATCCCGTTAATACCTATCGCAATGTGATGGAGGGAAGAATGCTGGCCACTCGATTTGACCTGATGCGCAGGAGCTTTGTTCGCGATGCTGTTGCAGCCACGATGAAGGCTGGTGGATTACCAATGTTTGCCGCAACCCTTAAAGCGCTTAGCGGTGTGCGTGATGAAACAGTTCTAAAGCGGTTTGAATCACTAAAACACTACCCAGATGAAAGCTTTGGCAAGGCTTATTCGGAATTTCTCGATCGCAATAATTTTAATTACCCTGGCGATACTGGTGGCATACCAATTCCTGTTTTCCGACACGACTGCTGCCATGTTTTAGGTGGATACGGAACAACAGCAGCTGAGGAGGGCGCTGTGATTGGATTCCAGGCGGGTTTCGAAGGCTTGGATCCCTTTGATGTTTTAATGTTTGCGATGGCAGAGTTTGAACTTGGCATTGGTGTTTCACCATTCATACCCGGTGAATTTGGAAAACTTGATCCGGAACGGATGTTTGCGGGTATGGAGCATGGCAGTTGTGTTAACACAGATCTAATAAGGGATATTGATCCTTGGGACTACTTTGAAGAGCCCCTAGAAACCGTGCGTACCAAGTTCAACATAGTTAAACGTGGGCGTGAACCTGAGTATCCAGCCGCTTAACTGAAGCCCCCATTGCGTTTACCAAAAGCCCTTGGAGTGGAGCCAAAGGCCGAGGAGACCCATAGGCACCAATACGGCGCCAAGAATTTGCAATTTGATGGCAAACGGCGAGGGTTGCTTTTTAAGCGCCATGGAAATAGAAGGCAATTAAGTAATTTTAGCCATCATAGGCCTTGTATTGCCTCTACCAGGCATTTTGATCAACAGATACTTGCACATAACTTGCAGAGTGATAGATTATGAATGCACCAAATCGCTCACCTCATGCTCACTGGATCAGAACTACTGGCAGCTGTTAAGGAATTTGGCGACGGCTCTAAATCTGCTCTGGTTAAATCCTGCGGTTACGTAAGCAAAAAAAAGGATGGCTCCGACAGGCTTAATTTCACCGCCTTCTATGAGGCATTGCTAGAAGCCAAAGGTGTAAACCTTGGTGATGGCGGCCAGGTAGGTAAAGGTGGCCGCAAGCTCAGCTTTGTTGCAACAGTGCAGGGAAATGGCAATTTATTGATCGGTAAGGCCTACACGGCAATGCTTGATCTAAAGCCCGGCGATGATTTTGATATCAAGCTTGGCCGTAAGCAGATTCGCCTCAAGCCAGTTGGAAGCACAGAAGAAGAAGAAGATTGATCTGTTAACGCTTCAATCCACTTGCCGGTAGCAAAAGCAACAACGGCCGTTTGCTACTAGGCAATTATTCAGGTTCCTTCTGGATTTAATTATTCAGATGGAACCTGATTTTTGTTTCTTGCCACCAGAACTGCTGAGCTCTTTTGTGAGCGTGCAGCAGGTATTGCAGGCGACATCTGGGAAAAGCTCTTTCCCCTTGACAGCAAGCAAAAGCAAGTTCTGGCCTGATTTTTACGCTGGCTTAAAAACAGGTAAAGGCCTGCTGCTGCTTGATTTTGTTGTTTTTTATACAAGCGATGCATTTTTTATGGCTGCTTTGACGGCAGCAGGGCGGGTGTGCGCTGATGGATGCAGTGATCGCTTGTGCGTTGAATGGTTGTGGTTCCAGATTTGATGCAAGCCCATGTGAGTGTGGAAAA
>Ga0247838_1001920_pt1 | contig 28037 bp, 15 predicted proteins | sample LaCruzMarch2015__5_FD_189097 | JGI IMG/M metagenome (GOLD analysis project Ga0247838, IMG submission 189097) | Freshwater microbial communities from meromictic Lake La Cruz, Castile-La Mancha, Spain - LaCruzMarch2015_15m | ecosystem: Environmental > Aquatic > Freshwater > Lake | place: Spain... | reverse complement strand
GCTTGCTCCACTTGCCGAGTCCAAGCGCCAGCACGTAGTCGTTTGGCCCGAAGAGGACTCCGAAGACCGCGCCGCCCGAGATTTCGAAAGCCCACCGCTCGACACGAATCGCGCCTCCCATCGTCCAGTGGTTGCTCGGCGGATTTACAGGGATTTCAATAAAACAATCCGGCGTCGGAAAAACGATCACTTTCACGGTTCCGCCATCCGGCCCCTCTGCACTCGCCACGTAGGGCTCTCCGGCTAGCTTACCGCCCTCCGCTTCAAGTGCGGACTTGAAACCTGCCGCATCTTCCTCAGGAATTGCCGAGAGGTCGAGCGCCCGCAGCGAGCCTCCGGCTGCCATGAGGAATGCAAGAAGCAACAGGGATCGTGAAAAGTTTGGCGCTTTCATTGTTTTTGACTCGGCTAGCAGGGAACATCCGGAATTGTCCATTCTTTTCGTGCCTCCGATATGGTCAGGCTCAATTCGATACGTCGAGTCGGAAGGTATTCGCATCGTCGCCAAGGCGCTCATCAAGGAACGGAGAGTATGTCTCAACGTGGCATGTCTTCTCGTCGGGAAGAAAGCGCAGGATCCGGAGAAAGCCATTTCCCCCGCCGGGCGAATATTGGTAGTTGGCCATCATCTGGTGGACCGTATTCCCATGGTCGCCTTTCATGGCATTGCGGGCAGCGATGCCGTCGTAGTGGCCGTTGAGGACCATGAGATAGTTCTTGTGCTTTCGGACGTGCTTCTCCCAAACATCCTGCCCCGGATTGCGGCTCGACCCGTCTGCGTGCTTGCCATACGCGGTTGCGTTTTTTGTCGTATCCTTCGTGGAGAGTGCGCCGTCCTTACCAACATATTCGTGGGTCACCATAATCACTTGGTGATCCGGATGCGAGGCGATGATTCCGTCAGCCCATTCCAGCATGGCATCGCTCGGGCCCAGATTGAGGCTGAGAATCAAATAGCTTTGGCCCCCACCCTCGAATTCATACCAAAAGCAGTCTGCCCCCGGCATTTTCCCTCCCCAACCGCGCGCCTTCGCCAACTCGGCCTCTGGAAAATACTCCGAAAGCAGGGAGGTCGCCGGACCGTTGTGCCCGATGTCATGGTTCCCAACGCACGGCACCCAAGCGATCACCCCGTCCAGCAAGGCCAGGCTCGCCTTGGCCTTCGCCCATTGGCCCGGGCTGTTGTCGTCGGTAATGTCCCCCTCGTGGATGACGGCTTTGATATTCAGCGCCTTGACATTTTCTTTGATCCACTTCGTCTGAGCCAAAAACTTCTCCGCCGCTCCCTCCCCCTTCACGTAATTCTGCGTGTCGGGCAAAACAATGACGGAAAACGGCTCCGCGGCGTGAAGCGTCACTAAAAGACCGCAAACAAAAAGCAATAGGCGCACCACCGGGTAAACCTGCAGGATGAGAGAGGAGTTCCGTATCATTGAAGAGAGAGGGAAGACTGGCAGGATACGCGCATATTGTCTAGACATGTGTGCGGCGCCGCACTCATCTATTTCCTTGGACATGTGCTGAACTTGAAGATCTCGGATCGGCGTCGATCTGGAATAATGGCGAAACGCCTGAGCAGCATAGCGAGGAAAAGGTGGTGAACCAAGCTGACGCCAGGCCCCAGTTTTAGATGACCATTCCTTTCCGATTGTGACGAAAACGTCACAATGAAAGCACTTGCCAAGGACTGCAACCTAGTGTTCATATATGCATTATACCTGACAGAAGAACTCTTCAACCTCGTATTAGCCGGCATCCCTTAAAACAATACTTTCATGAAAATCAAAAAAGCCATTCTCTCCGCTTGTGCGATCGGCATGTTTTTTTCCGCTCAATTCCTTTCTGCGGCAGATAAAACGTGGGACGGAGGTGCCGGGAACGGAACCTGGACCGCTCAAAACAACTGGGATTCGAACGTGGCCCCAGTCGCCACAGATTCTTTGTTTTTTGCAGGTTCGAACCAGACTTCTACGAACAATGGATTTGCCGCCAACACTCAGTTCAACGGACTAACGTTCAACTCCGGAGCGAACACCTTCACGCTCGCAGGCAACGCAATTAATCTTGGGGGCAACATCACGAATAGTAGTTCAACCAACCAGACGATCAACCTGCCGCTCGTGTTGCTTCAGAACACTGCGGTAGACACCGGAACGGTCGGCAATGCGACGGCTGGCGGAACGACAATTAACGGAGTGATCAGTGGGAACTTCACGTTGGAGAAAGATGGATCTGGGCGACTTGTGTTGAACGGAAACAACACCTTTTCCAGCCTGCAGATCAATTCGGGGACAGTTCACGGCGGCGGGACTGGCACAACATCATTCGGAACCGGGACAGTCACCTTGGGCAGCGCCACGGGTGGGGATGTTGTCCTCACCTATGGCAGCTCATTAGGGACGCCGCCAAATTCCTTTGTTATCGCGGCGGGAACAGGGAACCGTACACTTCGGCTGACTCAGAACGGGAACATCCAGATGAACGGTACAATCACCCTCAACAAGGACCTTATTGTCGACTCAGGCGTTATTGGGTTCGAAAGAGGGTTCAACCTCAACGGCGCAATCACCGGCACCGCAGACAAGAAAGTTACTTTCACAAACACAAGCGGGAACAGCACGGCATTAACGACGGTTTCCGGCACTCAAAATTCCTTTTTAGGAGTATTCGAAATTAGCTCTGGCGCAGGGCTCTCGGCGGGCATCACAGGCGGTGTCTTCACGACAAACGCGACGGTGGACGTTAAGAGCGGCGGGAGATTCATCCTAACACAAGGAGCGTTCATTGGAGGGCTGAACGGCGAAGCCGGTGCAGTCTCCCGCGTTGCAGGCCAAGCTAAGACGCTCACCTTGACTGGAAGCGGCGATTACAACTACGCAGGTTCCATCGAGAACAACGGTTCATTCGTCACTTCACTCACCAAGACGGGCTCTGGCAATCAGACTCTCTCTGGGGCGAACACCTTCAACGGCACGACGACACTCTCCGGTGGCCGCCTTATTCTGGCAAACCAGAACGCGCTCCAAAACAGCACGCTCAGCATGGGAGGGGGCACGGTTGTCTTTGATAGTTCGGTCGCCGGAAACGCCTTTTCGGTCGGTGGACTTACGAGCAGCGGAAACGTCACGTTGCAGAACAATGCCGTTGGCCCTGTTGGCATCGCCCTTTCCGTTGGGAGCAACGGCGCAAACACAACCTACTCAGGTGTGCTCAGCGGTGCGGGATCACTTGTCAAGACAGGCAGCGGCAACCTCACCCTGAGTGGCGCAAACAGCTACACAGGTCTGACCACGATCTCTGCGGGCACTTTGATTCTGGCCTCTTCCGGAACCATCGCGAACAGCTCGGGAGTCAATTTGGGAACCGCCGGTTCGCAAGGCATTCTGAATTTAACCGCAAAATCTTCGTTTGCCTTTGGCGCGGGCCAGACAGTGGCCGGCTATGGCACGATCAACATCGGCACCGGAAAAACGGTCACGGTGAATGGAAATCTCAGCCCGGGCAACAGCACGGGAATCGTCGCCGTCACTGGCAATCTCTCTTTGACCAACACGACCACCACGACACTCGAACTCGCAGGCTCAGGCGGGGTGGCTGGAACGGACTTTGACCAGACGACCGTGACCGGCTTGCTAACCTACGACGGAACGCTCTCGATCACAAGTTTTGGAGGATGGAATCTCACCACGGCGGCATCCTACAACCTCTTCGACTTCTTCTCCTTCAGCGGAAACTTTGATTCCGTGAGTGTCGGCGGGAACGCATTGACCTTTGATACAGTCAACACATGGTCGCGCACCGACGGAGGTGTCACCTACTCGCTGACTCTCAACGATGGAGTGCTCACGGTCATCCCCGAGCCATCTACATGGGCTCTCCTCGCAGGCGGACTCGCCGCACTCGCAGCGCTCCGGCGCAGGCGCTCGGCCTGAGGCACCTTTTTTCTCACTTTCGTTCGCCATAGGGCCAGAGATCCCGAAGGCAGTGCCTTTAGCCAGCGTCTGAAGCGGGGCGGTTTCGGGGAAGATCGGGGGCGTTTCGAGTCCGGGGTGCAATTTTAGACTTCCTGCCCGGACAAGGTCTTCCAAAAAGGAATTGCACTCAGTATTTATATAGACAAACTGTGGGGATGGCGATGAATCCCTCCCTCCGGCAGTGCCACTTGGTTCGTTTAATCGCGTTTGGCGCACTAGGTTCGGCTTCATTGTGCGCAGGCAAGCTTCCAGATCCTGCAGCCGACACTGCTCAAACAGCGGCGGAGATGGCGAGCGTGGTGGACTTGAGACCGACCGTTCGCCAGTCTCTGGGGGTGCGCTCTGCGAGGGCAGTGGATGATCGCACTTTGGAAGTCGAAATCGGGTTGAGTGCGACCGATGCGGCGGGGAATCCATCCTCGTATCGCATCATCAGTTTCGACGATCCGACCTTTGACTACAAAAAGTTCGTCCGGCCGGTAACAGCCAAAGTGGCAACGGTGGTGGAGGGCAAAGGTGGTGCGGGCGCGGCGTTCAATGAGTTCTCGAAGAAGGTCGTGACGCTTGGTCTTGGGGAACCGATGAAGCCCGGAAAATCCTACCACCTCGTGGCCCAAGGAACAGACGCGACCATGGTGACCGCAGCACGAACTGCCGCGCCCGTGAAGAAAGCCGGGGACGGTCCGGACCGCGACCCGGCGATTGACTCGGCAGTGCTTGGTTTGCGGCGAATCGAACCGGTTGGCAACGGCGTTCTCCTCGGGGAATTCGGCCCGGCGTTTTCGACGGACCACGGGACCGACCCCTTGCGCTACAAGGTGACGGTTAACGGCACTCCGCGCGACATCACCGGGATTGGCCGACTTTCCCGGGTCGATGCGTATCTGCCGGTCGGCTGGCCGTTCAAGGCCATCCCGGTCCACGAAATTTTTCTGCGGCTGGGCACCCCCTTTCAAGATGGAGACCTGATCAAGTTAGTGGTCGATGAGAGCGTGACTGGCGGCACGCGAGCTGCCGCTCTCGATTTCCGAGATGCCGTCACATTCAGCCCATCGATCAAAGTCAACCAAGTCGGCTATCTGACGAATTCTCCAGTCAAGGTCGCCTACCTCGGACGTTGGTTCGGCAAGTTTCCCATGAACCCCGCCGCGGGAAAGGGCGAAGGCTCAGAGGAAGGATTCTGGCAAGCCTTGAAATCGGCATCGAAAAAGCCAGAGTCAACCGAGACGCCAATTCCTTCCGAAGATCGCCCTGCGACGTCTGATGGCGGACCGGCATTGTATTTTTCCGATCCTCCAAAGTTTCAGATCCGCTCGGCTGCAGACCGGGGGGTCGTCTTTGAAGGGGCCTCGAGGCTCGTCCACCGGTCGGGAGAGCGGTCCGAGGGACTGCAGAAGCTGGATTACTCGGGCGAGAATGTCTATCAGCTCGACTTCAGCGACTTCAAGGTTCCCGGCCGGTATTTTCTGACGGTTGCGGGAGTCGGTCGGTCGCCGGAGTTTTCCATCGGGGACGACGTTTTTGAGCAGGCCTTTCAGGTGCAAAGCTATGGCGTGATGGCGCAGCGGAGCGGCTTTGAGCTCGAAGCTCCATATTCGGATTGGAGGCGGGTCGCCAGCCTGACCAAAGGTGTCATCCCCACAACACTCCCGAGATCGGTTGGCGAGCGTGACGCGTTCCGTGATTTGCCGAAACATATCGACCGTAAGCTCGCCGGGGCATTTCAAATGCCGCCCGATATGGTCCGCCTGAACGAAGATCCCGAGCTTTTGGCCTGGTGGCCGATGAACGGGTCTGCCGTCGACGCAAGTGGCCATGGGCACGACCTCGCCGCAATCGAGGGGACGCCGGAATTTTCCCCTGCACCTGAGATGATGCCCGGAGAGAACAAGGCCTATGGCCCGACGAAGGGAGGAGTCACCAATGGGTTCGCGATGGCCTCTGCGCAGCTCGCAGACGCGACCGGGCTTTCTTACAGCTTTTGGGTGAAGGTTCCCAACAATGCCATCAAATACGACGGCGTTGTCATGGGCGGGGAAAACGCCAACAACAACGCGGCAAAATTCCAAGTCACGGCATCGTGGGGAGTCCTCCGTGGATTTGCCGGACTTCGCGGGGAACCCGTCTTGATCGGCCGCCTTAACGACGGAGAGTGGCACCATGTCGCCCTCGTGCTCGATCGGGAGGATGGCGGGAATGGACAACTCACGGCCTACGTGGACGGAGCAGAAACCAGCTCGCAACCCGCCGGGCCAGGCATGCCGGTTGACGGGAGGTTTGTCATAGCCGGAATCTCGGGAAATGAGGCGGCCGGGAAGTTTTTCGACGATTTCCGGATCTATCGGAGGGCACTCGAGCCTAGCGAGGTTGGCTTGCTGGCGCGCAAGTGGGGCGAGGCCTCCAGCGCGATTGCAACATCTGGCGGGCACCACGACGCCGGCGACTACAACCCGCGCTCCCACATCGATGTCGCTCAGATCCTCATGCGGGCCTACGAGATGGAGCCTCAGAAATTCCGGGATGGCGAACTCCGTATGCCCGAAGCCGGCAACGGGATTCCCGACTTGCTCGATGAAGCCGCATGGGCGCTTAAACTCTGGCCAGCCCTCCAGATGGATGACGGAGCCGTGCGCGGTGGCACCGAGTCGAACGGCGATCCCAACTTCATCACCACCGTCGAACTCGATACCCTCGGTGACTTTGCCTACGCTCCCGACGCCGAGACATCATTCGAATTTGCGGGGACCTTCGCGCAGGCCTCACGGATCTGGCGCTCGCTCGGCAAGACCGCGCAGGCGGACGAGTGGCTCGCTCTGGCTGAGAAGGCCTACCGCTGGGCCGACGCCCATCGACCGGAATCTTCGGGCAGCCCAGGCGAGTTGGCCAAGCGCTACCTCTCCCCAAAGGCCTATGCGGCTGCTGAGTTGCTCCACACGACCCGGGATCCCCGCTACAATGCCGACTTCCTCGAAGTTGCGGTCTGGAAGCGCCAACCCGAAGCCGAGCCGGATGTCTGGAACCTGTATGACCAACAAGCCGCCGCGTGGGCGTATCTTCAATGCCCGCCCGAACTCTGCGAACCGGAAGTCCGCGAAGCCATCCGCAAAGCTATCATCCGGCGCGCCGACGACTACATCGCCCTCTGTGGAACTCTGGCCTACAAGAGCTACCGCCATCCCTATGCCCCAATTGTCTGGGGTGCGGCCGCCTACCCCAACGCTATCGACCCCGTGCTCTGGTCCTACAAACTCACAGGCGACCAAAAGTATCTGGAGTGGATCATCCGGTCGGTCGACAACTCACTCGGCACCAACCCGCTCGGCCGGAGCTACGTGACCGGACTAGGCGATCGAACGGTCCGGGCCCCCCTGCATAACAGCCGCTACAGCCATTTCGGCGAAGTCGTTCCCGGAATGCACGTCCAGGGTCCCAACCAGCGAGGCGAAGGCTACGCCGTCAAGGAAACCGCCTTCCCGCCGATTCAAGAGGACTTCGCCAGTCTTTACACCTATGCCGATGCCCATTTTGCGATCTCGATGAACGAGGGAACAATCCCGTCGCAGGCGAGAATGATGGCGCTCTTTGGTTTGCTCCGCCCGACCCCCAACCAGCCATCGGCAAAGCCGTGAAGAGTTTTTCAGCGGGATCGGCGACCGAGCGTTTTGCCTTCGATCCATCTCGCTGGAAGCGGGCTTTCAAATTCAGGCAGGTCCCCGCCCTTGCATAACGCCATCAGGCAATCGGCAGCACGCTCTCCCAGCTTGCCCCGGGCCACCCGCATCGTCGTGAGGGCTGGCACGGAATGAATGGCCGCCTCGACGCCATCGAAGCCGACAACGCTGGCATCGCCTGGAACAGCGACTCCCCTCTCGGCAAGAGCCGCCATTGCGCCGAGAGCCAAATTGTCTGACGCCCCAAAGACGGCCGTAAAGGGAAGGCCCCGATCCAGGAATTCCATCATGGCCTCTCTCCCGTGCCGGATTTCGAGTCCTTTCGCTTCCACAATGTAGCGGAAGGGAATCGCGTGACCTTCTTGCTCACAGGCATGGAGAAAGCCGTGCAAGCGCGACTGAAGACGCATCGGGGGGATCGCATTCACATGGACGATTTGCTGGTGACCAAATTCTAGCAACCTTTTCGCTACGCGGACCGCATCCTCGTAATCCGGTGTCGAAACATGCGCCAACGGGCCAGCATATTCCGACATGCCGATCACGATGGCAGGGATTCCGAGTGCCTCCAGGCTCCGCAGGTGCTTGAGATCTTCAGGAATTCCGAGCATGGCAACAGCCGCCACCTCCCCCACCGGAGCAGGCAGCCCCGACCCAAAAAATTCCTCCGCGTCACCGAGCGAAACGAAATAGATCCCGTGTGGTCTCAGACGCTTTCGCATCCGTTCGAAAATTTTGCCAAAATACGGGTTACTCGAAGGATCGAAACTGTTTCCCGTAATGAGGCCAATCAACGAAACCCCGGCCGTCAGAAGACCCGACTTGGGAGTCGATGGCCTTCTCTTCAAAACGGTAGTTCCCGCCCCTCTCCTTCTAGCCAGCATCCCCTCGCGTGCGAGTTCCGTGAGGACCCGGTTCACCGTCAGGCGATGAACTCCAAGCTCCTCTGCCAGCTTGACTTCAGGCGGAATTTGCGACCCCACGGCCCACTCGCCCCGACCAATTGTCTCGAGCACGACGCTCCGGACGCGTTGGTAAGGGAAGACGGACTTAGACATTTCGGGCTTGTATCATCTAGATATTTCACCCGCAAGGTTGGATTATGAAAGGCTAAGAAGCCTCGCGGCTCAGTGGGACCCGTCACCCTTGAGGAACTCGAGGGCATACAAAAACTGATAAAGCATCGCCGAGGACCCGATGGTTTCGGTAATCGTGAACTCGCTGGACGACTCCGAGGCACTGCCTTGATCAACGAAGTGACGGCCTGGAGGAATCTTCGACGAGGGATACCACTTGGGGTTATTGACGCCTCCATCTTTCGGCTGTCCGGCAAGCCCGTAGACCGTGATGCCGGGCGCGGTTTTGCCGGTCTTTTCCGGTCCGGAGTAGAGGAGTGGGTTGAGTTGCGGTTGGATGGGATGGCGCGCTCCAAGGCCGGTGATAAAGCCTTTCGAGAGCGGGTTGGCGCCGAGCTGGAAGTCAGCGTTGAGGCTTGCCGTGGTGAGGTATTTGGGATCCTCCGTGAGTAGGTAGGCCAGTATGCTTCCAAAGGCCTGATGGCCGCCGCCGTTGAACGAACCCCACCCGTGGGAAATACCCACACGGCTGCCATTGCGATACGTTGCGGCTCTCGTATTCTTGGCAGCATTGTCGGCATCGAGTTTGATCGATGTAACCATTTTCCCCCGAATTGCCTCGTCCACGCCGGGTTGCTTCGAGCTCACATACGCCCAGCGCACGAGATTTGGCAGCCAGGAGAATGACCAGTGGGCATTTAGAGCGTTGTCATTGTAAAGATTGATGAAATCCTCGTTGTAGGCGGCTTCATCAGTCGTGTTAAAAAGTTCGGCCGCCGCGTAGGCCATGAGCAATTTGTTTCCCGCCCGCTTTTCTTCTTCGGCACTCAACCCTTGATCCGGGTTGGCTTTCGCCCAGGCATAGGCGGCCTTGGCGGAAGCGACGAGTTTGTCGGCGCGGGCCGCATCGAAAGGACGCAGCAGCCGGGCGGTCTGAGCGGCGACCGCCGCATATTCTGTCGCCGAGTTATTCCGTGGGTCAAGAAGACCAAATGCGGGACGCTTGCCTTTCTTACGCTCGACTTCCCTTATGTAATCTTGGTCGTTGCCTTGCCCAAGGTAGATCGCGCCGTCGGGCCGTTGGTTATCGAGATAGAACGAAAGCCCCCAGAGTGCCTCATCGAGCACGTCGGGGATTTTGTTTCCACTCTCGGGCAGCTTGAGGTCCTTGTCTTGGAAGGCCTTGGGAAATGCTTCGTAGATGAGCAGCGACTGGCCGGTTGCGCGAAGGTGGTAAGTGAATGTGTCGTCGTCGCCGGCGTCATAATGTCCGCCCGAGAATGACCGCGACTTTTCTCCTGACTTCGGGACGTAGGCAGGGTTTTCCACCCCAAAGCCTGACTCGTAGATGCTGACATGCTTGTGCGGACGCGGGAAGCTGGTGTGTTCCGGCTTGAGTTCAGTGCCGGCGCGTTGATGAAAAAACGCGCGCATCGCGTGGTAGTAGAGGTCTTTGATTCCCTGCGCGAGGCCGACGCCAAACGAATCCGACCGCGCAAACCCGGGAATGCGGATGTGGTATTTGCCGGGCGGGAGTTGCGAGATGTTCATCTCCGAGACATTTTCCCCGCTCGTCGGATCAGCCGCAGCCCGGGCCAGGATGTCGCCTGACATCGCCACCTTGCCCGTCTCCTCGTTGATCACTTCAAACTTCGTCATCTCTGAAAAATCCACAGCGCCGAGGTCTCCCGCCCACCATCCGAGATAGGCATAGCGCTCGTCCGCAAGCCCGCTGTAGGCGACCTGGTTGACTTTGATCGCCGGGGTGATCGACTTCTCCGGCGTCAAGGCGACATCCATCGTCCGCGTAAAGCGTTCGGGAATGGCGGGGACGGTGACCGCGACCGACTCTCCGGGTTTCAGCGGCTGCGCCAACTTCAGGTAGAACGTGTGACTGTAAAGCACAACCTCCGGAAAGCTGGCGACATTCCCCTTCCAAAGCTCGACCGATTGCCGCCCAACCTTTTCCGGATGGAAGGTCTTGGTCTTCCCGGACTGCAGCGAAAAAGCTTCAGGCTTTTGCAGCGAGAGCATCGTTTCGTTATTGAGCCCAGGTCCGGTCTCGGCCATCGCGCCGTCCACGGTTACCGCTAGCAAGTCCGGGCGGATCGGCACCACCGAACGGATTCCCTGAAAGTGCCCGGCTTTTTCTGCTGCCTCGAAAATGCCGGCTCGTTCCAACTTGAGTTTGGCATCGAAAAACCCTTCCGGAGCCGAATCGACGCGGGTGAAATGTTCTTTGATCTTTGCCTCGTCGGCGCGAAAATCTTTATCGGACATCGTGACCGCAAAAATCGCCGGGACGGCTGTGCCAGCCGAGCGGAGCACGATCTTGTCAATTGGCTTGTCCGGCCACGGGTTCTTCCACTGCATCGCCCAGACGCCGATCAGCTTTTTCCATTTCATGCTGTAGACATTCGTGCCCATAAAAATAGGCCAGCTTGCAGCTCCTGAGTTGTCCCACCATGCGCCGGCAAACCACTGCCGAATCTCCAGCTCATCGCGGATTGGAATCACCTCGCGTGTGCCATCTTGAAATACCACCTCGTAGTGGGCCACCGTGTAATTCTTCTCCGCCTTTTCAGGCGCCCCGGCAGCCGTCTGCAGGAAGTAGATGAACGGCGCCGCCTTGCCTCCAACCGCGATCTCCACGCTTTCCGGCTTGTCCAGTCCTCGCCTGGTGCCCCGCAGAAGGATCACCGCATTCCCGGCGTTCTTCGTCGGATCGATGAGCTCGAATTGGTAACCATTCCGTTCGACTCTCCCCGACGGGATCGGCGGATAGACGCCCATGTCGTTGATCCCCTCATCAGTCCAGCCACCGTTCTTGTTATCGGCAATCCCATCGTCCTCCAGCGAAGTATTTGCCACGTTTTTCAGGTCGAGAAAAATGGTGTCCCCGCGGAGGCAAGGAGCTGCACCAACGAGGAGGATGGCAAAAAAGAGGGATTTCATGAGGGAATGATGGGGTGGAGGGTCGGTGAGTTTTGAGCCTACGGCCAAAAAATTAGGAGCCGGCAGGCGACGGAATCGAAAGCTGGGGATACCAAACGCTCCCCTGTTTTTTCAGGCGGAGACGCGCCACGCCAGTGAGATCAAAATCGAAGCGGCTCACTGGGAACGGCGGAATATTCAAAAGAAAACCCAGCAGTGCCCCAAGGGACCCCCCGTGCGCAAAGACGGCCAAACGGAGGCGCCCAGCGCGTTCCTCGACCACAAAGCCGTTTCCGCACGCGCGCACGCCAAGCTTTTCCAGTTCCCTCAGGAACGGCGGCCCGACCCGTGCGATCATTTCGAGGCACCCCTCGCCCAGTTCGGTTTTCCAACATTGCCCGGCATCCATCCCGACCGCTGCCGCATTGATCCTCTCCCATTCGGTCGTCGGGGCCTGGACCAACTCCTGATTGGGTAACCACTCGCGGAGAAAAGAGAATCGAGCCAATGGAATGTCCCGACCCTCTAGTGCCAAGCCCGCTGTCAATATCGCTCGCCCATACGTTGAGCTCCAGGCGACGTCGATCGCTTCTTTGGCCAGCCGGTCCCGAAGAGCTCTGGCCTGAGCGATGCCAAGTTCCGACAAAAATCCTTCGGCTGGCGGCTCCGGCTCGGCATGCGGGTCGCCGGCCGCTTGGCCGTGACGGATCAGGAGAATTTCCATTAAGCTATCTCGATATCTACTTTTTTGAGCAGGTGCAACTTTTTTCGATCCGAAGAAGCACCTTCTCAAATCGCCCGAATTCTCCATAAAAATGTTGAGAGATCTGGCTTGGACGATATTTGGTTGAAGTTGCTGATTCTGTATATATAGATATCTTTGTTCCTATGAAAAATCCCCACCGCCTTACTCATACGATAGTTGGATTGATTTGCTTGTTTTTCAGCGCGAAGCTCCCGGCGAAGTCGCTCGGAGGAAATACTGAAGTGACCCTCTCCGATCTGCCTGCAGAGAGTATCGGGAAGTTTCCGATTCAGCAACCGGAGTATACCGGTGAGGTGAAGCAATTGCTGGTGCTCAACGATCGCTGGCTTGTTCTCGGAGTTTACGACCTTCCGCAAGTGGTGGCGAAAATGGATGAATTTTCCGGAGGGCAGTTACTGAAGGCGGTTGCTGATTGGGAGCAGGGACTGAAAGAAGGGCGCAAAGACTGGGGGGCCTATAAGAAGCCGGGGGAAATCCACAAAGAATATCTCGTCGCAGCTCGCGAGGCCATGGGTGAGCGCAAACTGGATTCGCCTGATGCGTTTGAGATAACGAGCCTCGATGACCCTGACTACCCGTCAACAATACACCCGACCCGCGCGACGCGATCGTTGGTATCCTTAGGCGGGAGCCGGGTGCCCGGAGGCCATGAAGTGAATTACGCCCAGTATTGCATTCTTGAGCTTCCAAAGCCGCTAAAGTCTGGAAAAAAATATACAATCAATGTGCAGGACCGGGGGTCCGTGGCATTTACTTTTGACGAGATGAGCTTGGTCTCTCGCGCTATCAAGGTGAATCAAGCAGGGTATTTATCCGGGGCTGGAAAGAAATTTGCATACCTTGGAGCCTTTGGCGGTGAATTCGGCCCAGTCCCGTTTGATCACGCCCAAGAGTTCCGCGTCATCAATACACAAACAGGCGAGGTGGCCCTGACCGGTCCGGTGCGGTTGGTCGAGAAGAACCCCCACTTTACGCCGAAAGGCAACGACCCTCCGGAAACTCCGCGTCCCTCGATGTATGGGGAGGATGTGTTCGAGATGGATCTGAGCAGCCTAAAAGCGGATGGGACCTTTTTTATTACGATCCCAGGCGTTGGTCGTTCGTGGCCCTTCCGCCATGGTCGGCATGCTCCCGGAGAGGCATTTTACACGGCCGCTCGCGGATTTTTTCACCAGAGGGCCGCAACAGCCTTGGAGCAGCCCCATACGTTTTGGACCCGCCCGAAGTCAACGATGCACGACAAAATCTACGAAGGACGCTACGTCGCCTTCCCTCAACAGAGCAGCAGCCCGAAGGACTTCCCGATCTTTGATGCCGTCGGCGGCACGATGGACCTGACGCGGTATACTGAGAATGTGATCGGCGGATGGTATGATGCGGCGGACTGGGATCGAAACCAAACGCATTACGTCGCCATTTTCGACATGCTGCGGGCTTACGAGGCCGCTCCACAAAACTTCACCGATGGGCAGTTGAACCTGCCGGAGTCTGGAGATGGGACGCCTGACTTGCTGAACGAAGTGGCCTGGGGGCTGGAATGCTGGAGACGCAGCCAGAACGAGCAAGGCGGAGTCTCCGGATTCATCGAAACCAATACGCACCCGAGCTACGATGATGAGAAACACCCTTACGCCTTTTCCGTGCGGACGAGGTGGGCGTCCCTGATCTATGCGGCTGCGGCGGCGCACTACGCCAGACTCGTCAAGCCATTCAATCCCGAGCAGAGCAAGGTCTACGCCGAAAGTGCCAAGCGGGCATGGGATTTTGGGATCCGGCCAGAGAATTCCCTCGGGAAAATCACGTTGGAAGCGAAGACAAAGCGTGGTGCGGGCGAGCCCTACACCCGGGAGTGGGAGGAGACCGAGGCGATGGTCGCACCCTATCGTGTGCACGCAGCACTCCAATTGAACCGGCTCACCGGCGATCCGGCCTACCTGGAAAACATCGGCGAGATCGCAGCACAGGGAACCGGGCCATTCCAGTGGAGCTTCTCGCATAAGGATTTTTCCGCATGGATCTATGCCGACCTGGCGTTGGATCCTGACAAGCGACTGCCGGCGGATTTGGTGGAAAAATGGCGTAAGCGCTACATTGACTCTGCCGATGCCTTGCTGGCCGAAATGGAGTCCATGCCCTACCGTCAGACTTGGCCGCGCAACAAGGACTACTGGGCGGGATGGGGGGCCTCCACCGTGACGAATTTCAACCGCAATCTTTTCATCGCGTGGAAGTTGACCGGTGATCAGAAATACCGTGATGCCATTGCCCTGAATCTCGATTACATGCTCGGAGCCAACCCGCTGGGGATGTCGTGGACCACGGGGATTGGATACGTCTACCCGATCGACATCCAGCACTCGAACAGTGAGAATGATGGGATCATGGATCCCGTGCCTGGCCTAACAATTTACGGACTAAATGGCGGGCCCGCCATGCATTACCGAGGCCGTGAACTCGTCTGGGAAAGCCCCGGACCGGACGGTCAAAAGGTGTCGTTTATGAACGAGGCCAACAAGCGCGTTCCATTTTTCCGCAGTTGGTCTGCCCATCCACACGTCAATGTGGGGCAGTGCGAATTTACCGTGCATGAAACAAATGCCTCCACGCTTTTCTCCACGGCTGTTCTGATGGACGAAGGCTGGATGCCGACAGACGAGTTGAAGAAACGCGGCCCTCGACGTGAGGAATTGCTTTTCGGGTTGTGGCCGATACCGTGACGGATACCACCGGATGACCAACGAAGCTCACAGTCCCCGACGACGCCCGTTGGCATGGGCCGGCCACAGCCATGTGTTCCGGAAGTCGCCCCGCGCGATCCCGATCGAGGCCCACTGCGAGATGCTTCAGAAACTCGGGCTCAACTATTTTGGGTTCGGACATCCTTGGAGTGCCCAAGATCTTGCTCTGATCAGCGAGTGGGAGGGGAGCGAGGAAAAGAAGCGCCTCTATCACTTCGACCAAGTCTGGCGCACGATGGAGCCCTCTTTTTGGACCGACCCGGGCAGGTTTCAGGATTGGCGAACAAAATACTCGACGTCCGATTTCATCTTTGAGGTTGATTGCGAGACGCCCAAGACCCGTTTTGGGCACCTATGGTGGCTCGGTTGGCAGCCCGAATATGCACCGTGGCACGATTATGACGCCTACTGGTCCCAGTGGGAGGTGAGCGAAGGGCGGCGGCAGGGAGATCCACCTCCGCTTTTCACAATGCGGATGCAAGTGCAGGTCATCCGCTCTCAGGTAGCTCAGGGCGCACTGCCGGTCTACGCACATCCGACGAGCTGGTGGTGGCAGGACGGGCAACACGTTTCCAATATCGCATCGACACTGGTTCCCGACATCCTGACGGGTCAGGCAGCCGGATGCCTCGTCGTCATGGGCTACGAGGCCACCCACCGGCACTATCAGGAACTCTGGTTCAACCTCCTCAATAAGGGATACTTTATGACGGGCGTTGCAGAAACAGATGCCTGTCTGGACATGGTGCCCTTCGAGCGGGCGGTTTTCCATAACAGGACATCCGTCGCAGATTTCAGCACCCGCGGGATTCAGGCTGAGTTGATTGCTGGCCGAAATGTGATGACCACAGGCCCCCACCTCCAAATCACCTGCGACCAGTTCGGTCCGGGCGACGTCTGCCCTGCGGCAGGCGGGCCCTTGAAGATCATGTGCTCAAACATCCGGCCCGAGCACTCGTACCGCCTCGCGATCATTCATAACGGCCGAATAGCGAGAGATTGGGAGATACAAGGTGCCTCAGAGTTTCGCACGTACCACATTCACGACGGCGAAGGCTGGACTGTCGCTCGCCTCATCAACGAATGTCTCCCGCACGATGCCGCCCTCACGAATCCCATATTCTTCAAGAATCCTCCCGTCCGGGTGACCGGACAGAAACTGCCCGAGGACGAAATCACTTGGTGGAACTATCCCGGAGCCCTCGATCTCTGCTACTACCTCGCCAAAGGCGATTGGCTGAGTGATTTTCCGGGTCGCGAGCCGGGGGAAATTCCATGGGAAGCCTTCCGGTGGGATGATTGGGTTGCCCTGCTTTCGAAGCCGGGGTAGCAGCCATGAACTTCCGACTCACCGCATTCTCGGCTCCGTTCCGCCAACTTCGGCAGAGAGGTTTCACCATGATCGAATTGCTCGTGGTGATTGCGATCCTCGCGATTCTGGCCGGCCTCACAGTCTCGGTGGGTCCGTCGCTCATCGGGGCATCTGGGATGAGCGGCTCCCTGTCGATCGTCTCCAGCGCCGTCTCGCTCGCGCGGTCAGAGGCGATCCGCACGCGGAAACAGACGTATTTTGCGCTGGCACCGGAGTCACCCCTCGATGGACGCAGCTTTCTTTCGTATGCAATTCTTCGAAAAGAAGATGCTTTCGGGACAAATTTTGTCTACGTGAGCCCGTGGAAGAAACTGCCTATCGGCGTCCTTTTCCGGCCCGACGTAGCCGCCTCAATCCACCAATTGACGAACAGTTTGCTCCCCTACCCCACTGCGACGGACGCCACAAATATGCTCCGCGTGATCAGCTTCGTCTCCGATGGCTCGCTCGAAGAAGACCTGCATCCGTCAAAGCCCAGGCTCCCTTTGCAAGCCGGAAGCCGCGTCTCAGCATCTGCCCCCCCGCTTTACCGAGGGGACTACCTGACCAACGAAATCGTTGTCGAGCGCATCAGTGGAAAAGTGAAAGTCGAACGTGCGGGAAATGCCGGCCCATGAAACACAATCGCACCGAGTTGGGCTTCTCCCTCGTCGAGATCGTGATGGCGCTTGGCCTAGTCAGCTTCTCCATGCTGGCGATCTTCGCCCTTCTCGCGCACGGCCATAAGACAAGCAGGGAATCTCGCTTGGAAAGCGTTGCTGCACTACTGTCCGGCAAGGCGATCAGCGCCCTCCGCTCCGCGGACAATTGGGTGACGCCGCGGTTCCCCGAATATACAGGATCCCGCACCCTTACGGAGATTGCCACGGGCAGCCCGGTGACGGTGACCAATTACTACGACGGCAACCTCGAGCGACTTGCCGAATCGGCGGATCCCTCCCTCCGCAGCTTTGCCATGGTCAGCAGCCTCAGCCCATTCGATCCCTCGCTCCTCGTCTCGCCGGACGCGGCCGTAACCGCTGCCTTAGCGAGGCTGCCTGCAGCTGCCAATACACTCGCTCTCCATCTCGAGGTTTCCTACCCTGCAAACGCCCCAGTGGCCAACCGCTCTAGGCGCCACTTTTCGGCCATTCTCGGGCGCACGTCTCGCAACTGACCTGCCATGACTGCATCACCATCATCCCAACGCAGCTCTCGAGGGTTCACACTGATTGAAATGCTCGTCGCAACGGCAGTGTTTGCATTGATGATCGTCATGCTCCTCCAATTGACCGACGGGCTCATGACCAATGCCAACCGCATCGATGAAAACCTTCAGGTCGACCAGGACGTGCGGGTACTTTTTGACCTCATGCGGCGGGACCTTGCACAAGCCCGAATTGGCACCAACCAAAACCAATTCTATGGCACGCCGACCCGTCTCTCCTTCGTATCTTCCACACCACGCTTGAAGACCAATTACGTGTCCGATCAACGGCTGGTCACCTATTACCTGAGCAATAATGCGATCTGGCGCGCCGTTGTGGAACCTACCGTTAACAATTACCCGGCACCATGGAACCCGCTTCTCCCCGAGTGGTGGACAAACAACGTGACAGCAGAACCTGAGGCACTCCTAGAGGGGGTCTACGCTTACGATTCCCAATACCCAAATCCATTCGTCTACATCCTGCGCGATGGAAGTCTTCGCTCCAATACCGCAGCCACCGATCCGCCCAGCGGCCTGACAGTCGGCTTCTCCATCGCAGGCCGCCGCGCCATCGCCCGGGGCTCGGTTCCCACGAATCAGCTCAAGAAGATCAAATACGATATTGAGCTAAACATCCCGCCCGCCTTCAACCCATGAAACGCATTGATCGATTGCGCCGGGCGGCAGCGCTGCCCTTCGTCCTCCTCCTCGTTGCCCTGAATGTGACGGTTATCGTGGCCCTCTTGATCTATGCGACAACCGAACTCCAGGCATCACGAAACTCCGTCCACACAGAGTCTGCCCGAGCGCTTGCCCAGAGTGGCATTGATCTCGCCGCCTCATTGGTTGCCGCTAACTCGACGAACAACGGCTTCGTCACCTACCAGCGAGTTACCAATGTCGGCGGCACGTGGAGGCTAGAGACAAAAATCGCTAATGTTACGGCGCCCGACCCCACAAGACCGTGGAAAACAGTGGCAACAAATCCCGCTCTCCTTCACTCTGGCTTCGCCACAGGAACCAACGGAGTCGACCTCAACTTTGCCGTCGCCGGGGATTCCTCAGCCGGGTTCATCGCGCCTCGCGTGAACCTGAATGGCTGGACAAACCTGTCCACAAACATGTTCCGCATGGAGTGGATCCTCGTCTACAAAGGCGATACAAATAATCCCCAGAACCTTGTCGGACGGATCGCTTACTGGGTTGATGATGAAACCAGCAAGCTCAACGTCAACTACTCGGGAATTACGAACTTCTATAACACAAATGATTACTCATGGAGCGCAGGGTATTCTCAATTTTCTATCGAACACGCCGGACTGCCCAAGCAGCAGAACATGTATGGAGAGAAATGGCCCATACAAATGGAATTCGGGGGCGTCGGAGGAATTTCCACAACGAATGCCTATCAGATCATCAGTAGCCGAGGTGTTCCAAGAACCGCAGGGTTCAAACCCTACCCAAGCGTTCTAGGTGCCAGAATTGGAACGATCAATCGCCCAGGCGGCATGGCAATTACCAACTTAAGCCAACAGTCCGCCTTCGGATTCTCTGCGACAACATATTCAAGGGAGGAGGAGCGGTCGTATTCCAGCGGGCAGAAGCGCTACGACCTGCTCAACATATATAACTCAGCGCCGGACGCGTTAACACTTGCAGGATTTCAATCTGCGATCACCAATAACTCGCAATTGGCAAGCTTTGCCTCCAAATACGATCTTCCTAGTTTTGCCGCAGCGCTCTACTCCAGAGTTCAAACCCCCGGGGGATCGGGCGGCACGATCCCTGCAAACAGGTTTGGTCCGACAAGCATTTATCACGGAGGTCTACCCATACTTAACGAGGTTTCCATTAAGTCGATAATCACAAACTCGGGCGGAACAAACTCAGGAACTTTAATAACCGACCTTGAGCTAATCGTGATGTCGAAATCCGCCGCAACCGGAAATCAATACTCATGGGCCACATCGATTGGAAACTCCTCCGCCTACCGAGCAGAAATCTCGTTCTCACCAAGTGTTATCTTTGGATTGCCCATTGCTAGCCAGACAAACTCGCCGGGTTCCACCTCTTGGTTTTCAACTAATGCCAATCCAGGTCCTACAAACTCTAACTTCAACGGAGCCCTCCAGCGAATCTCTGCGACGAACTTAATCTCGACAAATACCCTTGCTCAGTCGTGGGTTTTCCCGACGAACATTACTGTGGTGCTCAAGTATAACGGGAAGGGATACCAAACCAACCAAATCGTCGTTTCCACGAACTCTGCTTTTGCGCTTCTCCCCGGCCAGACGAATACCTTTCATCTCGTTTCGCAGCCTACTGGGGAAAACGGGCTTCGGGGAGATCCGAGATTTGGCTCATTCAAGAGCCATGTTGAGATCTTAGCCAACACGAATGGCTCAACATTGAATCCAAGCATAGGATCATTGAATACCAACTCTGTCGACTCAGTGGCTCCTCCGAATTGGAAGGTCGACGACTTTGGATCGGCTACAAACAGACCTGATCTTGTGACGAGCTTACTATTCTTCGGCCCGGATCGCGGAATTCCGCATTATACAGCGGATAGAGATCAGGGTTTTGGAGGCGGACTGGCGGGCGTCGGTTGGATCGGCGAGGTGCCAGTGACAACTTTGTCCTCGCCGTTCTTAGCATGGTCGACTCCTCGGCTTTGGGGGGATGGCCGCGCCATGATCAATGGGGTAGAATATCCACCAGACTGGCTCCTTCTAGACGCTTTCCATATGGCCGCTTACCCCGCGGAACCTGAAACGGTCGCAGTTGGCCTTCGGACATTTAGTTCCTACGGCAGGGTAAACATCAACTCGGCTAAACCATTTTTCCAAGTCGCGAGGAACTCAAAAACCCAGTCTGATACGATTCTTGACTCGGTAACGGTCAAAGCGCAAACCATCGATTATCGCGACTTCAATCCGATTCCCGCTTTAAATGTCCCGTTCCGGAATATTCCTTTTGGAAATGACTCCACAAACGCCACCAGCCACCGCGGCCTTCTTCTCTCGAGGATTCTGCAAATGACGTCGGATCGTAATTCCGCTGATAATCCTTATATCACGCACCTGGAGTTTCTTGCTGACCTCGCAGCGACAAACCTCCCGAATAATCCGACATGGTGGGTGGCTCCCGATACCAACACCGGCAGCATCTATACCGCGACGAACACGACCGACCGGCGGATTGAGGGGATCGTTCGGAGCTTGAACCAAAAGCTCACCACGCACGGGAACCAGTTTTCGATTTTTAGCCTTGCACAGACGTTGCAGGTCACCGCGAGCGGGGTGACAAATGTCGTCGGGGAGAGTTATCTTCAGGCGGTTTACGAACGGGCTCCGGAATACAATGAGGCCACCGGCGCAATTACCAACTCGCCTACTGGGGCGCCGCCGATGCGGCAGCTTTATCTTCGGGAATTGCGCTATTGATTCCGTTTCGCTTACATGTAGCTCGAAGAGATTTGAAGAAATCTCCCCACGGCGATCATTCTCATCCCGTTGGCGTGAGCGACGACATTTAAAACTCTCTTCAAAATAAAAGATGTATCCAGCCAATCCGTTTCTCCAGCTCGTTCCAGCCCGCGTTTCCCAAGCGATTACCAGTGTCCGGGAGAAGGTCTGGACTCTGGCCGAAGGGACACCCGAGATCTTTGCCGTTCCCGCACAGGAAACTCATATCGGGCTTCGCGAGGCAATGCGGTTGCCACGGGTGAAAGTGACGTCCTTTCCGCATCACTACGGAAAGCTCTGGGATCAGCGGTGGTTCTTGGTCCACCTTCCAAAAGGCCGGGGCTACTTCCGGTGGGAGGATCAGGCAGAGGCTACCCTCTATGTGAAGGGGAAAGCTTTCTACGGGCTCGATGTCGCCCATCGTTACGCTCCAATTCCTCCAGGGGTTCGCGAGGTCTGGGTGGAGTCTGTGGTTTGTCAAACGGCGATCTGGCACCCCGATGCCTCCGGATTGGACTGCGCTGGCAGCCGGTTGGATGGAGCCGGGCTCTGGATCCGGGATGATCTTGCATGGGATGTTTTGCACGATCTTCTCGTGCTTGAAGATTTGATGCGGGAGGAATTGAAGGCGGTATTTCCGACTCGTCACGCGGAATTTTACACCGTGGGGATCAAGCCCACGATGGGGGCGATTCCCCCGTTGCTCCGCCGTCTGCTGCGCGCTTTGGACGGCGTCGTTGACGCACTGGATGTTGGAGGTTTGGCAGAAGCGAAGCGTGGGCTGGCGCGGGCGTTCCGCGAGTTTCGTGGAGGCAGCGTTGCTCCGACGGCGATTCTCACGGGTCATGCTCACATTGACTTGGTTTGGATGTGGCCCGAGCGCGTCGGGGAATTCAAGGCCGTGCACACCTTTGCCACGGCGAACCGTCTCATGGACGTGTATCCGGAGTTCCAATTCGCCTATTCGCAACCTGCCAGCTACGAGGCAGTCGGGAGGCGATGTCCGGAGATCTTGCGGGAATCGCAGCGAAGGATCGAGGAGGGCCGGTGGGAAGCCGAAGGGGTCACTTACGTGGAGAGCGACACACTTCTAGCCTGTGGAGAGGCCTTGGCGCGAAGTTTTCTCCTTGGCCAAGAATGTTTCCAGACCCTCCGCGGCAAGAAGTCTTCCATCCTTTGGCTACCGGATGTCTTTGGGTATGCGGGATGTGTGCCCCAATTGATTCGGGAGGCGGGAGCCGACTCGTTTTTCACAACCAAGTTAGCGTGGAATGCGATCACCCCGTTCCCCCATTCCAGCTTTATCTGGGCTGGCAGTGACGGGACCGAAATTGTGTCCCATCTCTGTCAGAGAGGCGGCTACAATCAGGCGGTGACGGCTGCCGACCTGAGGGAGGGAGCGGCCGAACATCGGGAGTGCGACGTGCATCCGGAGTTTCTTGCACCGTCCGGTTTTGGGGATGGAGGTGGTGGAGTGACCGAGGAGATGTGCGAGCGTGCTCGACGCGTGCAAAACTTGACCGGGATTCCCCGGACGGAATGGGGGCGCCTAGACGGATTTTTCCATCGGCTCGGGAAACTGAGGAACAATCTCCCTGTGTTTCGCGGGGAACTTTATCTCGAGTATCATCGCGGAACCTATACGACACACGCCGACATCAAGTCCGCCATGCGTTCTGCAGAACGCAGCCTTCAGGTGCAGGAAGCTGTCCGATGCGCCACCTCCGGACTTCCCCTGCCGACGCAAATCTGGAAACGCCTGATCTTTGCGCAGTTTCACGATTACATTCCCGGCAGTTCGATTCATGAGGTTTATCTCGAAGGCAATCAGGAATTGAATGGTCTTAGCAGAGACGCGCTAAAATCTGCTCTGCTTGAGCTCAAAGGTCGCGGCGGCGCCCCTTCAATCTTCAATCCTCTCCCGCTTCCTAGGATTCATCACCACAGGGGCCGGGCCCTGCTTTTACCCCCTCTCACAGGTGCGGCACTACAAGAACTCCCCGCTTTGGATGATGATCCCGTCCGGGTTTCTCCGCGCGAGATCGCCAACGGGCGGTGCCGCGCATTGTTCGATAGGTTCGGCCGGATTTCAGCACTGAGTGTGGACGGCAAATCTCTCCCGTTGCGTGCTCCGGCAAATACCCTCTTCCTCTTTCCCGACCGGCCTCAGCAATTTGATGCATGGGATATCGACCGTCAGGCTCTCTCAGGCGGCAAGGCGGACAACCAGAAGGCCTCGTGTCAGGTGGAAGTCTCTGACGCCTCGACGGGCACCGTGTCATTCCGCAGGCCTCTGGGAAAGAAGAGCCTGATAACCATTCGCTACAGCCTCGATGCCCACGCATCGGTTTTGCGGATTGAATATGACTTGGACTGGAAAGAGGAGAACATGCTTTTGAAAGCGGTCTTCCCGACCGAATTCATGGGCCGAGAGGCGAGGTTCGGTGCCCCATTCGGAAGTGTTCGGCGACCGCAACTGGGCGGATATCCCCAAGCCGAAGCCATGTGGGAAGTACCCGGCAGCCGCTGGGCCACTGTCACTGATGATGCGGAATCGGAGGGCCTATTTGTTGTCACCGAATCCAAATATGGATTCTCCTGCCGGGACGGAGCACTAGGAGTAAGTCTGGTCCGGAGCGTCAAAATCACCTGCGAGGAAAGAGGAAAAAGATCCGGCAGCCACCCAGAGCCACTCCGCAGAACCCTCGCGCCGAATGTGCTGAGCGATTTGGGGCCGCACCGGATCCGTCTGGCTGTAGGTCGGTTCGACCCGGGAGCAAAGCGGGAGGAGCATCCCGCCGCGCAAGCAGAATGTCTCTTTACTCCGCCGTTGGAATATCGCGGCGAATCTCGGACCTGCGGATTTCTCGGGATGTCCGGAGGCGATTCCTTGCAGCCGGTTTGGGCGGTGCCGTCGGGCCCCGGGCGATGGACATTGCGCCTCCACGAAACTCTGGGCCGCTCAGGCGAGGCACGGATCCTTCTGGCGCCGGGTTGGACAGCAAGGCGGGTAACACTTTCCGGCGAAGCGGCCCGTCCCGAGATGCGTGGCGACCGGGTCCGATTTTCCGCCTACCAAGTGCTCAGCCTGGAAATATCCGCGCTGTAAGCCCATGCCGCGGCTCGCTGCGGCAGATTTTATTCTGTGAGGCGGACCGCCTCGATCGAATGGATCGTGAAAGTCGTCTCTGCCGAGGCTTGGCGGAATGGGGAGACGAGGGCGAGTGCGACGACCTCCCCGGCTCGGAGCGGCTCCTGCTGCTGGTGCCGCTGGCGGAGTGCGCCGGAGCCGTAGGCGCAGAGAAAATCCCTGAAAGGAATCCAAAGCGTCACCCGCTCCCCGTTGGGCACGGACCGGCGGGCGTGATAGAAGCCCCAAGATTGCCCTTTCGTGCGCGACGGTGACAGGCAGAGGTCAAAGCCCCCGGAATCCGCTTTCGGCGTCCCATCCCAAGGACCCGCACCATCCGGCGAAACCAAGGCAAGAAAGTCCACCACTAAGCGATCTAGACGGGAGGGGTGGGCCGCCTCGAGCGTGACCCGGAAGGCATCCGCTCCCACAGGGCAGGCGATTGGGAATCCGATAAACGACATCTCCTCGAGCCCGCGCTGCCTTGCCACCAATGGTCTCCCGGGGGCATCCGGCAGAGTCAGGATCGCCGGCTTCCGCAGAGCCTCCCGCCCGGGTGTCCGAGCCAAATCGAATTCTTTGTCGTCAGTTGAGAATGTGAACGCCCGATGCAGATCCGCTGCCGCTAGTGCCTCGACCGATTGGGCACCGCCCTCCGGTGGGGAAATAACCAGTTCAATGTCGTCAAGCCAAAGCTCGCCTTGAGAGCCCGCTCCGACCATAACGCGCATTGGCTCCTGTATCCATCTTGTGTAGTGGATCACCGGGCTCTCAGCGCTAAAAATGGCCCGCCGAAAATTCCGATGGAGATCGGACACGAGGGAAAACTCCAGCGTCTGCCATTCCCCCGGACCGAGCACCTGAGGACGTGCCCACACATCGCTATTGGCAAAGTAGGCCGTCGCACTCCCAACCGTGAGGGTGAAGTTCCCCGCCACCACCCGCGCTCGCATCCGCACAGAGAGCGTTCCCGGCGGCAGGTCGTCCCAAGAGGTTGTCCATAGCGCGTAGAGATCTGCGCCTTCTGGCAACGGTTTTGAAATTGCAACGACCAACGCACGCCCCTTTGTTCCCTCACCTTCGCAGATTCTAAGCTGGGTGAATTCCTTAGCTCGACGCTTCGCCTCCTCACTCCACCTCCAATGCGAGATCGATTCGGCATTCGCCCCACCGAGGCGGACATCTTCAAACGACTCGACAGGCAGGACGGCAACAGCACCGAACAGAGGCAAAACTAAGACCAACCCGCAAGCCAACTGGCAGATCAGGCGATAACTACGGACAGAATTTTTCTTGGCAAGGTTTCGTTTCAAGAGCTCTCTGCTTGGCCGATGGCGCCACGACGCTCGACGAGGGCAGCGTTGACCTCAGCCATGCGTGTCCGGTTCAGGGGATAGCGCGTCAAGAGGGCCATGGCGAGCGCGACGAGGATAAACGGGATGGTGGCCAGCAGGATGCGCATCCGGTCGATGACCTCCGCGGGCTGCTGGGCTCCGTTGGAGACCCGGAAGCCGGCCAACTCGACCAGCGGTCCGGAGATCGCGGCGCCGACCGCAAAAGCCATTTTGAGCTGCCAGGAATAGATCGAAGAGAACGATCCCTCTCGCCTCTCGCCGGTGCGCAGTTCGTCATAGTCGACAATGTCCCCGAGCATTGGAGGGATGACGACCCACATTCCCGCTGTCGCCGGAGCGAGGAGGACTCCTGTCAGAATCGTCAAATATGGCAGTGCGGGCGTGTAGGTGAAGATTGTGCTGAAGCTCGCTGTCGAGACGATGCCCATGGCGACCATCAGAGCATTCCGGTTGCCGAACCGGTTGGCCAGCCATTGGAAAATCGGGATGCCAAGGATCCCCACGATAATGGTGAGCGTGGACTCCACTCCGGTCACCGTCGCCGCCAGCTTCTGGTCCCCGCCAAAAACAAAATACATCTTCGTAAAGAACGCCAAGCCATTCTTCGAGCTGGTGCCGATCGTAAAAATCAACGTGAAGCAGACCAAGAGAAGGAACGGCTTGTTGGTGAACGTGAACTTGAAATTTTCCCTGAGGGAAATCTTCGGCTGCTTCGCCGCTTGCTCGTAGAAGCGCTCCTTGACAAAAAACGCCGGAAGAACCCCGGCGACGATGACAAAAACTGCGAAGATCGCCGTGATCCAACGAGTTCCCAGAATAATATCAGGTTGCCCAGAGGCGTCATTGAACACGGAGAGCTGGGTGAAAAACCAAAACCATCCGACGAGGAGCCCTGAGGCATTCCCGAAATAGGACCGGATCGCAGAAATATTCGTGCGTTCCCGCGCGCTGGGGGTCATCTCCAGCAGCAGGCATTGCATGGGAATATTATACATTGAGGCAAATACGTCTCGCACCATCCAGCAGCCAACCATCCAAGTCACCAGCAGGCCGGTCGGCCAGCCTTGCGGAAAAAACCAAATCACCGGCATCCACAAGCCTGTCATGATTGCGCCAACGAAGACAAACGGTCGGCGCCGCCCCCACCGAGTTCGGGCGTTGTCGGAGAGCCAGCCAGCACCGATATCGGTTAGGGCATCCCAAATCCGATAAATGAGCCCGACGAGGCTCAACAAGCTCGGTGAGATCCCCATCATCATGACAAAGATCGGGTTTGTCATCGCTCCCACCACTCCGCCAGCGAAACCGTCGAGCGGACTCCCCAGCCCATAGGCCAGCTTCTCGCGCAGCGGCACCGCCCCATCAGGGCCAAGCGGGGCTTGCTGTGAAAGCGAGCGGGGGGATGATGTGCCAAAGGTCTTCACAAATGCTGGATGAATATAGATGTCGTATAAACCCATCCCTGTCGATGCCAATGAGAGCCCAAGCTTGTCATTCGTGATTCGTCCTCACACGAGGAGAAAAAGCCGTTTCGATCAACCTCTGTGAAAAGCCTTGCGTAACCACTCGCTCGTTCCATACAAATAGATATATACGTCTACGCATTAAGCGACTTCTGATGGCTAAATCCCTATTCCCGTATCAACAGGTTCGCCGGTTTGCACTCGATCAACTCGATCAAGGCTACTGGAAACCTGGCGACCTCCTGCCAGCGGAAGTCAAGTTGGCGGCCCAACTGTCGGTTCATCGGCTGACCGTGAATCGCGTGATGACGGAACTTGTCAGGGAGGGCTTGCTGGTCCGGCGGCGCGGAGTCGGCACACTGGTGAGTGAAAAAAAGCGCCCCCACGCCAAGCCAACTCTTGGCCGTGGCCTAGTTGGCCTGGTCACAGGCCACCAGTTCAATCCCGCCACGAATCCGTATTACGGTGTAATCTTTGAGAAACTGCGTGGGCTCCTTGAGACGAATGGGATCTACCTTATGCCACTTGGCGATGCGAGGGCGTTCTTCGCACGTTCCGCAAACGGGACGCCAGGAAACATCCGACCTTCGCTCTCGGCCATCGTGCTGTTGGGGACTGGTGGACCGGAAGTCTTCGCCTCCCTCGAAGATTTCGAGCATCCGGCTATCATTGTCGGGGTGTCAGAATACGATGGGCCGCTGTCCTGCATCTCGACCGCCGATGAGGCCGATTCGGGGAAGGTAGCTGAAAAAATCATGGCTCAGGGACACACCCGCATCGTCCACTTGAATGCGGCTCCCCCATTGCGCATGCACTCGCGGCTGCAGGGCTTTCTTTCCTCCTGCGAGAAGGCCGGGCATGCGATCCCCTTCCGCTACGTTGTCGAGGCCCATGGTTTGGAG
>Ga0247838_1001903_pt1 | contig 28197 bp, 28 predicted proteins | sample LaCruzMarch2015__5_FD_189097 | JGI IMG/M metagenome (GOLD analysis project Ga0247838, IMG submission 189097) | Freshwater microbial communities from meromictic Lake La Cruz, Castile-La Mancha, Spain - LaCruzMarch2015_15m | ecosystem: Environmental > Aquatic > Freshwater > Lake | place: Spain... | reverse complement strand
TCGGTCTGCACCGCGATCTCCACCATCGACAGCGAGTCGATGTCGAGATCGTCGACGAAGGACTTCTCCATGGTGACCTCGGATGGTTCGATCCCGGTCACCTCTTCGATGATTTCGGCAAGACCGGCGATGATTTCATCCTGATTGGCGGCCACGGTGTGGTTCCCTTCGTATGTCGTTGAGCTAGTTGAACATTGGTGGATAGAGATCTGTATTGATTGAGCGTTGGTAATGGTTGAGCGTTGGTGTTGGTTGAGCGTTACTGCATTAGCCGGCGCAGGTGGGTCAGAGCCCTACCAGTCCGTCCAGTTCTGCGGGTGTCTTGACGGCGTGCGTCGCGACGCCCCGAAGTTCTCTTTTGGCGATACCGGTCAGAGCGCCGGCCGGCGGGAACTCGACGATCGCCCTTGGGTCGAGTCCGCGGATGGTCTCGTTGCACAGATCCCAGCGCACCGGGCGAGTCAGTTGGGCGATGAGCTTGTCCATGGCATCGGCCGCTGAGGTCACCGGCCGGCCGTCGACGTTGGACAGCAGCGTGACGGTCGGATCGTGCGCGACGATACCGGCGGCCGCCGCGGCGTATCCATCCAATGCCGGCGCCATGTAATGGGTGTGGAACGCACCGGCGGTGGCCAACTGGCGCACCCGGGCCTTCGCCGGCGGATCTTCGGCCAGTTTCTCCAGCGCGGTCAGTGTTCCGGCGGCAACGATCTGCCCGACGGCGTTGCGGTTGGCCGGGATTAGGTCGAGGGCCTCGAGGCGGGCCAGCACGTCGTCTTCGTCCCCGCCGAGAACAGCGGACATGCCGGTCGCCTCGGCGGCGCAGGCCTTGGCCATCTCGGCACCGCGTACCGCGGCGAGTTTGACCGCGTCGTCGCCGCTGATCACACCGGCAATGGCGTAAGCCGCGATCTCACCGACGGAATGCCCGGCGACAACGGTGTCTGCGTGCGCCGGTAGACCGCGGTCGGCCAACGCTGCGTGGGCCAGCAGCGTTGCCGCCACCACCAGTGGCTGGGTGATCGCAGTGTCGGTGATCTCCTCGGCGTCCGCGGTGGTTCCGAGACGAACCAGATCCAGGCCGGTGATCTGTGACCAGCGGTCGATTTGATCCCCGGCGCCGGGGAGGTTGAGCCAATCGGCGAGCATGCCGGGAGTCTGAGAGCCCTGTCCGGGAGCGAGTAGCGCAATCACATCTCTAAGAGAACACTGTGATTGCCGATTTGCGGGGTGTAAAGGATTATGAACCTTGTCTTAGGTTTTTGTGGAATACCTACAAATCACCCCGGGTATGCGACGCGATCGAGATCGACCTGCGATCTAGGGCTCGTCGCCGGGTGACGTCCTGGCCCCACGAGGGGCGGCGTGAGCTGGGTCACCCAGCTGTCCGCGCTGTTCTGATCGGTGATCGTCCGGTTCCTGGAGACCGCCGCCAGCGGTGTGGAGTACTCGAGCCGGCCGACGGTGGTGGCGACCCGCAGGATGTAGGCGTCACGGGGCACGGTCGGGTCCCGGCCGGTGAAATCGGTGATGCGCTTGAGGCGGTAGCGGACGGTGTTTGGATGAACGAACAGTTTTCGTGAGCACGCCTCAATGGCTCCGCCGCTGTCAAGGTAGGCGTCGAGGGTCTCGGAGAGTACCGGCCCGGCGTCCGCCAGCGGCCGCATGATCTCGTCGTGCAGGGCAGCCACCGCGGATGCGTCGCCCATCAGGGCGCGTTCGGGCAGTAACTCGCGGGCCTGCACCGGCCGCGGTGCCCCGGTCCAGCCGGTCACGGCGTTCATCCCCGAGATCGCCTCCCCGGCGCTGTGATACGCGGCCGTGAGCATCGGCGCGGTGGGCCCGATCACCACCGGTCCCGGGGAGAACGCGGCGAGCACATCGTTGAAGAACCGGTCGGTCGGGGAGAGCGGGCCCGAGATGATGGCGATCAGCCAGGTGCCGTGCACGTCGGCCAGTGCCGCCCGATCGTGGCGCAGTGCGATTTCTCGGACTGCCTCGCCGGCGGAGCCCTCCCGCCCGAGGGGGGGCGTGCCGACCACCACGGTGGTGGCCGCGGTGGTCTCCCAGTTCAGTGCTGCCGCGCGGGACAGCAGTTCCGGACCGGTGTCGCCGCGCACGACCGCGTCGACCACGCTCGCTTCCATCCGGCTGTCCCAGGAGCCGCGCGCCTCGGCCGCGTCTGCGTAGGCGGTTGCCGCGGCGAACGCCAGGTCGCGGCTGTACCGCAGAATGCCCACCGTCAGCGCGGTCAACTGTTCCTCGGTGCGCGCCAGCATCGGGACGACCTCCTCGAAGAACTCCATGGTGACGCGGACCATGTCAACGGTTTGGGCCAGCGCGATCCGGCGCGTGATGTCCTTGGGCACCAGTTCGAACGCCTGGGCGGTGTAGCCCACCTCGCTGGACGGATCACGCATCCACTCGACGAAGTTGACCACCGAGGCCTGAACGACCAGTTGCACGCTGGCGCGCTGCGATGCCTCCAGATCGGCGAAGAACGGCAGTCGTTCTCCCATGGCGTGCACCGCCTGGGTGGCCAGCCGACCGGAGTACTGCTTGAGTCGCCGGAGTGTCGACTCGGGGACATCGGCGAGCAGTTCCATTGGTGAGCGGGGACGCTCAAGCGGCAACTTGTCGGGCATCCCTAAAAGCTACGCCAATTTTTGGAAGTACTCCACAAAAACATCGTCCCGGGGTGGTGCGGTTTAGGCCACCCCGGGATCCGAGGTCTGCTCCGGTGCGGCCATCACGTCGTCGATCCGGTACTCCCGGGCGGCCGCGACCGCCACCGACGGGTCGATCTCGCCGTCCCGAGCCAGTGCCTCCAGGGTGGCCACCACCACCGACTCGGCATCGGTGTTGAAGTAGCGCCGGGCCGCAGGGCGGGTGTCGGAGAATCCGAACCCGTCCGTGCCCAGGGTCACGTAGGTGTTAGGCACCCACGGCCGGATCTGCTCGGGCACCGCACGCATCCAATCCGACACCGCCACCACCGGACCCGCGCACTTGCCCAGCAACCCGGTGACGACAGGGACCGCCGCCGCCCGGTCCGGATGGCGCAGCACGTCCTTCTCGATCGCGAGTCCGTCGCGGTGCAATTCGTTCCAACTGGTCACCGACCACACGTCCGCGGCCACATCCCAGTGCGCGGCGAGTAGATCGGCGGCCCGCAGTGCGGCCGGCATGGCGACGCCGGAGGCCAGTATCTGCGCGACGCTGCTGCGCTTCTCGGTCGCCGTCCGGAACCGGTACATCCCGCGCAGCAGGTTCTCGACATCGAGGTGCTCGGGTTCTGCCGGTTGCGGGTAGGGCTCGTTGTAGATGGTCATGTAGAAGTACACGTTCTCCGCGTTCTCACCGAACATCCGGCTCAAACCGCTCTCGACGATGTGGGCGATCTCGTAGGCGAAGGCCGGGTCGTAGGCCACTACCGCCGGGTTGGTCGAGGCCAGCAGCAGGGAGTGGCCATCGGCGTGCTGCAACCCCTCGCCGGTCAGGGTGGTCCGTCCGGCGGTCGCGCCCAGCACGAATCCGCGGGCCATCTGGTCGGCCGCGGCCCAGAAGCCGTCGCCGGTGCGCTGGAATCCAAACATCGAGTAAAAGATGTAGACCGGAATCATCGGTTCGTCATGCGTCGCATACGACGTCCCGACCGCGGTGAAGGATGCGGTCGAGCCGGCCTCGTTGATGCCCTCGTGCAGGATCTGGCCCTTCTCGCTCTCGGTGTAGGCGAGCATCAACTGGGCGTCCACCGCGGTATAGAGCTGGCCATTGCGGTTGTAGATCTTCAGGCTCGGAAACCACGAGTCCATCCCGAAGGTGCGGGCCTCGTCGGGGATGATCGGCACGATGCGCGATCCGATGTTGGTGTCGCGCAACAACTCCTTGAACACCCGCACCGTCGCCATGGTGGTGGCCACGTCCTGGTTGCCCGACCCGGACTTGAGCGGCTTATAGATCTCGCGGGGAGGCAGCGTCAGGGCCTTGGACTTGGTGCGGCGCTGCGGCAGGAATCCGCCGAGGGCGGTCCGCCGGTCCAGCAGATAGCGAATCTCCGGCGCCCCCGGGCCCGGATGGTAGTAGGGTGGAAGGTAGGGATTCTCCTCGAGTTGGGCATCGCTGAGCGGGATCTTCATCGCATCGCGGAAATCCTTAAGATCCTGCAGCGCAAGCTTTTTCATCTGGTGGGTCGCGTTGCGACCCTGAAAGTGTGAACCCAGCGTGTAACCCTTGATCGTCTTGGCGAGGATCACTGTGGGCTGCCCCTTGTGTTCCATCGCGGCCCGGTAGGCCCCGTAGACCTTGCGGTAGTCGTGGCCGCCGCGCTTGAGGTTCCATATCTCGCTGTCGCTGATGTCGGCCACCAAAGACTTGGTCCGCGGGTCACGGCCGAAGAAGTGCTCCCGAACGTAGGCCCCGTCGTTGGCCTTGTAGGTCTGGAAGTCACCGTCGGGCGTGGTGTTCATCAGATTGACCAGGGCGCCATCGGCATCGGCCTGCAGCAGGGCATCCCACTCGCGGCCCCATACCACTTTGATCACGTTCCAGCCGGCACCCCGGAAGAAGGACTCCAGTTCCTGAACGATCTTGCCGTTGCCGCGCACCGGCCCGTCGAGGCGTTGCAGGTTGCAGTTCACCACGAAGGTCAGGTTGTCCAGGCCCTCTAATGCTGCGACGTGGGCCAGCCCGCGGCTCTCCGGTTCGTCGGTTTCGCCATCGCCGAGGAATGCCCAGACGTGCTGGTCCGAGGTGTCCCTGATCCCGCGGTCGTGCAGGTAGTGGTTGAACCGGGCCTGATAGATCGCGTTCATCGGGCCCAGGCCCATCGATACCGTCGGGAACTCCCAGAAGTCGGGCATCAACCGGGGGTGCGGGTAGGACGGCAGGCCGCCGCCCGGGTGGCTGTGCTCCTGGCGGAAGCCGTCGAGGCGGTCGGCACTGAGGCGGCCTTCTAAGAATGCGCGCGCGTATATGCCGGGGGAGGCGTGGCCCTGGATGAAGATCTGATCGCCACCGCCGGGGTGGGATTTACCGCGGAAGAAGTGGTTGAAGCCGACCTCGTAGAGCGACGCCGACGAGGCGTAGGTGGAGATGTGTCCACCGACGCCGACGCCCGGACGCTGGGCGCGGTGCACCATGATCGCGGCGTTCCATCGGATCCAGCGGCGGTACCGGCGTTCGACCTCTTCGTCACCGGGGAATGAGGGTTCCATATCCGTGGGGATGGTGTTGACGTAGTCGGTCGAGGTCAGTGCCGGGATCGCGACCCGCTGCTCCCCGGCGCGCTCGAGCAGTCGCAGCATCAGATAGCGAGCCCGGGCCGGACCGGAACGGACGAGCAGGTCGTCGAACGATTCCAGCCACTCCGAGGTCTCGTCCGGATCGATGTCGGGCAGATAGGAGGCAACTCCCTCGCGGATGACCCGCACCCGATCGGCATCGTTCGGGCTCGCTGAGCTTTGAGTCCGGTCTTGGCGTTCGAACTGGGCCGTCAACTGTCGCTCCTCGATAGCCGCTGGGGGATTGCTCGTCCTATGGTGCCGCACCCGCGGCGCGTGCGATGCAGTCTGGTCCCAGACGGCACCTGAAATTCATGCGACGCGCCAACTGGCCCGGTCAGGCGGTAACGTCTGCTGCTGTGCTGATCGGTTCCCTCCGCGCGCGGTGCTTCGCGGCACTGCTCGTCGGCGCCACCGCGGTGGTGGCTGGCTGTACCGCCGTCACCGGAGGCGACGCGGCCGTCAACGCCGTCGACGCCCCGGCCTACCGGACCTCGATCGCGGCGTCCTCGTCGCAGGCGGCGGCTAGCAGCAGCGCCCGGGAATCCGAGCGGCAGGCCTCGATGACCACGGCCGCCCTGCGATCCAGCTGTGAGACGTTGACCGCGTCCAGCGCCGATGCCATTGATTCGGTCAACGCCTACGTCAGTGCGTTCAATGAGGAGGGCGGCGACCTCGAGACCACTGAGGGGCCGGCCGTGGATGCGCTGTACCGCAGTGCCGCCGAGGTGGACGGCGCCATTACCGATGTCATGGGGCCGGAACTCAGCACCGCATTCGCTGCCTGGGTGGATGGCGCGTACGCCGCGGCAGAGGCGATCAGCGCGCAGGTGGAACCGGCGGAGTTCAACGAGATCATCGGTGAGCTCAATAACGCTCGGTCCGAGGCCTTAGACCTCTGCGACGCGACGTACTGATCTCCGGCGTGCGACGATATGGCCAGACACAGCCGGTCGAGAGTTAAGGGAGGTCGCGAAGGTGGTCGCCGCGGGTGACAGCGGTCGGAACTATGCCCAGAGGCTGGGCATCCAAAACGATCAGATCGTCCAGGAGTTGGGTTGGGATACCGACGCCGACGACACCATCCGCGCCGAGGTGGAGGAGGTCTGCGGCAGCGAACTCCTCGACGAGGATGCTGACGAAGTCATCGACGTGGTGCTGCTGTGGTGGCGAGACGGTGACGGCGACCTGGTGGACCGGTTGATGGACGCGATCACACCGTTGGCCGAGGACGGCGTCATCTGGGTGCTGACGCCCAAGACCGGCAAGCCGGACCATGTCCCGCCGGCCGATATCGCCGAAGCTGCGCCCACTGCCGGGCTGATGCAGACGTCGTCGGCGAATCTGGGCGACTGGAGTGCCAGTCGGCTCGTACAACCGAAATCTAAAGCAGCTGGGAGGCATTCATGACACTTGCAGTCGGTACCGAGGCGCCGGACTTCACCCTCAAAGATCAGGACGGTCAGCCCGTCGCCCTCAGCGACTTCCGGGGCAAGAAGAACGTGTTGCTGGTGTTCTTCCCGCTTGCGTTCACCGGCATCTGCCAGGGTGAGCTCGATGAGGTCCGAGACAACCTGCCCGACTACGACAACGACGACACCGCCACCCTGGCCGTCTCGGTGGGGCCGTCGCCGACGCACAAGATCTGGGCCACTGAGAGCGGCTTCACGTTCCCGGTGCTGTCCGATTTTTGGCCGCACGGCGCCGTTGCCCAGGCCTACGGCGTATTCAACGATGACGCGGGTTTCGCCAACCGCGGCACCTTCGTCATCGACCGATCCGGTGTGGTCCGCTTCGCCGAGATGAATCAGCCCGGCGAGGCCCGCGATCAGAAGGTATGGACCGAGGCGCTGTCGGCGCTGAAGTCCTGATGCGCTCGGGCGTGTAGCTCAGGGGTAGAGCTCTGGTTTTACACACCAGCGGTCGGGGGTTCGAAACCCTCCGCGCCCACAATCATCGACTGAGGTCAGTAGTACACCAGACCGTCGGCAAAGGGGCGCCCATGTCCACGGCAGCAAAACTGCCCGCCGGAGTCATCGCTGGCTTCCTCGCGGCGACATCTCTGCTCCTTGCGGCCTGCAGTGCAACGTCCCAGACGGTCACGGAGACCTGTGACCAACCCGCTTCAGGCGGGGCCTGGAACCGCCTGGACAAATGTGTGCTCGAATCCCAAGTGCGATCACAGCTGTCCACCGAAGTCGGCCGGCAGGTGCCGCCGATCTCCTGCCCGGACGAGATTGACGCCGATCTCGGGGCAACGACGACGTGTACCTTCACCGGCGCCGAGGGCACCTTCAATGTCATGGTCACGGTCACCGATGTGAAGTGGGGCGACATGACCCTAGAGGATGGAACCCCGGGGAATTTCGTGAGTGGGAACGCTGAGTTTGATATCACGGTGGCCGACAAACCCAACCCGTGAGTGGTGGGCCGGGGGCCGGTGCCGGCTGCGTCCCGCGACGTCGGACCTCGAATAGGATCGCTGACTATGGAGATGCGATGGCAGCCGCCGTCCCAACCGCCGCCGCCTCCGCCGTTGCCGCCGCCGCCCACCAAAAGGGCGTGGTTGCCGGCGGCGATCATCGGCGCGGCGATCGTCGCCGCCGGCGGTTTGGTCGCGGCGGCGGTGATCCTCACCGGCGACGGGACTCCCGCCGGGGCCCGAACGACGTGCCAGGCTTGGACTTCGACGAGGGATACCCTTCGGGCTATTCCTGCGCTGCCGACGGGCTGGAACTTCAACACCCCGAATATCGACAACTACATCAGGATCCAGAACGCCCCGGTGGACAGGGCCCTGGACCTGTTTGAACCCGAGATCGCCGCCGAGCCTGCCGATGTGGCCGCGGCGGCCCGTGAATACGTGGCGGCGCTTCGTGGACAGATGCAGGCCCTGACCGCCCGCACCTACGTTCCCGCCGACGGGGCCTCGGTGGATCTGGCCCTCGATCGGCTGAACCACCTCTGCGGCATTAAGACGGCCGGTCAACCGCTCTGAGCTGCCGCCGATCGGCGAGCGTGAATCCCCAGGGCAGTTCGAGACGATTACGCGCCAGCAGTTCGGCGTCGGCGAGAACCGAGCCGATGTCGGCGTCGGCGACGATGACGCCGTCGTTCATCACCACGGCGCGGTCGCAGAGCTGGGCGGCATAGGGCAGATCGTGCGTCACGATCAGCAGGGTCGCGTCGAGCGCCAGCAGAGTCTCGGCGAGTTCGCGGCGGGCTACCGGATCAAGGTTGGCCGACGGCTCGTCGAGGACCAGAACTTCCGGTTGGCAGGCAAGCACGGTGGCCAGCGCCGCGCGGCGACGCTGTCCGGCGGACAGGTGTGCGGGGCTGCGGTCGGCGTGCTCGGTCAGCGACATCGCCTGCAGCGCGGCGCTGACCCGGTCGGTGAGATCCTGGCCGCGAACACCAAAATTCGCCGGCCCGAAGGCCACGTCTTGGGCGACGGTCGTCATGAACAAATGATCATCGGGATCGGAGAAGACCAGTCCCACGCGTTGCCTGATTTCGCGGAAGTTGCGGCGCACGACCGGAATTCCGCCGATTTCCAGAGTGCCCGACGATGCCGTCAGCACACCATTGAGATGCAGCATCAAAGAGGTCTTGCCCGCGCCGTTGGGGCCGAGTATCGCAACCCGCTCGCCGGCGGCGACGGTGAGATCGATGCCGTTCAGGGCCCGGTGGCCGTCCGGGTAGCTGTACCGCAGACCCTCGATGCGGACCGCCGGTGTCATCGCCACATCCACGCCGACGCTGCCACCAAAACAGCGGCGGCAACGGGCAACATGGCTGTCGCCCAGACGCGCGACGATACGCCTGGTGCACCGTTGATCAGCGGTGGGACCTTGCCGTCGTAGCCGCGCGACACCATCGCCAGGTAGACGCGCTCGCCGCGCTCGTAGGACCTCAGAAACAGCGTGCCGACACTTTTCGCGATCGCACCACCCTGGTGCAGTGCGCGCGGCGAATCACCGCGGGACATCCGGGCCAACCGCATCCGGCTCGCCTCGGTGGCGAGCACATCGATGTAGCGGATCATCAACGACAGCACGGAGGTCAGCAGCGCCGGCATGCCGAGGCGCGACAGCGCCGACGGCAGCTCGCGAGCCGGTGTGGTGGCCGCCACCGTCAACGACGCGGCCACCCCGAGTGTGCCTTTGATGACGATGCCCCACGCCGCATACAGCCCCGGCACCGATAGCGACAACCCGGCGAACTCGGCTCGCGGTGCGCCGTCGGCGAACGGGAGCAGCACCGCCAGCACCAGAAACGGCACCTCGATCGCCATCCGCGGCAGCATCCAGGTCACTGGGATCCGGGCCAGCCGCCAGATCGCGACCAGGATCAGCGCGTAGACACCGAAGGACCAGAATGCCTCCCTGGGCGTGGCCACGACCGCGAGGACGAAGAGTGCCAACCCGACGATCTTGACCTCGGCCGGTACCCGGTGAACCGGGGAACAGCCGTCGCGATAGAGCGGATGTGAGTGGCCGCCGCCCACGCTCAGCTCCCCGTAGTCGGGCGCGGTCCCCGGCGTGCGCGGGTGATCAGCCGTACCACTGCGCCGGTCAGCACGAGAGTGAGCAGTACTCCGATGACGCCGGCGATGCCGCCGGTTCCGGCACTACCGGCCAGTGTGTAGTTGGCCAGCGGCGAGGCCGCCAGCGGATGGTCGGTCGCACTCTGGGCGATGCACTGCCCGGTGAGTTGCTCGACTCCGTTGTTGTCGATCACCTCGCAGCCGCGCAGGATCGCCGAGTCGAGTCCGTCGGGGCTAGGGCTTGCCAGGTAGGAGACACCGCCGGCGATGAGCAACGTGATGACCGCGAAGATGATCCAGAACGGCGATCGCCGAGGGCCGCGATCCTGCCCGGTCACGCACCCACCGCCGCGCCGGTACGGCTGGTCCGCAGCAGATACACCAGATCAGGTCGAGTCCTTGCCACCGCCATCACCGTCAGCGCGGTGATCACGCCCTCGCCGGCACCGATCACAATGTGCGTGCCGAGCAGGTAGGGGATCACCGAGTGCAGCGATGCACCCGTAGCGCCGCCGATCGAATACTCGATCACGAAACCCAATGCCGCGCAGACTGTTCCGATCATCGCCGCGAGGAATGCAATGCCGCCCAGCACCGGAACGGGTACGGCGTCGCGTCGGTGTGCGGCCAGGGCGTAGAGAGCGACTGCCGTTGCGTACCCGACCGCAACGGAGATCAGGGCGATATTCGTGATGTTGGTGCCCAGTGCGGTAACACCGCCGTCGGCGAATAGCAGTGACTGCACAACCAGCACGATCGCGATACACAGCGCGCCGGTGAAGGGGCCTACCAGGATTGCTGCCAGCGCTCCGCCCAATAGGTGGCCGCTGACGCCCGGCAGTATCGGGAAGTTGACCATCTGCACCGCGAAGATGAAGGCCGCCACGAGTCCCGCCAGTGGCACCGCGCGGTCGTCGAGTTCGTCCTGGACCCGCCGGACGCACCATGCCAGGGCGCCGAGGGCGAGGGCGGCGAACAGCAGTGCGGTCGGCGCGGAGACGAGGCCGTCGCTCATGTGCATCGCGACGGTGGTGGACATGGACGCAGACTAAGACCGGCGAATCCATCTGTCTAGCTGTTCAGATAATCAGATGATGTGTCGCTATGAGTGGGCAGCGCCAATCCAGTGCAGGAGTGCGTGAATAGTCGGGTCTTCCAGTTGGTAGCTGACCTGCCGTCCGACCCGGGTTGCCGAGACCCAGCCCTGCTGGCGCAGGACGCGGAGGGCCTGGGAAACCGCGTTCTCGGATCGGCCGACGGCGGCGGCAAGGTCACCGACGCAAATGCCCGGGACCCGGTGCAGGCAGAGCAGTATCTCCAGGCGATTCGGATCCGAGAGTAGATCGAAGCGTTGCGTCCACCCTTCGGTGTCGACATCGGTGAGCGCCGCCATCACCTGATGGCTGTGATCCCGGGACTGCGCCACCCACGAAACCTAACCCAGATCGAGCCCGGTTCGCCCGCCGGACAGGCGAGCCAGTTCGGCGAGGCGGGCTGATATCTCGGCCCCGAGGTCATCGGCGCGGGCGTCGGTCAGCGATGCCCGGATCACGACCGGCTCGACGGCCTCGGAGGGTTCGAGGTAGCGCGCCACGATCAATGCTTCGACCGGGGAACGCCGATAGGCGCGGGCCACGTCGATCACCGTTTCGGCTTTGGGATGGGTTGTGCCCCGCAGCCAGTTGCAGACCGACAGCCGGCCAACGCCGACCCGGGCGGCGACCTGAGCCTGCGTAGCCCCAGCGCTGACCCGTCGCAGGTACGCGGGCCACGTCTCGGCCGCCGGACCCGACGCCGACTCCGTCGCCGTCATCTCCCGATTGATGTCGTGCGAATTGCCCACCGAACCCCCATTTCGCGATCTCCGATCGCCGATTGCGACAGCGATCCCCGATCGCCGATTGCGACAGCGATCCCCGATCGCCGATTGCGACAGTAGGCGTCGTGTCCGACAAGTTCCGGGAAGGGACGTTCAGCAGCAGCCGGTCTGGCCTGCGCGCGCGGCCAGATGGGCGTGGGGCGCGGTGTCGATGCCGCCGACCGCGGCCAGGAAGGCGCTCAGGTCGACGCGTTCACCGCCCACCCAGGTTCCCGCCACGGTGGCTGTGTCGGCCAGGCGTGCCGGGTCGACGGTGAAGGGATCGGCAGCCAATTCGGTGAAGTCGGCCAGTTTGCCGACGGTGATCGACCCAACTAAGGAGTCGCGATGGAGGGTGCGTGCGGCGTCGATGGTGTGCGCCCGCAGTGCCTGATCCAGCGTCATGGTCTGGTCCGGGCCGTGGACGCTCCCCGACCGGGTGCGTCGGGTGACCGCGGTCGCGATATTGAGCACCGGCGATGGCGGCGATACCGATCCGTCATTGTGGAAGGAGACCACCGCCCCCGAGGCCGCCGCATCACCGAAGGCCTGCCAGCGGCTGCCATGCTCGTGGTCGAAGATGCGCCCGTTGAGCAAATCACCCCAGTAGTAGTACTGGAACGGTGCCATCGAGGTGTGCACGCCCAGCCCGGCGGCCCGATCGAAATGGCGGCGGGTGCCGGCGCCCAGATGCTCGATACGCCAGCGGTGGTCGGTTCCCACAAGGTGGTGTCGCTGCAGGGCGGCTTCGTAGGCGTCGAGGGCTAGGTCGATGGCGAGGTCGCCGTTGGCGTGCAGCGCCATCTGCCAGCCCGCCGGCGCCGCCTTGTCCAAGATCGCGTCAAGCTGGGCTCGGGTGTAGTTCATCGACTGCGGCCCCCCGGCTTTCGCCGGGTCGATCCCCGCCATTTGGGTGGTCTCGGTGTCCAGGTAGGGAAAAGAGATACCGATGTTGCCCACCCATGGTGAGCCGTCGGTCCACAACTTGACTCCCTGCTTGACCAGCCATTCCTCGTCCGCGGCGAAGGTGACGGGCTCGGTATAGGTGTCGCTGGTGGACACCTCCCACACGCTCACCCGCAGCGGACAGGACACGGCGGCGGCGAGCGCCTCGTAGCCGCCCTTGAGGCTCAGATCGAAAGCCATATCGGAGGTTGAGGTCAGGCCGGCTTGCGCCATCGCCGCGTAGTACTTCGCGCCGGACAGCAGCGGATTTCCCAGCGTCATCAGGATTTCCCCGGCGACGGCCACCAGCACCGCCGTTTCGAAACCCTGGCCGTCGAGGCTTCCGTCGGGATTGCGACCGAAGCGCGCCCCGGGCGGATCGGCGGGAGGGTTGACGTCCCAGCCCTTCGATTTCATCAACGCGGTCGTGAAATAGACGCCGTGGCCGGAATTGTCGGCCACAATCGCGATCCGGTCACCGAAGATACGGTCGAGTTCGGGCGCTTTCGGTGCGGGCCGTTGATGGAGCAGCGCATCGAAACCGGAGAACAGCAGTGGAGTGCCGGGATCGGTCTCGGCGATGGCTTCGGCGAAGACCTTCTCAACGTCCGACCATTTCGGAAGCTGGAACGGCGTGACGTTGCGCGCAGGGGGCTCGGTGGCGACACCGCTCATCAGCGGGTGGCTGTGCGGTTCGATCAGACCCGGCAGCAGGGCGGCCGCACCGGTGTCGATGACTTCGGCGCCGGCGGTGGCCGCTCGGCACTGCTCCATCGACCCCACGGCAACGATCCGGCCGTCCGAGACGGCCACCGCTTCGGCTCGGGGCTGGCTTGGGTCCATGGTGATCACGGTGCCGGCGCGCAGGATTCGCTCAGTCATGTCACCACTATTGCTGCCGCCACACCCGATTGCTGCCACTACGCCCCGATTGCTCCCGATACGCCCGATTGCCCTGTTCTTCGGGTGTGCAATGCTGCCGGTGTGGGTGCTGTCGGGCTGGCGATACCGGTTGGGATCGCCATTGGCTACCTGGCCGACGTGATGGTTGCCGATCCCCGGCGCGGACACCCGGTCGCAGGGTTCGGTTGGTGCGCAACGGCACTGGAGAAGATCACCTATCGCGACGGGCGCGCTGCCGGGGTGGTGCACACCGCCGTGTTAGTGGGCACGCTGGCAGTCGCCGGTTCGATCGCGCAGCGTCGTATCGGCGACTCAACCGCCCGGGCGCTGCTCACCGCCGCCGCTACCTGGACAGCCCTGGGTGGGACGACGCTGGCCCGTACCGGTGCCGAGATGGCCGATCTGCTCGACTCCGGTGACCTCGAGGGTGCGCGCGGGCTGCTGGGGTCCCTGTGCGGCCGTGATCCGGACCTGCTCGACGGGCCCGGCTTGGCCCGCGCGGCATGCGAGTCGGTGGCCGAGAACACCTCTGATGCGACCGTGGCACCGCTGCTGTGGGCATCGGTGGCAGGCGTGCCCGGTGTGCTGGCCTACCGGGGCGTCAACACCCTCGATGCGATGATCGGGCACCGGTCGGCGCGCTATTTGCAATTCGGTTGGGCGGCGGCCAGATCCGATGATCTGGCCAACTATCTGCCGGCCCGGCTCACCGGCGCGCTGACTGCGCTGAGCGCTCCGGTGATCGGTGGTTCGGGGTTGCGTGCGCTGCGAGCCTGGAGGCGTGACGCGGGCCGGCATCCCAGCCCGAACGCAGGAGTGGCCGAGGCCGCGTTCGCGGGCGCTCTCGGCGTGCAACTCGGCGGTCCCACCCAGTACCGCCATCAACTGGAGATCAGACCCACCCTCGGCGAGGGGCGCGGCCCCCAGAGCGCAGATCTGCGCCGAGCAGTCCGGCTGTCGCAGCTGGTGCAGATCGCGGCCGCGGGCGTCGCTATCGCGATCAGCGCCGCCCGCCGTAGCGGTCGCTGAGTTTGTCCTCGACGGTGACCGGTGCGTCCGACTGCTCTGCCGCAGCACGACCGGCGGCTTCCCGGCGTCGTATCCGGATCTCGGAGTAGGCGAAGTAGCCCAACCCGATGGGTGCCAGGATGCCGAACGCAATCCACTGGATTCCGTAGGACAGGAATGGCCCGGCGTCGAGGTTGGGAAGTGGCATCGCGTTGAGCGCCCCGGGCTGGTTTTCCTGCAGTTGCAGATAGGAGCCGGTCAACTCGGTGCCGGTGGCGGCCGCGACCTGGCGGGTGTCGATGGCGTAGACCTGAAGGACATCGCCTTCACGAAACGGTTGCTTGCTGTCGGCCGGCGCGGTCTCGGAGTCCCGCAGTCGCGCGGTGATGCTCACCGGGCCGGTGGGCGGTGGGGCTACCCGGGGTACTTCGGTGCCCCGCTCCGGACGCACATAGCCGCGGTTCACCAGCACGGTGGGGCCGTCATCGACGGCAAAGGCGGTCAGCACCTCGTAGGCCGGCTTGCCGGCGATCAACCGCAGCCGCGCGAGCGCCTGCGCGGCGGGCAGATACCGGCCGGTTGCGGTGACCTGTCGCCATTGTGCATCGGGGGCTGACGAATCCTGCTGCGGCAGAAAGGTGGTCACCGCGACCGGATCGGCCGACAGTGACGCCTTGATCTGATTGTTCTCTCGCGAGGTGGTGGTGTTCTTGCCGAGCTGCCACGGGGCGAGGACTGTGAGGGACAGGTAGGCGAAGCCCGCCACCACGAGCGCCAGGGCGATCCAGCCCGGCCGAAACACAAACATCAGCCGACGCATTCGTCCTCCGGCCTTTCTTCCGCGGGGCGCACTTCTCCCGCTGGGTGCACTTCGCCCGCGAGGCGCCCTTCTTGCGCGGGGTGCACTTCGCCCGCGAGAGATCTGTCCACCCAGTCATGCAGGCCGGGCAGCGCCGCGTCGATCACCCGAAAGGCGTCCTCGAAGTCAGCGTGGTCGCCATAGTAGGGATCGTCGACATCGAGCGCGTGGGCGCCGGACCGGGGGTCGAAGGACCGCAACATGCGCAACCGGCCCGGCTGCACCCCCCGGTCGGCGAGTATCCGGAGATGGTTGCGGCCCAGTGCGACCACGAGATCGGCGCGTAGATGGTCATCACTGATTGCCGCGGCACGGTGGTCGTCGGGGTATCCGTGTGCGCGCAGGACGCGCACGGCACGTTCGTCGGCGGTGGATCCGGCATGCCAGTCGCCGGTGCCCGCGCTGGTCACCCGCACCACCTCGGACAGTCCGCGCGCGGCGATCTGGTGGGCGAACATTTTCTCCGCCATCGGCGATCGACAGATATTGCCCGAGCAGACGAAGGTCACGTGCAGGAGGTGGCTAGACACCGAGCACCGCTCGCAACTGCTCCACCGTCGCGACGTGGGCGGCCGGTGTGGCGGTCAGTTGTCCGTCGAAGTCCGACCGTCCGTACCCCCAGCCCACCACCACGGTCGCGATGCCGTGTGCGGCGGCACCCTCCACGTCGTGGGCGCGATCTCCGACCATCAGCACCCGTTCGGGCAGCGTGCCCAGTTGGGACAGGGCGTAGGCCACCACGTCGGCCTTGCTGGCGCGGGTTCCGTCGATGCTGGCACCGGCGATGATGTCGAAGTGTTCAGTCAGGCCGAAGTGGTCGAGGATCCGGCGGGCGACGGGTTCGGCCTTCGACGTGGCCACCGCCAGCCGAATCCGCGCGGCCCGCAGGTCAGCCAGCAACTGCGGTACGCCGGCGTACACGCTGTTCATCGACCAACCCCGGCTGGTGTAGTCGGCCCGGTAAGCGCTGATCGCCTCGTCGGCGCGCTCGCCCAAGCCCATGGACGCCAGCGTGTGATGCATCGGCGGGCCTACAACGCGCTCCGCGAGGTCGCCGTCGGGCACCTCGGCGCCGATCGTGGCCAGGGCATGACGGAAGCTCGCCACGACGCCATCCGCCGAATCCGTCAGGGTGCCGTCGAGATCGAAGATCACCAACTGCGGTCCGCCGTCGGCGAGTGATCCCATCACCCCACCATTGTGGCTGACCGACACCGGCACCGGTGGCCGGGCAGGGCGCACTACTGTTCGTGAGGTGGTCAGTGCGCAGCGAAGCGGCGGGGTTCCGCGCCCGGGTTCGCGCTATCACGGCGACCAGGCCGCTGCGCCGGGAATGCTTGACTTCGCCGTCAACGTCCGGCACCTGCAGCCCCCCGCCTGGCTGGTGGAACGGCTTGCGGCGCGATTGACCGACCTCGCGCGCTATCCCGCCGCCGCCGACCAGCAGGCCGCGGTGCGGGCCGTCGCCCAACGCCACAGGTTGCCGGAGGATCATGTGCTGCTGCTCAACGGCGGATCCGAGGGCTTCGCCCTGCTGCCGGCGCTGCGGCCCCGCCTCGCCGCGTTGATCGCCCCGTCGTTCACCGAACCCGAAGCGATCCTGACGGCGGCCGGCGTGGCACTGCGCCAGGTGGTGCTGCCGCCGCCGTTCACACTCGACGGCGCCGGACCGTCCGATCTGCCCGAGGACGCCGATCTTGTGGTGATCGGCAATCCGACCAACCCGACCGGGGTGCTGCACTCTCGGGAGTCGGTGCTGGCGCTGCGCCGACCCGGCCGGATCGTGGTCGTCGACGAGGCTTTTGCCGACGCGGTGCCGGGCGAAGCGGAGTCGTTGGCGTCGGCGGGAGCGCCCGACGTGCTCGCGTTACCCGATGTGCTCGTCTTACCCGATGTGCTTGTCTTACGCAGCCTGACCAAGACCTGGGCGCTGGCCGGACTTCGGGTCGGCTACGCACTGGGTGCCCCCGAGGTGCTGGCCCGGTTATCGGCCACTCGGCCGCACTGGCCGCTGGGCACTCTGCAACTGGAGGCGATCGCGGCCTGTTGCGACCCTGCCGCACTCAGGGCGGCTGAGGCGGACGCCCGGCGCCTGGCAGTGCTGCGCGACGAAATGGCCGCCGGGCTCACGGGTTTGGGTCTGGACGTGATTGACGGCCGTGCGCCGTTCATCGCATTTGCCGTACCGGATGCAACCCTGATGCGAAAACATCTGCACGCCAACCGAATTGCAGTGCGTCGCTGCGACACTTTCGTCGGAATGGGTACCGATTACCTCCGCGCGACGGTGAGAGACGAGTGGCCGGTGCTGGTCGAAGCCCTCGCCGAGGGACTGCGATGAGCGTCCGCCTCGCCGACGTCATCGCGGTGCTCGACGACGCTTATCCGCCCGGCCTGGCACACGATTGGGACTCGGTCGGTCTGGTCTGCGGCGACCCGAATGACACCGTTGACTCGGTGACCATCGCAGTCGACGCCACCGCCGCGGTGGTGGACACCGTGGGGCCGCGAGGGCTTCTGCTGGCGCATCATCCATTGCTGTTGCGGGGGGTGGACACGGTGGCCGCCAGCAGTGGCAAGGGGGCGCTGATCCACCGCCTGATTCGCGCCGGTTCGGCATTGTTCACGGCACACACCAATGCCGACGCCGCTAATCCGGGCGTCTCCGATGCACTGGCCGAGACGCTGGGCCTGACCATCGAATCGGTCCTGGAACCGGTCTTCCCCGGCCCTGCCCTGGACAAGTGGGTGATCTTCGTGCCCGGGCCGGCTGCCGATGCAGTGCGTTCGGCGGTCTTCGCCGCCGGTGCAGGCCAGATCGGTGACTACTCGCACTGCAGTTGGACCGTCACCGGCAGCGGACAGTTCCTGCCCACCGCGGGCGCAACCCCAGCGATCGGCACCGTGGGATCGCTGCAACGCCTGCCGGAGGACCGGGTGGAAGTCATCGCCCCGGCCGCGCTCCGGGATCGGGTGCTGGCGGCCATGCGGTCGGCACACCCCTATCAAGAACCGGCTTTCGACGTGATCGCCCTGGCGCCCCTGCCCGCCGGTGTGGGCATCGGCCGGATCGGCCAGGTGTCGCGGCCGCAGCGGTTCGCCGACTTCGTGGCTTCGGTGCGATCGGCGCTGCCGACGACCACCTGGGGTGTACGCGGTTCCGGGGATCCGGACGCCACGGTTTCGCGGGTCGCGGTATGTGGCGGGGCGGGAGATTCTCTTCTTGCCGCGGCCGCGGCAGCCGGTGTGCAGGCGTACGTCACCGCCGATCTGCGCCACCACCCCGCCGACGAGCACCGCCGCATCAGTGCCGTCGGGCTCGTTGACGTCGCCCATTGGGCCAGTGAATACCCGTGGTGCGCCCAGGCCGCTGCGGTGGTGCGCGCACATTTCGGTGCCGCGCTTCCGGTAACGGTGTGCCCGCTGCGCACTGATCCGTGGAACATTGAACTCGCCGGAGGTAGCAGTGAAAGCTGAACTAGCACAACAAGTCACGCTCTTGGAGCTGACCGAACTCGATGCCGAGCTGTCGCGACTGGCGCACCGGGCCGCGCACCTCCCCGAGCAGCAGCATCTCGACGAGGTGCGATCCAGCGAGCGCGGTGCGGCCGACCGGCTGGCCGCCCTCGGCATCGCGATAGCGGACCTCGACGCCGAAGTCGCCCGGCTGGAGTCCGAGGTTGACGCTGTGCGCAAGCGCGAGGACCGCGATCGCGGCCTGTTGGACTCCGGGTCGGTCAATCCCAAACAACTCGAGGAACTGCAGCACGAGTTGGACACGCTGGAACGCCGACAGGGGAGTCTGGAGGATTCCTTGCTGGAGGTGATGGAACGTCGTGAGCAACTGGCGGCCGAACACGCCGGCGAGCAGGCCGCGGTGGAGGGCCTGCGTGCTGACCTTGTCCTCGCCGAGGAGGCTCACGCCCGGGTGCTCGCCGAGATCGAGGCCACCCGCACCGAGCGAGTCGCGCGCCGATCAGAGTTGGTGTCGGGCCTGGATGCTGATCTGGTGAAGCTCTACGAGCGGCAGGCCGCGACCTCGGGCGTCGGTGCCGGCCGGCTGGCGGGTGGTCGCTGCGGAGCCTGCCGTATCGAACTCGACCGGGGCGAGCTGGCACGCATCACCGCAGCCGCCGACGATGAGGTGCTGCGATGTTCGGAGTGTGGGGCGATCCTGCTGCGGGTCCGCGGGCCCGGATCGTGAAAGTGGTTGTCGAAGCCGACGGGGGATCCCGGGGAAACCCCGGACCGGCCGGATTCGGATGCGTGGTGTTCTCGGCCGACCGCGCCACCGTGCTGGCCGAACACAAACAATTCATCGGACAGACCACCAACAACGTCGCCGAGTACCGCGGTCTGATCGCCGGACTCGAAGAGGCACGTCGGCTTGGTGCTGACGAGGTTGCGGTGTCGATGGACTCCAAGCTCGTCGTGGAACAGATGTGTGGGCGCTGGAAGGTCAAGCACCCTGGGTTGGCCGAACTGCATCAGCAGGCCCGGGCGCTGGCGTCGACCTTCGACGGTGTCACGTTCGGCTGGATTCCGCGGGAACGTAACGCTCATGCGGATCGGCTGGCCAACGAGGCGATGGACGCTGCTGGTACGGCCGGCGATCCGCCGCCGGACGCGGTCGCGGTTGCGCCGTCGGACTGGACCGGCAACCGCGGCGGACCGACCCGGCTGCTGCTGTTACGTCACGGCCAGACGGAGTTGTCCGTGCAGCGTCGCTACTCGGGCCGCGGTAACCCCGAACTGACCGAGGTCGGCCGCCGCCAGGCCGCCGACGCCGCGCGCTATCTGGCCCAGAAGGGTGGTATCTCGGCGGTGATCTCCTCTCCGCTGCAGCGAGCACACGCAACCGCGACGGCGGCCGCGGATGCCCTCGGACTGAGCGTCGCGGTCGACGAGAACCTCACCGAGACCGACTTCGGTGAGTGGGAGGGGCTGACATTTCCGGAGGCGGCGAAGAGTCACCCCGACGTGCACGGCCGCTGGCTGCGCGATACCAGCCTGGCGGCGCCGGGCGGGGAGAGTTTCGATGAGGTCGGGCAGCGCGTGCACCGTGCCCTCGACCGGATCGTGGCCGAGCATCCAGGCGCCACGGTGTTGGTGGTCTCACACGTTACGCCGATCAAAACCCTGCTGCGACTGGCCCTGGACGCAGGCCCGACGATCCTGCACCGGGTCCACCTGGATCTAGCCTCGCTGAGCATCGCGGAGTTCTATCCCGACAACGGTGCATCGGTGCGTTTGGTCAACGACACGTCGTACTTGAGGAGGCCCTGATGGATCAACCGCCCGGCGACGCCCACGCCGTGTGGGAAGAGCATTACTCGGCCACGCCGCAGGTGTGGAGCGGTCGGGTGAATGCCCGACTGGCCGAGGTCGCACCCACACTCGATGGCAGCCGCGCGCTGGATTTGGGCTGCGGCGAGGGTGCCGACGCGATCTGGCTCGCCGAACACGGCTGGACCGTGGTCGCCGTCGACGTTTCGACCACCGCTGTGACCCGGGCACGGGAGGCGGCCACTTCCCATGGAGTTGCCGACCGCATCGACGTCGTCGAGTGTGATCTGACTCGCGAAGTTCCGGAAGGACCGTTCGATCTAGTCTCGGCGCAGTTCCTGCACAGCACCGTCGCGATGGACCGGTCGGCGGTGCTGAGGCGGGCCGCTGCTGCGGTGGCCCCGGGGGGGACGTTGCTGATCGTCGACCACGCCGACGCCCCGCCGTGGGCGTCGCGGCTGCATCACCACGAATTTCCCACTGCCGAATCGGTGCTCGACGGACTCGCACTCGACGGCGCACAGTGGCAGCGGATCCGGGTCGAGCGCGCCGAGCGTTCAGCGCGCGGACCTGGCGGCGAAGAGGCCACCCTGGTCGACAACGTGATCGTGGTGCGCCGCGCTGCGGGAGTCTTGCATCCCGCCGTGGGCATACGGTAGGCAGGGCGGCGTGGACGATACGAGTTCGACCGGCGCCCGGCTGCGCCAGGCGATGACCCGGCGCCTGCTGCGCCGGGGCGTGGCCCGCGGCGAGATCACCCTGCCGGCGGTACCGGACATGCTCGATGAGTACGTGCAGACCTGTGACGAGATGTTCACCGCGTTAGGGGTGCGGTTCACCGCTGAGGAGTTGGCGCACCTTCGTGGGGTCCTCGATGGCCAACTGACCGAGGCCTACGCGGCATCCCCGCGGTCAGACATCGTCATCACCTATGACTCGCCGGTGGGACTGGCGTTGAACTATCACGTCTCGGCCAAGTGGTTCACCGTCGAGGGCGCCTACGACAACTGGGTGGCCACCCGCGAGCCGCCGCTGTTCGGCACCGAACCGGATGCCAGGGTGTGGGCCCTGGCCGGCGAGGCGGACAAGCCGTCGGCATTTCCGATACTGGACATCGGCGCCGGAACCGGACGCAACACTCTGGCGCTGGCCCGCCGCGGTCACCCGGTCGACGCGGTCGAGATGACTCCGAAGTTCGCCGAACTGCTTCGCTCCGACGCTGCGCAGCAGTCCCTGGACGTCCGGGTGATCCAGCGCGACGTCTTCGAGACCATGGGGGATCTGCGCAACGACTATCAGCTCATCCTGCTCTCGGAGGTGGTCTCGGACTTCCGCACCATCGAACAACTCAAGGGTGTGTTCGACCTGGCCGCGCACTGCCTGGCGCCGGGTGGGCGGCTGGTGTTCAACATCTTTTTGCCGCGCGACGGATACGTGCTCGAACCGGCGGCTCGCGAACTCGGCCAGCAGTGCTACACGTCGATCTTCACCGCCGCGGAACTGCGCGAGGCGACCGCGGGCCAACCACTGGAACTGGTATGTGACGACTCGGTCCACGACTATGAGAAGGACCACCTGCCGGCCCACGGTTGGCCGCCCACCAGTTGGTATGCCAATTGGGTCAGTGGTCTGGACGTGTTCGACGTCGCCCGGGATGAGTCCCCGATCGAAATGCGCTGGCTGGTCTACCGCAGGAACGAGTAGGTTGGTGATCGCGGACGAGTTGGCCGGGCGGCCGCGGCGCACCGATTGGTGGGTCGAGGAAAGTCCGGACTTCACAGAGCAGGGTGATTGCTAACGGCAATCCGAGGTGACTCGCGGGACAGTGCCACAGAAAACAGACCGCCGCTCAACCCCTCGGGGATGGGCGGTAAGGGTGAAACGGTGCGGTAAGAGCGCACCAGCGTCCCGGGTGACCGGGATGGCTCGGTAAACCCCACCCGAAGCAAGGCCAAGAGGTCGCGCCCCGCCTTCGGGCTCAGGGTGCGGCTGCGCAGGCGCTCGAGGGCTGCTCGCCCGAGCCTGCGGGTAGGCCGCGGGAGGCATCCGGTGACGGATGTCGCAGATGGATGGTCGCTGCCGCGCCGGGCGTGTTTCGCCGGCGCGGAACAGAATCCGGCTTACAGGCCAGCTCGTCCGCCCCTAGCGGGCCCGGCCGACGGTGCGGCGCAACTCGCGCAGCGCATCGTTGAGCTGTTCGCGGCAGCGGATCGCCAGTTCCTCCTCCTCGCGATGCAGAACACCGTAGGTGAAGGTGTCCTCACCGGCCGCGTGCGCGGCATCAGCCTGCTGCAGTAGATGGATGCGGCTGACCACGCTGTCCTGATGATCGCCCAACAGGGTCTGAATCGTCTTGGAGCGTTGCGCAACCTGGGACTCCCCGGTGGCCGCCGCGACGTACCGAAGTCTCTTGGCGGCCTTGCGGATGCGGTGCAGCGCATCATCGCGATCCGCTGCCGAGGCGGCCTTGGTCGACTTGGTCGCCTTGATGAGTTTGCGATAACTCGACGAGATGTCCGCCGGGGGATGGTCGTCCCCGGAGGTGGGCTCGCCAGTCACGACCAGGTTGTCCAGCGCGTCGAGCAGGCGGAAGTAGCGCGGTGAGCGCATCGCCTTCCAGGATCGCGCAAGTCCCGCCCGGTACCGGCGACGTGCGTCGTCGACGAGTCGTTCCCGGACCGGGCCGCGGAGCAGTTCGGGCGGCAGCGCATCGAGAGCTTTGCGGTACCGATCGGCGAGCACCTCGGCATCGCGAGCGATCCCCAAAATGGCGGCAAGTTCGCGCAACTCGCTCAGAACCGAGGCGTCATCGGTCAGGCCGAAGGCAGCCTCGGAGGCCTGCAGAAGGCTGCGGATCTGCCTGGTCGCCACCCGCATCTGGTGAACCGCGTCGTCGGCGTCGGCCCGCACCGCGCGGTCCCACACCAGGAGCAGTTCCACCTGCTCGGCCACCGCACGGTGAACCGGATCGGTCGGAACGCTGGCGCGTGGGGGAGTCGAGTCGCCCAGCACTTTGGCCAGCTTCGAGCCGTGACCAGCCGGGGAGGCTCCGGCATCGAGCAGACGGTTGCCCAACCGGTTCAGCAGTCCGGCGGCGTCGTCGGATCCCGGATTGACCAGCTCCAGTTCCCACTCCCGCCAGGACTGTTCGTCAACGGAACCGCCGTCGGTCGGATCGATGCGCGCCGCGCTGACCGCGTCGTCGCAGAACTCGGCCAGGGCGACATCGTCGAAGCCATGGATCACCGTGACGTCGCGGGTCGTCGCGATACGCGCGACCGGAATCAGCGCGCGGTCGCGCACGATGGCCAGCACGACGTCGAGCAACTCCTCGGGGATGTCGGCGGTGCCGGTACCAGATCCAAGTGCGGCGCGGACCTCGGTGCGCGCCTCCGATCCGGACGGCAGTTTGAGGTGCCAGCCCGCATCGGGCCCGCCGGTACGCCGCCGCAGCGTGATCCGCCGGGCGGCCAGGTGGTGCTCCGCGGTGTCGAAGTACACGGCCTGCAGGGTCTGTGTCGGTAGCCGATGGGTCCGCGTCACCGCGAGGAGTCCGTCGAAGGACGGTTGTCCGACCCCCTCAGTGACGTCGAACTTTCGTTCCAGTTCGACATGACGGGTCGGTTCACCCGGCTTCGGCATCGTCACCTTCGATCGCTCTTGCTGGTGGCCCGGCCTGGATGGCTCGGCCTGGATGGCCCGGCCTGCTCAGCCCGGGACGTGGACAGTCCAGGGTTACATACGAAAGTGAACGGGTTAGAAGCTGTGTTCTTCGCCGGGGAAAACTCCGCTGGCGACCTCGTCCGCGTACTGCGTTGCGGCGCGGCGTAACTCGCCGCCGACGTCACCGAATCGCTTGACGAATTTCGCGGTCTTTCCGCTGGTGAGTCCGGCCATGTCCTGCCAGACCAGCACCTGGGCGTCGCAGTTGCGGCCCGCACCGATTCCGACCGTCGGGATGGTCAGCTTCCCGGTGATCTGGGTGGCCAGTTCAGCCGGCACCATTTCCATCACCACGGCGAATGCGCCGGCCTCGGCGACGGCAATGGCGTCAGCGACGGTCTGCTCCGCACCGTCGCCCCGGCCCTGAACGCGGAAGCCGCCGAGGCTGTTGACGCTCTGCGGGGTGAACCCGATGTGGGCCATCACCGGGATGCCCGCCGCGGTCAGGGTCGCGATCTGATCGGCTACCCGTTCGCCGCCCTCGAGTTTCACCGCGTGCGCTCCGGCTTCCTTGAGGAACCGCGTCGCGGTGGCCAGGGCCTGCGCGGGCCCACCCTCGTAGCTGCCGAATGGCAGGTCCGCCACGACCAGTGCGTGCTCGGCTCCTCGGACCACGCCGCGCACCAGGGGGATCAGTTCGTCCACGGTGACCGGGACGGTGGTGTCGTAGCCGTAGACGACGTTGGCTGCCGAATCGCCGACCAGGAGGACGGGAATTCCGGCCTCGTCAAAGAGTCGTGCGGTGGAGAAGTCGTAGGCGGTGAGCATGGCCCACCGATGGCCCTCGACCTTCATCCGCTGCAAATGGTGGGTGCGGATCTTGATGCGTGCGGCGGCAGAGCCGCCGTAAAGCGCCTGCTCAGACATGGCTGTCCTCAGTTGTTCGCCGGATCGTTCCTCGTGGCCTGTTTCAGGTCCCCGGGTTCGCGTGACTTTTCCATTGTGCCACCGGCGCAGGCGCGGGGGAATCATCGTCGACGTGGGTTTTCTCACAGCGAAGGCCGCCGTGGCGGGTTTGCGGGATCGGGCTCGGTGCCAGATACGGCGGCCTACCATCGCCCCATGCGGCAATTGCAGCGGCTCAGCGGGCTCGATGCCAGCTTCCTCTACCTGGAAACCCCGACCCAACCGCTGCACGTCTGCTCGGTGCTCGAGTTGGACGCGTCCACCATCCCGGGCGGATACAGCTTCGAGCGACTGCGCGAGGAAATGGCCCTGCGGGTCACCGCGATCCCGACGTTCCGGGAGAAGCTCGCCAACAGCTTCCTCAACCTCGACCACCCGGTGTGGGTGGAGGACGAGCACTTCGACGTGCACCGCCACCTGCATCGGATCGGCCTGCCCGCCCCCGGCGGCCGCGCGGAACTAGCCGAGGTCTGCGGGCACCTGGCGGCCCTGCCGCTGGATCGCCGTCACCCGCTCTGGGAGATGTGGGTGATCGAGGGACTCGGCGGCACGCGTCGGCGGGGTCGGCTCGCGGTGATGACGAAGGTTCATCACGCCGCGGTCGACGGCGTCACCGGCGCCAACTTGATGTCGCAGCTATGTTCCACCCAGCCCGAAGCGCCGCCGCCGGAGCCGGTCGAAGCCAGCGGTGAGGTTAATGCGCTGCGGATCGTCCTCGGTGGGTTGGGCAGGTTTGCCGCCCGGCCGGTCAAGCTGGCGACCAACGTGCTGCCCTCGACGGTGACCACCGTGGTTGAGACGGTGCGCCGGGTCGCGGACGGCCGCGCGATGGCGTCGCCGTTCGCCGCTCCGCACACCCCGTTCAACGCCAGCATTACCGCGCACCGCAACGTCGCCTTCGCCCAACTCGATTTTGAGGACATCAAGACCGTCAAGAATCATTTCAACGTGAAGGTCAACGATGTGGTGATGGCGCTGGTGTCCGGCGTGCTGCGGCGGTTCATGCTTGACCGGGCGGAACTGCCGGAAGCACCTCTGGTGGCCATGGTGCCGGTGTCGGTGCATGATCGCTCCGATCGGCCGGGCCGGAACCAGGTCTCCGGCATGTTCTCCAGCCTGGAGACCCAGATTGAGGATGCCGGCGAGCGACTGCGAGCGATCGCGGCAGACAACACCGTCGCCAAGGAACACAGCGCGGCGATCGGGGCTACGCTGCTGCAGGACTGGAGCCAGTTCGCCGGTCCGGCCGTTTTCGGTGTGGCGATGCGGGTGTACGCGCGCAGCCGTCTGACCGAATCGCCGGTGCACAACCTGGTGGTTTCCAACGTGCCGGGGCCACAGATCCCGTTGTACTTCCTCGGGGCCGAGGTGGATGCGATGTATCCGCTCGGACCGATCTTTCACGGCGCGGGACTGAACATCACGGTGATGTCGCTCAACGGCAAACTCAATGTCGGCCTGATCTCCTGTCCGGAGCTGCTGCCCGACCTGGCGGAGATGGCCGCGGGGTTCGCGCCGGGGATGAAAGAGCTGTTGAAGGCGACCACATCGGGGCGAGTTCGGTAAACGTGGCAGCATGGGGGTATGAGGCTGCTACAACGCCCCCGCGTCACCCGCGCCGCCGTGGTGCTTCCGGCCATTGCTGTCCTGCTCGCGTCGAGTGGTTGCGCGACAGTGGTGTCTGGTACCGCGGTGCTGTCGGCACCCCAGGTCGGACAGCCGGTGCAGTGGGGGCCGTGTCGGCCGGCCGGTGGCGGTAGCGGCGAGTCGGTAGCCGTTCCGACCGGCGCCCAGTGCGGCAAGATCGCGGTTCCCGTCGACTACGACAAACCCGACGGCGACCAGGCCGTCCTGGCACTGATCCGGTTTCCGGCCACCGGCGAGAAGATCGGTTCGCTGATCATCAACCCTGGCGGGCCTGGGGAATCCGGTATCGAGGCCGCCGCCGGGATCGTCGAGGGACTGCCTGTCGACGTGCGCGAGCGGTTCGACCTGGTGGGCTTCGACCCGCGCGGGGTTGGCGCGTCCACTCCGGCGGTGTGGTGCAACTCCGATGCCGACAACGACCGTCTGCGGGCCGATCCGATGGTGGACTACAGCCCCGACGGTGTGCGGCGCATCGAGGGCGAGACGAAGGCCTTCGTGCAGCGCTGCATCGACAAGATGGGCCCTGATTTCCTGGCCAATGTCGGCACCGCGAGCGTCGCGAAGGATCTTGACGCGCTGCGCGCGGCGGTCGGCGACGACAAATTGAACTACCTGGGCTACTCCTATGGCACCCGGATCGGGGCCGCCTACGCCGAGGCGTTCCCGGAGAACGTTCGGTCGATGATCCTCGACGGAGCGGTCGATCCCAATGCCGACCCGATCCAGGCCGACATCGACCAGGCCGAGGCATTTCAGAAGGCCTTCAACGATTACGCGGCGGACTGCGCTGAGGACCCCGACTGTCCGCTGGGTACCGACCCGGCCAAGGCGGTCGACGTCTACCGCGACCTGGTGGATCCGTTGGTGGACACGCCGCTCCCGACCCGTGATCCGCGCGGACTGTCCTACGGCGACGCCCTGGTCGGCACCATCATGGCGCTGTATTCGCCCAACCTCTGGCGGCACCTGACCCGCGGCCTGACCGAGATGACCGAGGGTCGGGGTGACACCATGCTCGCCCTGGCCGACATGTACATGCGTCGCGACCCGCAGGGCCGCTACACCAACGCCACCGACGCCCGCATCGCGGTCAACTGCGTCGACCAACCGCCGATCACCGACACCGCCAAGGTGGTCGAGGAGGACCGGCGACTTCGTGAGGTTGCGCCGTTCATGAGTTACGGGGAGTTCACCGGGCACGCACCGATGAGCACCTGCGCATTCTGGCCGGTGC
>Ga0247838_1001884_pt1 | contig 28390 bp, 28 predicted proteins | sample LaCruzMarch2015__5_FD_189097 | JGI IMG/M metagenome (GOLD analysis project Ga0247838, IMG submission 189097) | Freshwater microbial communities from meromictic Lake La Cruz, Castile-La Mancha, Spain - LaCruzMarch2015_15m | ecosystem: Environmental > Aquatic > Freshwater > Lake | place: Spain... | reverse complement strand
CCGCGGCAGCAATCGATGGGAAGGCATTTGGGGCTTCCTGATTAGCAAATTCGAACTGAGTGTGAGCCAACAGGAGTAGCCTTGCCTCACTCGGAATCAAAATGCGGGCAAACTCGAAAGCGCCGGCATTGGTCCGGGGACCAATTAACCACAGGCTGATGGCTAAAAAAACAATCGCTACCCAGGCGTTTTTACTCATGGCCTGGAGGTAGGTAGGCAAAGTCAAGGCTGCAAGCAGGCGCTTTACGCTATTAAATTGGGGTACTGCAATTTCAATTGGATTTCTCATTTACCGGAGTCACTTTGCAACTTGCCACTTCAACTGCCTGCATATTGCATCGCAACATTTAATGTAGATGATGCATAGTAGGTAGCCCTATATATCATGTCAAGTATATAAAACTACTTTTCTATAACTATTTATAGCTATAAGGGGATCCCTTACTTACCCTACAGCCAATAGGTTATTAAAAATAGATATAAAACAATTACTTACGAATGTTAGTCTTTACTAATTTTGGCATATGAAAATCTCCCCTCCAAGCGACTTTTTTCATGATGCGGACCATAAAAACACTAGATCTAGTTATTCAATTGCCTTACTTAGCCTAGGGGTAGTGTTCGCTCGCCTCAATTTGTTCTACGCGTTGGGATGATTTACCTGATATCGAACGCAGCGTTTAGGCCCTTGCTACACTCAGTATTTCAAACCCAGCAATTGTGCTGTAGCCCTTTACCGAGTCCAGATATGCCGAACGACACTATTCAGTCAAGCCTAAAAGATGCCAGCTTGCTTCAAACGGATGCCTGGATCAACGGTCATTGGGTTGCAGGGAGCTCCCGCTTTGCGGTAGACAACCCAGCAAGCGGCGAGGTGATTGCGCAGGTTAGTAATTTGGGTGCTACTGAGGCTGAAGCAGCAATTGCAGCGGCCGAGGCAGCCTTGCCAGCCTGGCGGGCAAAAACCGCAAAAGAGCGCTCTAGTGTTCTGCGCCGCTGGTTTGATTTGATTGTCGCCAATAGCGATGATTTAGCCCGAATCTTGACCTTAGAGCAAGGCAAGCCCCTGGCTGAAGCCAAGGGCGAAGTTGCCTACGGTGCTAGCTTTTTAGAGTGGTTTGCTGAAGAAGCCAAGCGGGTGGCCGGCAGCATTCCGGCGAGTACGTGGAGCGATAAACGCATGCTCGTTCTCAAACAGCCGATTGGCGTCTGCGCCGCCATTACCCCCTGGAACTTTCCGATTGCGATGATTACCCGCAAGATTGCCCCTGCTTTAGCGGCGGGCTGCACGATTGTGATTAAGCCCGCCGAGCAAACGCCTTTATCGGCTCTGGCTTTGGCCGAACTCAGTCGCCAAGCCGGCATACCCCCCGGCGTGGTTAATGTGGTGACCGGGGATGCAGACCATTCCATCCAGATTGGCAAGGCTCTGTGCAGCTCGCCGATTGTGCGCCACCTCTCCTTTACTGGCTCGACTGAAGTTGGCCGTATTTTGATGGCACAGTGCGCCCCAACGATTAAAAAGCTAGGCCTAGAGCTGGGTGGCCACGCCCCCTTCATTGTGTTTGAAGATGCCGATATTGATGCTGCGGTTGCTGGAGCCATGGCCTCCAAATACCGTAATGCCGGGCAGACCTGCGTCTGCGCCAACCGCTTTTATGTTCACAGCAAAGTCATCGACGCCTTTACCGAGCGCTTTGCTAAAGCAGTGCAGACCTTAACGGTTGGCAATGGTTTAGATGCTGGCGTGATGCAAGGCCCATTGATTGATAAAGCAGCACTCACCAAAGTCGAGGAGCACGTGGCCGATGCGCTTGCCAAGGGCGCTAAGCTCGTGACCGGTGGCAAGTTAGCCGCCATCGGTGGGCACTTTTACGAGCCCACGATTTTGTCGCACGTCACGACAGCGATGCGCATCAATAGCGAAGAAACCTTTGGGCCAGTAGCGCCCATCATGGCGTTTGATGACGATGTTGAGGTTGTGCGCCTAGCGAACCAATCACCCTTTGGTCTGGCCTCTTATTTTTATAGTCGTGATATTGGCCGAATCTGGAACGTAGCTGAAGCGCTCGAGTACGGCATCGTTGGCGTTAACAGCGGCGCAGTCTCCAACGAAGTCGGTCCCTTTGGAGGCGTCAAGCAATCGGGTCTTGGACGCGAAGGCAGCGTCTGGGGAATGGATGAATACCTGGAGATGAAATACGTGTGTGTGGGGCTGTAAGAGGTCCTAACGAATCTTTTTTCTAGGCGCAAAGAATGTGCTCGATAAAATAGTCATAAGACTGGAGCCGAACTCTAGCTCGTTGCCTAACTCTGCTCCTTAAAAAAGAAAGGGGGTGCCTTTGGTTCGGCATTTACAAAAACAATCTAAACCAACAGAAAAATCCTGCCCTTTGTATGAGGCAGACGAGGGGCCGCTAAGCCAAATACAGCTTGCTCAAATCAAAAAAGGGGCGCCCAAACTAATTGATAGAGTAGTTCGAAGCCGCCTTTTTAGAGTAAAATAAGATCAGTGGCCACGACCCAATAGAGCATTTAAAGGCATCAGTGAACTGAGCTAAATAGCTAGCCGTAATAGGAACTCTAGACGTCTTGGTTACCGTCTTGATTACGTATACGATCTTAAGCAGCAATCCGAACCTCAAGATGACGTCCAAGTGCCAATGCCGCCGCCTCAATTTGATCGAGCTTAGATGCGTGACGCAAATCAAATAAGCGGTCGACTTGCGGCATATGCCAACCCAGACGTCTGGCTAATTCCGACTTTTTGATACCCTGTTCCATCATTGCCTGATAAACGCCTAATTTGGCGCATTCAAGAGCGGTCGGAGATACTGTTCGCTCTCCTCGCCTTACTTTACTCGGCAATGGCAATGCCTTGCGAGCCTCTACATAAATAGATAATCCTGTTTCTAAAGCATCTACTGCATTTAGTAATGCCTCTTCTTTATCGGCGCCAAACGTAATTGCTTCTGGTATATCCCGAAAGCGTACCAAAATAGTGTCGCCATCTTTTGTCAGTGTTACCGGATAGTTAAACATGCACTTCCCCTTACTTCAAACCGAGTTGCCGCTTAATTGCAGCCTCTAAACCTTTACCCAATTCGCTTGTTCCATGCATCGGTAAAGTAGATTGTTTACCATTTAAAAATACCTTCAAATGAGAACCCTTACCAGGTAAAAAAGTAGCTCCTTGTAGCTCTAGCCACTTTTTCATCTGCTTCGAATTCATTGGATACAATATAACACATCTGTTGTTTTTTTAAAACCCCCCCTATATTTGGCCTTGCTAGGCACTGAAGCTGTCTGCAGTAAAAAAATAACTTAGTTACAAAAGTAACTTGCGCAACACTAAAGACACTTTTTTACCGCTTGCGATACACCAAATCCCAAACACCATGCCCCAAGCGTATGCCACGGTTCTCAAACTTGGTAATGGGTCTGTAGGAGGGGCGCTCGGCATATCCGGGATGGTCGCCCTCAAGATCTTTTAAGGTGGGCGTAAATTCGTTTTTAGATTCACTCGGGCCATCCGCGCCAGAATCAAGAACATCAGCGCGGGTAAACGTTTCAATACGGATGGATTCAGTAGAGGTGTTTTGCAAGCTCGCCTCTCGATTCAGAACGAGCAGCATTTGCTCGGCGTAGTTGTGCCAATCGGTTGCTAAATGTAAATAGCCGCCCGGCTTAATCCGGGATGCTAAAAGTTCGACAAACTGCTGTTGTATCAAGCGGCGTTTATGGTGGCGTTTTTTATGCCATGGATCTGCAAAATAAATATGGATACCATCTAAAGAATCTTCAGCAATCATGTGCTCGAGCACTTCGACTGCATCGTGGCGAATTAAACGCAAATTGGTGAGGCCTAATTCACCAATGCGCTTGAGTAAAGCGCCTACTCCCGGCAAATGCACTTCGATCGCTAAAAAGTCATCCTCCGGGCGTAACTCCGCAATGGCGGCCGTGGTTTCGCCCATACCAAAACCAATCTCCAAAATTCGGGGGCGAGAGCTACTTACATCATTAGCACTCGGATGAATAAATGTAGCTGCCCAACCAAATGGCTGATTCTGAAAAGGGACTAAAAACTGAGGACCTAAGTCATCGAGCGCGCGCTGCTGGCCAGCGGTTAAGCGCCCTGCACGGAGCACAAAAGACCGAATGCGATCCGTGCGATCCGCCTGCCCTACGAAGCTAGTCTGGCCGACTTGCGTTGATTTAGTTTCCACAGAATGCGCTTGTACGATTGCTGCGATGGTTTACGTATTCGCCAAGAGGGCTTTAAAGTAGGCAATGGTTTCTTTTAGTCCATCCTCCAGGTTCACTTTAGGCTCCCAACCGAGCTTGGCTTTTACTAATGCGATGTCAGGTTGGCGCTGCTTCGGATCATCCGATGGCAGTGGTGCAAAGACCAGCTTGGATTTGCTATTGGACAAGCGCAGAATCGTTTCAGCCAGTTGCAGCATGGTGAACTCACCTGGGTTGCCCGTGTTGACAGGACCAGTAAAGCCGGCTTCAGAGTTCATCATTTTGACCATGGCATCGATTAGGTCATCAACGTAGCAAAAACTACGTGTTTGCTGACCATCGCCATAGATAGTGATGTCTTTACCTTGTAATGCTTGCACAATGAAGTTACTCACCACCCTGCCATCATTGGGGTGCATGCGCGGACCATAGGTATTAAAGATACGCACCACCTTAATGTCGAGTTGGTGCTGGCGGTGGTAATCAAAAAAGAGGGTTTCGGCGCAGCGCTTTCCTTCGTCATAGCACGAGCGAATACCAATCGGATTGACTTTGCCCCAATACGACTCGGGCTGGGGATGCACTTCAGGATCGCCATAGACCTCGCTGGTGGATGCCTGCAAGATGCGGGCTCGGGTTCGCTTAGCCAGGCCCAGCATGTTGATTGCACCGTGTACGCTGGTTTTGGTGGTTTGTACTGGATCGTACTGGTAATGCACCGGCGATGCAGGGCAGGCTAAGTTATAAATCTGATCCACTTCTACATACAGCGGAAAAGTCACATCGTGGCGCATCACCTCCAGACGGGGGTTATCCAATAGGTGGGCAATATTTTGTTTGCTTCCCGTGAAGAAGTTATCGACCACCAAGACTTCATTGCCAGTAGACAAGAGTTTTTCAGTGAGGTGCGAGCCCAAGAAACCAGCGCCGCCAGTGATAAGGATTTTTTTGGCGCTGACAGTATTGATTGAGGCGGGGTTCTTAATCATTGGGTGTTCCAGAATGATAATGGGGCGGCGTTAGTAGATAGAGTAACCAGTATGAATGGGTTTAAAGATAGAACAGGATTGAATGCTCTCATGAGGGTGGCATATCCCAGCTCGCAGAGCGATAGGCATGCACCACTTCCGCTAGCACAATCAGCAAGGATGTCATAAAGGAAATTAAACCCAATACAAAGGTAGCGACCACATACCCAGTCTGCAGCAGTGCTACCGAGCCAGTCTGAAAGAAAAATAACTCGAGTACCGTAAGCGAAATCAATACGCCACTGAGCACATTAAAGAAGATAGCGACAGTACATAAGCGACCCCGCATCTTAAACTCACGCAGCTCAATCTCGTAATGCATGCGTAACTTATACGAAAGGGCTTGGTTGCCATATAAGGCATTTTGCACAAAGCGCATCCGGTCTACCGTCCTAGCGAGACGCGTTGAAATAGCCCCAACCAAGGTGGCTACCGCAGTAAGTAAGAATACTGGCGCCAAAGCCAATTGAATGTTACTGGTTAGGGCATCAATGGTGATGTTCATCTGATGATTTAGGTATTTATGCGAAGTGAGGGCTGGTTATAAGGGTTACGAGGGGACTTATAGTGCTTTTGGTACTGGTGAGTTGATCCTTGTTAAGCCATTAGCTTATTGATTCTAAACCTAGCACCTAACTATTCCTTTTGGTTGTCTACGGCGATTCCTTTCACACGCAGATTTCGATGTTTTTTACCTAACAGAGCCCACTAACGGTCTTTATAATACGATTTAGGGTATCAATAAGGGGGCTAATGGTCACTATCGCTGCCAATGATTTAAAAACTAAAGGCATCAAAGCCCTTGAAGATACTCTGCGAACCGAACTACAGGTATCTTTATCCGTTCGCGGTCAAATCAAATACGTCGTGATGAGCCAGGATTACTATTACTATCTACGGGTATGTGAGCTAGATGCCGCTTTAGCTGAATCAAAGGCCAAGCCAAGATCTGGAGACTTCGTAAAAGAAACCGTCACTGAGCACTTCAAAGTCCTAAGAAAGCTTAACAAAGTAGCCAAATAGGTTGGCGGTTCTTTTTTGCCGAACGGGTGAACACTCAGATGAGTGTTAGCGATCACGATGTATTTTGTTAAGAGTTAGGCGTGGCTAATCTTTTTTGCTTCTTTTTTTAACAGGGCGTTGATTCGGGTTTGCCAACCTTCGCCAGTTGACTTAAACGCCTCAATAATTTCTACATCGAGTCGTAACTTAATAGCCTGCTTAGGCTTTTCTAAACGAGGGCGCCCTCGAGCAGCCTTATTCATAGCTACTAATTCTTTATATAACTCTGGCTGCAACACTTCTTTTGCAGGCTTAAATAATTTCATATCAGCAGCAGATAAATTTCTAATTTCTCCGTCAGCCTTAATTATTGGTGAGCGTGGTTTCATACTCTTTTACCTCCCTTGTGTTTGCCTTACGAAACGAAATAATGCGTATTCCGTTAGGCACTTTACTAAAACACAGAAAATGTAGCCTCTCTTCTAAAAATCCGAGCGCCGCATACCGAGGCTCTGAATATATTTTTCGAACATCTTGCCAAATCTTGGCGGTAACAAAATCAAAATCTTGGACTTGGTCAAAAGAGAGCTGTCGTTCGGTAATGTTGCGCTCATTTTTGACTTTGTCGAAAACAATTTTCATCCGAATTATTGTACCCCCAATAAATACCTATTGCAAGTGGGTGTATTGGCCAATTTATGCACTTCGCTCTTTTGTTCAATCTGCTTAGCAAGCAGAAGTAAATACTCAGCTAAGAATGCGTTACGACCACGCCACCAAACCCGTATAAGCCGTAATCAATACCACCACCCCGAACACAATGCGGTACCAGGCAAACGGCACAAAGGTATGGGAAGCCACATAATGTATTAACCAGCGTACGCAAATAAAAGCAGAGATAAAGGCTGCAATAAAACCCACCACAATCGCCCAGCCAAAATGCATGGTCTCCGCACCACTCGTTTGAATGGGATTGATCCAGAGCTTTAAAAGCTCATATGCTGAAGCGCCACCAATGACTGGAATAGCCAAGAAGAAAGAAAACTCGGTTGCAACTGCTCTGGGTAAACCAAACAGCATGCCGCCAATGATGGTGGCGCCCGAACGGGAGGTTCCAGGAATGAGGGCGGCGCACTGAGCCAAACCGACTTTGAGCGCATCCAGCGGAGTTAAATCATCCACCGTTTTAATAGCCCTACCGCTTCTTGCAATCGCATCCTTTTGAAGACCTTGCTCTGCCTGCTTTTGACGGCTTTCGGCCCAGAAAATAATCAGGGCACCGCCAATAAATGCCATGGCAACGGGAATGGGTGAGAATAAAAACTGCTTGATGTATTTTCCAAAGAGTAAAGCCAGCGTCATCGCCGGAATGGAGGCGATTAGTACATTCACCACAAAGCGCTGCGAAGCACTGCTGGTCTTAATAGTAGAGGCCACTGACCACAGCTTGCTTCGAAACTCCCAGCAGACCGCCAAAATAGCGCCAAACTGAATAATCACCTCAAAGGCCTTACCGCGCTCATCATTAAAGCCCAGTAAGTCACCGACCAAAATCAGGTGCCCTGTGCTGGAAATCGGTAAAAACTCGGTCAAGCCTTCAACAATTCCGAGAATGAGGGCCTTGCCCAGTAGTAATAGATCCATAGGCCGATTTTACGACCAGCGGGCAATTCCAAGCCCATATTGCATCCCTGGAAAATAGGAACCCCACTCCAGACCAGTAGTCTTAGGCACTGGCAGGCGGTTTAGCCTTAAACTGAGGGTAATGGGATACTCCCTTTTCATGTATTTCTAGCAAACATCCATTTGAATGACCTTGCCGTTTTTTTCAGTTCCCGCCCACTTTAAGCGCCGCTACCTCCAAGGCGTGATGAGCGCCGGCATTTCGGGCGCTCTGGCCCTGACTCTTCCCGCCAGCAGTTTGGCGCAAGTTGTTAGTCCAGCCCAAGATCGCAATGCACCCACAGCCGGCCAAGTGACGGTCCTACCCGATACATCTGCTAAAACGCCTGGCCCAGGAACGCAAAACCTATCCTTGCCGCCAGCATTAACATCGCCTGCCTTGAGCAGCGTTCCAGCTTTTAGTAATTTCAGCAGCAATCCTCGCGATGCCGTCAATTTTGGTCCTAATATGGATCTCATGCGCCTGTATCAAGAGGCAGCATTTAATGATCCCATTCTCAACAGTGCCCGCTTTAATTACGCCGCCAATAAAGAAATTTATTGGCAAGGCTTATCGACTTTGCTACCCCAGGTTTCCGCCAACCCCACTGCTACTCGGTTTTTCCAGCATGGCGAAGGCAATAGCCGCATCTTTGATCAAAAGAGTTATACGGTTAGCCTAACCCAGCCGGTTTTTAATGCCGCTGCCCTTGAGGTATTTAAGCAAGGCGATCTCATTACCAAAGTATCCGACTTGCAGTTTTTACAGGCCCAACAAGATTTAGTGATTCGGGTATCGCAAGCCTACTTTGATGTGCTTACAGCACAAGACAACGTCGAGCTCTTCAGGAATAAAAAAGCGTTAATTAAGCAGCAACTCCAAGCAGCCCAATCAAAGTTTGAAGTAGGTTCAGCAACTATTGTCGATGCCAATGATGCCCAAGCCCGTTTTGATTTAGCCAACGCCCAAGAGACCGCAGCTCAAGCAGAGTTAATTGTGCGACGCGGTGTGCTCGAGCAGATCGTTGGCCACCCAGTACCGCCACTCAAGCCACTCGCGAAAGACGCCAAAATTGAAGGAGTAGTTGCTGATCCGAGAGCCAAAACAAAGGATGCAAAAGGGATACCGATTGCAGACAGCGTCAACCCCAAGCTGCCCCCCGGTCAAGAATTAAGTGATTGGATTAAGCAAGCCGAAGCAGCTAACTATGGAGTGCTCGCTAGTCAGCTCAATGTGGATATTGCCCAAAGCTCTTATCGAGGTTCTTTGGCAGCCAACTACCCTACAGTGAACTTTGTGGGCACGACCGGCTTTAACGCGGCTAACGGCTCGCCCACCAACTTCAACCCATCGACCACGCAAAATATCTTCAATAACACCATTGCGCTACAGATGAGTCTGCCGATTTTCTCGGGGGGCTTTAATAACTCGGTGATTCGGCAACGGGCAGCGCTAGTGGATAAAGCCAAATCGGATTACGACAATTTACGTAGAACGGCCGCTCAAGCAACACGCCAAGCCTTTACCGGCTTTTATGGCGGACTTGCAACGGTGAGGGCATTTGAGGCCGCAGAAAAGTCATCGGCCTCTGCCTTGGCATCGAGTCAGCTGGGTTTTGATGTCGGTACCTTGATCAATCTAGATGTACTGATTGCACTCGACGCCCTTTTCACGACAAGAGCAACGCTGTACAAAGCCAGATACGACACCATTCTGAATGCCCTCAAGCTTAAAGCCCAAGCTGCGGCACTTACCGATCAGGATTTATTAGCGGTCAATGCGTTGCTGAAGTAAGTTGGACTTATATTCCGTATCACCAACTTGATTCCGCTCTTTCAGAGACTTCGTCGGCGCCAAACTAGGCGCCTATGCTGCTGCGTATCTTGAAATAGAGCCTGTACTTAAAAAGAGTACGTCAGCTTAAGACCAAACTCATTCGTCGTATTGGCGGGTTCTTTAGTGGTGTAGGTGAAGGGAATGCCTGCGGCAATGCCTCGATTCACATTGGTTTGAGAATCCGCGATATTCCAATACTTATAGTAGGGCCCAAAGCCCCATTGATCTTGCTTGTAGAGAATGGTGAGGTTGATCCCGTACCCTGAATTCTGTACATTATTTTGATTGGCTAAATAGGGGTTGGCCGCTGCGAGCCCACTGTATTGATTGCCAGAGATCAGATAGTTGTATTCCAAGGTGGTCTCTAACTTGGCTTTGTTGTCATTGACCGCAAAGCGATGAATCACGCCAATGGGGATGTAGTTGTAGGTACTGCGCCGATCGTAGCCTCTAGCTCCGGTGGATGTTGTAACACCTCCAAAAGCCTGATTAAGATAGCGGTAGCCAAAGCCAATGTAAGGTGAGAGGACAAAACCATCAAAGGCAAAATCACGACCCAGCGCTGCTTTGAGGTTGACGTAATACTGGGGTATGCCGCTGGCAGTACCGGAGCCGCTGTATTGAACTGGACCGTTGTTGTAATCAATTTGCCCCAAGACAAACCAATCGTTCTGAAAAGCATAGGTGCCGAGGTATTCCACACCCACATTAATGGCTGTTATTTTGACATCTAAACTGGGCTCATCATAGATATAGCCAGATACTGTCAAACCGACTTGGTTTGCAGTTTGGGTTTTGAGATCAATTGCGCCTGCTTGCGCTGCAGCATTGCTTATGGGCAGAAGCAGTATGGAAATCAAGAGAAGTAGTTTGTTCATGGAATTCACCGGGTTAAGCCTTGTAGTAATTTTTTTGTCTACATTGAGAATGGCATTCACGCATTTAATCTACCACTTTTAGAATTCAATCGCCCACAAATCTTAACAAGAGAAACTGCCATCTGCCCTTCAATTGAGGCAGATGCCATAGCATCTAAACATTACTCCGCGCCCATACCCCAATTGCCATTATTAAAATTCTAGCTTTGATCAATGTGGTATGGCACAAAACCAGGATTGATCCAAACTTGACTGCGCGCTTCAGCCTCCACGATCAAAATGGGCTTCTCTTGGGCACCAGCAAGATTACTTGGATAGTAGTGCCTCGGCAATTAGACTCAAGCGAGCCCGGAACTGATCATCACGTAAGGAGGCTATGGCCGCCTTCACTGGATCACTCTGTAGGCTGAAAAACGAGCTCAATTGCATATTCTGTGGCTTGAGAGCCAGTCTGTTGAAACCACAACGTCATTGGGCCAGAAGTTAACTGTGCGGGCGGCAACTTTTCAAGTACGTTACGCTTGAGATCTTCCGGCCCCATGTGGCCATAAACCAGCATACGGCTGACATCGAAGCCAGCATCGAAGACAGGGGCCCTCTGCAAAGCATAAAAGGCGATTGGGTCAGAAGAAACATAGTGAACCAGTTGCACAGTTTTGAGACTCTGCCCGACGGGAATGTCCCAGCGAATATAGTCGGCATCCCCTCGAGCTACAGAACCGTGAAGCACAACAGTTCGAGCCTGCTGTAAGGACAGCACGCTTGGCTGCAAGGGATTGCCGGAGGCCTCATGCCATGTTGCACTGTTGGGCTCAAGACTGACTCGCTCCATAGGCGACTTGTTGCCAGCTAGGTCGATCTGCCGCAGCCACAGTCCCGTTAACGCATTGCCCATGATGGCTAATCGATCTCCAGTGCCAGTTAGCCAAGTTCGCGCGTCATCCAAGGAATATTCCCACTGTCCCTGATCCTCGACCCCGGAAACTCTAACCAATCGGGTCAGGTCCTGGGTCATTACGACAGCTTGAATGGGTGCTGGGGGCATAGTGTCCAGAACGCAGTTGACCACCGCAATCTCAGAGGTATTACCCATGTCGTCGTAGGAACGAACCCAGATAAGTTTGGCTCCATCACCCTCGACATTAAAAGACTTATCCTGACCTCGAGACCATGTTGCACCCATATCAAAAGAAAATTCCCAGGGGAAGGGACTGCTGACATCCCAACGGCCATTACTAGTAACGCCGTCAGTCACACTAAGGCCAGTGTCCGAAAAAGTGAGTACGGGTTTGGGGATGAATTTGGAGGCGCTCCCGGGAGTTGGTGACATTGGTGCTTGCGTATTAGTATCGCCACCACCACCACACGCAGCCAAGCACAATGCCAGTGCGGCAATCAGCAATAGCCGAGCAGCCGGATATTGAAGAGTCAATAGTATGGTTTGCATATTTTTTTATTCGCGAAAGTACATAATCGGCAAAGACGCTTTACAGGCAAAAAAGGAGAGACGCACTTTGTAAAAAAATTAGACTAGTAGTTAAATATTACAAATAAATTACATTGAAAAAACGCAGCAATGAAGAGAAAATTAAGAAGAATCAGAAATTTAGTAGGGCTATTCAAGGCTAGAAAAGTGGAAGTGAGGTCGGCAATGTCCTTGATTACACCCGATGACAAGTTACCGACCATGCGAGCGGCGGCTGAGTTTTCTTGTAGCTGAGACCTCAATGCAGGTCCATGGCGTAGTTAAATTGAGCTAAGGACTCATAGCGAAAGTTGTGCCCATGAGGTGAGGCTGCATAGGCGATGATGACAAATTCAAAGAAAGCTACGCTTGAATCCGTTTATATTTGGATATGCCAAAGCAAACCGGAGTAGAACTACTTTAAAGGTGTGCAGACTTCGCCGGCCCCAAACTAGGCGCCTTAGTGGCTGCGCCCAAACCAACAAAAATCACCATCCCGTCGCCGCCGGGGTTAGATACCAAGTCTTGCAAGCCTCTGGGCTTCCAGTTATTGGCTGCCCAAAGATTGCCCGCCATATCGGCATTGACGGATGTGAGGCGCATTAAGGGTAAATAAGCAGGCACTGGATTAGTTGGGCCGTACAGTGGCTGCCCTGAATTGAGCAAGACTTGGCTTCCAGCCGATGGCAAGGTATAGCCCGAACTTGGACTAATCGCAGTGCCCATGGCTACTCCACTCGGGCAATTGGAGGGCATTGCTCCGCACAACTGAACAATGCTGTAACGCGCGCTAGGGTCGCTCGTGCCAAAGTTGGCCACCCAAATATTCTGCTTCGCATCGACCGATAGACCCCAAGGACCATTGATGCCCTGCCCCGTGTAATTTCCTACTAGCGTACCGCTTGCGTTAATGACGTGGACAGTAGAGGTCTTGCCAGCAGCAACCCAAGCATTACCTTGCGAATCCACCGCGATACCCTTAGGATTGCTATCAGCAGGTAGGCTCACCGTAAATTGCTTCGCAATTTGACCACTCACAATCCGGAATTTAGAAACCACATCACTTCCGGTATACGTAACCCACGCACTGCCTTCACTATCAATGGCCATACCAAATGGGGCTAGATTGCTATCAATATAGGTAAGGGGATTATTGCTATTGCCATTGGGATAAACCACCACCGTATTGCTGTTGTGACTGGCCATCCAAATATTGTTGGATGCGTCCACAGCAATCCCCTGCACACGATCAAGCTGGTTGGTCAAGCCATTGGATGGCGATAAGGGTACGCCCAGCGGGGATAACTTGGTGACGCTACCGGCAGCGGGCACGACAGCACCCCAACCAAAATTACCCGACCAAATATTGCCTAAGGTATCAATAGCTATTCCAAAGCCCGAACCTAAAATGCCGCCGCCCGTTATTGGTGAGCTCGGTGTATTGTTGCGGCCATCCGCTGGCTTACCATCTGGCTTAAGTACCATCAAACAATTGGAAGAATCAGGTGTGCCTTGCACCACATTATTGTTAATCCAAGCATAGCCTTTGGCATCAAAAGCCACATTCGCTGGGCCGCCAAAGGGGCAGTTCGCATTGCCGCTGTTATTGACTTTCACCGCCAAAGTCCAAGCATCAAGCTTTTCAAGTACGTTTGTTGACATTGGACTCTGTGCCGCCGTTAATGCAGGCCTAAAACTTGTTACCACGCTGCCAAGATTAAAAATGCCGGTGACATTATTAGCGGGGTTGCGCGCAATATTTACCAGCGCTTGAAAATTCGTACTAGGCAAGATGCCATTTTGATTGGGTGTCAGCGCAAACAAATTACTACACGCATTGCTAATTCCTTGGGTACATGCGGCGAGCACATTACCTAAGGTGCCGATCGCACTCCAAGTATTGGTTTCGTAGGCGTTTGGTGATGTTTGTATGACTACCGAAGCAGTACCTGTTTGCGCTGCCACCAAGTTTTCTGCCATGCCTGCAGCAATACTGAGGGGCAATGACTGACCTGCAATCGAATAATCACTTTGAATAAACTGAGAAAACGCATAGCCTGCAGCGACCGTAGTGAGTTCATTGATCTTGACGCTACTTAGAGGGCCGCTCCCTAAAACAGCCAAAAGCTCAATGCCCGGCGATTTTGTGGCGCGGGCGTAATACAAATTTGGCGAAGTGGCATCGTTGCTAATCGGCACCTTGGCGCTAAAGTTCCCCGCAGAATCGGTCGTGGTCTGCACCAGAAGCACTGGCGCGCCCAGCTGGGCTTTATAAATCGATACGGTAGCGCCGCCAATCGCCACTGCCGGAACCGAGCCGCCCGAACTCACCGAGCCAGTCACGACAACATTGTTGGGTGTGGAGTTGCCAGAACAAGCGGTGATCAGGAATGCAGCGAATACGATAAAAAACGATTGAGAAAAGCGGTTTAGCTTCATTTAAAAATCCGTTACCGATTTACCAAAGCCTGACCGTTGCGAATCACTTCGTAATGCAGATGCGGCCCAGTTGACCTACCCGTCGAGCCGACGGTGGCAATCACCTGGGATTGCTGCACCACATCGCCTACTTTCACAAACAAAGCTTGGGCATGGGCATAGCGCGTAATCACTGCATTGGGGTGCTTGATATCAACTACGTTGCCGTATTCGGTATCCCAACCTGCGCGCACGACTACACCATCGCCCGTCGCTTTGATGGGAGTGCCATGGGCAGCAGGGTAGTCGGTTCCCTCATGCCAAGCGAGCTGACCGGATATGGGATCAATACGATAGCCTAGGCCACTAGACGGCTTAATAAAGCCGGGTAAGGGTAAGCCGGTTGGTAGGCCGCTGCCTTCCCAGGTGTGGGTTAATGCCGCTTGCATGGCATTGACGCGGGCACTCAAAGCGATCGAGTCATGCACTGTGCGATCCAAACGGGCGCCGTACTGCTCACCTTGATTGCCCAAATTAATGGTGGCTGTCGAGGGGTGAATGGGTCCACCCTGAGCATGACCAAATTGGGTTTGATTGCCTAGCTCAACTACCCCGCCACCTTGGGTACGCAGCAGTTGGTTACGTAAATCATCGAGCTGACTCAGGTTACGCTGCGCCTCATCCATGCGGAGCTGCAATTGCATTAACTTAGTCTCGTAATCGCCTTCCGATTGGGCGATAAAGCGAGTTTCTAAAAAGGCATTGCGCTCGATGGCGAACAATGCATTGCGGGTTTGATTTGTAAATCCAGTAACTGACCAGGCGATAAAGAAGAGCAGTCCAAGAAAAGCTAGCCCACCCAGAATGAGTTGCCCTGCAGAAATTTGCAGTGCTCGTACCCGGCTATGCGGGCTCATCATTATTAGTATTTGCATTTTTACCTCACCCCTGAATTCATTTCCAGAATTGGTTGCATCACTGCCATCACAATACCCAAGACCATCAGGCCCATCACTAAGATGAGTATTGGTTCCAGCAAACTCGTCACTATCTTGGTTTTTTGCTCCGACTCAAATTCAGCATTTTCAGCTCCATATTTGAGCATTTCTCCTAGCTTACCCGAAGCCTCGCCCGACCGAATCAAATGAATCAAAATCGGGGAAAAGACACCTTGACTACCAAGCGCGCGCGCCAAGCTCGTTCCTTCACGCAAGCGCAGCTCGGTTGAGTCAATCGCCGCCCGCAGCACAGCATTGCCCAAGGTATCCCGCGCGCTGTGCAGTGCCGCCAGAATCGGTACATTGGCAGAGACCAGCATCGCCATGGTGTTGGCAAAGCGAGCCGTCTCAAAACCCAATAACAAAGGGCCAACTAAAGGCAAATTGAGGAGCGCCCGATCAGCTCTGAGCCGAACCTCTTCTTTGGCCAAGGCACGGCGAGCGAGCCATACCGCAAGCGCAATCACAATCGCAAGCAACCAACCCCAGGTCACTACAAAATGCGATAAACCCAAAACAAATTGGGTGGAAAAAGGCAAATCTTGTTTGGTGTTCTGAAACACTCTTGCAATTTGCGGCACCACATACAACATCAAAAACAGAACGATCAAAAAAGCGACGCCGGTCAACATCGCCGGGTAGGCTAAAGCACCCATGGCTTTTTGTTTTAAGGCTTGGCGCTTTTCTAAAAACTCGGCCAGCTGAGTTAAGACTTGCCCCATTTTTCCGGACTGCTCGGCTGCGCCCACCACCCCTTGATATAGCGGATCAAATGATTCCCTTTGGGTCGCAATCGCGCGCGAGAGTGGTAAACCCGAGCGCAGCTCGGCAACGACGGATTGCAGTACGGCTTTAATGTGCGCCTGACTACTTTCATCGGCAAGAACCGACAGAGCTTCTTCAATCGGCACGCCCGAGCGGACCAAAATAGCCACTTGCTTTGTCAGCATCGCTAGTTCAGCTCGGCTGATGGGCTTGCTCTTAGAAAACCACCGACTCCAAAAATACTGTTTACTCCATTCGGCTTCTAGCTCAACGGTCACAGGCACCAACTGCTTAGCCATTAAAGCTTGACGTACGGCGCGTACGCTCTCCCCTTCGACGCTGCCGCGCTCACTCTTGCCGGCATAACTCATGGCCTCAAAACGGTAGCGTGGCATGGCGCGCTTAGCCTCTGTGCTTACTCAATATCCACCGAGCCCGTAACGCGCAAGATTTCTTCGGGGGTAGTTTTGTTTTCATTCACCCAGCGCTTGCCATCGTCCGCTAAGGTTCGCATACCACCCACTGTCGCCTGTTTGCGGATCTCACTCTCGGCTGCATGCTGATGAATCAGTTCCCGAATGGCTTCATTGGTCGTCATGAGTTCATAAATGCCGGCGCGGCCGCTGTAACCGGAATCGCCGCACACACCGCACCCTTTACCGCCGCAGGCTTGGCACGACAGCCGTATTAGACGCTGCCCGAGCACCCCTAAGAGCGTGGATGAGAGTAAGAAGGGTTCGATGCCCATATCAATCAAGCGGGTGACTGCAGATGGTGCATCGTTGGTATGCAATGTAGCTAAAACTAAGTGACCGGTTAGCGATGCTTGTACAGCAATCTGTGCCGTCTCCAAATCCCGAATCTCACCGATCATCACAATGTCAGGGTCTTGGCGCAAGATGGCGCGCAAGGCCCGTGCAAAGTTCATATCAATGCGGGCGTTGACTTGGGTTTGACCAATCCCATCGAGGTTGTACTCGATCGGGTCTTCCACCGTCATGATGTTGTTAATCTTATTGCGCAGGCGCAATAAAGCACCGTACAAAGTAGTAGTTTTTCCACTACCCGTGGGTCCAGTGACCAGCACAATGCCGTGCGGCCGATGAATCAATTGATCAAACTGTTTAAAGGTGTCGTCCGCCATGCCAAGGGCACGCAAATCGAGTCGGTCGTAATTCTTTTCCAATAGACGGAGCACCACCCGCTCACCATGGGAGGTGGGCAATGTCGATACCCGCACATCAATTGCCCTACCACCAACCCGCAGAGAAATTCGGCCGTCTTGTGGCATGCGCTTTTCGGCGATATCGAGGGAAGCCATGATTTTGATGCGCGATACCAGCGCTGCATGCAAGTCACGCCGCATATCCACAATGTCGCGCAAATTACCATCAACCCGAAAGCGCACCATCGACTTGCGCTCAAAGGCCTCAAGGTGAATATCCGATGCACCATCGCGACTGGCTTGCTTGAGCAAACTATTAATCATCCGAATGACCGGTGCGTCGTCATTCATCTCCAATAAATCTTCCGATTCCGGCATCTCTTGCAAGAGGCGCGTTAAATCGACCGCCTCCTCTACTTCATCGACCACTTGAGAGGCATCCAGGTCGCCGTTGGAATAAGCAGTATTGAGTGCTTCCATGACTTCTGCGCTGGGACGTTCGATGCGCTGCATCGGCCCGAGTAAACGCGATACCTCATGCAGTACTGAAAGCGGTGTCTCGGGACTATGCCAGACCGTTGGCGCTTCGCCCTCAACAAGGCCCGGCTTTAACAGAATGTGATTGGCCCGAGCATATGCAAACGGAATGCGCAACATGCTTATTGTACCGTGATGGGAACCGGCCCAGACGGCGAAGCTGAGGCTGGCGCGTTAGAGGGTCGAACCGGTATCGGCTTGGTCAATCCAGACGATGGCACATTGGGGTTTACAGGCGGGCCCGGCTGCACCATGGGCGGCTCATAGTCTGAAATCCGCGGCAAGTCCTCTTTGGGCAAGATCATGGGGGCTTGCTTAAATTGGTCTTCGGTCTTTTGTACTAAGTCGAGGCGGTTTTGGGTAATGTCAGCGCTTTGATCGCGGTCCCGCAAGATGTAAGGACGTATGAAAACCAGCAAATTGGTTTTGGTACGCTCTTTGGAATCCGAACGAAACAGGGCGCCCAAATACGGAATGTCTTTTAAGAAGGGAACGCCGCTCGATGAATCGTTGTACTTGTCTTCAATCAAACCGCCCAGCACAATAATCTGACCATCGTCCACCAAGACATTGGATTCGATATTGCGCTTATTCAGAATAATGCCCGATGGGAAAAAGGGATTCGCTACGGAAGAGACTTCCTGAAAAATCTGCATCTTGACAATGCCGTTATCGGATACTTGTGGCCGTACACGGAGGGTCAAACCTACGTCTTGACGCGTTACCGTCTGAAACGGCGTAACGGTAGATGTCGTTCCCGTTTGCGCGTAGGAGCCCGTAATGATCGGCACGTTTTGACCCACCACAATGCGAGCCTCTTCGTTATCGAGCGTAATTAAGTTCGGCGTTGACAAAATATTCGTGCCTTGGGTTGTCGCCAGCGCTGAAATTAATGCCGACATGCCGTAGGTGCCATTGAATTTCGTCAATAAGCCAAGATTCAATCCCTGAGGCGGTGGTATAGGAACTCCACTCGGATTACCTGGATTCAGGATGTTATTCACATTTGAGCCTAGTGCAAGGATATTGGAGCCAATTGGTCCTTGGGGGTTCGTAAAGTTGGTTCCGCCAAAGCCAACGTTTTGATTACCCGACCCGACAATCCCCTGCCACTGAATGCCGAGCTCAGCCGCATTTTTTGAGCTGACCTCCACAATCAAGGACTCAATGTAAACCTGAGTGCGGCGCCGGTCGAGTTGATCGATCACATGACGCAAGTTGCGATACAAAGGCTCACTAGCCGTAATGATGATGGAGTTGGTGGCGGGCTCGGCCTGAATGATGCCGCCGGTCGTCGGATTACTGCTGCTAGTTAAAGCCGATGTTGCGGCACTACTACCCGTCGCGCCTGGTGCAGTCGGTGGAGTGGGTTGATTCAGGGGGGCATTGGGCGTTACTGTACTGGGCTGACCTGGCGTACCACTGGCCTGAGCTGATAAAGTCGCATCGGCTGCCACAATCGCGCGCAAAGTCACTGCTAACTTAGTAGATTCCGCATTTTTGAGTGGCACTACCCAAATGTTGCCGTTACTCGCGGTGGGCAAATCCAGACGCGCCACCAAAATCCGAATTTGCCGAATACGCTCGGTGCTTGCGCCCCGGACCAATATGGAATTACTCCGCGGCTCGGCCATGATCAAGGTTTTAAGAGCGGGGTCTGCACCACCTGTAGATGCGGTATCCAGAACCTTAGTCAAAATGGTGGCCATATCGGTTGCAATCGCGTAATGCAATTTAATACTTTGCACATCGCTGGATGTAGGTGCATCGATCGACTCGATCAAGGTTGCGATGCGCTGAATATTGCTGGCAAAGTCGGTAATCACAATGGTGTTGTTACCGGGGTAGGCATTGATGGTGTTATTCGGCGAGACCAATGGACGCAAGACCGGCAAGAGGCCATTGGCGGATTCATAATTAAGCCGAAATACACGGGTGATAATCTGATCGCCGCCTTGCTGGGATGGCGCTGCCACCACCGCATTGCTAATTAACTTGGCATCGGCCTCAGCAACCACACGGTAGATGCCGTTCACACTCACCAGCGCAAAGCCCGACGTACGCAGCGCGGTCGAAAACGCATCGAGTGCTTTGGCTTTGCTCAGTGGCCGATTGCTAATGAGGTTGATGTTGCCCTTCACTTTAGGGTCAACCAAAATGGTTTGGCCAGTGGCCTTCGCTAGTACGTTGGCAACGGATTCAATATCGGCATTGGAGAACGATAAAGTGACGCTGCCCTCGTCAGCTACGGTGGGCACCACCGGATTAAAGCCCGCATTATTCTGCGCCATACGCTGCGACGATGGATTCTTGGATTGCGCTGCATTTTGCGCCGCATTTTGTGCCGCATTTTGTGCAAAGGCGGCTGGAATCAATACACTCTCACCCAGCACACACAAAGCCAGTGCACGCACGAGCCAGTGCCGCAAAGCGCCCTGTCCGCTACATGGTATTTTGTATTCCGACTGCACTGTGCTCTGCATCTTCTCTTCGAATGCCTTACGTAAAAATACCAAATGATTTCTGCTCAAGCCCGCTTCTTATAACTTTAAGCGATAACTATTACCTTCTCGCTTACCAAGCAAGGATAGCAAGCCAACCAAGGCATCTTCCGCCCCAGGCGCCGCCGTCGCTTCCCCCGTAAATTGCAAACCCTTACTACCGGGTCCGCGGCCGATTTGACCCTCGCCTTTTAACAGGAGAGGGCCGCTACTGGTCGATAAAACCCAACTCGTTGCATTCTGTGCCAAGTTCGCTTGGATCTCATAACTGCCCAAAGGGGCAACCGGACTAATCGGACTCGTTAAATTCGTGATGATAATGCGTATTATCCCTGAAGAGCTCGCCTCTTCCGACTCCGCATTTCCCGCATTCAAGGCCCATTTCAGGTCAGTCCAGCGGGCACTAAGGGTGCCCCGGGGCCGCAAGGTGCTCCAGGGGTTACCCAAACCCTCGAGGATGGTGGTCGGCAGGGTGATTTCATTGCCAATCAGGGTAAAGGGGCGTCCCCAGCCCCACTGGGTAATTTGCGGCTTTTCCAGTGCTGAAAACTGGATTTCAGTAGTGCAGCTTAAACCCGTAAGCTGGCAGCTGGTTTTCCACTGAAAACGCTCGGTTTGCGCCAAAGGGGGTTTGCACCCACCGCCCGTGGCATTGGTCTCGGAAAAGCCCAAAGCAGCGCTCCCCTGCCAAATCGTACCCATGGGCTCTTGCAAGACCACGCGGCAGACGGTTTGCTCCCCCAAAGAGCTACTCACCCAACTCACCGGAAACTGGAGCAGCACCAGGCCAGCGCACAGTAGGGCAATGCCTAAATAAAGCCAAAGGGGCAAGCGCATCGTTGCGCGATCAAGTGTCAGTTTCATGGCGCTCTAGAATTCAGTTGCGATTGCGGCTGTACTTGCATCTGCATTTGCGCTTGCTTTAAGGTACTACTGATTTGTACGATGCCTGGGTTTGCGCCCGCAATCGCGCTGACACTCTCCGGGTAGAGGCGCCACACTTGGCGTAACTCCTCGAGTACCTCAATCCACGCCGAGAAGAGTACATCATTGGCCTGAAGCTCAAGACGGGGTGGGTTGTCATTACTCAAACGCAACACATTGGGCTTAATATCGCGCGCTGCCAGTACCGCACGCACTTTTTGCATTTGAGCTTCATCAAGCGCTGTCACGAGCGTAGCGCGTGTACCTGCAGCAGATCCACCAACACCCGGAGCAGAAATAAGCTGATTGACTTTCAAGACGTGTTGCAACTGGGCCCACTGCACAGGACGTAACTCCAAAGTCGCTTGCATGGTTTTCGTCATGGGCAAAAGCCATACCTGACTGGCAATCGCAAACAGTGCGATGCATACCAATGCAATTAATAATATGTAGTGGCGCCCTGCTGCAGCAGCCAGGGCCTGGGGTAGGTTGGCTACACTAGCGAAAGAACTACCTGCTGTACCGGCGCTACTATTCGCACTTGCGCTGCTTGCTGTACTTTTTATATCTTCGGTCGAAGCACGCGCCGATCGATTGGACATCCATGTTTTGATGTCCTGCCAAGAATAGTCCTTGGTCAGCGCGGCCTTGACTTGACCAAGTCCCTTGGTGATTTTTTCCATCACGGTGTTTGTCTCATTCGGCTTCATGGCTGCGCCCCGAGTCCTGCGTAAGCCTCTAAGCGGTAACGCGCGCCGCCCATGTGCTTCACCATTAAACCCAAATTGCGCGCGCTAGCAATTACCCGCTGCGCAGCTTCAGTGCTGCTGTAGTCTTGTCCGCCCGCTTTGAACTCAAACTCCATAGCATTAGCGCTGTAATTGATCTGCTGCAGTGCTTGCACATTTAAAGCACTGCTGAGTTGCTGCAGTTTGGCTGCGAGCGATGCAAAGTCAGCATCGGTAACAGCCCCTTGGTTGCGCTGCGTATCAATCGCTTGATTCAAAAAGACCGGGAGCACGTCATGCTGATTGGCACCCTGACTGAGCCTAGCCATATTAGCTGGCGTGAGCGATTGCATTGCCAAGAGCTCCATTTGCTGACCCCAGCGCCAATTGGATACACCGAGCCAAGCGAGCTGCGCAAGCAATCCCAGGGCAATCGTAGCAATGCCCAAACCCAACCAGCGCAAAGCAGGCTGCCAGGTTAAGGGGTCAACCCATGCCAACGCAATTGCATTACTGCCTGCACTGCTGCCTGTATTGCTGCTTGCTGTGCTCCGTGCTAAGCCCCCTGCCCTACTTTTAAATCCGCTAGGCAATAAGTTGAGCGCAAAGTTCGGCGTGCGACTGCTGGCGTTCGTTTCTAAAAAATTCATCGCACTGGGCGCTGCCCACGCCCATGCAAATGGCACTGCATCGCTAGTACCTAAGTGACTTGGTAATGGCGATGCGCCATCGCTGTTGTGATCTTGGTCTGCGCGAGCAATCTCTTCTTCCTGTAATGGACAGTACTCAGCCCACGCGACGCCCGTCTGCATTCCGGTGCGCTGGCAATACACATTGGCATCGCCTTCACGCACGCGCATAAGGGATGGCCCATCGCCCGCTAGAGACAAAAGTAAACAATCCGGTATCAGGCGAACGCGGTTACTGAGCACGCCTTCGAGCTGTCCTGTAATCCAAGTAAACCAAGTCCGATCAATTGCTGCCAGGGTACGGTCCATGGCAGGTTGGCCCGGCACCGGAGGCAAGGCACTGATGTGCATGGTCGCAGTACTAGAGAGTACATACTCTTCTAATAAGGTCGGCAGAATGGCTTGCAGTTTTTTGGGATTGGCTAGCGGTACTTTGGTTTCGATTAAGCGCACATCCAAGGTAGGTAGAAGCACGAGTGCTTCGTCGGCATACGGCATCGAGTCAATGCTACCGATGCCCGATTGCATTGGCGCTGGTAATGGTGGTGTGGATGCGGAGAGTACATCACTATCCTCTACCAAGCACCACTCAAAGCGTTGTGCGCAGGCAAGGTCTTCCCACTCACCGGCTAAACCAGTGAACGCGCCAGCAAATGGCTTAAGAGGGCAGCGGATTAATAAAGTGCTCATTCGGCGGCAATGCGTCCCGTTTTACTCCAAATTACCTGCGTAAAGTCGCCCCCGGGCAGTGGGCTTGGTGAACGCTGTATTAAGGTAGAACTAATAAATATACCCCGTCCGAGTGAAATTTCTGAGCGCGCCAGCCAAAACTGCGATTTAACATCCAAGAGGCTCGCATCAATCGCGCTGGCTTGGGTGCCATCCGCCTGATTTAAGAAGGCTCTAAACTCATCCAGGCTTTTAATGGGGCGGCCGGCACGTTGCTGCACTACATTGGCTGCAGACGAGCGCGATAGCCCCGGAATGGCTGACATTAGTACTTCTGCTGGGGCGGTATTGACGTTGATGCTCGTCGCTCTGGGCAGCAGGGTAACAAAGGGCCTGAGTTGTTCAAGCATTGCCGGGGTGTACGAGGGCAGAGCCAATAAGCCCTCCAAATCAAATAGGGGGAGGTCGGCTTGCAAAGCCGATTGCGCCGTTAACTGCGCTAAATTGCGGTCCATTCCCAAGGCATCCAGCAAGCGGGCGTATTGCTGAACCCCAGCGATCTGCACCGTTTTAAACTGGCTATCCCATAGATTGAGTACATTAAAGCGGCTTTGCGCATCCACCAACTGGCCTTGCAAGGTCACCGCAGCAATCTCGTCCGGCACATCGGTGTTTTTCAGAAAGTCGGCGATGCGGCCATCGGCTAGCGGCAAAGCCCAGGCTTCGCCCAAATGATCGAACTGCGAGGCACGCTGGTCTTCGACTAAAACTAAACGAGCAAAATCAACTGCGCCGCGCTGCAACCACTGCGCTTGCACCCGATCACGGGCATTTTCTAAGGTGCGGATCTGCATTTGCTGACGCCAAATTAATCCGGTCATGAGTACCGCAGCGACCCCCACCACAATGAGTGCGGTAATGGTGGTAGAGCCTCGCTCTGACTGCGGCGATCTTGCACAGCCGAATAGAGAACTGCTCACAATCCGCCCCCCATCAAACAGGACCGCGTGATTGGCAAACTGGCGTTTGTTAGCCACCATTGCATCACCACCCCGCGGTGATCTGGCGTTACTGCTGCAAGAGTTGGTGGGGCATTGGGGTTCGAGGCGGCGGTGGGCGCTGAGTTTGCAGCGCTAGCTACAGCAGTGCTTGCATTGGGGTCCACAGTAGACGGGGTGGATGTCGCAGTGGGAGATGTTGGCGTGGTAGGCGTAGGTGGTGCCGGCGGCGTCGCGCTCGTGCCACTCGCCAGTGCTGTGCGCACAAATATGGTTTGGCGGATGACGTCCGGCAAGGTGAGGCTTACCCGAAAGCTACTCGAGAGCAGATCGGGGTCACGGCTTACACCAGCCCACAGTGTTACTGCTTCAGTACGGCGCAGTAACGGCGCGCTGGTCCAGCGCTGCAATCCCGCTGGCGTAACGCCGTAACCGACAATCATCCACGCATCGCGGTTATCGACCTGCAATTGCCGAATCCACCAGATGTTCTTTGCTCCAGCAGACAGTGGGTTACTACCCAAGACGTCGGCGCGCAGAATAAATTGGCAATCGCGCTCAAACTGATTCACGAGCTGGGTGTACACCGCATCCTGATTGGCGCGCCGATCAATCACGTCTCGCCCCATGATTAAGGCATCCATGCCGCGCCAGGCCATGAGACCAACTAAGGCCATGATGGTCATGGCAACCAATATCTCGATCAATGCAAAACCCTGATCGCGCGGCAGTTTCATAAAGCGCCGCCAGTGGGGTTGGGCAGAATGGTTGTTAACCAGGCTAGTCTGGGGCCGCTGGCCACTTCGGCGCTCGTGGGGCTGGCTAAATACACTGTCAACTCAATTCGCCGAAAGCTGGGATTGGGGGTACTGAGTACTTTGCGCTGGCACACAAATACATAGCGGTCTTGCGGGCAGCTGAAGGTGGTCGTACCCATCTCGGGCCACTGGCGATTCATGCGCAAATCGGCCATGGCATTGTCTGCACTCCACAGCGCTTGGGTGCGTTGCGATACCTCTAATTGGACATCGGCAGCACTGGCAATTGCCCTTAATCCAGCAATCAGTGCAATGCTGAGCACCGCAAGACCTATCAATACTTCGATCAAGGCAAAGCCAGCTTGTGCCTGCATTTGATTTTGTGATTGTGATTGTGATTGCAATAGGGTTCGCGTTTTTATTGGTGTTTGTCTCTTCAATCGCAAAAAAAGATTACGGAATTTCATGGGCGCACCCACTGAAAGCGTCCACTCGTGGAGCGCGTCAATACTGCTTGGCGTTGTTCTTGCTTGATCGGTATTTGCAGGGGCTCGGTAATGCGCTCGCCGCCCAAACTCAATTGCACTGGTGTGATCTCAACGGGCTTATGCCAGGTTTGTGCGCGGTAGACATCGGGCAAAAAAGTGCTGCCCGGATTACTGCCCGCAGCAGCAACTGCAGATAAGGGCATGCTAAAACGCCAACCGAGCGCATCGACTTGGGCCAGCATCGGCGTACCGCTCATGGCGCTTTCTTCTTGGGCAAAGTTGAGTGAACTGACCAGCTGATCTAAGTTATCGCGCCAATAGCGCTCATCGTGATTGGGAATCGCTAAGACGGCAATACCCAATAGCACTGCCATCACCGCAATCGCAACCAAGAACTCGATTAAGGTGAAACCGGCTTCGCTGTGCTGATCGTGGGCTAGCCGCGCTTGACCTTGGTGCGCTCTGTTACCAGTTGCCAATGTCCGCATCGGTTCCGGTTCCCCCGGGCTTGCCATCCGCGCCGTAACTGATCACATCGATTTCTCCGCGGGTTCCCGGATTGCTGTACTGGTATGGATTGCCCCAAGGGTCCTTGGGTACGGAGCTTAAGTAGCCACCGGTTTTCCAGTTCTGCGGTATCGGCTCGCTGGTGGGGCGCTCCACTAAGGCTTTAAGGCCTTGCTCGGTCGTAGGGTAGCGGCCAATATCGAGGCGATACAGTTTGAGGGCTTGATTAATCGTACCGACATCGTGCTTAGCGGCAGTGGCGCGCGCCTCATCCGGGCGACCCATGATGTTGGGCACAATCAGCGTGGCCAAAATACCAATAATGGCAATGACCACCATGATCTCGATGAGGGTGAAGCCGGCTTCGCGGTGATGGCGCAGTGCTGGCACGCGCACCAAGACCGGTTTAGGCGCTCGAGCGGGTTGAAAAGAGTGAAAACCCAAGAAGCATTGGAAACGGCGGCATCGCTGCATTAACTGACGTAGTCTAGCGTGACCGATTTGACTGAGCTGGCGGATAATAAACATAGGCTTTTCAATGATTTAAACTAATTCAAATTCTATAGGGAATTTATTACATTGAGTGACTTTCTAGAGCGTTTGCAAGCCCGCTTAAACCGGCAGATGCAATCCATCACTGAAAAAACCAGTGCCCCTGGCGCAGGGGCCTCGGTACGCGCCAAAATAGAGCAAAGTGCGAATAGGGCCCTGCAAAAACTCAAATCGCGGTCCAATCTCCAGATGCCCCCAGCTCTAAACATGGGCGTCCGCCTCCATCCGGCAGTTGTAGCAAGGCCCCTCCAATACCTGGGTATGGCAATCACTGCCATGGCACTGACCTATTGGCTTTTGCAGTGGTGGCAACTGCCTTCGGTTCCTGCTGCTCCGTCGATTGCTGCGATTGCCCCAAACTCAAGCTCCTCGTCTAATAATAAAAGCCCTGTAGGCGTAACGCTGTATGCCAATCAAGACACTACTGCCGCCTACGATTTGTTTGGCAGCAAACCCTTAAGCTCCGACACCATCTTCTTGCGGGGAGTGGTTGCAACCGGTAAAAAAGCCAATGGCGCTCTGGATGGTTTTGCTATTTTTGAGATGGATGGTAAACCCACCAATGCCATCAGCATCGGTGAATCCCTTGGTAAAGGTCTGACCTTGCAATCGATTGGCGATGAGAGCGCTACCCTGCTCTACCAAGGCCAAAAGCTCGAATTTAAGCTGAGCAAACCGGGCGGCCAAAAAGCCACTGACCCCAAAAAGAAATAAGTTCTCGCTGTGCATACCATAGCCTCCTTTTCTGATGATAAGTTCTGGGCTCGCTTTAGCCGAGCAGCCGGAATTACGGTGGCACTGCTATTGGCTAGTGATCTTGCCAGCGCTCAGGAGAAACTCTTTTCGATCGTGGAGCCCGAAGCGCGCAGTCAAGTTTGGATCAATCCCGGTTTTGTGTCGTACCACTTTGATCAAAACAAGAATCTCAATAATGGTAATTGGGGTGCGGGTGCAGAGTACCGCTTTAATACTGTGGCATCCGCCACGATTGGGCGTTTTTACAATAGTAACCGCGAATACTCCAATTACGCCGGCATCTATTACCAACCGATTGCGATTGGGCCCATTAAGTTCGGGGCCGTCCTAGGCGGCTTTAATGGTTACCCGCAAACCAATAATGGTGGCTGGTTTGCTGCAGCCCTCCCCGCTTTTACATGGGAAGGCGATCGCGTCGGGGCCAATGTGTTTATTGTTCCCACCATTGGAGACCGGGTGAATGGGGCGATTTCGGTGCAATTGAAATTGAAGGTTTGGGAGTAAGGTGGGCAAAGACCGCCTCAGCACCTCTCTTTTTGTACTCCCAAGCCCAGCCTTGAAAGAAGCGTAATACTTACTGCTGTTTTTTTAACGCGTGCAGGATTTAGAGAGAAAAAGCAGCACTTGCCGAGCAAGCGGCTCCCACGACAAGGGATCTGGCTTTGCTGCGGGACTGGGGCTTGCACTGGAGATCGCATCGGATACCGCAGCGCTCACGGCATTATTCGGGCTTGCGCTGCAGAGTTGATCGGCAATCACCTTGATCAGCACAAAGACCAAGAGCATGATTCCTATCAACACCATGATCTTTTTGCTA
>Ga0247838_1001877_pt1 | contig 28467 bp, 34 predicted proteins | sample LaCruzMarch2015__5_FD_189097 | JGI IMG/M metagenome (GOLD analysis project Ga0247838, IMG submission 189097) | Freshwater microbial communities from meromictic Lake La Cruz, Castile-La Mancha, Spain - LaCruzMarch2015_15m | ecosystem: Environmental > Aquatic > Freshwater > Lake | place: Spain... | reverse complement strand
CAATTAAAACAAGCACTTCACAAATATAATAACTTTAGACCACATCAAAAACTCGACAATCTTACTCCAATCCAATATATTAACAATATCTTGGGAAAATTGTCTCATTCAATATGAACCAGTACAGGTATTTTGTCTTTTAATGATATAAAACAATCGTCTAGAGGCAATTTGGTGACCCTCCTAAACTCGCAGATAACCGCCTGCTCGGTTGTGGATAACACGCTCTTAGGAATTTTTGGACCCGAGCGGTTATCCACAACACGAGAGGCTTTCCGCCACTTTGCAACCGTTTTAGGGTTCAAATTATAGCGTTTCGCTAAAACAGCGATGCTCGATTTAGATTCCTGTATTTCTTTTCGGATTGCAGGCGTGGTCTTGGCGTTAGAATGCAATATATTTCCCATAAATTTGTCTCCTTTATCTCTTTATAGCATAAACCATGAGAATTTGGAACTAAACACATATATTGTTAATTTGTGATTGTGCTAAAAAAGATAAATCTTTTATAATTAGTGTTTATTGCTATAATGCGGAGAAATAATCTTTGAGCTTGGTATAAAAATGCGGTTACTTATTGTATTGATTATGTTATTTCCGGCGATTGTTTTTGCATCGCCTTATGAAGCCGAAGATAAATTTATCGGCAAATGCAGCAAAACTCCTTATATCGGCGGTAATGAAAATTATCCCGGCCGAGGCAAAATTGTTCCTTCTAATAAACTCGCTTTACCTGCCGGGAAATCGGCTTATGCAAACGGGCAGCTTGTCTATATTGCCGGGCGGATTTTAGACGAAAATTGCGTGCCGATCAGCGATGCTATTGTTGAAATATGGCATGCCGACCCCGAAGGAAATTACAAAAAAGCATCTCTTGGTGGGCGTATGAGTCCGTATCCGTATTTCACAGGCTCGGGTAGGGCGGTTACCGATAATCTCGGGCGTTTTAACTTCGTGACATTATTTCCCGGTACTTATGAAGAAAGAGCACCGCATATTCATGTTAGAGTTTTGCATAAAGATTTTAAAGAATTTAACACCGAGATGTTTTTTGCCGGTGATCGCAGAAATAGCGACGACAAAGTTTTTGCAAAAGTTGCCTATGACAAACAATCGCTTATTGCGGCAAAAGTTTGGAAACGCACCGATCAAGACGGCGGCATAGCCGCAAAATGGGATATTACGATTGCCGGAAAGAATCCTTACCGTAAGTTTTAGTGGGTTGCAAAATGGAGTCGATTGCATATTTAGATAGCAAGCTCGGAACATTGGCTTTGTCTGCTTCGGCAAAAGGCATATCTAACCTGGCATTTTTTGATGAAGAACCGAGTAAAGATTATATGCGTTCAACCGCAAAAAATTCCCTCAATTTGCCGATTGATTCCTGGTTTGAATCGCTGACTTCGTATTTTGAGGCAAAAAGCGATCTGCCGAATCTTCCGCTTGATCTTAGTGATTATAACCATAATCGTTTGCATATATTGCAATATTTACGAAAAATACCGGTGGGTGAGGTGAGAAGTTATAAGCAGGTCGGTGAAAATTTGGGCAAAAAGAATTATGCCAGAGTGGTCGGCAACGCCTGTGCGAGCAATAAAATCGCAATTTTGTTGCCTTGTCATCGGGTGGTGGCTACAAATCGTAAACGGAGCGGCTATCGCTGGGGAGTTGAGCGTAAACAAGCCTTGCTGGCGATTGAAAAATCTATTTCAGAAAAGAATTTATGAAACATCTTATTGCAATTATCGTTTCGCTTTGTCTTGCGTTTATGCCGATCGGAGCAAATGCGGTTTCGCTAATTCGTGATGCCGAGATTGAAGATACTTTGCATACTTACGGTGAGCCGATATTTAAAAAAGCAGGCTTAAATAACGATGCTATTCATATATTTATTGTCGATGATTTGGCAATAAATGCTTTCGTTGCCGGTGGTGCCAATATGTTTATCCATACAGGATTGATTTTAAAGACTACCGATCCTGCAATGCTAATCGGGGTTATGGCACATGAAACCGGGCATATGGCAGGCGGGCATCTTGCCCAAGGTAGTGAAAAAATCCAAAATGCCCAAATGGGAGCAATATTTTCCGCAGTTCTCGGAGCTGCCGTTGCAGTCGGCGGCAGTGCCGATGCCGGAATGGCTGTAATCAGCGGCGGTCAAGAGTTGGCAATGCGAAATTTCTTGCGTTTCACCAGGGGTAACGAAAGTGCTGCCGATCAAGCCGGGCTTAACTATCTTGATGCTTTGGGAATAAGTGCTTCGGGTATGCTTAGGATTTTAGAGATTTTACGCCAAGATGAGAATCGCAGCTACGGTAACCCCGATCCTTATACACGCACCCACCCGCTAAATATCGATCGGATTACCCATATCCGCAACCATGTGATGCAATCGAAGATCAAAGAAGATGCACTGCCGAGCGGTTACGTTGAACGTCATGCTAGAATGCTTGCCAAGTTGAGCGGATTTATCAAAACTCCCGAGCAAACCTTGCTTGCCTATCCTGTGAGTGATAATTCAATCCCTGCTCATTATGCCAGGGCGATTGCCTATTATAAAATTCCTGATTTGCCTAAATCGCTTGCCGAGATGGATATTTTACTCAAATTAAAACCTAATGATCCCTTCTTTAATGAACTCAGAGGACAAATATTGTTTGAAAACGGGCATATCGATGATTCGATCAAATCATACGCCAAAGCATCTGCTTTATTGCCTAGATCTCCGCTTATAATGAGCGATTACGGCAAGGTGCTTATAGCAAGTGAAAGCAAAGATAATCTTGCCAAAGCGGTCAAAATATTGGAAAAATCGACCTCGATAGATAATAGTAACATTGATACTTGGCATAATTTGGCGATTGCTTATGGAAAATCAAACAATCTAGGTATGTTTTATTTGGCAACCGCAGAGGAAAATCTGCTTGCCGATAATATTCCCGAAACGATTAAAAATGCAGATCTTGCACTCAAAAATATTGTCGGCGATAAGGTCGCAAAATTGCGAGCAAACGATATAAAAATCATCGCCGAAAAAGAGAAGGCGGAAAATAGAAAATAAATAACTATTGAAGTTAAGAGTTATTTTTTATATTATGATTATGAGTTTATTTTTAAGTTAAAACCATAAAGGATTATTTATGAAATTGAAATTACTTGCCGGTGCTTCTGCTTCTTTGCTTTTGTTGGCAGGCGTTGCAAATGCAGCCGATAAATACATAACAAAAGAAGAAGCCGAAGAAATTGTTAAGCAAACAATTCAGGATAATCCGGAATTGATCATGAAATCGGTGCAGTCATTCCAAATCAAAAAGCAAGCCGAGGCGGCTTCACAGGCAGCTAAAAATATAGTTGCAATGCAGGGGGATCTGCAAAATAACCCTAATTCTCCGTCTGTTGGAAATCCTAATGCTGACGTAACCATAGTGGAATTTTTTGATTATCATTGCGGTTATTGCAAACGTCTTATTCCGGCAATTACTCAATTGCTTGATGAAGATAAAAATATTCGTTTTGTTTTTAAAGAATTGCCGATTCTTGGTGAGGACTCAGTTACAGCAACCAAGGTTTCGCTTGCGGTAAATCTTGTTGATAAAAGTAAATATTTTGCTTTCCATAATGCAGTTATGAAAATGACCGGCAGTTTTACCCTTGAAGCTTTAATTGCCAAGGCCAAAGAACTTGGAGTCGATGAAGTTGCTTTAAGAGCTGCAATCAATAGCCCCGAAGTTGCAAAAGAAATCAGCAATAACAAAGAATTGGCTTCTTCGCTAAATATTACCGGAACTCCTGCTATGGTTATCGGTAGCGATTTAACTCCTGGTGCAATTCCTATTGATACTATCAAAGCTAAAATTGCAGCGGCAAGAGCAAACAAGAAATAAGTCTATTTTATAGAATATCAGCTATTTGAAGTTCTCCGTCTCTTTTTAGGGCGGAGAACTTTATTTTTGCGGGTAGAAAATTTTGCAGAGTATCAATAGTTTTTTGCGGTGAGACGAGAGATTCCATACTCTCATTTATAATTATTGATGATATTTTAAGATTGCGATTATCAATTGCATTACAAGCAGTTAGAGTATGGCTGATCGAGCCGACATAATTCCCGGCGACTAAGATTAGCGGAAATTTCAATTCTTCACATAAATCAAGAAATGTATGATTAGAGTTAAGCGGTGTCATTATTCCGCCGGCAGTTTCGATAAACAAAAAATCATGCTCGCTTTGCTTGCGACAGAATTTAACAACTTCTTCAAAATCAATATTTTGCCCTGCATCTTGAGCTGCCATATCGGGGGAAATCGGAGTTTCAAATCGCCATGGTGAAATCGCAACGATGTTTTGTTGGCTTAGCGGTAAATTTTGAGCAAGTAGCAACTTGCCGGTGTCGCTATTTTCAACGTCGTTTGAATCAAATCCGCTGATTATCGGTTTGAGAGCAGCAACTTTTTTGCCTCTTTTTTGCAATTGTTTTATCAATTCGCAAGTGACGAATGTTTTGCCGATGTCGGTTCCGGTTGCAGCGATAATATATTTTTGCATATAGACTTCTTTCACAACTCGCTAGATTTAGGTATATAACAGGCGTTTTGGAGCGAAAAACGCAGTGTGCGATTTGTACATGAGTATTTGAGCGAGAAAACAACGCATTAGATGCTAAATATAGTAGAGTTGTGAAAGAAGTCTATTAGCTTCTATAATCGGCGTTGATGCTGATATATTCATGAGTCAAATCACATGTATAAACCGTGGCTTTGCCTTTGCCGATATTTAATCCGATTGTAATATCGACATTCTCGCCGAGCATATGTGCGGCGACCGGAGTTTCGTCATAATCTTTAAGTCTTTCGCCGCTCTTTGCAATAGCGATTCCTCCGATTGAAATATCGAGTTTTTCTTGCACAATATTCTCGCCTGAGCGACCGATTGCGGCTACTACACGCCCCCAATTGGCGTCAGATGCGGCGATTGCGGTTTTTACTAACGGTGAATTTGCCACCGTCATTGCAATTTTGCGTGCTGCAGCATCATTTTCTGCACCGTTTACTTCAATGCTTACGAACTTGCTCGCACCTTCGCCGTCTTTGACGATTTGAGTAGCTAGATCGATTGCAAGCTTGTTGAAATCGGCAATAAAATCCTGCAAATTCACATCACCTATTGAGGTTACTTCTGTATTTTTTGCCTCTGCACTCGCAAATGCCAAGAAGGTATCGTTAGTTGAGGTATCGCCGTCAACCGTGATTGAATTGAATGATAACAGGTTTGCTTTTGTTACAATTTCTTGGAGAATTTTTGCCGGAATTTTTGCGTCGGTAAATATAAATCCGAGCATTGTTGCCATGTTGGGGGCAATCATACCCGAGCCTTTGACAAAGCCGTTAATGATAACTTTTTGTCCGCCGATATTACTTTCAACACTCGCAATTTTCATGAAAGTATCGGTCGTCATAATCGCTCTTGCTGCCCCGGTCCAGTCGCTATCTTGCAAATTTGCTTTTAATTCAGGGAGTTTTGCAATAATTTTCTCGTCATGCAAAGGTTCGCCGATTACTCCGGTTGAAGCTACAAAAACTTGTTGATTATCGCAGCTAAGTAAATCTGCTGTTGCTTTGACGAGATTATTTACCGATTGCATGCCTATTTGACCGGTAAAGGAATTGGCATTACCTGCATTAACCAGCAAAACTCTTGCCGTGCCTTGGGGTAATATTTTTTGATCCCACAAAACCGGAGCTGCACAGGTTTTTGAAGTCGTAAAAACACCGCCCACCGTGGTTGCTTCCGCCATTTCAACCAGCAATAAATCAGGACGGTTTTTATAGCGGATACCGGTTTCGACTACCGCAAATTTAAAGCCTGCAATCGGAGGTAATTTTGCAAAAGATTTGGGGGCAAGCGGCGAGATTTTATCCATTGTTTTTACTTAATATTTGCTTCAATCCATTCAACTACTTTGCTTTTCGGCATCGCACCGACTTTGGTCGCAACTGCTTTACCGTCTTTGAACAAAATCAAAGTTGGGATACCACGAACACCGTATTTGCTTGGAGTTTCGGGATTTTTATCGATATTTACTTTGGCAATCGTGAGTTTACCTTCCATTTCACCGGCGACTTCGTCCAAAATCGGCGATAATTGACGGCAAGGACCGCACCATTCTGCCCAGAAATCCACCAATACCGCTCCGCCGGCTTGGAGAACGTTTTTATCGAAATCACTATCGTTTATATGTAGGCTCATAATTTTGTTCCTTATTCAAATTCTATCAATAATTGATCGGCTTGTACGCTTTCATGCGGGGCGATGTGGATTTTCTTGATCTTAACATCATGATCTGCATAGATAACGTTTTCCATTTTCATTGCTTCGATAACGATCAATTCACCGCCGGTTTTGACTTTGTCACCTTCTTTAACCCGGACATGGTGAACGAGTCCTGCAATCGGAGCAACCAAGCGATCACGGCGTAATCCGTGGGTGTCTTCCGGCATATAATGGGCGAGTTCGGCAACTCTCGGAGTGCGGACGACGACTTTCACGTCGGATCCTGCATGTGATAATTGATATCCTTCGTCGAGGTGGCGTAACATCACGCTGGCAGGTTTGCCGTTGATAGTGCCTTGGAAGAGCCTGCGACCGAGTTTCCACGAGCTGCGAACGACAATTAAACCCTTGTCGTAGCTAATATCGTATCCGTATTCTTTGGCACGTGCATAAATCGGGTAGCTTTCTTTGTCGATGCTTACGACCCATCTGCCGCCGATTGCCCGTTCACGTCCGGGGAGCTGACCGCTGATTCGGCTTGCCCGTTCGGCATCACGCAAGAACATGAACAAAGCAGCACCGAGGAATACTTTTGAGGTTTCCGAGGTTAGTTCGGCTCCGGTGAATCCGCCCGGATATTCTTGTTCGATGAAGTTGGTCGAAATATCACCGCTTGCAAAGCGTTCATGTCCCAAAATAGCTTCCAAGAAACTTATATTATGGTTGATTCCGCGAATCACGAATGCAGAAAGCGAAGCTTGCATTGCTTTGATGGTTTTTTCCCGAGTTTCGGCATGGGTGCAGACTTTAGCGATCATCGGATCGTAGAACATGCTGACTTCGCCGCCTTCGTAAACGCCGGTGTCGATCAAAGCATTATATTCGGTGACCGGCTCTTGGTAACGGGTTATGCGACCTGTTGAAGGCAAAAATCCACGTCTTGGATCTTCGGCATAAACCCGAGCTTCCATTGCCCAGCCGTTTAGTTTTACGTTTTCTTGGGTAATTTCCAATTTTTCGCCTGCTGCAATGCGAATCATCTGTTCGACAAGGTCGATTCCGGTGACCAATTCAGTAACTCGATGCTCAACCTGCAAGCGTGTATTCATCTCAAGGAAATAGAAATTACCTTCTTGATCAACGATAAATTCAACCGTACCTGCAGAATTATAATTTACTTCCTTTGCAAGTGCAACCGACTGTTCTCCCATTGCTTTTCGCATTTTGTCGTTTAGGAAAGGACTCGGTGCTTCCTCAATAACTTTTTGGTGGCGACGCTGGATTGAACATTCACGCTCACCCAAATAAACCGTATTGCCGAATTTGTCGGCGAGAATTTGGATCTCGATATGCCTTGGATTATCAAAGAATTTTTCGATAAAAACCCGGCTGTCGGAGAAGCTCGATTCGGCTTCGCTGGCGGCGTATTTCAAGCCGTCGAGCAATTCTTTTTCGTTGCGTGCAACCCGCATACCTTTGCCGCCGCCACCGGCTGCGGCTTTGATCATTACCGGATAGCCGATTTCTGCGGCGATTTTCTTGGCTTCTTTACCGGAAGTTACTACGTCTAAAGTTCCGGGAACAGTGCTTACGCCTGCTTTAACCGCAATTTTTTTGGATTCGATTTTATCACCCATAAGCTTGATTGCTTCGGGATTGGGCCCGATTAAAGTTGCACCGGCTTTTTTAACCGCTTTGGCAAATTCGGCATTTTCCGACAAAAATCCATAACCCGGGTGAACTGCATCGGCACCGCTATGCTCGATTGCAGCGATGATATTCTCAACTTTAAGATAGCTTTGCGAAGAAGGCGAAGGTCCGATGTAAACTGCTTCATCTGCCTGTTTTACATGCAAAGAATTGGTGTCGGCTTCCGAATAAACCGCTACGGTTTTGATTCCCATACGCTGTGCGGTTGACATAATACGGACTGCGATTTCGCCACGATTAGCTATTAAAATTTTTTCAAACATGCTTTGTCGATTCTGTAATTATTAAAATTTTCTATAAGTCGGTTTATACAAATTATTGCACAATAGTAAAAGCAAAAAATAGAGTTTTTTTATCTTGCGTGCGTATCTTCGGCTAAAAGGCTGCCTAAGACTTTACCGGCGAGTAAATGAACATGAAAATGGGGTACGCTTTGCGAGGCATCTTTGCCGTGATTGGCAATTAGGCGGTATCCGCTTTGTTTAACATCAAATTTCCCGGCAATCTCACCGATTGTTTTAAAGAAATGAGCTATGGTTTGCGGCTCGGCTTTGCTTGAAAAATCGTCAAATGAGATATATTCACCTTTTGGCATCACTAGAATATGCACGGGAGCAGCAGGTTCAATATCATGAATTGCAAAGACAAATTCGTCTTCATATGCTTTGTTGCAAGGAATCTCGCCGCGGATTATTTTTGCAAATATGTTGTTTTTATCGTAAGACATGTTTTATCTTCCTTAAATTTTGCTAAATATGCCGCAATCTAGCACTCTTTATATAAAATGCAATTGAAGTAAAAATAATATGAAAAAACTCGCAGTTTTAGGCTACCCGATTAGCCATAGCCTATCGCCGACAATCCATAATTATTGGATTGATAAATGCGGTATAAAAGACGTTATTTATGAAGCGGTTGAGGTAAAACCCGAAAATTTAGAACATTTTATCAAAAATATGGCTGCCGATGGCTATATCGGGGTAAATCTGACCATTCCCCATAAAGAAGCGGTGATGCAGTATTTAAATAAGCTTGATACTGTTTCCGAGTTAGTCGGTGCGGTAAATACTATAAAAGTTGAAGGTGATACTCTTTTTGGTTGTAATACCGATGCTTTAGGGTTTTTTGCGAATTTAGAAAAATCCATAGATGATAACGGAAAGGCTTTGATAATTGGAGCCGGTGGTGCTGCAAGGGCTGTTTGTGTAGCTTTATTGCCTTGTGGATATAAAATCATAATTTCCAATAGAACCAAGCAAAGAGCTATTAAGATTGCGGAAGATTTTAGTGAAAGAGAAAAAAAAATATTGGATAAACTAGGAGTTTTACAAGAATTACACAAAATAGAAATAGTCGATTGGGAACAAAAAGAAGCGGCTATGAGCGATATTTCATTATTGGTAAATACGACCTCTTTGGGCATGAAAGGGCAGGGTGAGCTTGATATTTCGTTAAACAATCTTGCTAAAGATGCACTGGTGACCGATATTGTTTATAATCCGCTGATCACCAAATTATTGGAGCAAGCTCAGACATGCGGCAATCCGATCGTCGACGGACTCGGTATGTTGCTTTATCAGGCACAGGCAGCGTTTAAATTATGGTTTCCGGACAGTAATCCGGTTGTGAACGAAGAATTACGCAACCTGGTTTTGGCAAAGTTAAAATCTTGAATTTTACAACAAAAATAGTCGGAATATTAAATTTGACTCCGGATTCGTTCTCGGGTGACGGTGTTGCATTATCGGTGGAAAATGCGATTGCAAGAATCGACGCAATGATTGCAGACGGTGCCCATATTATCGACATCGGAGCGGAATCAACCCGTCCCGGTGCGGTTTTGTTAAATCACATAGAAGAATTGCAAAGAATAGCACCTATATTGGAGGCGGTCGAAGAGCGAAAAAACCTTGTGCAATTTAGCATCGACACCAGGCATGCTGCCACTGCTCAAGTTGCAATTAAAAAAGGGGTTGCGATTTTGAACGATGTCAGTGCGGCAAGCGATCCGCAAATGCTTGATTTGGCTCGTGAATATAATTGCAAAATTATCATTATGCATAATTTGGGTATTCCTGCCGATCCGCAAATTACCCTGCCGCAAGATTGTGACGTAGTGCAATTAATTTATGATTGGGCGGAAAATATAATCTCGAAAACTAAAGCTGATATAATAATCGATGTCGGAATAGGCTTCGGCAAAACTCACGCTCAAGCTTGGAAAATTATCAGAAATATCGATAAATTTAAGTCTTTAGGCGTGCCGATTATGGTAGCTCATTCGAGAAAAAGCTTTTTGAGCATTGTAACCGACAAACCGGCAAAAGAGCGTGACTTTGAGACTTTGCAAGTTTCATCTTATTTGGTCGATAAAAATGTCGATTATATTCGGGTTCACGACGTTAAATCACATTCATCACTTCTTAAAATTAAAAAAATCTTGCAAGCATAGTAAAAATGCTTAGAAATCTCAATACAACTACGCTGTTACCGTTAAAAACAAAAAACAATTTTAAGGAATAAATTATGACTATCGAACGTACTCTTTCTATCTTGAAACCCGATGCAACCGAGCGTAATATCACCGGTAAAGTAAATAGCTATATCGAAGCTAAAGGCTTGCGTATCGTTGCTCAAAAACGCATTTGGCTGAGTGCAGCACAAGCAGGTGAATTTTATGCAGTTCACAAAGCTCGCCCTTTCTATCAAGAATTGGTTGATTATATGAGTTCAGGTCCGGTAGTTGTTCAAGTTTTGCAAGGTGAAAATGCAGTTCTTGCACATCGTGAAGTTATGGGTGCAACCGATCCTGCAAAAGCAGATGCCGGAACTATCCGCAAAGACCTCGCAGAATCAATCGGACGTAACACCGTTCACGGTTCGGATTCATTGGAAAATGCTGCTATTGAAATTCGCTTCTTCTTTAGTGATCTCGAAATCGTCGGTTAATTTTAGTATTCCCCCTTTTCTCTAATACCTTTGCATTGCATCGTTCAAACCGTACTCATGTACCAAGTGTACACTGCGTGCGGTTTGCCTCTAAATACTTGGTCTTAGAAAAAAGTTGGAACACTAGACTTACTAAATCCCGACTGCTTTTGAAGTAGTCGGGATTTTTTTATACCTTATTTAGATTTCGCTAGAGCGTAAGCGAAAACTTCGGCTTTTCGAGCATCGTAACGCAGCGTATACTTAATACGTGAGTAGCGAAGCGGAGAAAAGCGACGTTTGCAGCAAGCTCTAGTAGAAATCTACCTACTTTGCCGAATAGATCTGATCAAAAGTGCCACCATCAGCAAAATGCTTGGCATCGGCAGCTTTCCAACCACCAAAATCGGCTATTGTCACTAAAGGCACAGCCGGAAACGAGCCGGTATATTTTGCGGCGATTTCTTGATTGCTTGGGCGATAGTAAAATTCGGCAATCATTTCTTGGGCTTCTTTGGAATAAAGATATTCAAGATAATTTTTGGCAATAGACTCGGTTCCGTTTTGTTTTGCCGTCGTTTCCAGAACCGCAACCGGTGGTTCGGCTAGAATTGAAAGCGACGGAATTACTATTTCAAACTGATCTTTACCGATTTTGTTTTTGATAAAAAGAGCCTCATTCTCCCAGGTTATCAAAACATCACCGATATTGCGTTTAATAAAGTTGGTAGTTGCACCCCTCGCTCCGGTATCAAGAATCGGGACATTCTTAAATAACTTTGTGATGAATTTCTTTGCCTCTTCTTCACTATTATTATTTTCCTTCATCGCATAGCTCCAAGCGGCAAGATAATTCCAGCGTGAACCGCCCGAAGTTTTAGGATTTGGGGTTAGAACAGAAACATCGTCACGAATTAAGTCGTTCCAATCTTTGATGTTTTTGGGATTATCTTTTCTGATTAAGAATACTACAATCGAGTTATAAGGCGTGCTGTTACCAGGCAATTTGCTTTGCCAGTCTTTGGGTAAAATATTTGTGCGTTCGGCGATTGCGTCAATATCGGAAGCCAAGGCTAGGGTTACTACGTCTGCCTTGAGACCGTCGATTATTGAACGAGCTTGCTTTGCCGAACCGCCGTGCGACTGGGTTATGTTTACGACTTGCCCGGTTTTTTCCTGCAAATGTTTGGTAAATAATTTGTTATATTCTGCGTAAAATTCACGGGTAGGATCATACGATACGTTTAGAATATTTATAGTCTCTGCTGCAATTGCCGAGAATGCAAACAGGGAAATAAATAAAGTTGCCAAAATTCTTAACATAAAAATCCTTTGCTAAAATTTAAATTGGGTGCGTCCGAGAACTGCTCTTTCGGTTCTGCGGTCACCTGTAGTTGCTCCGCCGTCAAATGCGGTAGATTCAAAATTGATGTTGAATTTGATGTTTTGATTGAGATACCAATTGCCGCCTAAAGTGGTTTCCCGTGCATTTCTTGCCGATGTTACAAGTGAGGCAAAGAACGGGAAGGTTTTTGCATCGACTTTTAAATATCCCATGCGTGCAGCCAATTCAAAAGCCCCCCAATTATTATTTTTAGGGTCAAATTCGTTTTGGGGAATTACACCTTCAAAACGTGCATTTTCACCGGTTAGAACATAAGATGTTATGGCTTCCCATGCCGTATTTTGCAGATTTGCGGAGTTATTTCCTGAAGTAACATTCTGATTATTTATGATATATTCACCTATAAAGCCAAATGATTCATTATAAAAAGTAATTTGCGGGTTCAAACGTGAGTTACTTCCGTCAGCGAATGTCGAAGGTAAGTAATTGAAAAATATTGATTGTGCCGGTGTTTCATATCCTGGTGCCAAATTTGGTGCGTCAACCCCGGCTTGGTGATTGCCGTATGAGCCTGCGACACCGATCCCTAGACCTTTTAAATCTTTGATTTCACTGTTATAAAAAGGATAAGCGAATAAACGTGCTGTGACGGCTTGCCCGTTATCACTCGCATCAGTAGCGTTGACTGTGTCGGGCGAACCATCGGTAAATGCAATTCGATATTCCAACATATGAGGAATTATATTACCGTACATTTGCACTCCGTTATCACGAGAAGGTACAAGATTGTTAGAAAGACCGCGTTCGACGAAGAGGATATTTTGTTCGGATTGCCACCTTTCGATCCCTAGTGGAAGTTTAAATTTACCCAAACGTATATTAGCATAATCGGCAGCATTATAATCGAGGTGAGCATCAAGCAATGCATTTTCTTCGGCTCCTAAGTCCCACATTAAACGACCGTTGAAATTATCGTAAAATTTTGCCTCGATAATCGGGCGGGCAGAGCGTATATAAAAACGGTTATTGTTATTGCTTTGGCTAGTATCTTGTAAAAAAGTGCGATTATCAGCTTGAACAAAACCTCTCATGCTAAGCTGAAAATTTTTATCTGGTGAAGTTACTTTCAGTCCTCCGCCTTTGCCGTATTCGATGCTTGGATTTTGCGTGGCGGTTGTAGTTTGCGTGTTTATAATTCCCTCACCCGTTCCGGCTTTGCCGTAACTTCCCTCTCCCACTGGGAGAGGGTTAGGGTGAGGGAGCCTTGCTCCCAAGTTATTTTTAGATCTTTCTGCTTCGAGCCTATCTATTCTTGCTTCCATCTCTTTGATTTGTTTGCGAAGCAGGGCAATTTCGTCATCTGCGGCAAATGCGGGGGCGGATAATATAAGTAACGATAAAATTACAAATAAACGGATTACCACAAAAATCCCACTCCTTTTAGTGCGTTACTTACTTCACAAAGCGGCAACCCGACGACATTGGAATATGAGCCGTTGATTGCAGGAATAAACTCGCTTGCTTTACCTTGAATAGCGTAGCCTCCGGCTTTGTCGTGCCATTCGTTGCTTGCTATATAAGCATCGATTTCTTGTTTTGACAAATTTTTAAAACGCACGACCGTTGTCACCGCTTTAACTTTTAACTTACCGTTTGCAATAATTGCAAAAGCGGTGGTGACCCGATGCCTGCGTCCCGAGAGTTTTTCCAGATGCTTACGTGCAGTTTGCCCGTCTTCTGCTTTGTCGAATATTCTTCTGCCACAATGAACGACGGTGTCGGCAGCAAGGATTATATTTTCTAAATTTTGCGAGGCAATTTTTAATGCTTTTTCGCTCGCAATGCGGATAGCATAAGCTTCGGGCAGCTCGTTCTTTTTTGGAGTTTCGTCAATCTCGGCAGGTTGAATCGTAAAATCCACGATGCCGATTTGAGCGAGTAATTCTTTGCGTCGCAAAGATGCCGAAGCAAGTATCAGATTAAGATGCGGCATTTGCAGGAGGCACGCCGTCTTTATGACGGAATTTAACCCGTCCTTTGGTGAGATCGTAAGGAGTCATTTCAACGGTTACGATGTCGCCGACCAAAATACGAATTCGGTTTTTACGCATTTTACCCGAAGTAACTGCAATTAAACTATGTCCGTTTTCGAGTTTAACCCTAAACATTGCGTTGGGAAGTAGTTCCAAAACCGTGCCGGTAAATTCTAATAATTCTTCTTTTGCCATAAATCTTTCTATTATTCCTTGAGAATCGAGCCAGGATTATAACGCATAACGCTATTTTGTCCAGTAAAGAAAAGTTTTATCTATTACCGAGCAACCGCAACCGCAATGCATTTAACTTAATGAATCCTTCGGCATCTTTTTGGTTATAGACGCTGTCTTCTTCAAAAGTAACATGTTGTTGGCTGTAAAGGCTAAACGGCGATTTACGACCGGCGACGGTTGCCGAGCCTTTTAGCAACTTGATCCGCACCGTGCCGCTAACATTTTCTTGTGATTTGTCGATCAAGGTTTGCAACATCTCACGCTCTGGCGACCACCAATAGCCGTTATAGATGATCTCGGCATAGCGTGGCATAATTTCGTCTTTTAAATGTGCTGCACCGCGGTCGAGAGTCAAGCTTTCGATTGCACGATGGGCAACTGCGATGATTGTGCCGCCCGGAGTTTCGTAAACCCCGCGTGATTTCATGCCGACATAACGGTTTTCGACTAAATCCAAACGTCCGACTCCGTTCTCTCCACCGACTTTATTTAGATAAGTCAACAAAGTAGCAGGCGACATTTTTTCGCCGTTTACCGCTACGGGGTCACCTTTTTCAAATTCTATCTCGATGTAAGTCGGGGTGTTGGGAGCATTTTCCGGCGAGACCGAACGGGTAAACATATCTTCATGCGGTTCTTGCCAAGGATCTTCCAAAACCTTGCCTTCATAGGAAATATGCAGCAAATTAGCATCGGTAGAGTATGGGGCTTCGCCTCTTTTGTCTTTGGCGATCGGGATTTGCCGGCTTTCCGCATATTCGATTAGCTTGGTGCGGGAATTCAACTCCCACTCACGCCAAGGGGCAATAACTTTAATATCTGGTTTTAGGGCATAATAGCCGAGTTCAAAACGCACTTGGTCGTTACCTTTGCCGGTTGCTCCGTGGGCTACGGCATCGGCACCGGTGGCAATTGCAATTTCAATTTGGCGTTTGGCGATCAACGGACGGGCGATCGAAGTGCCGAGCAAATATACGCCTTCATAGAAAGTATTGGCACGAAACATCGGGAAAACGTAATTTTTAACGAATTCTTCACGTAAATCTTCAACGTAGATTTCGCTTGCTCCCATCATCTCGGCTTTTTTGCGGGCAGGCTCTAATTCCTCGCCTTGTCCCAAATCGGCAGTGAAAGTTACGACTTCACAGCCGTAATTTTCCTGCAACCACCGCAAGATGATTGAAGTATCCAAACCGCCCGAATATGCCAAAACGACTTTTTTGATTTTCTTTTCCATGATTATGAGTCCCTAAAATATATTTTTCGACAATCATTTAATATTTAGTTGTATTCCTTGCAACTAATTCTTTGGTGAATTCTTTGTGCCTTTGCTAAAAATTATCAATAAATGGATAACCAGCCCTAGGCAAAGCGAGATAACCGCAAGATAAGGGAATATTTCGCCGACATTTTTAACCACTGCGAGTACCGACAAAATTTTGTCGCCGTTATTGATAAAAGAGGATTGATAAATCGTATAACCACGATAACGCAGCGGTTGATTCATCTCAATATCGGCTTTCCAATCGAGTTTTCCGTCGATAATGCTAACCTGCGAGCGGTAACTTTTGGCGATCTCGGTTCCCGGGTGTTCACGTTTCTCAAATTCCAGCAGTTTAAGGCTAAAGGGTAGGGTACGCTTTACCGCTCCTATAATAATTTTATAACTATCTTTGCCGATGATAATTTCCGGCTGAATGTTTAATATTTCCGAGCCGATATAAGTACCGTTATATGATAAATCAGGAGAATTTTTTACTTCAAAAACTACTCCCGATTGATTGCCGGCATCATTTTTTGCTGCACCTGCGGCGATAATATCAAACTTCTCTGCCAAGCCTTTATATTTTTGATTTTTTTCGTTACGCTCGACGATATTACATTGATAACAATAATTTTTTATCTCAATCTCAAACGGTAAATCGGCTTGCTTAAAAAGCGTGCCTGCTTGCAGCTCGTTACTGGCTATTTTATATATTTGTTGTCCGTTTTTGCTTATGCTTAACTCCCGTAAGTAATAATCGGAAATAACATTGTCACTTTGCAGATTCTCGAGAACTATATAACCTTCTTCACGATATAGAGAGGTTACAAGTCCGCCGGCGAGTAAAATTAAACTGCTTGCATGGGCAATGATTATGCCGCTATTGCGTTTGGTGAATTTTGATTTAAACAATAATTTCAATGCCAAAGAAACCGCAAATAATCCGAGTATGCTATAAGCTCCGGGCAGGGGAATCGCTCCGACCCACAAAATAAACGACCCAAAAAACAATTTTTCCGATTCATAAAGCCCGATATAACGCTGGGAAACCGTGCCGAGAATTAGCAAAATCATCAGCCAAGGTAAGGCGAAAAATGTTAATTTGGCATCGGTAAAAAAATTGAGTAGCTTATTCATGGATAATTATTATATTTAGGTGCAAAATAAATTGAGGGATAAAATGAGTGAAGATTTAAGCATATTTCGTGAAATAGATGAAGCACTAAAAGTCGATAAACTAGAGAAATTCTTTGCTCGGCATGGAAAAACTATTTTATTCGTTTGTTTGGGAATCATAATTATAACGATTATAAACGTTGTAAATAAAGAATATGATAAGAAAGTAGCGGCTCGACAAACCGCAATAATCTTGCAGGCAAATCACTTGGTAAAGGAATCTAAGTATCAAGAAGCAATCGATAAAATATTACAAGCCGAAAACGGTTTGGAATCACTAAATTTTATTGCAAAAATTAGACATGCCGAAATTTTAGTTCTTGCCGGTAAATCCGAAGAAGCAGGAAAAATTTATAGCCAAATTGCAAGCGAAGATAAAGCCGGCAAGTATAGAGGTTTTTCCGATTTGGCAGGCATAAATGACTATATATTGGCAACTAATCACAAAGCCGAAAAAACCTTAAAACCACTTGGCAAAGATGCCGCATTCGGATTACTTGCCGATGAATTAACGGCTATAGAATTGATAAAACAAGGCAAAAAACAAGAAGCTCGTGAATTACTCGATAATATCAGAAAAGACGGTCTTGCTCCCAAAAGCCAAGCGATGCGTGCAGGCGAATTGTTTGATTCAATTAAGAAATGAGATTTAAAATGAATAAAAGCCTTAGATTGTACGCTTTATTAGGTGGATTAGTCTTGCTTTCTGCATGTAGTTCGATGCCTGAATGGTTAGGTGGAGAAAAGGAGAAGTCAAAATTTGAAGGTGCAAGAATTGATGTTCTGACCGATAATTCTTTGATAAAAACCGACGAATCGACAGCCTCTATGAAAGTCGGCATTCCGACCGTAAAATCCGAAGATTCTTGGCAACAGTCTGGCGGCACTATTTCAGGTATGACCGGAAATCTGCAAATTTCAGGATTTAGCAATAATGATTCGGTGAGAATCGGCGACGGCAACGGTTGGGAGCAACCGCTTTATCCGAGTCCGATAATTGCTGATTCAATTATTTTTGCAATGGACGCAAAAGGTTATATAACCGCACATTCACTTGAAAATATCGATAAAATCATTTGGAAAAATAAAGACAATGTCGCTAAAGACGAACCCGATCTTTTGGGCGGCGGTTTGGCTTTCGATAAAGGCAAGATATTTGCAACCAGCGGACGAGGAAAAATAATTGCACTCGATGCAGCGAGCGGTAATTTGCTTTGGGATAAAGCGATCTCGATTCCATTGCGTGCAGCTCCTAAAGTTGCCGATGGTAAACTATATGCTGTTTCGGTAGATAATCAGATTTTTGCTTTTGACGTTGAAACCGGAAATCAGCTTTGGCAGCATCGTGGCATTAACGAAAATGCCGGTTTCTTGGCTTCGATTTCACCGTCGCTAAGTGAACATTTCGTGATTGCTCCTTATTCTTCGGGCGAGATTCACGCACTCGATGGCTCAAGCGGGCAGAGCATTTGGAATGACACTTTGATAGTTCCCAATCGTACTGCGGCAAGCGGTACTTTCTCGGGTATCGGCGGCAATCCGATCATTAAAGACGACGTTGTTTATGTCGGCGGTAGCGGAGGAATTTTTACCGCAATCTCCTTGCCTAACGGAAGACGTATTTGGGAACAAGATATAGCAACACTTAACACGCCTTGGGTTGCCGATGACTTTGTCTATGTTCTCTCAAGCGATAATAATTTGGTTTGCCTTAACCGTGCCGACGGTCGGATTAAATGGACAAAGCAAATTCCGAGTTACGACAATCCCGAAAAACATAAAAATCCTTACTCATGGCGAGGACCGATTATGGCAAACGGTGAGTTGTTAATTGCCGGCAAGCACGGCAAAATGCTGATTATTTCTGCACAAGACGGCAGCGATATTAAAACCGTAGATATTCCGGAAAATATTACCGATGCTCCGATAATAGTTGCAGGAAAATTATACGTTTTGACTGCCAACGCAAAGTTGCACGTGATTTATTAGGGGTATAACTTGCCGACCTGCCAGTTGCTCGTCGGAGTTTCCCGAGTATAGACATTGCGGTCATGGAGGCGGAATTCGCCTTCTTGCCAGAACTCGATTCTATTGGGAATAACTCTGCGTCCCGACCAATGCGGTGGGCGTGGCGGCGGATTTTGTTCAGAATAAATTTTCTTTAATTCTTCAACTTTTTGCATCAAAATTTCACGACTATCAAGCGGACGTGATTGTGAAGATGCCCATGCTCCGATGCGACTAATCAGCGGACGTGAAGCGTAGTACTCGTCGGCTTCTGCGTCTGATACTTGTTCGATTTTTCCTTCAATACGCACTTGTTTGCCGATCGGAAGCCAGGCAAAACATAATGCAGCATGAGGATTATCCTTAATTTCGTTGGATTTACGGCTTTCAAAATTGGTAAAGAATGTAAAACCTCTTTCATCAAATCCTTTAAGCAACATAACCCTTGCCGAAGGTAAACCTTCTTTGCTTGCGGTTGCCAAAATCATGGCGGTTGCTTCAGTAATTGCAGGAGTGTTTTTTGCCTCGGCAAACCAAGTTGCAAAAATTTCGATTGGATTATTCATATCTAATATCCTTTATTAACTCCCTCTTCATTTAGGAGAGGGGCGGGGTGAGGGAATTTCTATTAACAAAATAAAAAATTTATACTTTGCAGAATTATTATCCCTCACCTTAATCCTCTCCCAAAGGGAGAGGAAAGTTTGCTTCGCAAACAAATTTAAGCGGCTTCTAAAGCAAGTTTCTTTGCTTTTGCGATTGCTTCGTCGATTGAACCAACCATGTAGAATGCAGATTCCGGCAAGTCGTCATATTTACCGTCGACGATGTCACGGAAACCTTTGATAGTATCTTCGAGTTTAACCAATTTACCTGGTGATCCGGTGAAGATTTCGGCAACGTGGAAAGGTTGTGACAAGAAACGCTGGATTTTTCTTGCACGGGCAACTACCAATTTATCTTCTTCGGAAAGCTCGTCCATACCCAAAATCGCAATAATATCTTGCAATGATTTGTAAGTTTGAAGAACTTTCTGCACGTCCCTTGCACATTCGTAATGTTCTTGTCCGATGATTGTCGGGTCAAGCATACGTGAGGTTGAATCGAGAGGATCAACCGCAGGATAAATCCCAAGCTCGGCGATCTGACGTGAAAGAACCGTGGTTGCGTCCAAATGGGCGAACGAAGTAGCAGGAGCAGGATCAGTCAAATCGTCGGCAGGTACGTAAATAGCTTGCACCGAAGTGATCGAACCTTTTTTGGTCGAAGTAATACGTTCCTGCATTGATCCCATGTCGGTTGCAAGGGTAGGTTGGTAACCCACCGCTGAAGGAATACGTCCGAGCAACGCCGAAACTTCCGAACCGGCTTGGGTAAAGCGGAACACGTTGTCGACGAAGAAAAGAACGTCTTGACCTTCTTGGTCACGGAAATATTCAGCCAAAGTCAAACCGGTCAAGCCGACTCTCGCCCTTGCACCCGGAGGCTCGTTCATCTGTCCGTAAACCAGTGCAACTTTTGATTTTGCAGGGTGTTCGAGGTCTATAACTTTGGATTCGATCATTTCATGGTAAAGATCGTTACCTTCACGGGTACGCTCACCTACACCGGCAAATACCGAGAAACCGCCATGGGCTTTGGCGATGTTATTGATAAGTTCCATAATAAGAACGGTTTTGCCTACGCCTGCACCGCCGAAAAGACCGATTTTACCGCCTTTTGCATAAGGAGCGAGAAGATCGATAACTTTAATACCGGTAACGAGAATTTCATTGTCGGTCGCTTGGTCGATGAAATCAGGGGCAGGAGCGTGAATCGGAGCTTTTTGTTTGGTATATACCGGACCGCGTTCGTCGATCGGCTCGCCGATAACGTTCATAATCCGTCCCAAAGTTTCAGGTCCTACCGGAACCGAAATAGGTGAACCGGTATCGCTTACTTCTTGACCGCGAACCAAACCGTCGGTTGCGTCCATAGCGATAGTGCGAACTTCACCTTCGCCGAGATGTTGTGCAACTTCCAAAACCAATAATTTGCCGTCATTGGTAGTGTGCAATGCGTTCAAAATTGCAGGTAAATGCCCGCTTTCGAACTTTACGTCAACCACCGCAGCGATGACCTGTGTTATTTTACCGATATTTGCCATTTTATTCTCCTTTATAAATTTTTATTCTCGTCCAAAATACCTTTTACCCAATCTTTAAGTGCAGGAATTTTATTTTCTGCAACGTCCCAAAGCGTCTCTTTTTCGACCTTATAATATTCATGCACCAAGACATTACGCATCGAAATTATATTTGCCCAAGGTATCTCGGGATATTTACTTCGCATATCGACTGAAATTGCACGGCAAGCCTCGCCGATGATCGTATACTTTCTTTCCAATGCAGATTCAAGCATCTTATTACGAACATTTAGAGCTAGGAATTCTTCTATTTCGCTAATTTCGTCTAATATGTGCTTTAATCTGACAATATCCCGTTGAAGTTGGTTTTTGCTCATAAACTAACTGCCTCACTCAAGATATTTTCCGACATATAAGGGCTGATTGAACTATCCATCACGAAATGAACTTTAGTTGTCAATAATTCTTCCAGTCTCCAATGTAATCCGCCTATATCCATTAAATCTGTTCCTTTTGGAACATGAATTAAAAAATCCACATCGCTGTCTTCATTTGCTTCGCCCCTGGCAACTGACCCGAATACTCTAATATTTTCAACTCCTTGCTGTTTGGCAAGTTCAAGTATTTTAGGTTTATAGACGTTGCGTAGTTGCTCGAGCGTTACCATTTTAAACCCTACAATGCTTCTGCACCCGAGATAATCTCGATCAATTCTTTGGTGATCGTTGCTTGACGGGTACGGTTGTATTTAAGTGTCAATTTGCCGATCATATCACCTGCATTGCGAGTTGCATTATCCATTGCGGTCATTCTTGCACCCTGTTCGGAAGCTGCATTTTCCAGCAATGCTTTGTATACCTGAATAGTTACGTTGCGAGGCAATAAATCGGTTAAGATTTCTTCTTCGTCCGGTTCAAATTCATAAGCAAGATTCGACAAAGAAGCATCTTCTTTTACTTGCAAAGGAATGATTTGTTGGAAGGTAACAACTTGTGAAATTGCCGATTTAAAATGATTGTAAACAATGTGAACTATGTCGATACTGCCTGCATCAAAAAGTTTTAGAACTTCCCTGGTTACATGTTCGGCATCGATATAATTAACTTGTTTTTTGCCGATGTCGCTAATCCGCCCGACAATATATTTAGAGTAATCGCCTTTGAGCAATTCATAAGCTTTTTTGCCTACGCAGAGTAATTTTACTTCTTTATCGTCTTTGCGTAATTCGGCAATTTTGCGTTTTGTGGCACGGGTAATAGAGCCGTTGAATGCACCGCAAAGCCCTCTATCCGATGTCATTACGACGATAAGATGAATATCGGATTTTCCGGTTCCGACCAAAAATTTATTACTGCTGGTTTTTGCCGATTGACTTGTGGTCAATGAGCTTACTATCGCAGCCATTTTCTCGGCGTAAGGACGTGAAGCCTCGGCTCGCTCTTTAGCACGACGCAATTTAGCAGCCGAGACCATTTTCATAGCCTTGGTGATTTTCTGGGTCGATTTTACCGATTTAATTCGGTTTTTAAGGTCTTTTAAACTTGGCATATATTTAGATTCTAAGGTCTAGGTTTTAGGGAAGAAAATTGAAAACTAATCATATTTGCAATTCTCTTAAAATGTGACTTTGCTGATTTTCAACTATTATAGCGGTTCCGGTGCCTTTTAACTGTTCGTTTGCGTTAAGCAATTCAATGCCGTATATGCTTCCGTCATCTGCCATATCCACATTGAGATCACCGCTTAGAGAAATAGTATTTGCAACTTTTCCTTGGGTGTCCTTGAAGCGGATATAGCCTATATTGTGATCGGGATTATAACTAATATACATATTATGCCTCAAAAATACTTAACTATTACGGTAATTACAATCCACTCATTATCTTTGTTTACGGCAAATACTTCAAGTTGTTTATTCTCGTAATATTTGCCAAGCCATGTATTTTGATAAATAAAATTTTTCCTGAAACCTTCACGACCTTGCTTTGCAGGAAAAACTTCACCGGAGTTTACCGTATCATAAATTTCCTCTACGGCAGCTCCTCGTTCTTCAGCCCTTACGATCGCATGGGGATCTAATTTTATTTTCATACCGAACTAGAATCTCTTAATAATTTCCTCAATCATTGCTTTCATTCTTGCTTCGATGCTATCGGTAAGTTTTTGTTCTTTAGCAATTTCGGCAAGTAAAGTTTTTTCGCTGCGAGCTTGACGCAACAAAGAATCTTCAAATTCACGGATTTTACCGACCGGGAATTTATCGAGATAACCTTTTACGCCGGCATAGATAACCAAAACTTCTTCTTCGGTTTGCAACGGTGAATATTGGGGTTGTTTCAAGAGTTCGGTTAAACGTTGACCTCTTGCAAGTAATTTTTGGGTTGAAGCGTCCAAATCCGATCCGAACTGTGCAAAAGCTTCCATCTCACGATATTGGGCGAGTTCAAGTTTGATCGTACCAGCAACTTGTTTCATTGCTTTGATTTGAGCAGCAGAACCCACACGTGAAACCGAAAGACCGACGTTCACCGCAGGGCGAACACCTTTATAGAAAAGCTCGGTTTCCAAGAAAATCTGACCGTCGGTGATCGAAATCACGTTGGTAGGAATGTAAGCAGAAACGTCTCCGGCTTGGGTTTCGATGATCGGCAAAGCTGTCAATGAACCGGCACCTTTATCGTCGGACATTTTTGCAGCACGTTCAAGCAAACGCGAATGAACGTAGAAAACGTCACCAGGGTACGCTTCACGTCCCGGTGGACGACGCAGCAACAACGACATTTGACGATAAGCTACTGCTTGTTTCGACAAATCATCGTAAATTATGAGTGCGTGCATACCGTTATCACGGAAGAATTCACCCATTGCACAACCGGTATAAGGAGCAAGATATTGCAAAGGAGCAGGTTCAGATGCAGTTGCAGCAACTACGATTGAATATTCCAAAGCACCTGATTCTTCAAGTTTCTTAACAACTTGTGCAACGGTTGAGCGTTTTTGACCGATACAAACATAGATACAGAAAAGTTTTTTGCTATCGTCGCTTCCTGCAAGAATATTAGGATCTTTTTGATTCAAAATAGTATCTACCGCAATCGCAGTTTTACCGGTTTGACGATCGCCGATGATCAACTCACGCTGACCACGACCGATTGGAATCAAAGAATCGATTGCTTTAATACCGGTAGACATCGGTTCATGCACCGATTTGCGATATACGATACCCGGAGCTTTAACTTCAACACGGGTACGGGTTACGTCTTTGAGCGGACCTTTGCCGTCGATCGGGTTGCCAAGAGCATCTACAACACGTCCGAGCAAGCCTTTGCCGATCGGAACGTCTACGATGTCACCGGTACGTTTTACGATGTCGCCTTCTTTAACGCCTTGGTCGGAACCGAAAATAACCACGCCGACATTATCAGCTGACAAGTTAAGAGCCATACCTTTAATTCCGCCGGGAAATTCTACCATCTCACCTGCTTGAACGTTTTCCAAGCCGTAAACGGTTGCAATACCGTCGCCGACCGAGACAACTTGTCCGGTTTCTGCAAGCTCTGCACCTGCATCAAAAGATGCAATCCGGTTCTTTAAAATATCCGAAATCTCAGATGGACGGATTTCCATGGTATACTCCCTAACTATCTGTTTTTATTTATACGTTGTTTTCTTTGTAGTCTTACTTAATCATTTATCGACAGAGAAAATTTGCCTTCTGTTAGCACAGCTTTATAGAAGGTGCAAGCACTCAATTAAAGGAAACTTCTATAAACTCTAACTTTGGCTTCAAATCTACTTGCAATGAACCTTCCTCAAAACAAGTCATTTATAAGTATAAACTCATGTTTTTCGGTTTTCATTGCTGCGTGCTTTTTTGCCAAAGCGAGTTTTTAGAAGTTTCCCTAAACTATCTTGTCGGATATCCGCTCGGCGAAGTGCCGCTACCGTGGCGATTGCCGACTCCGCCACCGGAATCTTTGTTGAAACGTCCCAAATTGGCAAAAATTTGTTCAAAGAATCCAAGGCTTTGTCCTTCGGTAGGAGTTATTTGCTTGGCAATTTCAATATCTTTTTTATCGCCAAGCGAATATTGTTTTACCGTATCGACGATGCCGTTGCTATCAAATGCAATCTCGATTACGTTTTGATCAACGATTTTAGAAGCCAATATCGAACGATTTTCTTTTATGGTTGAAATATAATACCATGTAGGAACTCCAAATGTCGATTCACTCGAAGGTGAGCCGAACATTTTTAAGACTTGAGATTTTTCGGTAATCCCGGGTTTAATATTGCCTATTACTTGGTCTTCCTTAAGGTGACCTCGATTAACCGTGTTTGCACAGGCGGTTATGATAAAAATCAATGATAAAACTGCTAGAGAATTATAAATTTTTTGCATTATTTTAGACCTAATCATAGTTTCTTTTCATGATACTGCGTTGTTCACGTTGCCAATCACGCTCTTTGATGACTTCACGTTTTTCATATTCTTTTTTGCCCTTGCCGACTCCGAGAAGAATCTTGGCGATGCCACGCGAATTAAAATACATTTTGAGCGGTACGATAGTGTAGCCCTTAATTTTGATTTTACCGAGCAATTTACTCGCTTGTTTTTTGTGGAGAAGCAATTTGCGTGGGCGTTTGGGGTCGTGGTTAAAGCGATTGCCGGCGACATATTCGGGAATATTGAGATTAAATATCCACATTTCACCTTGCATTTCAGCGGCATGCGAATCCGAAATATTGACTTTGCCTGTTCTAAGCGACTTGACCTCGGTTCCGGTTAGCACCAGACCTGCCTCGACGTCCTCTTCGATCGCATAATTATAGCGAGCCTTGCGGTTATCGGCAATTAGACCTGAGCTATTTTTGTTTTTGTCGGACATAATTTAAGGTAAAATCACTCTGTTTTTGGCTGCATTTATGCCTCATTATAAACGACAAAGCAAGCGGCAAAACGACTAAAATCTCTTGGAAAGAAAAATCGCTGCTTTGCTTGCAGCTTTGATTGCACCCGATAAAATCGGATATAACGGAGTTTGCTCTGCACCTTCTGCAATTGCTATATCGTGATGTTCCATTTCTTCTTGACGAAACTGTTCGATAGTTTGTGATAATTCACTTTCGCTTGCCGATAGTCTTTTTCGTTGATCTTGATAATGTTCGTCGATTACCGATTCCACCGCAACCGTGCAGGCAAAAGCGGCTTTTTCGCCGAGCATTGCACTTGCTGCTCCGAGGGCAAACCCTGCAACATGCCAAAATGGCATAAACACTGTCGGGCGGACGTTTCTTTGTTTGAGAATTCCGTCAAATTTATCAAAATGTTGTTGTTCCTGCTCCGCCATATGTTCGACGGTCTTGCGGGATTTGGGATCTTTTAGAAAAGCCAATTGCCCTTGATAAATTCGGATTGCACCATATTCGCCGGCGTGATTAACCCGGAGCATGCGTTTTACGTCTTGATCTTCGCTATAATCTCCGGGTAATTTTCGCATTTTGAATTCCTTATAATATTTTGCTCGACTCTATAATAAGCTGTATAGATATTTAAGCAAAATATTATTTTTTAACAGTAGAAATTCCAAGCGGACAATATGCCGGGCAGAAGCGGAAAATTCCCGTCAGTAATGGCACAAAACCGACCAATCCCCAAGGGCTTTGCATATAAGCACCGCCTACTATTATAAGCAATCCTGCTATGATTCTTAAATTTTTATCGGTTTTTCCTATATTGCATTTCATATCAATTCTTTCTTATTCGGGTGTTGAAAATTGTTCGTAAGCCATTATTGCTTCTGCGGCATACATTAGCGAAGGACCGCCGCCCATATAAACCGCCATGCCGAGAACTTCTTCGATTTCGGCTTTGGTTGCTCCGAGTTTTACTAAAGCTTCGGTATGAAAGCCGATGCAACCGTCGCAACGGGTCGAAACCCCGATTGCCAGGGCGATAAGTTCTTTGGTTTTCTTATCCAAAACACCGTCTTTGGTCGCCGCCGCAGCCAGTGCAGAAAAACCTTGCATGGTTTCGGGAATATCTTTACGCAATGTTTTTAAGTTAGTCGATATGCGTTTGGTGATCTCTTTATAGTCTTTACTCATAGAAATTCTCCTTTATAATAAATTAGCATTTACTAATATTATGTTTATCGGATATGTTGTCAATATGAAAAAACCTATAAAAATAAAAACTCTTGAAGAAAATGCAGGAAAGGCAGAGGCAATACTTAAGTTGCTTGCCAATAAAAATCGTTTGATGATTTTATGTTATATTATCGAGGGCGGAAAATCGGTCGGTGAGATTGTGGATTATGTCGGTTTATCGCAATCGGCGGTTTCCCAACATCTTGCCAAAATGCGTGAGCAGGGGATCGTATCGACCGATAAAAAAGGACAAACCGTATATTATAGAATTATAGATAAAGACGTTGAAGCTATACTTGCAACGTTACATACTTTATATTGTGAATAAATGGTGGCGGGCATCGTATCGCAGACGAAATTTTTTTTGTAAAGATTTGTTACTGCAATAGAGAATGCATTGGGTTGCATATTAGATTAGACATGGAGAAAATAAGTGAAGCATTTTGTTAATTCATTAACATTCCGAGTAGTATTAGTTTTTATCGCTTTTGTCGGACTACAATGGTTTCCACTAACCGGCGTTTTTTTAATGATGTTGGCTGCTCCGATTTGGGTGGGATATATGCCGCATATTGTAGCATTGGCAATATTTTATGATTTGTGTATAAAAAAATCACCTAAAATTTTGCTCTTAATTCCAGTATTTCCTTACTTGGTTTATTACGGATTTTTCTTCGCAGAAGCAATAAAAATCAATGAGCTGGAAGTGGGATTCAAAAATAAAAATCCATCTGAAATAATTACCTACAATTCAGAAATACACTCTCTTGTTTTGGAAAGTAATATGACGAATTACTATAAAATTCCAGTTTCCTATTCTTATAATGGTAATTTTCCTGAGGGATTTCTTTCTTACAGACTGGCTAGCATGGAGTTGTGTCAAAAATCTAAAGGTATCAAAGAATTTCTAAATGAGTTTGGGGTATCGTGGTTAAGCTTTAGTGCAGAGCCTCATTATAAAAGTTTCCCAAATATATGTAATATTCAGATGCCGGAGAAACCGGTCAATAAAATTTTGAAAGTTGAGACACAAGAAGATAATGACAAAAAACAAATACTTCAAAAAATTGTCTATAAATTCTTTTTAGATGATAAATATATAGCAACCGTGTTTATCAAAAAATATTATCATTTACAACCAATATGTTATCCACAAGCTCCACGACTCCAAACCCGTCTTTGCAATTTTAGTGCAGACGGTATGAGTCGTGGATTTGTGGATAAC
>Ga0247838_1001839_pt1 | contig 28806 bp, 21 predicted proteins | sample LaCruzMarch2015__5_FD_189097 | JGI IMG/M metagenome (GOLD analysis project Ga0247838, IMG submission 189097) | Freshwater microbial communities from meromictic Lake La Cruz, Castile-La Mancha, Spain - LaCruzMarch2015_15m | ecosystem: Environmental > Aquatic > Freshwater > Lake | place: Spain... | reverse complement strand
AAACCCGCATGCAATTCGAGTTTCAATGGGAGCGAATGATTCGGGACCGGATGGTGGATGAAATCTCGGTTCGCTGGCTGACGATTTATCACCCGTGGGTACAGCAGAAGGTCCTCCCGCTGGCGATGTCCCGCGGAATCCCCATTCACGCAATCAGCCGAAACCTGCATGGGGCCGGTGCCCGGAATCTTCCACGAACCCTGCCGCAGTGGGCGAGCGATGCCCGCGGACTGGGTTACGCCGGCTGCAACTTGTATGAACTTCGCGATCTGATGGAGCCCGCCGGTTCCGAGTTATCGGCATGCGTTGTTGACGCATTCCAGCGGACCCTCCGATGAACCGACTACTCGCCACGCTTCTTTGTCTGACACTTTTCGGGTGCAAACCTCCTGCGGCAACCCCTGCCGCTCCCGGGAGCGACGTGTTCGAGTTTGTGGCGAACGGGAGCCCCCGCCCCATAGTGGCGCAGTCCGGTGGTAACAAGGCGGTCCACGTCGCTGCAGAGGAGTTGTCGCGATGGCTGGGGAAAAGCACAGGGGTCACGTTTCCGATTCTCGACAAACCACCAGACGGCTCGCCTTACGTGCTTGTTGCATTGTCGTCCGAGTATCCGGACCTCGCCAGAATCATCGGCCTGAGTGGGGAGGATCCCGATGCCTTTGCGATCGAGACTGGGGCAGAGCGTTTGGTGATTCTCGGGAATTCCGAAGCGGCCGTATCCAACGGTATTTTCACGCTTTTGCGCGAAATGGGATTCCGCTGGTACTTCCCGGACTCGAGGTGGTGGGCCATTCCGAGTGCGCCCTCTCCATCTGTCGCGTTGCGCATCATCGGGAAGCCCGACTACCGTTTCGTCCGGATATTCTACGGAACCGGTGGTGGGCCAGGCGAATGGCTGGTGCGGAACCGCATGGTGCGACATCGCGCGGGTTCCGTAGCTCATGCCTGGAATTCCCGAGTTCCCCTCAAAGATTACTTCGCGACGAATCCCGAGTACTTTGCGCTCGTCAATGGCCGACGCCAACCCTCCCAACTCTGTGTGGGGAACGCGGAGATGCGCGGAGTTTTTGTCGAAAACTCTCTGGCGTTCCTCCGGAAAAACCCCGGTCAGAGAATCGTCTCGGTCGAACCCAATGACAACGATGCCTTCTGCACGGCGCCGGAGAGCCTCGCCATCGGCGACGGCAGCCCAAGCGATCAGGTTTTTTTCCTGGCCAACGAAACCGCGAAAGCGACGGCTGCCGAGTTCCCGGATGCGGTCGTGGGAGTTCTCGCCTACCTCAACCACGCGGATCCACCCTCGTTCCCTTTGGAAAGGAACATGTATGTCGAAGTAACGACTAACCTTCGCCAGACCTCCAAGAGCATTCCCGAGGTGATACAGGCGTTCGCCGCAAAGGGGGTACAGGTTGGGGTCATGGATTATCTCTCCGTGCCCTGGTGGCAGTGGGGGAGGCTGGGCAGCGGGGCCAAGGGGGCCAACTGGGTGGCAACGCCGGCAGGGTTGGCAGATTACGCAAAACTCGGAGTGACGGGTTTCACCGGCGAGGCCGCCGACAACTGGGGCCTCAATGGCCTGACCTACTATTTGATCTCAGACAAACTTTGGTCCGTGAGTGCGGACAGTGAACAGGAAGCATCGCGCTTTTTTGCCTCGATGTTTGAGGAAGCGGAGAAGCCCATTCGGGCAATATTCGAGGGCTGGCTCCGCCGCGATGCGAGCCGCATCGAATATGCGCTGACGGATGCCGCCTTGCTCCGGGAGGCTTATGCCCTGAGCGAGAAAGCCAGTGTGCGGGAAAGGGTCACGCTGCTCGGCCACATCGTCGCCTGGAACTATCTCTTCCATCGGCTCACCCAGGACTGCCTTGAAAAGGGCCCGGAAGCTGTTGCGGTCGCGCCGGATTCACCCCTTGGTCGCCTGACCGTCTGGGGTGCAAGGATGTCCGGTAACGGGATGCTCGACACTCAGTCGCTGCAAACGTTCCTATCGCGCGCCCCCGGTATTGGTCCCGTGATCGAGGGGGTCGTCAAAACGGGCAGGCCGAATCCCCTGGAGGCATTCGGCCCCGGCGGAGAGATCTGGCGGCAAAACAAAAACCGGGAAGCCTCCTGGGACGAAGTCATTGATATCTTCGTTGAGATGGAGGGATTTGCCGCGCAGCAATCCCTGGCGGTTGCTTCCTCACCGGTCCGGGCGAAGGATCTCCTTCCGACACTCCGCGTGGCTCCTCAAGCCCTGGAGGGATGGAAGCCCTTTGCCTTTCCCCAGCGAGGCCTGACGATTCCGACAGGAGTGCCGTTGGTCGTTTGGGCCGAGGCCATGGAACAGATCCAAGTTTCCTATGGAGCACCGGAGAATTCCTTTAACCCGGCGCTCTCCGGAGGGAGGACGCGACATCACGTGCAGTGGAGCGTCTCGCCTTACGGCAACGAATTGGAGGTCATTGCTTCGGGATCCGCGGTGATCGACGCCCAATCCGGCCGCATTGCGGGGCCAGATGGATTCGAACAAGCCCCAATCCTTTCCTTCCACAGTCCGATTTCCGGCGCCTGCGTGATCCGCTTCCAGAGCACTGCGGATCGCATTCTTGTCGGCGGAATCGATCTGGCAAACCGGCCGTGCGGGATCGCTCCGTTTCTGGTCGAGCCGGGTCTCTCCCCGGCCGTGCCGAATCCCATCTGGCCGGGGGTCCCCTTCTTTGTCGGCGTTCCAGCCGGTACGAAGAGTTTTAACATCGCCTCTTGGAAGCTCGCTCAACGTTTGAACATCTCCGATTCCACCGGCAAGGCACTGGTGCAACGCGAAGCGTTTGGATGCGACGACGCCGTCACCGTATCCGGGGCAAACGGGCCGCAAATCCTGTCGATCGTGATGGGAACGATGGATGTCAATATCTGCGGTTTCCCCGCCGTGCTCAGCCCGACGCCGCAACAAACGCTGATGGCAACCGATCCATGAATTCCCTCAAACGTACTCTCACCCAACTCGGGGCATTCGGCGAAATTGTCGCTACGATCCCCGCGCCACAGCGATCCTGGGCACCGGAGGAACTCCCCTCGCACTTAATCGAATGCCTCGGCATGCCCGCCTCCGCTCGACAGCCTGCCGATCCGACGCTCGAACGAGAATGGGAGGCGGACGGCGTGCACGGTCGTCTTTTCTCGTGGTCAGTCGGCTATGGACCAAAAACGGAGGCGTACTGGTTGAGGCCCGAACGAGGCCCCGTGAAGGCAGGGATCGTGGCACTGCACGACCACAGCGGATTCAAGTTCTTCGGAAAGGAAAAGATTGCCGATGGTCCGGACGCGATTCCTCCGACCGTTGCGGAACTGCGGGCAAAGGCCTACGGAGGCCGCGCCTACGCGAATGAACTCGCACGACGGGGCTTCGATGTTTTGGTACCGGACACCTTTCTTTGGGGGAGTCGCAGATTCGACGTGCTCGCGATGCCAGCGGGGGATCGCCTCGCGGGCAGGGGTCTCGCGCGCGAACAGGGGGTGTTGGCAGATCCGGTCAAGGCCTACAACGCGGCCTCCATCCTCCACGAACACACCGTCGAGAAGGCCCTGCGGCTGCTTGGAACATGCATGGCAGGCGTCGTGAATTTTGAGGACCGCATGGCACTCCAATTTTTTCGCAATCGACTACCCGCACAGATCCCGGTGGCCTGCATCGGTCTTTCCGGTGGAGGTCTGCGATCGGCGATGCTTTCGGCCACCTCGCCAGACATTTCGGCAGCCGTGGTGGTGGGAATGATGGCAACGTATGAATCCCTGCTCAACGGGGCACTCGATCAGCACACTTGGATGCTTTACCCGCCCGGTTGGAGTCCGCGGGCGGATTTTCCTGACATTGCGGGCTGTCGGGCACCGCGACCCCTCCTCGTTCAGTATGATCTACACGACTGTCTGTTCAGCATCGAGGGAATGGAGGCTGCGCATCAACAACTCGAACGGCTGTACGCAACTGCCGGAAGCCCCGGGAACTACGAAGGAGTTTTCTACGATGGGGACCACAAGTTCGACCGAGAAATGCAGGAGGACGCCTTTGCATGGCTCGAGAACGTGATCAATAGTCAATGACACCGACCGATAGCCGAAGCCGCACCCCATCCGCCGGGAATTGGGTGGCACCGGAGTCTGCGATTGGCTGTCAGCGACTGGATAAGGCTTTGGACTCTGGATGTGTCTTCGATTTGGAGTCGCTCTGGGAAAAGATATAGACGGGTGCAAGGAGCCCTCCGGTACCGGTTTCATTGATCGTCGTTCGCGTAACCCGGATTTGCAGGCGGTTTTCCCCCTCACGAATGAGACCGGAGACGTCGAATCGCGCAGGTTCACAGAAGCCGGTGGTTGAGAGCGGGCTCTTCGCATCCGGGCGGACAGGAGCAGCCGCGAGCCCGTTCACGAAAACCTCGGCCTTGTCGTCGAAGGAACTCAACCACAACAACACCGTTTCGGTCGGGGGTGACGCGGGAAGTTCGATCGTCGCGTCGTACCACATCGGTCCAAAGTAATCCATGTACCCGAGCTGATTCCAGTGCGTCACGCCGGTGCGAATGGGAAGCCCGTCGGGCGTCTCCGGCGGCAATGCATCTGGCGCGGATGGCGTTATCAGGAAATCCCGAATCGGACCGGCGAGGATCGTGTTGGGGGGATCGACGAGTTGACCGGCCTCAGAAAACACCTTCAGCCAGAAAGAGGCAAAATACCGCTTACCGAACTGGCCGGCGAAGAAATGCGGACCGTACCGAGCGATCAGCACGTCAATGCGCGAGGCGTAAGCCTTGGCCCGTTCATCGATCCCGTCCAACCGCCCTTCCTGCAGGTCGCGGAGCAGCGACAGAAAGGAACCATGCAGGTCAAAGGAGTCCCGCGCCAGAGCGACCCGGGGCTCCGCCGAAGTGCCCCATGACGCTTTCTCCGCCGTGGCGAGCAGACCATCGGCTCGCCGAATCAACGACTCGGGAAAACGCTCAAGGTAACCGTGGGCACCACCCGCCAGATTCAGGCTTTCATTCCACGCCTGATCCATCATGTCCCAATACTCACCCATGGGCACAGAGGCCGGCCCGTAGAATCTGCTGTTCAGGTCCGCGACGATGTCTTCGGGACTCTGCAGTGGATCCCACGAGAGACGGATACCGAGGGTCAGCCCGTGCAGGTTTGCCTCAAACGTCGGCATCGTCTCGGTGTACCAGTAGCGAACGTTGTGCTGGAAAAGGAACGGGAGGTCGCGGGAATAACGCCGAATCATCGGGAAGGGAGCCAGGGGTTCGGCGAGATTGAAGGCATATCCGTAGTACCCGATCGGACAGATTTTTCCCCAGCCTCGAACGATTTCCCGCAACACCGGACTGGTGCCGACGCGATCATCCAGCAGGGAGTGGAACCGGTTGTAGGAGATGGGCGCAATGACGGGCACGATGCGCGGGTCGGGGCGTTCGCGCGCGGGCGGCATCACGTACTGATGATAGGCCAGCATGCCGAAGCGCACGTCGGGAAACCGCACGGCAACGGTCTTCACGATCGCGTTGGCGAAGTGCACCAACCGGTCGGTGACCGCCACGGATTGCATCGTGGAATCCCACATCCCCGCATCCAGCGCGAGATCCTCGGGCCCCTCGCTGAACCGATGCTGGTCGAGCGGCGACAACGACATCGAGGGCCTGTAGCGCTTTTCAAGTTTCGCAATGATGGCCTCACCCACCGCCCGCGCCACCTCCGGATTGCCCCACGCTAGCTGGCGACGCTCCGGGTCGCGGGTGCCATCGATCAGGGCGCACCATCCGGGATGCGCCACTCGTTGGTCCTTTGTGATATAGTTCTCCAGCGCGTGGGAGGACTCGATCCGCTCCTCCATATCACGGAGCCGATTGCGCCGCCGGAACGCATCATCCGCAAACCACACTCCCCGATAAATCGTGAAGGGCTCGCCCGAGACATTCCGAGCCTGGAGAACTCTTATGGAACCCTCCGGCGGCAGGCACTCCCCCAACTCGCCGGGAACAAACCAACGACAACCCAAACTCTCCAATAGAGTGTAAATGGCGTAGCTGGTTGCCAGATCAGATTCCCCGTACAGACCCGCCCTCCCGGCCTCCACCACCATTCGCCACCGCTGCCGGTCGGGTGCCGATCCCCCAACATCCCCGAAAACTTTCGCCGCTTCACTCCCAATGAAAATCTGCGGCCCCAGACTCCCCCGGTCTTCCGTGACAATCGGGAACGCCTGTCCTGTCAACCACGACAGGATCCGGCTCAGATCCCCGACCGACTCCCGCAGACGCCGCCGCGCCGCCTCCTCCCGTGGCGCCTGGAAACTCTCGGCCGGGACTTTGCGATCGGAATCCAGCACTCCGGCACTCACCACGATCGAAGCACCTCCCCGGGCAAGGTCGAAATCCTCCGCTGCGGCAACCGTCGCGATGCCCAGCAAACCCACCACCACACCCCGCATCTTTCCTACCCGTTTGACCGATGTCACCGACTATGAATACACTGCATGCATGGCAGTTCAAGATCGAATCGAATTGTTGCGATCGCGGGGGCGCTACGAGTTGAGCGACAACCGGCTGACGCTGGTGGCTCCGGGGTTTGGTCTGGGCAGCGTTCACTACTGGGATGGGAGTTGGGACAATGACGCGGACGAGTTGCCGCTTCAGATGCGGGAGATTTTTGAGAACGCGGACGGGGACTTGCGGGTCGAGCATCGGGATGGCAGGCAGGAGCGGTTGGTGACGGATCGTCGCGTGTGGTGGCCGCACGCGATTCATGCGACAACGCTCGGGGAAAGCGGTACGATTTGGCACGAGGCGAAGTGCATCGTGGAGGATGTCGCTGTCGACGTGGTGAAGGTCGTGGGATCCGGCCTCGGGGGGCGAACGACAAGCATCGCACACGAGTTTGGGCCAGAGATTGAATTGGAGCAGATTCGGGGGGGCGTGCGCGTCCGCTCAACGGGAGCGAAGTATGCAGGCGTTTGGCGGTGTTTGGGATTCGCGGGTGGCGGGCCGGTCAAGGTCATGAAACGACGGGGTCGGTGGGTAATGACGATGCCTTTCAAACTGGAATCCGAGCAGAGCGGGCGGTTTACCTTTGCCGTTGCGGCGGGCGAGGATGGCGGGGAGACAGAGGAGAGATGGCGCAGGGTTCTTGCGATGGGCGAGGAAGCCGAAGCGGCGGCGCGAACCCGATGGACCGAGTTCTTTGACGAGCACGTTCCGGAGTTTTCATGTGACGAGCCGAAGTGGGAACGTCTATTCGCCGCATCGTTCTACGTTCTCAGAGCCAATCTCTACGATTTCAAAAAGGGGGCCATCCGGCATCCGTACTCCTGCCCGAGCAAATGGAGACTCTGCCCGTCCTGGTTTTGGGATCCCTGTTTTCACGGATTCGCCGAAAAGTGGCTGCGCAACTATCCCGCGCCAATCTCGACATTCCGCAACCACTTCGACGTTCAGGAGTCCGACGGATACCTCCCCATGACCGTGGATGCCCGGGGCAACACGTGGCGGGCGATGGGTGCAAATGCCAAACAGTGCCAGCAATTTCTCCATCCTATGACGATCTGGGACTGGTACCTGGTCCATGGGAACCGGGAAGTCCTCAAAGAATGCCTGCCCCACCTCGTTGCACATGCGGACTACATTTCGACGAATCGACAACCGGACGCATGGCCCCTCTTCCTGGCAGAGAACGGTGCGGAGGTCGCCGACAACTCTGCCCGACTCGTCCGAGATCCATCAAACAGGGGCGCGCTCGGCACGCTCCGCACGAAAATCCAACCCTTCGATTGGAACACCTTCCTCTACCTCTCGGAACGCCTCATCGCCCGCATGGCCGCGGAAACTGGTGAGAACAACGTGAGAAAAACCTTCGCCTCCCGGGCTGCCCGACGGGTGAAATTCCTGAAACGTTGTTGGAATCCGCGCAACCAGCTTTTCTCCGACCGAATAGTTCCCGGAGGGAGGCTTTCCGAGCGGGCGATCCCGGAATCCCTCCTCGCGCTGCTCGGGGGATTCGCCTCGCCAACGCAGCAGCGGGCCGGGATCGCATTTCTCACGGATCCCAACCGACTCTGGACGCGCTTCCCTGTGCCGACGCTTCCGCTCGATGACCCGGATTTTTCCGACCGGGATGATTACTCCAGCTATTGGAACGGGCGGGTCTGGCCAAACATGAACTGGTGCCATGTCGAAGCACTGGCCCGTGCGGGGAAACGTCGCGTCGGGCGGGAACTGCTCGATCGTTGCCTGGAGATGGCCGTGGAGGATGGCGAACCCCAGATCAGAGAAAACTACAGGCCACGTACCGCCGAGCCTTACGCGCAACCTCATTGCAGCCTCAACTACGGATGGGGAGCCGTCTGCGCCGATCTTCTCATTCGCCGGGCGATCGGTCTCCAGGTCAACACTCCCGCCGGGACGGTCTCGCTCGATCCGTGGGGACTGCCGGGATGCAAATCGGCCGAGGTCAAAGGCATTCCCATGGGCGGCCAGAAGATCGACGTCCGGGTGGCGTTCGAGTCCGGAAAAATGGACGTCCGGGTCGGACGGCGGAAACTTCGTCCGATTGCCCCTGCGCACTGGCTCGACCTCTGACTCCCCCTGACTACTTCGGTGCCGGTACCAGCAACAACTCCGGTTCGCGTCCGAAGACCGGACCGGCCTCGGGAATCCGGAAGTCAATGAAGGCATTACTCACCAGCGCAAGGATCTTCCCCGTTGAGGGATCGGGCACCGTGATTTCCAGGGACTCGCCAACCACGGCCCCCTTCTTGGAAAACACCTCGGTTCCGTCCCCGGCCATCACCTTGACATCAAAACTTGGCGATCGCGACTTGTCGGCTGTGAACGTCAACTTCTCAACACCCGGAGCCACATAAAAGTAAGCGGGCGTCTGAACCCAGGTCGGCAACGACAACCCGTTTTCTCCACCCAGTACACCGTGGGGTCGCCGACCGACGTCCTCCCGAAGCAGGAAACTGACCGGCCGACTCGACTGGATCTCGATCTTGTACGCGGCGGCCTTCGAGGCTTTGAAAACTACCCGTTGCGTGAGCGCCTGCACTGTCGATTCATTCTGTTCCCGAACCGTCGAGGGCTCAAATGTGGCATTCTCGGGAGTCAGAACGGCAGTTCCCTCAGCGACAACCTGTCCCGGTTCGCCCTCCGGGGTCACTTTCCACTGCACATCGGCCGGACTGCGGTCTCCCAAAGCCAATGCAAGGCTGACCTCTTCCCCGGCGCCGGCGAAAACCACGTACTCGCCAGACCCACTCGAAAGCTTCAGCGACACCCCGGGTTTAACCCACCCCGCCACGGCGCCAGAATCTACGTCCTGCACAGGAACCAAACCCGCCATCGCCCGTGCGCCCAAACCGATAAACCCCAACGCCAGCATGGGATAAGACTTTACCATGTATTGTGTATACACTGCATGGATAACAACGTCAAACTGTCCGGCGAACAAGAGCCGGGGTCACCAGACCCCGTTCGTTCACACACTTCTTTCATTTGGCTTCGCGATTTAAGGTCGGGGTCTGGTGACCCCGGCTCCTTTCCCGCTTCGCCTTTTTCCAGGTCGGCGTCTGGTGACCCCGGCTCCTACTTCCCGTTTGCCGCGGTTTGTGGGATTCTCGCGAGATGCGCTTCCTGCTCGTGGACGGTCATAGCGTGATTTTCGCCTGGCGTGAACTCGCGCTCCAGCATGCGAAGCGATCCCAAACTGCCCGCGATATGCTCGTCCGCACAATGCGCGACTACCAGGACTCGAGCGGCGTGCGGGTCGTCTTGGTTTTCGACGGCCGGGGCGTCCGAACCCAAGACGTCACAGAGCCGGGAGGGATCCAAGTTTTCTACTCCAGAACGGATCAAACCGCCGACGCCATCATTGAGCGGCTGGTGGCCAAGTACGCAAAAAAGTATCCCATGACGGTCGCCACCGACGACAACCTCGAGCGCCAGACCGCGATGAGCTTCGGCGCGGAGTGGATTTCCACCGAGCAACTCCGCTCGGAAGTCGCGAGTGCGGACCGCGAGATGCGCGGGGAAATGGACCGCTTGAAGCGACGTCGGTAGCCGAGCGCCCCGTCAGGCGGCTTTGTTCACGACGTAATTCGCGACAAACTGCCTCCGGAACTCCGCAAAAGTTCCCACCTCAATCGCTCGGCGCACTTGGGTCATGAGGTTGATGTAGAAGTGCAGGTTGTGCATCGTGAGGAGGCGAACTCCGAGGATCTCCTCGGATTTGATCAAATGCCGGATGTAGGCTCGCGAATAGCTGCGGCAGGCGTAGCACAGACAGTCCGCTTCGACGGGTCCGGGGTCGGCCAGATACTCGCCGTTCTTCAAGTTGATGGTCCCGCGATGCGTGTAGCCTGTTCCATGCCGTGCCGCCCGCGAGGGCAGCACGCAGTCGAACATGTCGATCCCCCGCGCCACCATCTCGACCATCTGCGGAGGCGTGCCAAGGCCCATCGCATAGCGCGGCTTTTCCGTCGGAAGCCAGGGCACCGCGCTCTCCACTGCCAGCATCATCTCGGGTTCCGGTTCGCCGACGCTCACTCCCCCGACCGCGTAACCGTCCCATCCCATTTTCACCAACTCGCATGCACTTTCCTTCCGCAGGTCCGCATGGCTGCCGCCTTGGACGATGCCAAACAGTAACGGACGCCGGGAGGGCTCGACGCGATCCCACCAATCCAGGGAGCGGCGCTCCCATCGAAGGGTCAACGCGAGGCTGCGTGCCGCGTCCTCGTGGGTGCATGGATGGGGCGGACACTCGTCGAAGGCCATGACAATGTCCGACCCCAGCGTGTGCTGAATTTCCATCGACGTCTCGGGTCCGATGAAGCACGGGGCGCCATCCACATGACTGCGGAAATGGACGCCCTCCTCGGTGATCTTCCGGAGCTTCGCGAGGGAGAAAACTTGGAATCCCCCGCTGTCCGTGAGGATCGGTCGATCCCAGTGCATGAAGCGATGGAGCCCCCCGAGCCGTCCGATTACATCGGTTCCGGGTCGGACAAACAAATGGTACGTATTCCCTAGGATCACCTGGGCATTGATCTCGATGAGCTCCTCCCGGCTGACTGCCTTGACGGTCGCTTGGGTACCGACCGGCATGAATACGGGCGTTTCAATGACGCCGCGGCGCGTGGTGATCCGACCCCGCCGCGCCTGCGACGAGGGATCTGTTTTAAGCAACTCGAACATCACGCCGCAGGTCGCGGACCTACGGTGCCAGGCGGCATTAGGAAATGCCCAGCGCTCTCACGGTGGCCTGGTTGATGTTCCCTGTGACCGCCAATCCGGAGGCTCCCTGGAATCGGGCGATCGCTTGCTGCGTTCCTGGCCCAATGACTCCATCCACCGTGCCGCCGTAGTATCCGAGGCGCTTGAGTTGAACCTGCACCGCGACTTCGACAGGATAGGTCGCAAAGGCGGGCACGGAAACATAGTAGGGCTGAGCAACCACGGTCCAACCCGCGTAGACGCCGACAGGGGCGACGTAGGCCCGGTTGACCGTGATGGAAGCCGGCACGTAGGCGCCTCCCCGGTAAACGTAGCCCGTCCGATAGCCTGAGTACGAAGCGGAGTAGTTCTGTCCGGAAGCTGTCGTGCCATTCACCGATCGTGTGGCGGTGGTCGGCGTGCGGGTGGTTGTCGAATTGTACGTGGCGCCGTTTGCGCCGGTCGCGTCGACGGACCGCGTTCCATACTGGCCCGCACGTTGGGTGGAGGAGTTATAGGTGGCTCCGTTAGCGCCGGTTGCGCTCGTGGAACTTGTAGAAAAGCGGCCCGCGCGCGTTCCGGACGCGTCGTAGGTGGCACCGTTGGCGCTTGTCGCGGAGACGCTGCCTGTTTGAAACCGACCGTACCCCTCGGTTTGCACGTCGACGCTACCCCCGCGCGCACCTTCCCGGGAGCCTTCCCGGCTGCGCTGCGCATTCGCAGCAGAAGGGAGTGCCAACGAAAAATTCAGGGCGAGGAGCGCCACACCCGCGACGTTTGAGGAGAAGAACAAGCCGGTTGACGTTTTCATGACTGTTAAAGATTTGGAGGTTAGGAGCTACCTCAGAAGATCCGTACGAGAGACCGGGACCGCAAGACGTTTCGTGTGGCGATTTTGTCAAAAATCCTGGGAGCGTTGACCGACCGGTCACACCAAATCCGCTGCGGAAACGCGATTCCCCGTGATCTCGCCCGCCTCAAACAGGCAGGCCCGGAAAACGCGTTCACCGGGGGACAGGGAAGACCACTCCATCGGTACCCCGCACTCACTGAGGACGTCCGCCGCGAGCGAGAGCGTCCACGCCCGGTAGGTCGCTGCGACCCCGGCCCGGGCGTCGTCGGAAAAACTCGCCCTGCTCATCGCATAGCGGCGGCAAAGATCGCCAACGCCGAGGATGGGAACCTCCGACAACACCGGAAGACCGGGAACGGACGCCGGCGCGGAATCCCGTTCGATCATGGAAAAGGCGAGCGCGTACAGTTCGGCGGGGAGGGATCCGTCCTGAATAGGCGGGAGGCTGAACGCGCGGACAATCCGCTCGGCCGCGGCCGCCGGGTCCCCGGCCTCCAACGCATCCTCGATATCGCAAAGAATGGGCATCCACTCCGGAGCAGCAGGAGTCACATCTCATGCAATAACCGCAAACCCGGCGTGCAGACAACGGCGATTCTTCCGTGCGAACAATTGTCCGCCGCCCCAACGGCCGTTATTCATTCCCATGCGCGTTTGGTGGCTTTGGATCCTGCTGGCAGCGAGTCCGCTCGTGCGAGCGGAGGAGTCAGGCTCCGGCGATCCGCACGAGGCGCGCCTCCAGGATTTGTTGTTGCGGGATATCGTCGACTCCGACCCTCTCGCCGGGTTGCGCGGGACGGCGGAGCGCTTGATTGAACGGACCCGGGAGTGGAGTCGACGCGTCCGCGAGCGGGTCATCGAGGTGGAGGCCCGCGCCGTGGCGCAGGCGCTCATGTTGCCCGTCCTGATTGCCGAGATCACGTTCACCGGGATGCGGATCATGATGCGGGCGTCGATCGTCGACCAGTTATCGCGACTGACCCTGACGACGTTCCTTCTCATCCTTGTGCTGACCGGCGTTCCCCAAGCGATTTTACTTGGCAGTGGTCAGGCGCTGGAAGAAGGGGGGCGCCGCCTGGGCGGGATGATCCTTCGTGAGGCAGCCGACTACACCGGGACGCGACCGCTGCGCTCCTTCGATCCGGTTTACGCGGCGGTCGAGGCCGGCCAATCCGGCGGGGAACTGGAGCCCGTCTACTATTGGTGCGCGTGGCTGGGATCGCCGCCGTCGAAAGCACAGTTACTGGGAATGGGTGCCGACATGGCCGCGCTTCCGGTGGATTCGGCGACCGAATTCAAGATGGGAATCTCTTCGATCATGCGGCGGATTTGGAATGCGAGGGACGATGGCCGCCCACCGCCGCAGGATGGATCCTCTCCCACCGCCTGGAGTAAAATCGTCGATGCACTGCAACGGGCGAGTCAGTCCTTTCTGCAGACCTTCTTCATCTTTTCGCTATTCCTAGCCTGCCTGGGAGTCGCAGCCGTTCAGGCGGGGGCCTACCTGACCGTCGTGATCGCGACCCTGTCGATTCTCACGGCATCGGTGGTCACCTTCGACATCGTGCTCGCGCTGGGCTACGCCACCCTTCCATTGATCTACTTCCGGTCATTCGACCGGCTGTGGTCGCAGTACCTTATCGTGTGCGTCGCCCTCGCGCTGATTCCTTGTTTTTTTTATGTGTTCTCCGCGATCGGCTTCGTGTTCGCGACCAGCACTTTTGAGATTCTGTTTCCGCTGAGTGACCCTGCAACCGCGGCTGGCGGGGCGTCGTTTTCCGCCATGCTCACCAGCATTTTTCTTGGTGCGGCGTACACGTTGGTGAGTTGCTCTCACGGAATCCTGCCGCAGGCGTGGGGCACGATGTTCGGAAACACCGTCAGCATGGCCGAGGGGATGGTGTTTTTTGGAAAGATGTTTGTCGGCTCGCTCATCGTTGCCACGTTCGTCGGAATCGGCACGTCGTTTGTCGGCCTTGCTCCACTGATTGCCACTCGATGGAACAGCGGTTTCGGGGGCGAACAAGTCTTTACCTCCGTCCGGACGGGGATTGGGTTACTTCGGGAAACTCTGCCCTCGCAGATCGCGCAGGTGTACTCTGGAGGGATCGAGCAGGCGCAAGCGATGGCGAATGCGGCAGGCCGCACCGCGGGCACATTAATTTCAAAGTGGCGCCGGAAATGACGTCGGCGGATCTTCCCGAGATTCTCACCGCAGCCCTTCGCGCGGGCGCATCTGATGTCCATATCGACCCGCAGCCCGGCGGAGCGCGGATCCGCTTCCGGGTGGACGGGATCCTTCGCCCGGCGATGGAAATCGGCATGATGGAAACGCGGCACTTGATCCGGCGGATCAAACTATTCGGAGGAATGGACCAAAACGCGGTGGAACGTCCGCAGGACGGGGCGGGTCGCTTCCATTTTGGAGGCTTTGAGTACGACATCCGGTGTGCCGTCACCGTGGCCCGCGATTATCGCGAAGCAGCGGTTCTGCGCATCTTCGATCCGCAGATCGCCAGCTTGGAGGCATTGGGATTCGATCTGTGCGAGCGCGGGTTTTTTTCCGACTGGGAAAAAGCGGGATCGGGGATGCTCGTCGTCAGCGGAGCCACCGGGAGCGGGAAGACCAGCACGCTGTATGCTGTGGCAGCCGGGCTGGCGACTCCGGATCGCGCGGTCGTGACGATCGAGGATCCCGTGGAGCGGCGGCTTCCCGGTGCCCGGCAGATCGATGTGGGGGGAATGGACGGAGCGACATTTGCCCGGGCGTTCCGGAGCGTTCTGCGTCAGGATCCCGACATCATTCTCCTCGGGGAGATTCGGGACGCCGAGAGTGCGCGGGCGGCGGTTGATGCCGCGCTTTCCGGGCATCCGGTGCTGACGACGCTGCATGCGGCCGGTGCGGAGGGCATCCTTCGGCGTTTGCAATTCAGTTTCGGCATTGATGCGTCATCGATCGCGCACACCGTCCGCCTGTGTGTCGCGCAACGCTTGGTGGGTCGACCGTGTGCAAGCTGCCGCGGGGTGGCGGGGCCGGAGTGCGAGGCGTGCGGCGGCACCGGAATCCGCGGGCGGACGGTCGTGGCCGAGATGATGGAATGTTCTTTGCGCGACGGGGAACTTCGGAGGGATCGGTCGCGATCTTTTGAGGACAGCCTCGCGGCGAAGTTTCGATAACGTGCTTCGTTCTTCACCTTTTGCCGCAATCCGCCATCCTCCGGACGTGGACGCAGATGAATGGCGATCAATTCTGCAATCCCGTTTGCTTGGAGCGTGCCAATGGCTTCGAGACGCGGTGCTGTTGTTCATTCACATCGACGCCGAGCAGCGGGCGGCGTCCTTTGCCTATTACGCGCTGTTTTCCGTTCCTCCGCTCATCACCCTGATTGTTTCGGTCGGTTCCTCGTTCATGAACCCCAGCGACCTCGCGCACGCGGTCGACCGTTACTTCACGGTCGGATCCGACACCCAGCATTTGCTCTGGCAGATGGAAAAGAGCCTGCATCATTCGCGGGGGAGTTTTGGGGTCGTTTCCGGTTTGATTCTTCTCTGGGCATCGCTGCGCTTTTTTCAGGCCCTGGTGCGGGCGGTCAATCGGTGCTGGCACACGGTGGAGATTCCGTGGTGGCAGATGCCGCTCAAGAATGTGGCGATGTTGGCGGTCATCGCGAGTGCGGTGCTGCTCGGGGTGCTCGTTCCCGCGCTTTTGCAGACCGCGCGTTCGCTCACCGTGCTCATTTTCCCGCAATCCATCGATGCCTTCGTGTTGGGAACGATCGACACGCTTAGTTTTGCGATGGGGGTGATGATCCCTTTTTACGCGTTTTCAATGCTCTACATGTTCGCTCCGCGCCAGCGGGTTTACTTCAAAGATGTGTGGTTCTCCGCGCTGGTCGTGGCAATTTTCCTCCAACTCCTGCAGTTTGTCTTCGTGCGTTACCTGCCGTTTCTCGTGCACTACAACACGATTTACGGTTCGGTTGGCGCGCTAATGTTTTTGCTTCTGTGGCTGTATCTATGCGGGATGACGATCATTTTTGGGGCCTGCCTGAGTGCCTCACGTCCCGCGAAACAGGCGGGAAGCTCTTTGCATCCCGCTGCACCATCCGCTGCGCATCCATAATCCTATAAACCGCAGCTTGAATTACCATGAAGCACTTGAAGCTCATGAAGAGGATTGAATGAGGCATGTTCCTGGGCTCCACGGGTCTTCCCCTTTTGGGTGAAGTTGCGGGCCAATTTTCTGAGCCGTCCATTCCTCTGTCCCTTCATGTCCTTCATGAACTTCATGGGGAATCTGACCATTTCTTGGGTTTGAACTGCGGGATTTAGGATAATCAATGCCGGGGCGGCTCCTTTCTTTTCCACTCTTTCCACTTGCGAACCGTCCCCTCCCGTCTTTAGATGAACGATTCTCTCAATTAGTAACTACGGCAGCATGGAAAACACACTCTCCTCGCGGGATCTTCATATCGAGCGCAAGCACTTCGTCATCGAATTTCGGGAAAACGACCGCGGCAGCTTTTTGAAGATCACGGAAGAAGCGCACGGGCGCCGGAACTCGGTCATCATTCCCAGCACGGGCCTAGCGGAATTCGGAAAGCTCCTCGGCGAGGTCCTCCAGACCGCCGCGAGCCCGGCCTCCGCGTAGCGCGAAATCTGCGCGACTTACGTCCTTCGGGGCGTCGAACGGCCGTTTGCCACGAGATCTGCGGCGCGACCAAACGCGCACTTTACAGCGTCCCGGAGAAAATATTGGAAGTTTCCGCTCCTTGTCATGGAAAGGGTCTCGCTTGAATTTCTCTGCGGAACCCTTCACTCTCCACGGTTTCCGCTGCGGCCGCAGATCATATCGGTATCCGTTGTCCCCCAATTTTCCCTAACAGCTGCCCAACATCTCCAACCAAAACTCCACGATGCCCAAAAAACACGTCACTCCCAAATCGCAATCCACACCGGTCAAATCCGCCGCGCCAAAGAAAGGAAAGTACGTCTATTCCTTCGGCGATGGTGTCGCGGACGGTGATGGCAGTCTGAAAACTCTCCTCGGGGGCAAAGGGGCCAACCTCGCAGAAATGACCCGCATCGGACTCCCCGTGCCTCCCGGATTCACGATCTCCACGGAAGTCTGTACGTACTTTTACGACAACAAGCGCACCTACCCGCCGGAACTGGAAAAGCAGGTCGAAACGGCCATCAGCAAGATCGAAAAATCCGCCGGCAAGAAATTCGGCAGTGCCGAAAATCCGCTGCTTGTGTCGGTCCGCTCAGGCGCCCGGGATTCCATGCCCGGCATGATGGACACGATTCTCAATCTCGGCATGAATGACTCCACGGTCGAGGTCATCGCGGCAAAGAGCGGCAATCCTTCGTTCGCCTGGGACAGCTACCGTCGCTTCCTGCAAATGTACGGCGATGTCGTCATGGGCGTCCAAAAGCGCGACGGCGAGGAGCACGAGCCTTTCGAAACCGTGATCGAAGAGATCAAACACGAGGCTGGCGTGGAGAAGGACAATGAGTTGTCCGTCGATGACCTCAAAAAACTCGTCGCGCGTTTCAAGGAACTGATCCACGAGCGCACGGGCAAGAGTTTCCCACAGGATCCCCGCCAGCAGCTCTGGGGGGCGGTCGGTGCCGTGTTCGGTTCGTGGCAGAACGACCGGGCCATCGTCTATCGCCGGAAGTACCACATCCCCCACCAATGGGGCACGGCGGTCAATGTGCAGACCATGGTATTCGGCAACATGGGCGAAACCTCTGCCACCGGCGTGGCGTTCACGCGCGATCCAGCCTCCGGCGAAAAGGTGTTTTACGGCGAGTACCTCATCAATGCCCAGGGTGAAGACGTGGTCGCAGGCGTGAGAACGCCGAATCCCGTCGCGCAACTCGGCGAGGAAATGCCCGAATCCTATGCGCAGCTTCTGAAGGTGCGCGAGACCCTGGAGAAGCATTTCCGGGACATGCAGGATCTGGAGTTCACGATCGAAGATCACCGCCTGTACATCCTTCAGACCCGCAACGGAAAGCGCACCGGACTCGCGGCGCTCAAGATCGCGGTTGACATGGTGGCGGAGAAACTCATTTCGAAGGAAGAAGCGATCCTGCGCATCCCGGCGGATTCGCTGAGCCATGTGCTGGCGCCGATCTTCGACAAGGAGTCCGCCCGCAAGGCAAAGAAAATTGCCTCCGGTCTCCCGGCCGGACCCGGAGCCGCCAGCGGCGTGATTGTGTTCAACGCCAACGAGGCCGTCGCCCGCGCCCACAAGGGAGAGCAGGTGTTGCTCGTCCGTGTGGAAACCTCCCCGGAGGATCTCCGTGGCATGATCGCGGCGGAAGGCATCCTCACCGCACGCGGCGGGGTTTCCTCCCACGCGGCGCTCGTCGCGCGGCAGATGGGCAAAGTCTGCGTTTGCGGTGCGAGCGACCTCAAAATCGACTACGCCAAAAAGACGGTCTCGGCCAACGGCGTCACGCTGAAGGAAGGCGACGCCCTCTCGATCGACGGAACCTCCGGCGAAGTATTCGCCGGCCAGGTGAAGACCGCCCCTTCCGAAGTGGTGCAGGTTCTCGTTGCGAAGACTCTCGAAGGAGCCAAGAGCGAGACGTACCGTCAGTTCGACCAACTGATGAAGTGGTGTGACAAAGCCCGCTCGATGGGCATTCGCACGAACGCGGACACGCCGGAACAAGTGGAAAACGCCGTCGCGTTCGGCGCGGAGGGAGTCGGACTCTGCCGCACCGAGCACATGTTCTTCGAAGGAGATCGCATCGATGCGATGCGCGAGATGATCATTGCGGAATCCACCGAAGAACGGATCGCGGCGCTCGGGAAGCTGCTGCCGTTCCAGCGTGATGACTTCGCCGGAATCTTCCGCTCGCTCAAGGGGCTTCCCGCGACGATCCGCCTGCTCGACCCACCGCTCCACGAGTTCCTGCCGCATAACGCCGCCCAGCAGAAAGCGCTTGCAGCAAAGCTCGGCGTGGAACCCGCCAAGATCGCCCGCCGTGTGGACGAACTCCATGAGTTCAACCCGATGCTCGGTCACCGCGGTTGCCGACTCGGCATCGTCTACCCCGAGATTTCCGAAATGCAGGCCCGCGCGGTATTCGAAGCCGCGGCGATCGTGCAGAAGGAAGGCATCAAAGTGCGCCCGGAAATCATGATCCCGCTCGTGGGCTTCCCGAAGGAACTCACGCTGCAAATCGAGATCGTTCACGCGGTCGCGAAAAGCGTTTCCAAGGAAACCGGTCAGAAGTTCAAGTATCTCGTCGGAACGATGGTCGAAGTACCCCGCGCCGCCCTAGCCGCGGGTCAAATCGCGGAGGCCGCGGAGTTCTTCAGCTTCGGCACCAACGATCTCACCCAGACGACGCTCGGCATGAGCCGTGACGACTCCGGCACGTTCCTGCCAGCCTACACGGAGCACGAGATCATCATGAGCAACCCCTTCGCGTCGATTGACGAAGAAGGCGTGGGCGAACTCATGCAGATCGCGCGCGACCGGGGTCGGCAAACCCGCCCGGACATCAAACTCGGCATCTGCGGCGAGCACGGAGGAGACCCGAAGAGCGTGAAGTTCTGTCACTCTCTCGGCCTCAGCTACGTGAGCTGCAGCCCGTACCGCGTCCCGGTCGCCCGCCTCGCTGCGGCGCAGGCCGCCCTCGAAGCCACCAAGTAAACCCTCGCTCGAACGAACGCGCGCCGGAGATTCCGGCGCGCGTTTTTTCGCAACTAACCCAAACTTTTATGCGCACGACCCGACTTCTCCCCGTCCTCGCCGCTCTCGCGGCATCCCTTTTCCTCGCCGGTTGCCTCGTCACTCCTGTGTCCCAATCCGGCGGACCAGGTTCCGTCACGGTTTCCCAAACCACCCCGGATGCCATCATCGCCGCCGCCGTGGCGGTGTTTCCCAATTACGGGTACTCGCCCTCCAGCACCGATTACCCGAATTCCACTTCCTTCGAAAAACCCGCCGGCGGTTTCGCCAATGCCGCGTGGGGCGGGTTCAACGCGAAAACGTTCATTCGCGTGAAGGTTGTCATCATCCCAGCCGGGAACGACACGTTTGTTCTCCGACCCCAAGTGTATGCCGTCCGCGACGGTGGGATGGAAGGGTTTACCGACAAGCAGCGGCTCTCCGTGCTTTGGTCCAGCGAGTTCCGGCCGATTCTGGAACAGGTCAAATCTCGCGCGGGGAACAGCGTGGGGATGGGGCCGAATCAGTAGAGCCGGGGAGTCACGCGAAAGCGCGAAGGAGGACTTAAGAGGGGGTTTGAGGGGGGTCGGACCATTTTCCGTGTTCGCGAATGAGGTCGATGAGGCGGTCGACCGCTTCGCCCGCGGGGATGTTGAATTTTACCGGCGTTTTGCCCACGTAGAGGTTGATCTTTCCGGGGGCTCCGCCCACGTAACCGAAGTCCGCGTCCGCCATCTCGCCGGGTCCGTTCACAATGCAGCCCATGATGGCAATTTTTACGCCCTTGAGGTGCGATGTCGCCGCCTTGATGCGGGCGGTGGTTTCCTGGAGATTGAAAAGCGTTCGGCCGCAGGATGGGCATGCGACGTAGTCGGTCTTGAAGATTCGTACTCCTGCGGCTTGGAGGATGTTGTAGGCGAGACGAATGGACTGGCCGGGCGCCGATTCTCCCTGAACAAGGACGGCATCGCCGATTCCATCGCAGAGCAGCGCGCCGAGATGGATGCTTCCCTCAAGCAGGGAATCTAGGAACGGACGGCCCTCGGATCCGACCGGTACCGGTTGCAGCGTGTCTTTGAGGAGGATGAGATGTCTCGAACCAAGCGCGGCGGCGAGTGAGCGGAAACCTGCGATCACCGGAATCTCCGGATCGTCCGGCAGCGTGACCAAACGGTCCTGCGGATCTTCGAGCAGGCGGCGAATGGCGTTCGCATCTCGCGGGTCGACCTCGATCACCCCTGCGTTTTCCAAGACGATCTCCGGCACGTAGTCGCCAAGCCGGTCCAGTTTGTGCGCAAGGGCGTCAAAGGTGTCGCGCCGAACCACGATGCGGACCGTTTCCGTGCCACCGACGGGAACGCCCGCAACGTCGATGCACCGCGTCGGACGGCGGTTGTATTCCTCGGGAACGGAGAGGTTCGCGGACCACGAATCGTCCGCAAATGGAAAATCCCGCAGCGCGCGGGCGACCGGAATCTCATGAACAGAATCCTCCGTCAGCGAAACGCGAACGGTGTCGCCGATTCCCTCGCTGAGCAGGGTTCCCATGCCAATGGCACTCTTGATCCGCCCGTCCTCGCCGTCGCCGGCCTCCGTGACGCCGAGGTGGATGGGATAGTTCCAGTCCGACCCCAGTGCCTCCAAACGGCGGACGAGGAGTCGGTACGCCGAGATCATCACTTTGGGATTCGAGGACTTCATCGAAAAGATGAAGTCGTGGTAATCCTGCTCGCGGGCGATCCGGGCGAACTCCAACGCGCTCTCCACCATCCCGAGCGGCGTGTCACCGTGGCGGTTCATGATGCGGTCGCTCAGGCTTCCGTGATTGGTGCCGATTCGCATCGCGATCCCGCGTTGCTTGCAAAGGAGCACCAACGGGGAAAAACGCTCGCGGATGCGCTGGATTTCCGCCGCATACTCCTCGTCGGTGTATTCGCGGGTGGCGAATTTTTTGGAGTCCGCATAGTTGCCGGGATTGATCCGTACCTTCTCGACCCATTTTGCAGCCTCCATTGCGGCGTCGGGCTTGAAATGGATGTCGGCCACGAGGGGGACCGCGCATCCTCTCGCGAGCAGGCCCGCTTTGATGTGTTCCAAGTTGCGGGCGTCTTTGACCGTTGGCGCGGTGATGCGGACGATCTCACATCCCACCTCAACCAAACCAAGCGTCTCCGCAATGCACGCCTCGGTGTCCATGGTGTCGGACGTCAGCATCGACTGCACGCGAACCGGATGGTCTCCTCCGACGCCGACGGACCCCACGTAAACGGCGCGAGTGAGGCGGCGAAGACCGGAGGGAGCGGCGACGTTCATTCCGGCTTCGCGGGCTGCGGGGGCGCGGGGACGGCGGTTGGAGTGAAGCGCAACTCCTGCGCTGCCGGTTGCGGCTGTTTTGGCACCTTCCACGGCAAATCCAGGACGTCGTAGAACGTCACGTACAGCATGAATCCGATGATCAGCAACGCGAAACCGGACTGCACGATCTCGAGCACGCGGACGTTGATGGGGCGGCGGGAAAGCGCCTCAATGATTGCCAGCGTGATGTGTCCGCCATCCAGCACGGGAATGGGCAGCAGATTGATCAAAGCGAGGTTCACGTTCAAAATCACGCTGAACCAAAGCGCGAGCCGCCAACCGTCCGGCGCCTCGAAGAGCTGATAATAAAGCCGCATGATCCCGACCGGACCGCTCAGGTGTTCCGCCTTGATGCCCGAACGCGGCTCGAGGACGGCGGAAATTGTCTCCCACATGGTCATCACGCTGTCGCGAACCTGTTGGAACGGATTGGGATGCGCGAGCGTGGTCATGCCGCGGTCGTCCCACGTGACCCCGATGCGCGGAATGGTGTCTCCCTCCGGCACGCGCGGCGTCACGTTAAAATGCTTCTCCACCCCATCGCGGCGCACCGTGAGATCGATGGCCTGTCCCGGCTTCGACTTCAACACATCGCTCAGCGCGCCCATGCTGCGGAGGGGGATACCGTCCGCTGCGACGACGAGATCGCTGGGTTTCAGTCCGATCTCTGCCGCGGGGCTGTTCGGTGCCACCTTCGCAATCATGGGAGTCATCGCCGGATAAACCGCAATTTGACGCAGGTTTCGCCGACCCAATCCCTCGCGGTCGGGCGTCATGGTTTCGACCACGGCGGTGTGGACCTTCCCATCCCGCACGTACTCGACCGTGACAAACGGCGTCTCGCTCCGTGCGATATTCCAGATGATGCTCTGGTTGATATTGCCCATCCCGCCGAACCGGCTCACGGGCTGGGCATTGACGGACAGAATGCGATCGCCCGGCTGCAGGCCCGCCGCAGCAGCGGGACCACCTTCCTGCACATAACCGATCGTCGTCGTCGTTTCCATTTCGCTGACCGGCCGACCGATCAGCCAAATGAGGACGGCAAAAACAAAGGCCAGTCCGATGCTAAAAATGGGCCCCGCCGCGGCGACGATGATTTTATCCAACGTCGAGATGGGCGGCAACTGCGAGCGATCGGACTCCACCTTGCCCTCCATGGCCTCCATGGGAGCCAACTGCGGAAGCGCGACGTAGCCGCCCGCCGGGATGCTACCCAGAATGAATTCCACGCCGCCGATCTTCTTCTTCCAAAGCGGCTTCCCCATCCAAACGGCAAACTTTTCCACCACCAACCCCCGCCAGCGCGCCGCGAGAAAGTGACCAAGTTCGTGCACCACGATCAACAGATTGAAGATCAGCAAAACCTCGAGACAGATGAACAGGAATTTCAGTACGCCAAGAACCGTCATGGGAAAGCCGGAACATCCCCCGATCATGGGAAAATAGCAACCCACGAAAGCCACCCCTCCCCTCGGGCCCTCACCCTCTTCTCCCTCATTTCGCGCCTTCGTGTCTTTGCGTGACCTAATACCGCCGCAGCAGCGTGTCGCGCCGGAAATGCACGTCGTCCGTCTCCGGATAATCCAAAGTATAGTGCAGCCCCCGACTTTCCTTCCGCGCCTGGGCACAATCCACGATCAACGCCGCCACGGTCGCGAGATTGCGGAGCTCCAACAAATCGGTCGTCACCGTGAAGTTCCAATAAAAATCCTGAATCTCCGCCTGCAGGTTGCGAAGCCGCGTCGCTGCGCGCTGCAGACGCTTGTCCGTTCGAACAATACCAACGTAATCCCACATCAGGCGCCGGATTTCGTCCCAGTTGTGATAAATCACGACAAGCTCATCGACATCCGTCACCTTCCCCGGACGCCATTCCGGCAGGACGAAATCCTGGGGCGGACGCACCTTGCGCTGGGTGAGCTCAAAACAGCGGTGGGCCATCACAAGGGCCTCGAGGAGCGAATTGCTCGCCAGCCGGTTGGCACCATGCAACCCGGTGCAGGCAACCTCCCCGATCGCGTACAATCCGCGCAGCGACGTCTCACCGGACATGTCGGTCTTTACCCCGCCGCACTGGTAATGCGCCGCGGGAACGACCGGAATCGGCTCCCGCGTGATGTCGATTCCAAGACGCAAACACGTTTCGTAAATGGTCGGAAACCGCTCCTTCACGAACTCCGCGGGCTTCTGGGTGATGTCCAGGAACACGCATTTTTCCCCACTCCGCTTCATCTCCGCATCGATCGCTCGCGCTACGACATCACGGGGCGCGAGCGATTTTAGCGGATGATATTTTTCCATGAACGCCTTCCCGCGGGCATTGATGAGAACCCCGCCTTCCCCGCGCAGGGCCTCCGTGACCAGGAAGGATTTCTCGGTCGGATGAAACAGGCAGGTCGGATGAAACTGCACAAACTCCATGTTCGCGATCGTCGCCCCCGCACGCCACGCCATCGCCACCCCGTCGCCGGTCGCGATGTCGGGATTCGTCGAATACAAATACACTTTCCCACATCCGCCAGTGGCCAGGACGTTGATGTCCGACCGAAGCGTCAGAATTTCACCGGTCGATTCATCGAGGACGTACACCCCGACACACGAGTTCTGCGTGGCATAGCCGAGTTTCCCCGTCGTGAGAAAGTCCACCGCCATGTGGTTTTCGAACACCTGGATCTGCGGATGCCGGGCGACGGATTCCAGCAGCGTGCGTTCGATTTCCTTCCCGGTGGAATCCTGAAAATGGAGCACGCGCCGCTTCGAGTGACCGCCTTCGCGCCCGAGGTCGAGTTCGCGGTGGCCATTCCCGGAATCGCGCTCATCGAAATGCATCCCGAGTTCCATGAGTTCGCGGACACGCGTCGGCCCCTCGGTCACAATGGTTCGGACCACCTCCTCGTCGCACAACCCCGCCCCCGCTTCGAGGGTGTCGCGCAAGTGGAGATCAAAGGAATCCTCGATGCTGGTGACGCACGCCACCCCGCCCTGCGCCCACGACGTGTTGGACTCGGACTTCCCCCGCTTCGTGATCACCGCCACCGTGCCGATCTCGGCCGCCTTGAGCGCGAAGGACAAACCAGCGATGCCGCTGCCGATGACGATGAACTGGAATTCCTTCACGGTTTGAAACTCAAGTGATCAATCAGCCGTGCTTTGCCAAGAAAAACAGAAACCGCCACGGTGAAAGGATGGTCGAGTCGGCGAACGGGGGCGAGTGTTTCCGTATCCACCACCTCCGCGTAGTCCAACCGGGCGCCGGGAATCCGATCGATCGATCGCCGCAAAGCCACGACAACCTTCGCCGCGGAACGCTCCCCGGTCTCCACTCGTTTGCCGCAGTCCTGAAGCGCCGCCTGGATGCGCGGCGCGACGGCCCGCTCTTCCGGCGTGAGGTATTGATTCCGGGAGCTCAGCGCAAGCCCGTCCGACTCGCGAACCGTCGGATGTTCGACGATCTTCACCCGGAAGTTCAGATCCCGCACCATCCGACGCAGAATCGCCAGTTGCTGGAAATCCTTCTCGCCGAAAATCGCGACGTCGGGGTCGACGAGGTGGAACAATTTGGTACACACGGTGCAAACCCCGCGGAAATGCCCGGGCCGGGCCGAACCGCAAAGAAAACGCGAAAGGGAACCTTCCTCGACGAATACGGAGGCTTCGACCGGGTACATTTCCGCCACTGATGGAAGAAAAATCGCGTCCGCGCCGTGATCCGCACAAATCTTTCGGTCGTGAGCGACGGGGCGCGGGTAGGCCTCGAAATCTTCGTCGGGACCAAACTGGGTCGGATTGACGAAGATCGAAACGACGACGGTTCCACTTCGACCCGCCCGTTTGCGCGCGTCGGCGATGAGTGCGGCGTGCCCGCGGTGAAGCGCGCCCATCGTCGGAACAAGAACGACAGGCGATGGGGCCGTGCGGCGAAAGCGGGCCAGTGAGGCAAGGCTCGAGAGCAATCGCACCGGCGGCCTGCGCGAGACGGTCCCGGATTTCTCCGCCGTCTTCATCGGGCGAACCGCCAACGTGGGACCCAGAACACAACAAACACCGAAAACGGATTTTGAACCACGAAGAGCACGAAGAACAGGAAGTTCAGAACAGGGATGCAGCCAAACCCGATTTTTTCAGATCAGATCCACCAACTAGCCCCTTCGTGTCCTTCGTGCCCTTCGTGGTGACTTTCAATCGCGGCGTTCGGGCTGACACCACTACGAAGGACTGACCGCCGGGCTCGCCTCTGCGGCAGGCGGTGCGGCAGGCGATTCTGCCGGTACGGCAACCGGGGACTCAGACGGGATCGCCGGAGAATTTGAAGCGGATCCTTCCGGAACCGCTGGAGCCACCGCCGCGGGCATCAACTTGCGTTCGACCGCGCTCGGACCCGATGAACGCTTGGCCAGGATGATCGCGAGCAGCAGCGAGATCACAAAGAAGGCAATCCCGAGATACACGGTGGCTTTGCTGAGGACGTTCGACGTCTGCGCGCCGAAGAAGTTATCCGTCATGCCTCCCCCAAACGCGGCGCCAAGCCCCTCGCTGCGAGGACGCTGCATGAGCGCCAGCGTCACGAGCAACAAACACACAATCACGTGCACCGTGATGAGAAACCCAGTCAGAATCGCCATAAATGCAAAAGGGGATTTTACGACCAGTCTTCCAGTTGTCCAGCGACAACCGATAACCCTAAATCCCGCAGTTCAAACCCAAGAAATGGTCAGATCCACCATGAAGTTCATGAAGGACTTGAAGGGACAGAGGAATAGACGGCTCAGAAAATTGGCCCGCAACTTCACCCAAAAGGGGAAGACCCGTGGAGCCCGGGAACATGCCTCATTCATTCCTCTTCATGATCTTCAAGTGCTTCATGGTAATTCAAGCTGCGGTTTATAGGATAACCGATAACCGATAACCGATAAGAGTGGCAGGGGCTGGCAGCCCCTTTCACGTCCTCGTCGAAACACTTGACCCCCTCCCCCGCTTGGCCGAAGCTCCCGATTCCGTAAAACTCAATCCACGTGGAACTAAAAGAAATCCGTCAGCTCATCGACCTGATGAAAAAGAATGGCCTCTCCGTCTTCAAGATGGAGAAGGAGGGCTTCAAAATCACTTTAAAAACCGATGCCGCGCCGCATTCGGGGTCGGTGCAGTTCCCCTCCTTTGCGTACAACGCCGGGGCTCCATCCAACGCCCCGACACTGGCTCCCTCATCCATCGGAGCCCCCGAACCAGAAGCCGTTCCGCTCCGCGAAATCACGGCTCCCATGGTCGGGACGTTCTACACGTCGCCTTCCCCCGACTCCCCTCCGTATGTCCAGGTGGGTCAGGAAGTAACGCCCGACACGGTGGTTTGCATCGTCGAAGCGATGAAGGTGATGAACGAAATCAAGTCCGAGGTTTCCGGCATCGTCGCCGAGGTGGCCGCTGAGGACGGCAAACCGGTGCAATTTGGTCAACCGCTGTTCCGGCTGCGCTAAGCGCCCCGGCTTGAACTGATCGCAATGGCGATCCCACTTCCACTTCCGCCCGTTTTCCTGGTGCAGACCCCGATTGCGCGCGCCATCCGTTTCGAAAGCATCCCATGTTCAGCAAGATTCTGATCGCCAACCGCGGGGAAATTGCCCTCCGCATCATCCGCGCCTGCAAGGAACTCGGAATCAAAAGCGTTGCCGTTTATTCGGAGGCTGATGTGGATTCGCTGCATGTGCAACTCGCCGACGAATCGATCTGCATTGGCGGCGCCCCCAGCTCCGAGAGCTATCTTAAAATCGACCGCATCCTGAGCGCGGCGGAGATTGCCGACGTGGACGCGATTCACCCCGGCTACGGATTCCTCGCGGAGAACGCGCACTTCGCGGAAGTCTGCGCGAGCTGCAACATCAAATTCATCGGTCCCACCGCGCAGGCGATCCGATTGATGGGTGATAAAAACGTCGCCCGTGATACCGCGCGGAAGGTCGGCGTGCCCGTCAGCCCAGGCAGCGACGGAACAATCGACGACGAAAAAGAGGCCCTGCGGCTCGCCAAGAAAATCGGTTATCCCGTGATGATCAAGGCCGTCGCCGGCGGTGGCGGACGCGGCATGCGCATTGCCCGCAACGAAGGAAGCCTCGTCCAGGGCTTCCACGCCGCCCGAATGGAAGCCGATAAGGCTTTCGGCAACGGCAGCGTTTACATCGAAAAGTTCATCGAGAATCCGCACCACATCGAGTTCCAACTCTTCGGCGACGAACACGGACGCGTCGTCCATCTCGGCGAACGCGATTGTTCGATTCAGCGTCGCAACCAAAAGATCGTCGAGGAATGCCCCTCTCCGCTCATGACCCCCGAACTGCGCAAGCGCATGGGCGACGCGTCGATCAAGCTCGCGGAATACGTCGGCTACACGAACGCCGGTACGATCGAGTATCTCGTCGACGACGCGGGGGAGTTTTATTTCATGGAAATGAACACCCGCATCCAGGTGGAACATCCCGTGACGGAGGAGGTCTACGGATGCGATCTCGTCAAACAGCAGATCCAGGTCGCAGCGGGCGAACATCTGTCCGACTACGTCGTCAATGCGGTGCCGCGTCACCACGCGATCGAGTGTCGCATCAACGCGGAAGATCCGGCCAAAAACTTCGCCCCGTGCCCGGGAACGATCGATCTTTACTACGCCCCC